>Ga0209723_1000417_pt1 | contig 80615 bp, 59 predicted proteins | sample BiotimSIPDNA_2_FD_185750 | JGI IMG/M metagenome (GOLD analysis project Ga0209723, IMG submission 185750) | Anaerobic biogas reactor microbial communites from Washington, USA - Biogas_R2 time_0 SIP DNA (SPAdes) (version 2) | ecosystem: Engineered > Bioreactor > Anaerobic > Unclassified | place... | reverse complement strand
ACGACGCCGGTAGCTCTCGGGCGTGAAAGAAATGCGTTCCACCCACAACGAAATAGCGGCGATCATCCGACATGCTATGTCCTTGCCAATTGATCGGCTTGGCCAATGGTGGGCGGTGGCTACCCTACTTCACTTGGCCAATGGTGGGCTTTACTTGGCCAATGGTGGGCAGTGCCCACCCTACTTCACTCCAGTACGTGAGAGTCCAGGTCGTCTGGCATGTGCTTCTCGTCAATCAGCCCCTCGGACAATTGGCGGATCGCCTCGATTGTCTCTCGCGGCACTCGTTTGCCTTCCTCCACAATAATCCAGGCAAGCGTACGAAGCGCTTCCGGGCACTCGTCGTGGGCAATTAGATGTTCAACCTCGGCACTTTCCTGGTTGCTCAAGATCGACCGCACGGACGCTAACACGTCACGCACACGCCTAACGTATTCTTCCAGTGAATTCATAACTGCCTAGCCGCACCACCTGGTTAAGCGTGCGCCCCTCGCCGATACTTCCTAGAATGGGTTTCTAGGCACATTGATTGGGTAACCCGTCCATATTTCACCGTTACGGATAAGAACCTCAATGTCTATTCCGTCTCTAGTCCCCTGAACGAAAATGTCACTTCCGTGTCCAGGTCGCACAACGGATGCGGGATCCGTAGCCACGTCCGAAATGTGATGCATGATTTCGTCGTCCGACCAGTGCGTTGGAAACTCCGACTTACCTGGGAAGCCCGTGCCACCGCGATGACCACCGCCATGTGTGCCATTCGGTCGCACTTCACCATCCAGGATATGTCGACGTCGCGCCGGCAGCGCAAGATCAACGAGGTCATCTCCACAATTGTTATTGTGGGCCAACACCCCCAACGTCGAGACATGATAAACATGCTCGCCCTCGACGGTCATATTGTACACGCGGTGGGTGCCGGGGACAGGGTGGACGGAGACGACTTGGAGGGGCGTGTGGAGGCCGCGGAGGCGTTCGTCGGGTTTCAGATCCTCGGCCGAGAGCCATTGGCCCCGCGTCTCGCTGTAGAACTTGTGGAAGGCCGTGGGCCGGACGGTTTCTTGGGTGCCGTCGGGGGCGGCAAGGGTCATCTCGACGACACGGGTGTTGAGGTGGTTGACCGTGGTGAGGACGACGCGGCCGGGACCGGTGGAGATGGCCGGGCAAGGCTCGTTGGCCAGCACCTGGGCCGTCATGCCCTCCGGTAGGCCCATTTCCTCCAGGTCGAGCGGGATGGGAACCCGGGTGCCGACCGGGGCGCCATCGTGTTGGGCCAGCCACTGGGGTGGCAGGATGGACTCGATGCAAATGCGATCGACCGTGCCGTCGGGCCAGGTCTCCGTTTGTTCGAGGGTCAGGTGACGCCAGGTCTGCTGGTCGACGGCCGTGGGGAGTGTTTTATCCGGATCCTCGCCCTTGGTCAGGACTCGCTGGCCGACGCGGATCTGTTCGATCGGGGTGGTCTTGAGGGCGGGCAGGTCGGCTGACGCGGTCGCGAGTTGCGGGCGGGGCAGATTCCCAGTTGTGGAGCCCAAGTAGCCCTGAAGGCCGACGATGCCGGAGAGGGCGAGGAGGAAGGCGATCAGGGCGCCGCGGAGGATAGAGCGGCGGCGGGGCGGACGGGATTTGGCGTTCACGGAGCGGTCCTCGGTAGTGCCGGCGACGGTTGGGGTTTCGGTTTGTGTCGCCCGCTGCGCGGGCTTCATGGAGACGAGGGCCGACTGGGAACCACGCGCTGACGCACCGTGGCTACGACGTAGCGCCCGCGGCGCGGGCTGGGGGGCAGTGGGGTGGTTGAGACCTACTTGGGGGAGGCTTTCGGCGACGGACGGTTGGTGAAGTGGGAACGGATAAAGGGGTCGGGAGTCTTTGTTATGGCTTGGGGACACTCTTCCATGGCCGACCCCGAGGGCGGAGCGTCGATTCCAGGCCCAACGTCTTGGCTGTCCGCGCCTGCCAAGACGCCTCGCCAAACGGTACGCCGCGGACCACCGACCTCCGCAACGCCTCCAGTTCCACTTCCGTCTGCGGAGACTGCACGTGCTGCAGCCAACCTCGCGGCAACGGCAGCGGACCCTCATCCAGCAGTCCCGCCTCGTCTCCATGCACCCGATGCCAAAGACTCGACTATTCCCTTACATCCCAGGCAAAGACGTTCATTTGGGGTGCGCCCCAGGTCTGTTCGGGAATGAGCCGCAGGGCCTGAGTGTGGGCGTCGATGGTGATGCGGACCAGACGCTGGTGGTTGTTCGTTTCGCGAAAGACGGTGTTCCACTCGCCTGAGCTGTCGAGTGCCTCAACGCGAAACGCGCGAATCAGGGTGGCGGGTACCGAGGCGGGATCGGCCTGGAGCGGGTACTTGCAGAGCATGGCGGTGTCGGGCCGGTTCAGGTCGCTGTCGAACACCAGCCGCAGTCGGCCCAGCCGCTCGGGACGCGAGAACGTGTACTGGATCCAGGAGCCGGCCGAGCCGGACCATCCGTTGAACGACTGCGCGTTCGGCCGGTCGAGGCCGTTGCGGAGAGGTTCGGGGTCGCCGTCCGAGGCGGTGAGTGTGGCCTCGCGGGTGAGCTGGGGAATCTGGCGGCGCTTGCCGGGCAGGAAGGCGTCGTCGTCGAGCAGTGCCTGCTGAAGTTCGGAGAGGCGGCTTTGTCCGACTTCCCGAGGCGTCAGGCCGTTAGCGAAGGCCAAGGCCGCCGCGGTGCCCACGGCCTGGCCGAGGATGGCACAGGTTGCCATGACCCGGCAGGAGCTGAAGGCGACATGGCTGACGCTGATGTTGCGCCCGGCACAGTAGAGATTCGGCACGTTGCGGGAATAAAGGGCCCGATAGGGAATGCCCCACGGCGAGGGCGTCTCGTAGAGCTTCGACGGCTTGCCCTTGTGATGGATGCCTCCGGGGTGATGGTCGTCCATGGGCCAACCGGCGTAGGCGACAACGTCGTCGAAGGGGCCGCCTTCGCGCACGTCGTTCTCGTTGATGATGTAGTCGCCTTCGTAGCGGCGGCTTTCGCGCTTTCCGGGCAGGAAGCCCATCCAGTCCAGGACCCAGTTCTCGCCGTGGTGATCTCCGCGGTTCTTGACGTGGTCCCACACGCCCAGGGCGCAGGCGAGCAGTTCGTCGCGAACCAGTTCGGTATCGCCGATGGTGTCGCGATCGCCGCCGGCTTCGATCCACCAGAAGTTGTTCCACATCCACTCTTCGTTCCCCAGATCATGGTCGCGATAGGGGAGATCCTCGTCGTCGGCATATTGGGCGGCCCAGGTCGGCGGGATGAAGGTTTGGGGGGCGGTGGTCTCGCGAGCCTGGATCAATAGGCTCATGCCCATGGTTTCTCGGCTCGGCTTGGCCGGCGCGATCGATTCGCCGAATTCGTCGGCTGCCTCGCGGCCGACGCGGAAGGCTGCGCCCGACAGCGGGGCGAGGATGCTGTCGCCCGAGCAGTCGGCGAACAGCGACGCCTCGACGGTATGCCATTTCTGGGTCGTGGTCTGCCAGCCGGTTACCGAGCGAATGCGATCGCCGTCCATCTCCAGGTCGTTGCACGAACAGTTCAGCAGCAGGGTGAGGTTCTCCTGAAAGCGGACGGCTTCGTAGAGCACCGAACCCCAGAGCGAGTAGTTGCGCATGGGGTTGCGGTAGCGATTGTTGAGCAGGATCTCCTCAATGATGCCGGTTTCACGGTTGTTCTCGCCCCTGGCGCCCCAGACCCACATGCGGATTTCGGGTGAGGCGTTGCCGCCGGGCATGGGGCGGTCGTGCATCAGCACGACGCGGAGTCCTCGGCGTGCGGCCGCGATGGCCGCGCACATGCCCGACAAACCGCCTCCCACAACGCAGAAATCGGCATGATGGATCTCATGCTTCAACGCTTGCTTGCTCACTTGACCACTCCACTGGTTCTTCGGAAGCTCCCGCTCAATGAATCGTTATGCGAAGGGCGCAAGACCGAGGACGGATCCTTCGGAACTATTTCGGCCGTCCGATCGTGTTGTTGCGCGGAGCGGTTGCTGTCAGCACAGGTACGAAATATCATGTGCCTTGTTAGTACCCGTTGCCCTCGTATCGAATGCGTGTCCGGACCGAATCATGATAATCGATGGACGCGATTGGGCAAGCCGATGTGGTTTCCACAAAGCGAGGTGATTCATGCCGGAAGCGGCGGATGACGTTGCCAGCGTCGGACGCTCGACGAGCGACGTTCTGGCGTCGGTCGACGTGGCCGTCGTCGGGGGCGGCCCCGCCGGCATCTGTGCGGCGGTGGCTGCGTCGCGGCTGGGTGCGCAGACACTGCTTGTCGAACGAAACGGCTTCCTTGGCGGAATGGCCACGGCCGGCCTGGTCAATCCGATCTACGGCTTCGGGTATTTCGAGCCGGGGCGACAATTGGTTGCCGGGATTGCGGAAGAGGTCGTCCAACACTTGCGGCAGATCGACGGCGGTACGTTGGGCCACCGGCGACGGGAGGAATGCGGCACGTGCGACTCTCCCGAGCAGTGCCGCGCCAGTGGAATCAGCAGCTTGTTGCCTTTCGAACCGGAGGCATTGAAGCTGGCCGCCTACCGATTGGCGTCGGACGCCGGCGTCGAGTTGCTTCACTACTGCCTGGCCGATGAGGCAGTGGTACACGACGGGCACGTTCGGGGCGTGAGGGTGTCGTCGAAGAACGGTCGCCGGTTGATCCGCGCCGCAGTCACCGTCGACGCCACGGGCGACGGCGACGTTGCGGCGTCGGCGGGCGTACCTTTCGAGTTCGGGATCAGCCCCGGGCGCCTCGTGCAGCCCCAATCCTTGATGTTTCGCATTGCCGGTGTGAACCATGGGGCGGACCGGCTTTGTTTCAACGTGGAGCCGGCAGTCGAGGGCGTGTCGCGATTCCTGCTGTTTCGCCTGCCCCGAGCGGGTGAGTACGTCGTCAATTGCGACACGGGTCTGTTTGGCCTGGACCCGCTGGAACCGAGGGACCTTACGAAGGCCCACACCCGAGCCATGGAGGCGGCGTTCTCGCTGGTCGGTTGGATGCGAGAGAATGTCGAGGGTTGCGAGCAATGCCACCTGGTGTCGACGGCACCCCAACTGGGAGTGCGCGAATCGCGGAGGATTCTGGGAGATTACGTTCTGACGAAAGAGGATGTTCTGGGGCTCAGAAAGTTCCCGGACGGGATCGCAAGAGGTTGCTTTCCGCTGGATATCCACGTTCTGACCGACAGCCCCGATGCGAAGAATCCTCTGACGCCGCTCCCCTGCGGGCAATACTACGAAATCCCTTACCGTTGCCTTCTGCCGCGCGATGTCGAAGGGCTTCTGATTGCCGGGCGATGTATTTCCGGGACTCACGAGGCCCATGCGTCCTACCGGGTCATGGCCACCTGTATGGCCTTGGGGCAGGCTGCCGGTACGGCGGCTGCGTTGGCAGTTTCTCATCATCTGACACCCCGAACGCTTGATGCCGGCCTGCTTCGCAGCACGCTGCGAGAGCACGGAGTGTTGCTCGACTAGCCCACCGGACGTCGAGCGACGGCGCACAAGGACCTTTGTAGATGACTGCTATCGACTATCTCGTGCTGGTCGGGTTCATGGCCTGGATGCTGGTGATCGGGGCCATCTTCAGCCTGCGCGTCAAGAATTCCTCCGACATGTTCACCGCGGGGGGACAGTCGCCGTGGTGGATCTCCGGGCTGTCGGGCTTCATGACGATTTTCTCGGCGGGAACGTTCGTGGTCTGGGGAGGGATCGCGTACCGGCTGGGGTTGGTCGCCGTCTCCATTCTGGTCGTGATCGGCATGAGCACGTTGCTGGTCGGTGCGACGGTGGCGCCGCGATGGCACCGGATGGGTATCACCACACCTACGGAATTCCTTCGCATCCGTTTCAACGAGCCGGTGGTACAGGCCTACACGTGGATCGGGATGGTTTATCGCGCGATTGCCATGGGCGTGGGGCTCTACGCGTTGGCGGTCATGTTGGCCGTGCTTGTGCCCTTGCCCGAGGGCACTCCCTTCCGCGACGCCCAGACGGGATGCCTGTCGGTGAATTGGAGCATCATCCTGTGGGGAGCGGTCGTCATCATTTACACGATGGCGGGCGGGTTGTGGGCGGTGTTGATGACCGACGTGATTCAGTGCCTCATCCTGTGTCTCGTGGTGCTCCTGGCGGTTCCGCTGTCGATCGGTGCGGCCGGCGGCGTGGCGCAGTTCTGGCATCAGGCTCCCACCGGGTTCTTCTCTCCGGCCGCGGCCGAATACACCTACACGTTCCTGTTCCTTTGGTTCTGGATCGGGTTCTTCCGTTATGCGGCCGACTGGGCGTTTGTGCAGAGATACATCTGCGTTCCCACGGCGAAGGACGCCCGCAAGGTCGCCTATTTGATGGGGGGGCTGTACGTCGTCAGTCCCCTGTTCTGGATGTTGCCGGCGATGGCCTACCGCACGCTCGTGCCCGACGCCGACCCGGAGCAGGCCTACATGCTGATCTGCCACCGCGTGCTGCCGGCGGGAATGTTGGGGATCATGGTGGCGGCCATGTTCTCGGCCACGGCCAGCATGGTCAGCTCGCTGCTGAACGTGTTTGCCGGCGTATTTGCCTGCGACGTCTATCGCCCGCTCATCGATCCCGGCGCAAGCGAACGGCGGCTCGTTCTGGTCGGCCGGCTGGCAACCCTCATTTATGGAGGCCTCGTGGTCGGCATCGCTCTGTCGGTGCCCTTCTTGGGCGGAGCCGAAGAACTGGTGCTCGTCCTGATTACGTCGTTGCTCGGGCCGCTGATGTTGCCGACCGTCTGGGGCGTGTACTCACGTCACATCAACCACTGGGCCATTTGGATCACGCTGGCCGTCTGCGGTCCGGTGGCGATCGTGGCGAAGTTCGGGCCGGATCTGTGCGCGCGGCTGCATCCCGGCACACCTCCGGCCTGGCTGGCGACCGCGATCGAGTGGCTGAAGGCAAACCCTCGACTTGTCGACGTGATCCTGGGACTCTTGATCCCGCTGGGCATCCTGATCGTCGTGGAGGGACTCTCTCGGCTGCGTGGGATTGACGCCGGCTGGCAACGGATGGAGGCCGCCTGCAACAAGCGGTCGGCCCAGCCGGTTGCCGTCGTCGCCTCCCGGCTGCCGGCGCAGATTGTGGCCGCTTCACTTGCTATGCTCGGCATCGTCATGACGGTTGTGACCATCTATGCCGCGAACCAGCGAATCACGCTGAGCGTCTTCTCCGCACTCTTGCTGCTGGCAGCAGCCGGCATGGCGTGGCATGGATTCCGCCGTACGGCATCGTGCCCTACAAAGCCGCCGTCAGATGGGTGAGGATATCGCGAACGGAGATGTAGCCGGTGATTCTTCCCTCGCTCAGGACCGGCAGGTGCCGATAGCCGCCAAGGTCCATCTTGTGGAGCGCGAAGGCCACCCGATCGTCGAGACCCACCGTTTCCACCGGCGAGGTCATGAATTCCGACACCGGGCGGTCGCCCAAGCGGGCCGCCTCGACATTCAGGCGATCCACAACGTCGCGCTCGGTGAAGATGCCGATGACCTCGTGATCGGCCACCACCACCGCGCAGCCGACGGCGCGAGCAACGAACTGCTCCAGCACCCGCCGGACGGGCACGTCCGGACCGACGATCAACGGTTCGCGAGGGACCAGGCTCTCGATACGGTCCTTCATCACGGTCCGTTCGACGGGGGTGGCTGGGCGAGGTTTGGTCAACGAGGCCAGCGACTGGTTGCACTTTTCGCACTGGTCGGCGCCGTCGATGTTCTCGTGACCGCAATCAGGACAGGTGGCCATGGGAGTTGTTAGGGGTCAGGGTTCGGGGTTCGAGGGGAGCGGTGGTTGTTGTTGTTCGCTCCGCGAAAGCAGCGCCACTTTCGCGGGAGCGAAAGGCGACTATGGAACGGTCCAGGTATCGCCGCTGGTGAACAGTTTCTGGAGGGAGCCTCGCCCCTGGGTCTCGACGGCGTGAGAGACCTGTTCGTTGAGCATCTCGTCGTATTTCGGCCGGTCGACGCAGCGGAAGACGCCGATGGGCTCGGGAAACGCCGGGTAGTGCATGCGGGTGAGGAAATAGGCCAGGCTCGGTTCCTTGGCGGCCTCGTCGTGGACGAGCAGGTCGGCTTCGGTGATTCCGTCTCCCAAGGCGACGACTTCGGGGTCCATGCCGCGAAGGCGGATTCCCTTTTCGCTGTCTTTGCCGAACACGAGCGGCTTGCCGTGCTCGAGTTCCAGGATCGCGTCGCTGCGGATTTTGCGATCGGTGGCGTAGTCGAAGGCGCCGTCGTTGAAGACGACGCAGTTCTGGTAGACTTCGATGAAGGAAGTGCCGCGGTGTTCGGCCGCTCGTTCCAGGCACATGCCCAGATGTTTCGTATTGACGTCGACGGACCGGGCGACGAAGGTTGCCTCGCAGCCGATCGCCACGGAGAGGATATTGAGGGGGTTGTCGATGGAGCCCATGGGGCTGCTCTTGGTCACCTTGGCCAGGGGCGAAGTGGGCGAGTATTGGCCCTTCGTCAATCCGTAGATCCGGTTGTTGAACAGGACGATATTGATATCGAGGTTCCGCCGGATGGCGTGGATCAGGTGGTTTCCGCCGATCGAGAGCCCGTCGCCGTCCCCCGTAATGACCCAGACCGAAAGGTCCGGGCGCACGACTTTGAGCCCCGTGGCGATCGCCGGCGCGCGCCCGTGGATTGTGTGGAATCCATAGGTGTTCATGTAGTAGGGGAAGCGGCTGGAGCAGCCGATTCCCGAGATGAAGACGACGTTTTCTCGGGGGATTCCCAGCGACGCCATGGTCTTTTTCATTTGCGCCAGGATGGCGTAGTCGCCGCAGCCCGGGCACCAGCGGACCTCTTGGCTGCTGGCGTAATCGTTGGCGGTGAGTTTTGGTTCCGAAATCGCGTTGTCAGTGGTCATCGTCGGACAACCGTTCTGTGACGGGGTAAAGTTGGCAGAAACCAGACTAGGTGAGTTCTCGGCGGATACTCTCGACGAGTTCGGCGACGGTGAAGGGGCGGCCGGTGATCTTGTTCAAGCCGACGGCATCGACCAGGAATTCGTTCCGCAGGATGCCGCGAAGCTGGCCCATGTTCAATTCGGGGACGACCACGCGATCGAAGCGTTCGAGGATTCGACCGAGGTTTTCGGGTAGCGGGTTAAGGTAGCGGAGGTGGGCGTGGGCCACCGAGGCTCCGTCTTCCCAGAGCCGGCGGACGGCCGTTGCGACGGCTCCGTAGGTTCCGCCCCAGGAGACGACGAGCACCGATCCGGATTCGGGTCCCTCGACCGGCTGGGGCGGGATCTCGCGAGCGATGCCGGCGATTTTTTTGGCTCTGAGGCGGACCATGTGCTCGTGATTGGCCGGATCGTAGCTGACCGCCCCCGTGCGGTCCTGGCGTTCCAGCCCGCCGATGCGGTGCATCAAGCCGGGGGTTCCCGGCACGGCCCAAGGGCGCGACAGACGGGCATCGCGGGTGTAGGGCAGGAAGGGATGGCCGTTGGTTTGGGGACCGGGGTGAGCGACGGGAATCTGCGGCAGGCGATCCATTTCGGGAATCTGCCAGGGTTCGGAGCCGTTGGCCACGTAGGCATCGGAGAGGAGGATGACGGGCGTCATGTATTGGACGGCGATTCGCCAGGCTTCGATAGCCACCTCGAAGCAGTCGGCCGGGCTCTTTGCGGCCAGCACGGGCATGGGGCACTCGCCGTGGCGCCCGTAGAGGGCCTGATACAGGTCGGCCTGCTCGGTCTTGGTGGGCAGTCCCGTGCTGGGGCCGGCTCGCTGCACGTTGACCACGAGCAGGGGCAGTTCTGTCATGACGGCCAGTCCCATGGCTTCCGACTTGAGCGACACGCCGGGACCACTCGTGCCGGTTACGCCCATGGCGCCGCCGAAGGCGGCACCAATCACCGAGGTGATCGCGGCAATTTCGTCTTCGGCCTGGAAGGTGCGAACGTTGAAGTTCTTGCGGCGGGACAGTTCGTGCAGGATATCGCTGGCCGGCGTGATCGGATAGGTGCCATAGAACAACGGGCAGTGGCTCAATTCCGACGCGGCCATCAGTCCCCAGGCGAGGGCCAGGTTTCCGGTGATGTTGCGGTAGGTGCCGGGCGGCAACTTGGCGGGGCGCACGGCGAAACGGCGTGCGATGGCCTCGGTGGTGATTCCGTAGTTGTAGCCGGCGCGGAGGGCCTTTTGATTGGCCTCGGCGACGGCAGGCCGGCGGCCGAATTTTTCGAGGATGAATCGTTCGGTCGGCTCCAGCGACCGATCGTAGAGCCAGAAGACGAGCCCCATGGCGAAGAAGTTGCGGCAGCGGTCGGCCTCCTTGGTCGAGAGCCCGAGGTCCTTGACCGCTGTGCGGGTCAACTTGGTCATCTCCACCCGATGGAGTTGGTAGGAATCGAGGCTCCCGTCCTCCAGGGGATTTTCCTCGTAGCCCGCCAGTTCCAGGTCGCGGGTTCCGAAACCGTCGTCGTTGACGATGAGGATGCCGCCGGGTTCGAGGTCCTGGAGATTGGTGGCGAGGGCGGCGGCGTTCATGGCGACCAGGGCGTTGACCTGGTCGCCGGGCGTGAAGATCTTGTCCGCTGCGAATCGGATCTGGAATCCGCTGACGCCGGCCTTGGTGCCTCGGGGGGCGCGGATTTCGGCCGGGTAGTCGGGAAAAGTCGCCACGTCGTTACCGGCCAGGGCCGAGGTGTTCGTCAACTGGGTTCCCGCCAGTTGCATTCCGTCTCCGGAGTCGCCGCAAAACCGCACCGTGGCGGCGTCCAAATCGACAACGGGTTTCCGCTGTTCAGCCGGCGCCATTGCTTCTGCCTGCAATTGGTTCATGGGAGGAGGGGAGCTGCGTTGGTCACGGGGCAGCTCGTTGAAGGAGGGAGATCGTTCCAAGGTTCAGCATACCGCGCAAAATCGATTAGCCAATAGGTATTGCCACCCCAATAAGATTCCTGCCAGTTGTTCCCCCAAGAAGTGCTTTCTCAAGATCGGTTTGTGGCCCGAAGGGAGCGAACGGCGCGTCAGGGTCCCTCCCGTTCTCGCGTGGCCGGACTGGCGACCGGGGGGAGATTGTAAACGGCCTCGGGGAAATGTTCGACCAGGAAGTGCACGATTCCTTCCACGTCGACCAGGCCGACCGGCCGGTTCGACGCATCGACCACGGGCAGTCGCCGATAACCGTTCTCCGCCATTCGCCGAATGGCCTCGGCAACCGAGGCGTTTTCGCCGACGGCGAGCGGTTCACTCACCATTTCCCGGCTGACGGGGGCATCCAGGTTCTTGGCTTCCACGAGAATCCGCACGACGTCGCGTTCGGTGAGGATGCCTACCAGTCTCTCCTCCCGGCAGACCAGCAGGGCTCCGCGATGTTGCGATCGAAGAACGAGCAAGGCCTCTCGAATCGAGGTGTCAGGCGTGATACAGAGGGGAGAAAGGAGTCCGGCTCGCCCCACCGGTTCATCATTCAGGTTGATCCCGGTGTCCATCTTCGCCGCCGAGGCCCATGGGTGAGGCCGATTGATGTTGAGGGAAAACAGAGAGGCCGCCGCCCGCGAGAAAGCTCCCGCCACGGTCGCAGGACGCCGAGTCGTCTTCTCGTTGGAATGGCACTGTTTCAAATGTATGCATCGACGGCCCTTTGGGAAACGGCAAGGTTTGGCGAACGGTTGAACCTCTTCGGTTTGGCGCGTTTTCGTGACGGCTCGGGCTCGAATCCGGCCTGCTCCAGCAGCGATGCGAGGGAATCCGCTTCAGAGCGAGTGAAATCCCCCCGACTGGGACACTTTGGAGGAACGAGGCGTCGGCCTCTTATTTGGGTGCGGAAAAGGCGGTAGGGGCAGGGCCTCGCCAGGCTTCTGCGTACCGGATTTGTGCCTCATTCGGGCGGATTGACAGGATCGTAAGGGCTGGTACAGGTAGGGTATGGGAATCGGATGAAGCTGACGGGAGGGCGGATCACTTACGGCTTGAGGCCCCCGGTGGTTGCCGTCGATGAGAGTGTTGCGACCCTCTTGCCTTGTTGATGGATCGAACCGGCAGCTTCCCTGCGACGGCTTGCCTCGTTGATCCTTCCCCTGCCGAATTGGCGTCCGCACCATGTCGATCGAAGCAGTTCAAGCCGCAATCTTCCTGCTCTTTCTCGGCGTCTGCTTCCTGGCGGGAACGATAGCTGTGCGTCAGAACCACTAAGGGGGCACGTGCGGCAAGTGGGTGCCACTAGCCAGGTGTCACTCTTTGAATTGGGGACGGCTTTCTTGCTTCGAGTCGCGCCCGGCACGAGCGACCCACTATTGGACCTTCGCTTCGCTCTGGTCGCCTTCGTCGGTGCGACGTGCCGTTTCCAGGAGTATCGTCTCCTGCTCGCTTGCGTTCAGTCGTTGGGCAACCACTGGACGAGCCTTCTCGAGCACCTCGCCGATGGGCAGATCCCACAGTCGCACCAGGCAATCCGTTCGATCGGACGCCTGGCGGCAACCTGTCAGCACTTTTCGCCCGTCAGGAGTGATTGCCAGAGCGCCGACGGGGCCGCAATGTCCGCGGAGGAGCACGGGAGCGGACGAAGAGGCGCCTGTCTCGACCTCCCATACGCAGGCCGTACCGTCCTCGCCTCCGGCGATGAGTTGCCGGCCGTCGGGGCTGAAGAGGAGCGGCCCCACGTCTCGCGGCTGTTCGCTCAGGACGACGCACGATGCGGCCGGATCGACCGCGTTCATGTCCCAGAGCCGGACCGTATGATCGTGGGCTGCCGTTGCCACCCAACGGCCCGTGGAACTGATGGCCACCGAGTGCACGCTCCCTTCATGCCCGTTGAGAACCGTGACCCGGCTGCCAGGTTGTGGCGTGGTGAGATCCCACAACCGAACCGTTTGATCGCGGCTTCCGGTGACCATCCAGCGGCCGTCGGGACTGACGGCGATGCTGGTCACCGGTCCTGAATGCTCCCGCAGAACCACCTGCGAAGCGGCCGGACAGTGTGACGTGAGGTCGAACAGACGGACCGTCTCGTCGTCGCTTCCCGTCACCACCCAGCGGCAGTCGGGGGTGACGGCAACCGCCAGCACCGGTCCCAGATGCCCCCGCAGAACGACGGGTTGCTCGGCCGCGCGAACCGGACTGCCCTGTTCCGTCCTCGAGAGTTCCTTGAGATCCCAGAGCCGTACGCTATTGTCCTCCTCTTCGAAGGACCCGGTTCCGCCAACGGCCAGCCAGCGGCTGTCGGAGCTGACGGCCAGAGCGTGGATCCTCCCCTGGTGGGCTTGCAACTTCCGCACCGAAACAGCAGGATCGGAAGAGCGAAGATCCCAGACCGCGACATGGCCGCCATCGTCGCTCGTGATCGCCCAGCAAGAATCCGGCGAGATCACGGCAAACCGTATGGGAGACTCGTGGCCCTCGAGCAGCAGGGACTGGTCGAGGGGATGGTTATGGAGGTCCCAGAGCCGCACGGTTGTGTCGACGCTGCCCGTCAGCAACCATCGACCGTTACTGCTGACGGCGATTGCCTCCACCGGACCGGAATGGCCGCGAAGTACGTCGTCGCCGGTAAGTGCCGCCGCATCGCGAAGCGTCTGTTGAAGCTTCACGTCAACCGATTCCCCTTGGCGCCCAAGGTAGGTGATCGCCCGTTCGGCAAGGAGCAAGCTCTCCGCGGGTTGGACGGCCAGTCGGCGAGCGCTCTCGGCAACCATCTTCCGGACAAGGGCCAGCCGCGCCTCGGCTTGGATCTGTTCTTGCCCTTGGGCCAGGGCATCGTAGCGTTGCCGCAGATCGTTGAGGCTTCCTTCCGTTTCCTGCAACTTGGCGAGCGTGCGCTGGCAAGCCTCCGTTGCCCGGTGAGTTTCTCGCTTGTGTTCTCGAACGAGCCTCTCCGACTCCTGCAGTTTGAGTTGGGTCCGCGTATACTGCTGCTGGACGAGGGTCAGCGCGTGTTCGGTCTGCCGGTGGACCGCCGACACTCCGCAGAGCATGACCGTCGACACCACGGCCACCAACAGCGTGGCAAGCGCCGAGGCAGCAACCAACCTCGCCGCCAGCGGACGCTGCCGGCTCCACTCACGAAGACGTTCCCAGTCGCTCGCCTGCCGAGGGCGAATAGGGGCGCCCGCCAGCCAACAATCCAGGGGGTCTGCTGGTTGTGAAAGCGACTTCTCGGCGGGCACTGTTGGGGCCGGTGAACCGGCTGGGGGCAGTTCAAACGCGAATCCGCATCCCTCACAAACGACCTCCGCCGACAAACCGGTCGCGTTGGTCTTGAGAGAACGATGGCAAAGCGGACAATAAAGCGTCCGCTCTGGCTGCGAACCGGACTGGTGCCGCTGTGAGTTGTGCGGGCTGGGTCGTTGATCCACGGCCACGTCCGTTGTCAGGGAAGGTCGATGCGGAGGAACGGTCTCGTCAGATCAGGCTCAGCCGTTGGAAGGCTTGCAGGCCCGACAAGCCGGTTTCTCCGTGTGTTCACTTCAAGTCTCATTCATTGGCATCGACCGCACGACTGTGCGAGAACGGAAAAACACGCTCCTGCCGCACAGCCCGTACAGGCGGCATATCCGGCCGTCCGCTCGTGTTGGTCTATTCAAAAGGACTCGTTTGGCCACGAGAACTGCAGGGAAGATGCCGACCCGCGAGCCAGGAAGGAGGCCGAGAGAACGTCGCAAGCTGTTTAAGGGCAGTCGCTTACGGCAAGAGTGGCGGCAGAATGGACCGCGACGGCAGCAGGCGGATCGATCAGAAGAGTTCGTCGGAATAGCTCGCCGTGAGCCGTTCAGGCGCGGTCAGCCTCATTCGAAGCCTGAATCAGTGCCAATATCGCTCGGCGCGTGCTCCGTGGCAGCCACGGCCAGTGGTTGACGACCGTCTGAAGCTCGTCTCCCGGGACTTGGTGGGCGGAGGCGGCAGTCGGGGGCGGCTGGCTGGCAGCCGAAGGGGCAGCAGGAGAAGGGCTGCGGCTCCGTTCCGGCTCCATTGCATGGAACAGGAAGGGTTGCCGCTGAGTGGCTCGCGGCTCCAAGAAGTTGGAGGGCGGCTGTTTGGCTGGCTGCTCAAACAACTGGGGTTTCGCCTGGGGCATTGCCGCAGTGATCGAAGTTCCTGCGGCAGGGGTGGGAATCCGGCCTGGGGAACCGGCTTCCGTCAGCCGGTTGAGCGAGACCGTTACGGGTCCCCCTCCGCTGGAGCACTGGCATCCTTGTAGATTCTGCCCGCACCGTCCGGCCAGGCAATCGGGGCAATCCTGTATGTATGCCGATGGATGTTTGGCCACAGAACTGGTCGAACCATCTCGCGAGACAACTCTCCATGGAGGCGGCAGTTCGAGCAACTGAGAGGCGGCAGCCGTCTTTCGGGCGGCCAGATTATCAAACACTTGCTCCATCTTATGGGCTTGCGGCAAGGCCGACATCGACTCGCTCCTGTGGCAATTGGATTCGTTGCTCACGCGGCACGGTTTCGAGAGTCCGATCCAAGCCTGCAAGCGGCTCAACAGTCCTTGCACAACCCAACTCCTCCGTGCAATGAGCCAGCTAACGGGCCGGCCAGCGGGCACGAGTCAGCGCTCGGCCCGGATGGGCCGCCTCCAACGCGGAGAATCCCCCGAGACTCCGATTGGAGGTCCGTTCCGGCACGGCACCACGTGGCCGAGAATCGTCAGGCTGCTTCGGAGGCCGCCTTCACGTCGCCCCAAGTCCGCTTGACGTGGAGAGCGTCGAGCAGTTCGGTGAGCGTGAGCGTGCGGTTTTCCAGCTCCAGTGGGATCTCCATCCCCGGATCGCACACGAGATCGACCGTTCCGTCGTCGCCAACCAGATCGTCGAATTTGCGGAGCAGACCGTCCTGCACAGCCTGGCGAACGAGGTGACCCCGGGTGGCCGAAACCTCGCCAGCCCGATCACCGAGGCTATCGGCGGCTCGCTTGGCGAGAGCGGGCAAGTATTCACTCGGAATCTCCACAATCTGGGGGGTGTAGACTTTCACTTGCATGAGGTTACTCCACAGTTCTAGCGAGGTTCCACCTCAAACCGGTTTTGATCCGTCGGGCAAAACTTGACTCGAAACGCACCAACTACCATCGACGAGGGAGAGCCAGCCCGTTCTGCCTGGCGGTCAACACCGTCCATGCAGCCACCAGTCGTCCGGGCGGCCAAACGCTCAAAGGAGATATCGGCTGGTAAGCTGTGCGGGTTGTATCGTTTTTTTGGATTTTTCCGAGTCACTGCGAGACAACGACTGGCCTCGCCTGCGGCAGCGGGTTAAACGATGTGGTGGAAGAGAGTGTGTTACAGCCCGCCTACCCCGACTTCCCTCGCTCGCAATTCGGGATCGCCGTCGAGGGGGAGCTTGACGGTCTGCCCGGTTTCGGCGGCCTTGTAGATGGCGAGGATGATTTCTACGGCGGTCCGGCCTCCAGGACCGTCGACGGCAGGTTGCCGGCCCTCGCGAATGGCGTCGACCACGTCCTGGAACTGGTGGGTATGGCCGTGGTGGCCGATGGCGGCCGGATCGGCGGCACCGCCGCCGCCCGACTTCTGACTGGCCATCTGCTCCTTGACGGCTGCGTCTTCGGGCGCGGCCTCGGCGAAGTCCCACTTGACGATGTCTTCTTCTTCCATCATGGCCGAACCGGTCAGCCCGTGGAGTTCGACGCGTTTGAGATAGCCGGGATAGACGGCCGTGCTGGCTTCGATCACGCCGAGGGCGCCGCTGGCAAAGCGGAGCGACGCGACCGCTACGTCTTCGACCTCGATGCCGGTGTGGCCGAGGAGGGCCGTCTTGGCGCTGATTTCGGCGACCGGGCCCATGAACCAACTGAGGAGGTCGACCGTGTGGATCGCCTGGTTCATCAGGGCGCCGCCGCCGTCGAGAGCCCAGGTGCCGCGCCAGGCGCCGCTGTCGTAGTACTGCTGGGTGCGATACCACTTGATGTAGGCGTCGCCGACCGTCATCCGTCCAAAGCGCCCCGCGTCGATGGCCTTGCGGATCTTCCGGCTGGAATCGTGGAATCGAGAAGGGAAGATCGTGGAAACGACGACACCCGCCTTGCGGCACTCGGCGATGATGCGATCGCATCTATCCAGGGTGATTTCCAGGGGCTTTTCGACGATCACGTGCTTGCCGGCCTTGGCCGCGGCGATGGCCGGGTCCATGTGGGCGCCGCTGGGCGTGCCGATGGTGACGACGTCGACCTTGGGATCGGCGAGCATCTGGTCGAGGCTGTAGTAGGGCGTGCAGCCGGTGGCTTTGGCCAGCCGGTCGGCCGAGTCCTTGACCATGTCGAAGCAGGCCACCAGTTCGGCTCCGTCGACGTCGGCAATGGCCTTCGCGTGAAAGTTCGAAATCATCCCGCAGCCGATAATCCCAAAGCCCATGGCCATGACATGTTCTCCTGTCCGGAAGGAAAGGTCTGGTCGGTGATCTGTGCGTGAAGACCGGCATTATAGGCCGTTTCAGGGAGCCACGAAAGGGTGTCGCGAGGGCCGCAGCCAAATCCGAAGTGCGAAGCACGAAATCCGAAACAAATCCAAAACCCGAATACCAAAGGCTCGAAACAAGACTGTGTGTGTCGGCACGAGTCTGTTCGTCTGGTTTGAAACATTTCGAATTCAAGCTTTGAATTTGTTTCGTATTTCGTGCTTCACACTTCGAATTTCAAAGATGCGAGCATCTTATGACGGAAGACTCTAGCCGCTAGTGTGCCGGTGTCGTCGCAAAGAACATGGCCATTGAGGACCCGTTGAAGATCAGGTGCAGAAGAATGCACGGCGTGATCCGATGGGTGCGGAAGTAGAGATAGCCCAGGGCCAGCGCGAGCAGGAACAGCGGCAGCGGGTCGGGGACGATCTCCGGGAATCGCTTGGCCAGCTCGATCTGAATGACGTAGATCGGCACGATCACGGCAACGAAGGTGGTTCCCGCCAGGCCGAGATCTGTCAGGAACTTGTCGAAGCGAATCCCCAGATCGGACCAGCTCGCCAATCGGATCCTCCGCAAATAGATGATCCCGCCGGCCACCAGCAGCACCCGGGCGACCGCGTCGATAATGAGCAGATGCATGATCTCTTCGGGTTGCCTCGGGCGCGGGACCCGAAAATGCAGCGAGGCGAAGACGAGCGACGACATGACGACGGGCGCCAGACCGAGCCACCGGCCCGGATAGCGGAACAGACGGCGATAGCGAGCGTCGATGTTTTCGAAGGCGCCCTGCATCACCAGGCGAAAGGTGAACTCTTCGTGGATAGGGGCCAGGACCACCGCACTGAAGAGACAGAGGAAGACGACGGCACGATTCAAGTCGCTGCTCAATAAGACCACGATCGGGTGGGCACGTTCCAGATCGAGGTCTTCACCCGCAGGCGCCGCAGCGTGCGGCATCTTCTGGGGTTTTTCGAATTTCCAGCCCAGTGTCTTCTCTGCAACCTGCGACAGCAGAAGGGCAAGCAGGAACATGCCCAGAAACAGCCCGACCGCGTCCCAGCCGTTCCAGGGAACCGGACGCCGGGCCTCAAACCTGATCACCGGCTGCCGGCGGAGAACGCGGGCAAGAACCACCAGCCAGACGGCGATCCCGCCGACGACCGTCGCGAGAACGACGCAGTTGAGGAGCAAGGTCACGATGTCGGGCGAAGGTTTATCCATTCACTCGGGGCAGGCCGGCAGGCCGTCGAAGAAATCAAGTGAGGCTCACCATGCGGATCGCTGCAGAAACATAGCCTACACCGGAATGGATGGTATAGAAAACGGCCAGCCAAAGCGAGACGAGGAATGTAGCGTTGAGCAAGACGGGCGGCTCGGGGCCCCAGGCCAAAATCGCCAGGGCGGCGGCGCCCGCCACGCACTGGAACACCATTTTCAGTTTGCCGGACATCTTGGCCGAGAAATCGCCCCCTTTCTGTTCAATGAAGCTGCGCAGTCCGGTAACCAGCAGTTCTCGCCCCACGATCACGACCGCCATCCAGGGTTGCAGGCCGTACCAACGGGTCGTCAAAGCCGGCTCGGCCACCAGGAAGATGAACGTTCCGCAGATGATGATCTTGTCGGCAAAGGGGTCCAGAATCCGCCCCAACACGGTGACCTGCTGATAGCGGCGCGCGTACCACCCGTCGAACCAGTCGGTGCTCGCCGCGAGTACGAACAGTGCGAACGACGCCCAATAGAGCCCGAACGGAATCAGGCAGAACGTCAAGACCGCCAGGATCAGCCTCGCCACCGTGGCGGAATTGGGAACGTTCCAGACGACGTGGAAGGCACTCATAGTCAGTTGTCAGGGTTCAGGGTTCAGGGTGGCAAGACATTGAGGAGACTGTCCTTGCTGCTTGGGGCCGGTGAACAGGTGCGCGGTTTCGGTTCACCGACGGCAACTGCGACCAGGTCGTAGCCTTCCGCGGCCACAATCTCGCAGGGAACGAGATCGCCGGGGCGGAGATTCTCGCCGGTTACGTAGATCACTCCGTCGATCTCCGGAGCCTCGGCGCAGCTTCTGCCTACATGGGCGTGCTTTTCGCCCGGAATATCACTGTCGATCAGGACGTCCCGCTGTCGGCCGATTTGCGACTGATTCCAGGCAAAAGCGATCTCCTGCTGCACTTCCAGCAGGCGTCCTCGCCGGGCCTCGCGAACCTCTTCCGGCAGATGCCCGTTGAGCCGGTCGGACGGCGTATCGGGTTCACGCGAATAGGCGAACACGCCGAGCCGTTCGAACCGCTGCCGGCGGACAAAATCGACGAGTTCCTCGAACTGCTCCTCCGTCTCGCCGGGGAATCCGACGATCATGGTCGTTCGCAACACCAGCCCCTCGATTCGCTCGCGCAACTGCTCCAGGAGCCGTTCGATTTCCGCCCGATTCACGCGGCGGCTCATCCGCCGCAGCATGGCGTCGTTGATGTGCTGCAAGGGAATATCGAGATAGGGGAGCACCTTGGGACTTCGGGCCACCAGGTCGATCAGTTCGTCGGTCATGTACATCGGGTAGAGGTACATGAGCCGGATCCAATCGACGCCGTCGACCTGTTCCAGGCGGCCCAGCAGTTTGGCCAGTTGGGGCCGGCCGTCGAGATCGATTCCGTAGTAGGTCAGGTCCTGAGCCACGAGATTCAACTCGCGGGCGCCGTCGGCGGCGAGTTGCCGGGCTTCCGTCACAACCTGATCGACGGACTTACTGGCATGCTTGCCGCGCATCAGGGGGATCGAGCAGAACGTGCAGAGCCGGTCGCAACCTTCGGCGATCTTCAGATAGGCAAGATGATTCGGCGTGATACGCATGCGGTTGGTGTCGCTGAGGGGCACGCTGCTCGCCGGGCGGAAGATGGTCCGCTGCTCGTTTAATCCACCGATGAGCCAATCGGCGGCCTGAGTGATCTCGTCGCGGCCGAAGACACCGACGAGTTGGTCGATGCCTGGACATTTGCTGAGCAGCGATTCTCTCTGACGCTCCACCATGCAGCCGGCCACAATGATTCCGCGAAGCCGGCCTTCCCGTTTGAGTTGCTCCATCTCGCGGATGGCGGCCAACGACTCCTCGCGAGCGGCAGCCAGGAATCCGCAGGTGTTGACGATGACGAAATCGGCCCCCTCTGGTTGGGGTGTGAAGTCGTAGCCGTCGAGGTTCAGGAGGCCGAGCATCCGTTCGCTGTCCACCAGATTCTTGGGACAGCCGAGCGTGATCAGGGAGTAGGAGCCCTTGGATTGGGAGGAATGGGTCGCGTGGTTCAAATCAGCCCCCACTTCGGGTGAGGTCGTCATTCGCAAATCAGGCAGGTGGACGAAAAAAATCTACCAGTTAGACGCTCTAGGATAGGAAAAAGGCGTGGACATGTGGAGCAGAATCGCACTTGGCATAGACAGCGTACTGGCCGCTCCACATGTCCACGCCTTTTTTCCTATCCTACTGTTGCGGATATCGTTCACCTTCAGGTGCGCCAAAATGGACCTGAACGGTCGATGAGAGTGCGAAACAACGGGCCACTACCGGTAAAGCTTGCTGCTGCGTGAGATTTCGCACTCTCATCGACCGTTCAGCCCCATTTGTGCGTCTAACTGGTAGATTTTTTTCGTCCACCTGCCTCAGATCATGTCATCCTATCCGACACCGGGAGCACGGGTAAGTGCCTCACGAAATGCTTGCATTGACGGCACGAGCAGGTATACTGTACGCATGTATATGAATCTGGTGTTTCTTTTGAAGGCGAGAGGGACCCATGCTCATTGAAGTGCCCCCCGAGGAATTTGCCGGTGTGCTCGACGATGTGGCGGCCGGCGCGTTGGCCGAGGCCGGGATCGACGGGCCGCCGGTGGACCCGTTCGTTCTGGCGCACGTGTACGGGATCACCGTGGCGGAAGACGCGGCACAGGCCGGACGCGGGCGGTATGTGCGGCTTGGCGGTCGCCGGGGCCATCGACCGAAGCCGGCGGTTTTGCTGCGGCCGGAAGAGCGCGCCGAGCGATCTCATTGGGCTTTGGCGCACGAGATTGGCGAGCATCTGGCGATTCGCGTGTTCGGCCGTCTGAACGTGGCTCCTCGCGAGGCGCCGGGCAATGCCCGGGAGTTGGTTGCCAATCACCTGGCTCGCCGCCTGCTTCTGCCGTCGCCTTGGATCCTCGAGGACGGCAGGGCGAGCGGCTGGGACCTGTTGTGGCTCAAGCAGCGCTATGTCACGGCAAGCCACGAGGTGCATGTCCGGCGGATGCTCGAGCTGCCGCCGCCGGTGATCGTCACGATCATCGACAAGGGCAAGGTCTATTTCCGCCGCAGCAACTTGATGCGACGGGTTCCGCCGATGGCGGAGGTGGAGAGGGAGTGCCAGCGGAGAGCCAGTGCGGAGGCGCGTGCGGTCAGCGGGGAGGCGTTACCGCTCCGGGTGCAGGCCTGGCCGGTTCACGAGCCGGGTTGGAAGCGGGAGATTCTGCGGACGGAGGTGGAGGAGTGGTGAAGGGGCATATCGAGACGTTCGCGGGCCTGCTCAGATGGAGCACAAACAACGACCCCTTCAGAGGGAGTGGATCTCTGGAAAAGGAATGGGAGAGGAAGCTGGGGAAGTGGGGGGGCTCGCTTGACGACACAGTCCTGCGTGTGCACTGTTGCGCCCGCCCTAGATCTGGTGGTATACGTGTCTGTTTGTTCATATACAATGACCGTAAGGGGATGCCTTTCAAGCTTCAGGGCGAAGAATGCCGACGCGCAGTCCATCATACAACGCGAATTCCCCATGTCTTCCTCGCTGACCTATCGTGTCCTTCCGGCAAGCCTGCAAAATCTTGTCGGCCGCTGGGGCCGGCGGGTCGGAAGGGCACGAACTCCACTGATGCGGAGACGCGGCAGCTGCGGCGGGTGGCGATGGCCAGGGGGTGGCCAAGGGGGGCGGACTGGACAATCCTGGGAAACGCGGAGAGAGAAGGCGGTACGCCTTCTCTCTCCGCGTGAATCGGCGGTCGCGTGATACGCGATGGGGAGGAGCAGCTTAACAACTCGGCGATATAGGCGTAGGACTCAATGATCGCTTTGATCGTCTTGTAGTCTTTCTCATCCAACGCCCCTGAGGCACCAAGGGCACTTTCTGTGAAGCATTTCGTCTGCAATCAACCTGCCGGACTGACCGGCCGCCACACGGGAGCCGCCTGGAGCCTGGTCGGATTACCGATGCGACCACAACGGTAACGTTTCCGGCCACGGCACGACCGGTGTGTTGGCCGGCACCGATTACGAGATGGCCACTGCCGAAGACATTGTCATGGGCATGACCAACACTCGGCGCACACCGGATGACCTTCGCCCGTCCGTTTCCAGCCCCGAGGAAGCCGGTCGGGATTCGTACCGGTGGCTGAGCAATACCTACACTGCATGGGCGATAGTCTTCAGAGAATGTCGTTGTGGGAGGCGCCAGTTCTTTCAGTTTGCCATCGGAGGGCACCCGAACGAGCGGGTTGCACCGAAAATATCCGGTTACCCCCCTGTGGGTGCCGCAATTGCGCGGGCCCTTAAGCTGTATCTCTACACGGCTCGTCGCAGCCGAGTCAAGCACCGCGAGCAATCGGCCAATTTGACTTGTCCGTCGGGCCAGTCTCTGGCCACCGAAATGCGTCACCCCCCCAAAAAATGCCGCGCAGGCAACAAACGGCCTCAGTGCTGTTTACGCCGGATTTTACGGCCATTGAACGCTATCGGAACAAAATTCTAGGCCGGCAGCTATTAACATTTTGAGGTCGTCATACATAATGGAATGATCGGTCCCTATCGGTAGGGGACTCGACGGCTGCGGCGCTGGGCAGGGTCAGGTCAGCAACTCTTGATCGCATTGCTCGACCGGCCGCAGAATCTGCAAACGGATGGCAGATAACCGGCCATGGTTGCCTGCAAATCGAAATCCCGCCCCATTTCGTTTGCCCCCTTCGGCGCAAGCGACGGGGACGGAGTCTAGCCCGCGGATGCCAGGAGTCAGGGGGACTGTCCCGATTTTTGTGATGCGCAGCGCAACAAAAATGGGACTGTCCCCTTCCCTCAGCACGGTACAGGCCCGAGGCAGGAGGCAGGAGGCAGGAGTCAGCCCCTCCTGCCCCCTGACCTCCGACCTCCGACCTCTGACTCCTGCCCTCTGCCCTCCGCCGCCCTCGCCGAAGCCCTCGGCAAGACCAAGAAGAACGGAAATGGCAACGGCCACGGAAATGGCAACGGGAATGGCAACGGCAACGGCAACGACAAGCTCACCGAGACGATGAGCGATGAACTGCTGAGAGAGACGATGAAGCTTCGCGGCCGGCCGCCGCGGTGAGGAGAAGGAAATAGGTATTTGATTCAACGATCCGCTTAATTGTTGGTTTCCATGTTTCGTGGTATAGCCTTCCCAGCGAGAAAAGCCCTTTTCTTGGGTTGTTTAGCAAGAAAACCAACAATTAAGCGGAACGTTGATTTGATTCAATTGGGGTCTATACCTACTCTTTGGGCTAAGGCCGCTGCTTCAAGTCATTCGCTTACGACCTGTCAATACGGCACATGGGCGAATGGTAACTTCTTGGCAAAGCAAGATCGTTGTTCAGAGAACCGACCTAGCCCTAATCTATGCTGGTTCACGGAGTATCTTGGAAAAACCGCGATTCACTGAGTAGCGGCATGCGCGACGATCGAAAGACGCCCATGGGCATTGTGATCAAATGATAAGTGATTTCCCTCGTATGTCCATGACCAAACTGGCATTTCGTGGGGGCCTGTGGCTCACGGCATTCAGTTTTGCCACTCAGGCGGTTTCGTGGATTGCAACCATTGTCGTCGCTCGCCTCCTCAGTCCAGACGACTATGGCCTCATGGCGATGGCGTTTGTCATCACCGGCTATGTCAAGATCTTCTATGAACTGGGTGTCGGGGCGGCCGTCATCCAACGCCCGCACGTATCGGACCAAGAACTATCGAGCCTGTTCTGGGCACTGATACTGTGGGGAGGACTTCTTTCGCTGCTGTGCTTCCTCTTTGCCTACCCGACGGTCGCGATCTTCCGGGAGCCGCGGCTACTCCCCGTGACCCAGGCAAGTGCGGGCCTCTTGGTTCTCGGAACAATGTCTGTCGTCCCCAGCAGTGTCCTCAGACGCCAGATGCGGTTCAAGATGTTTGGTATCATCAACGCGTTCGCAGCGGGCGTCGCCTGCATCGTCATGCCGCTCATGGCCTACTTGGGAGCAGGCGTCTGGACGCTCGTCGGCGGTTTCTACATCCGTGCCGTCGTAACATTCCTCATGCTTTTCTACCTGTCCGGCTGGCGACCACAGTTTCGCTTCCAACATCATGAGACCGTTCCCTATTTGCGATTCGGTCTGCCCGTGGTTGGGGGCAACTCGCTGTTCTACGTGGTTTCCCAAGCACCGGTAGTCTTCGGCGGTCGCGCTTTTTCGCCGGGTGAACTGGGCCAGTATTCCCTTGCGATGCAACTAGCGGTCATTCCCAACGACAAGATTGTTTCCCTGATCAGCAGTGTTTCCTACCCGGTTTTCTCGCGGCTGCAGGACGATCATGCCGCGTTCAGCCGTTTCTACCTTCGACTGTCGGAACTCATTGCGTTTATCGTTCTACCCCTCTACTGCGGCGCCATCTTCATCGGCGGAGATCTCATACCCTGGCTCCTCGGTGAGAAATGGGCGGCCAGCGTTCTTCCGTTCAGGTTGCTGTGTATCAGCTTCCTTGTCACGACGATTGTCAGCCCCGCTCACAACGCCAACACGGCCCAAGGCCGGCCCCACTGGGGTCTGTTTTTCAATCTGTTTTGTGCCGTCACGATGACCATTGGCTTCTATCTGGCCGCAGCTTCGGGCAATCCAAATTACTTGGCGATTCCTTGGGCAGCCATCTACATTCCCGCACAGCTTGCTTATGCCTTCATCACGCTGAGAACGTTAGACATTCCCGTTTCAATCCTCCTGGAACACCTGCGCCCCTCCATCCTGGCCGCGATTTCTATGCTTCTCGTCCTCGTCTTCTTGCGTTGGAGTCTCGTGGCGGCCTTTCCTGAGGTTTCAACTGCGAGCGCCATCTACGTAGTCATGGCGATTCTCGTCGGCGCGGCATGGAACATAGCGTTCGCATTCATCTTTTGTCGTGATTTCCTCAACAGCCTTCTGCAGCTTGCACGTGCATGAAACGAATTTACTATATCGACTGCACGCCCAGCTTCGGTGGGTCCTTGACGACCCTCGCTACGATGGTGCGTCACTTGGATCCTAAGAAGTACTTGGCAGTTGCCGTCGTCTCCTGCCACAGCAATGCAGAGTACCTTCGGAACACCGGGGCATTCGAGCGTGTTGTCGTTGACAGGGCCCGAATGGTGAAGCGTAACGGAAAGCATGCCAGCAGGTTCATCCGATCGCTGTCGCCATCTGGCAGTGTAGGTCACACCATAACCTCGACATGCCTGACGCTCGCCAAACGCTTCGGCCCCGTTGCTCGTCTTGTAGGGTGCGTTCCTACTGTCGGTTTTGCGGGGCGCATCGCGAGCACCTTTTCCGATCTGAAGATCGACGGCGTCTATCTCAACAACGGTGTGAGCTTCTCTCGCAATACAGGTGCCCTGCTTGCCCGGCGATGGAACGTCCCGCTCTTCTGCAAAGTCCAAGGCTTCGAGAGCGGCCGACTTGTTCGCATACTGGCCCGTCCAATCGACAAGTTCTTTGTCGCCTCGAATGCGGTGGCCGAACACCTTGTCCACATTGGCTGTCCTCCCGAACACATGACTACCGTATTCGAGCCGGTGGACACGTCTTTGTTTGATCCTGACCGGGTTCCTGCCACCGGGGAATTCCAAATCGATCGCAACGGAGAGCATGCGCCCGTGTTCGGCATCGTGGGTATGCTGGTTGATTGGAAGGGCCAACATGTCTTCCTGGAAGCCGCGGCAACCGTGCTTTCAGAGTCGCCGCACAGCGTCGCTGTCGTTGTTGGCGATGATCCCGATATGTCTGGCACTCGACTCAAATCGCTCCGAGAGCAGGCGGCTGAACTCGGCATTGCAGACAAGGTTGTTTTTGCGGGGTTTCGCGACGATGTGCCGCGCGTACTCGCGAATTTGGATATTGTTGTGCATGCTTCTGTTCGGCCGGAGCCCTTTGGGACGATTATCGCTGAAGGGATGGCTATGCGAAAGGCGGTCGTCGCTGCTCGCGACGGCGGCCCGGCCGAGTATGTCGAGCACGGCAAGAACGGACTCCTCCATGAACCGGGCAGCGCGGAGCAACTGGCCGCAGCGATCACAACGCTGGTGCGAGATGCCGGCCTGCGCCAGCGGCTCGGTGAGAACGGTCGGACGACCGTCTTGGAAAACTTCTCGGCGGAATCGCATGCGATGAAGGTGCAAACGACTTTCGACGCTGTCATCGAAGCCCATCGATCTCGAATCTGATAGGCGTCTCACATTTCTGGGACTGAGAACGTTCACACGTTGTCATCATGGGCCAGTTGTTCCTGCTTCTCCTGACAGCGATCTACTTCATTCGCCCTTCCGAATGGCTTCCGGGACTGGCTGGAATGCCGCTGTTCCAGATCGTGATTCTCACAGCGCTCGTGCTCTGCTTTGGTGCGTGGACGAGTCAGATCAGCGAACGCTCACTGAGAACCTCGCCGATTTCCGCATGCGTCTGCCTACTGTTGGGAATCTCGTTCGTCTCCGAGGTCCTCAACTTGGGAACGGTGACTTCGACGACTCAGTTCGCCAAGTCCGTTCTCTTGTACTTGCTCGTGACGGGGCTCATTGATACACACGAACGGCTCTTGCGGTTTCTACAGGGCTTCGCCTGCGTCCTCTTCCTGCTGGGGCTACTGGTCCTGCTGAATCATCACGGAATCCTCGCTGTTGGATCGGATTCGTCACCGATTGGAGGCGTATGGGAAGACAGGGGAGGTCAGCGGCTTGGTGCGATCGGCGGCCTGACGTTTGACCCAAACGACACCGCCGTCTTGACCATGCTGGGAACAATCCTCTCCCTTCATTTTGCGGCCGTGGCACGACCGCTTTTCCTCCGGCCAGTCTGGCTTGGCATGGCTTGCTGCAACATCTACGTTCTTCAACTGACGGATTCGCGAGGCGGCTTCTTGTCGCTGGTGGTCGGACTTGGAGCCTACGTCTGGCTGCGATGGGGGAAGAAAGGGCTGCTCTGGGGCGCGTGCCTGTTGCCCCTCGTCGCCGCCAAGATCGCCACAGCGCGGATGGCTGGGCTTGGCTCGGCATTTCTGGAGGACACCGGCCAGAGCCGCCTGCAATTCTGGACGTCTGCCCTGGTTCTGGCCAAATCCAATCCGCTTCTTGGCGCAGGGCCAGACTCTTTCTCAACGATCGTCGGCCGGGCAAGTCACAACTCGCTTCTCCAGGCCTTTGCAGAACTTGGTTTCTTTGGAGGCACGCTGTTCCTCGGCGCATTCGGCTATGGCGCATGGCAACTCTACTCCATTCGCAGAAGCCTCGCGACGCAGCCCGGCACTTCTGAGCCGTCGAACCAGGCTCAAGTCGCAATGATGCTCGCGCTGTTGGGCGGTTACGCTGTCGCGATCCTTGCGTTGAATCACTTGTACACCATGCCCACGTACATCGTCCTGGCCGTCACAACCGTTTGCATTCGGAACTTCGCGGGCGAAGAAACCACGCCGTTCTCCTCTCTCTTCGTAAAGTTCTGCGGCTTGAGCGTTCTGTTCCTGATCGCCAGCAAACTGGCGGTTGTTCTGTTGGTGCGGTGGTAGCCGCCTTACGAATACGGCTCGATAGTCGCTAGATTCTCAGCAAGAAAATGCACGTTGAAATCTCCATCTTCTGGATTTGTGTACTCCTCATCACATACACCTATCTCTTCTACCCACTAGCAATCCGCTTGTTTGCCTGCCTCCGTGGTTCGTCGCGTATCGAAGAGGGGGTGACTTTGCCATCCGTGTCCTTTGTCATCGCCGCGCGCAACGAAGGAGAGCGGATTGCCGAACGCGTCGCAGAGTTGGTGCAGCAGCTCGACAATTCCCAAGTCGAAGGTGAGGTTATCCTGGTAGTGGATGGTCCGGGGCACATCACTTGTACGAAACGGCTCGAAGATCTGGAACGCGTACATGTATTGCAGCTTTCTGAAAACCGAGGTAAGGCTGCAGCCATCTCGGAAGGTGCCAACCTGGCCAAGCATGAGGTTCTTGCCTTTGCCGACGTTCGCCAGCGCTGGCAGGAAGACGCATTGCAGCGGCTCCTCGAAAGCTTCCGCGATCCCCAAGTGGGTGCGGTCAGCGGCGATCTTGTGTTGCAGTCCACAGACGGCGTCCTCCAGGGTGTCGGACTCTATTGGAAATACGAAAAATGGATCCGCCGAAACGAAGCTATGTTCGATTCCGTGGTTGGAGTGACCGGAGCGATCTGTGCCGTTCGTCGGCATCTTTTCCATGGTGTGCCCGCCGGCACAATCCTCGACGACGTTTATTGGCCCATGCGAGTCATTCTCCAGGGCTATCGAGTGGCTCACAACCCTCGAGCAGTCGCTTTCGACCGGCTTCCCGAGAAGCCGCAAGCCGAACTTCGCCGAAAAATCCGCACGCTTTCAGGCAACTTCCAGCTCGTCGCCCTCCTGCCTGCAGTCGTTAGTCCCAGGAGAAACCGGCTCTGGTGGCAGTTTGTCTCGCACAAACTGATGCGGCTTGCCGTTCCCTGGTTGTTACTTGCCGTGCTTCTTCTTGGTTTCGCTATCGACCAAGGCGTGTATCGTATTCTCTCTTGGATTCAGGTCGTTGCGGGCGGTGCTGTATTGGTCGGTGTCCGGTCCGACTTCGTGGGACGGACTCGACTCGGGTCTGCCGTGGCTTCATTTGTCATGCTCAACGTCGCCGCATGGCTGGCATTTTGGGTCTGGATTTCAGGACGCGCCGGCAAGAGCTGGAATTCAACTCACTACGAGCCTTTGCACAGTTCGGCCGACAGGGCCTGATCCATCACCCGCGCCCGGGTTGGGTCGGGAAGAAGTCATCGCACGGTCTTGGAGATTCCTCGCGTGAAACAGGCGTGTGTGTGCGTGTTGGCATACAACGAGCAGAATCATATCGCGCGAACCGTCCAGGCCATCCGCGCCGGTAATGACGGCGTGGATTTCGACGTGGTCGTCTACGCAAACGGTTGTACCGACCAGACGACGGAGGTTGTGAAGGGTCTTCTCGCGACGGTCCCGAATCTCCGACTACGCGAACTGGCAAAACCGTCTAAGCCAGAAGCCTGGAACACGGCCTTTGTGGAGAACCAGAACCTAGTTCTGTTCTTTTCCGATGGGGATATTGCTCCAGAGCCAGGGTGCGTTGCGCGATTGTATCAGTGCTTGACTGAGAATCCGACGGTTTCTATTGTATGCCCGGAACTTCGACCGCAACCGACAGGTCTGCCGCTGGACAAGAGGTTGACAGGTTTTTTGCAGATACCGTTTGCCCAAGACTTTCTTAACGGCGCCTTCTATGCTGTTCGCAGAGACGTGATCGAGCGGGCCCTTAAGGAAAGGGAGCTCGACGGGATTCCCAGCGGAATCGTGGGTGAGGATGCATTCGTGCAGACGCTCGTTCCGCGAACCGCTTTTCGGGTTACCGAGCAGCGAGTTTTCTACGAACCGCCGGCCCTGTCGGATTATTATAAATATCTCGCACGAATCCGATGGCAGAACGAGCAACTCGCTTACTACCGAGATGAACTCGGCGACCCCGTGCGGAAGAAGTCAAGCACCGTGCAACGACTTCGCGAGAAGCTGTCGGCGACACGACGCTTTACGCGACTGATAGAAGGTGCGATGTCAACGGCAACACGGCGGATCGTGACGGCCGCCAATCGGCGCAGAATTGATAATCTCTATCGAAAACTGGGACCGGTAAGGCGCGAAGGGCAAGAGATCCTGGGCAGTTCCACGAGATCGATATCGACAAAATAATACGACGAAATACAGAAAGGCTATGCCATGGCTGCAATCCCAACCAACCTTCGCTGGACTCGCAAACGTCTCTATGACGGTGTCAACAATCGCCTTCGCACATTGGGGGGCGCGAGACTGGCGTCGTTGTGCCGCCCCACCGCAATCCAGTTCCTCCTCACCGAACGCTGCAACGCCCGCTGCGTTCACTGCGACATCTGGAAGAACCGCGGCCAGGAGGAATCACCAACGGAACAACAGTGGGCCGCGGCCCTGACCGACTTCCGCCAATGGCTCGGCCCGGTTCAAATCACTCTTACCGGCGGCGAAGCGCTCCTCAAACCGTTCACGATCGGCCTGGTCGAGCACGGGGTGCAGAGCGGCCTGTTCATGGAGTTGCTCACCCACGGCTTCTGGAAGGATCAGGCCAAAATCGAGAACCTTGCCCTCGCCAACCCTTGGCGAGTCACGCTTTCCTTCGATGGACTCGGAAGTACACACGATCGAGTCCGTGGGAGAGAAGGATTCTTCGATCGAACGAATAATACGATCAACACACTGGTGCGAGTCCGCAAAGAGCACCGGCTCGGCTACACGATTCGGTTGAAGACGGTCATCATGTCGTACAATATCGGAGCGTTGGAAGATGTCGCCCGATATGCCAATCAGGACGGGATGGAGGTGCTCTTCCAGCCGATCGAGCAGAACTACAACACGGCCGACGATCCGGAGTGGTACAAGCACAGCGAAAACTGGCCGGATGACCCCGAGGCAGCAGTGAAGGCCGTCGAACGCCTGATACAAATGAAGCATGACGGCTTCTCGATCGCCAACACCGTCCCGAGCCTGGAGGTGATGATGGCCTATTTTCGGGACCCCGCGGCCCTGCGGGTCTCGACGCAGGCCCACTCGGCGCACGAGAAGAAGGCGAGTTGTGCGGCGTTGGCACTCTTCCAGGTGCAGTCAAACGGCGACGTCAAGACGTGTAGTTCCATGCCACCCGTCGGGAATATCAAGACCCAGTCACCCCGTGAGATCTGGAAGAAGCGACCAAAATGGTGGGTCTCCGGTTGCTGCATGGAGAAGCGGATGGACGAGCAGGAAAAGCGACAACGATTGACGATCGCCGGTGTCGAGTAGAGAACAAATGCACGTTGCTTTCGTAATGCAGGACACCGGTGCTCTCTATGGTGCCGAGCGCGCCACGCTCGACCTGGCCTGCGGTCTGCGCGACACCGGACGGATCGATGTCTCCGCCACGTTGATTCACGAGTCTCGTCTCCACAACCAGGGCAATGGAGTTCAACAGGCGTTTGTGGATTCCGGCATCCCCGCGACTTCGATTCCCACTCGCCGACCGTTCTCATGGGGCCTCGTCAGGGCGATCAGGCGACACATCCTCGACCAGAATGTCGATTGCGTCCACGTCGTGGGCTACAAGGCGGCGGTCCATGGCGGCCTCGCCGTCCGCTTCGGTCGAATCTGCCCGTGGGTCAGCACGGTGCACGGCTGGCTTGGAAGCCCTGATCTAAAGGAACGCTTTTACGATTGGCTGGAGGTCCAGACACTCAAACGCGCCCAGGGCGTTATCGTCCTCTCCAGGTTCTATGAACGCAAGTTGTCGGAGAAGGGGATTCGTCCGGACCGACTGAAGTGGATCCCTTCGGGAATCCGGTTGGATAGCTTGTCGGTCGATCCCACCTGTGGCCCCTTTCGATCCGTGGCCGAGCCGGTCATCGGCATCCTGGGCCGCCTGAGTTCCGAGAAGAACCACTCCATGTTCCTGCGTGTCGCATCTCGACTCGTGCACAGCGGCACTCGGGCTCACTTTCTGATTGCCGGAGACGGACCGGAGCGATCGGAGATCGAGAGGACAGTCCGAGATCTGGAGCTGGAATCTCACGTTACCGTTGCGGGTCTTATGGATCGTGACGAGTTCTTCCGCCAGTTAGACCTGTTTGTGCTTTGCTCTCGCATCGAAAACCTGCCCTACGTGATCCTCGAGTCCATGGCCTGGTCGCGCCCCGTCGTGGCAACGCGCGTCGGCGGTGTTCCCGACTTGGTTACCCCCAACGTGAATGGCCTTCTCGTTGACGATCAGGACGTCGACGGCATGGTTCGCGCCATCGAGAGCCTGCTGGCCGACACGCCAGCAGCGCAAGCGATGGGATCGGCAGGACGTAAACGTCTTGAAGCGGAATTCACGCTGGCCCGCAGCGCAGAAGCTCACGTAGACATGTATCGGCAGTTGGTTGCTGGCGGTTGCCGGCAGCCGGCGCCAGTGTGCGGCTAAGACGAGACGACGATGACTGAGAACTCCAGCAATCACTTGCCCACGGTTTGCCAACTCCTGTTCAGCATGGAAGTCGGCGGTGCGGAAGTGCTGGCCAAGGAGATTGCCGAGGCCGGGGCGGGCGATTTTCGATTCGTGTTTGCCTGCCTGGACAGCGCCGGCCCATTGGGCGAGCAGCTTCGGGAATCAGGCACAATCGTTGAGGTCCTCGATCGGCAGCCGGGCATCGACTTCCGCTGCGCACGGCGCCTTGCCCGCTTCTGCCGGGAGCAGGACGTCAGATTGATTCATGCTCATCATATCGGGCCGTTCAGGCATGCAGGTCTCGCTCGCTTCTTCGGGGGGAGGTGCCCGATTCTGATCACCGAGCACGGCCGGCGCTATCCTGATGAGCGATCCTGGAAGCGAGTTCTCATGAATCGATTGCTCTTGCGGGCGACCGACCGCATGGTGGCAGTCGGGCACTGCCTCATGGACGCTCTCACCGTCAACGAGGGAATACCGGCAGACCGTATCGAAGTGATCTTCAACGGCCGAGATCTCAGCCGGTACAGAAACGACCAAAGCACCAGGGCGGAAACACGTGCTTGGCTTGGTCTGCGCAACGAGCACTTTGTCGTCATGCAGGTGGCACGGCTATCAGTGGAGAAGGACCATGCTACCAGCATTCGCGCCATCAGCCGCCTAAGGTCGGAACACCCGCTCGTTCGACTGGTCCTTGTCGGAGACGGCCCCGAACGTTCAGCCATCGAGCAACTCGTCACGCACATGGGCCTCCAGGGTCACGTCACTCTTCTCGGCAACCGAAGCGACGTCGAACGCTTGTTGCCTGCAGCGGACGTCTGCGTACTTACCAGTATTACCGAAGCGATTCCCCTGACGCTGATCGAAGCCATGGCGACGTCGCTCCCGTGCATCGGCTCTCGAGTCGGTGGTGTGCCCGAAGTTATTTCGGAAGATGAAACGGGGCTGCTGGCCGAACCGCGGAACGACGAGGCTTTCGCCGAATCGATCGCGCGACTCATCTCCGATCCTGATCGTTGTGCAAGTATGGGCCGGCTGGCGAGGCAACGGGCCGAGGCTCTGTTCAATCTGAATCATATGCGGGAAGCGTACTTCCATCGCTATCGATCGATGATGAATCTGTCTCAGCCGGCGGATGTTGAGCCACTTCAGATCGCAGAATGCAATTCCGCCGGCGAGAGTCTTGTCGGCTAGCTGGCCTGTACAGCTTCTCCCTCAGTGGACGCAAAATCAGTCGAGTCTTGTTCCTCGGAGCCCTCACATGAGCCAAAACAGCACACTGCACGATGCGTTCCAGGATGAACGCGTTCACGAGGTATGGGAATCAGCCTACCGCGGAAACCGGTTACTGGATAGGTTCAACGATGTATTGATGGACCGGCTGCTTCGATATCTTGACCAACCGAAAGGCGCCAGGATCCTGGACGCCGGGTGCGGTATCGGCGATCACACGCTCCGATTTGCCCGACGCGGGTTCCACTGTACGGGAGTTGACATCTCCGAACCGATGCTCGACCGCGCGAGAGAAAGGGCGCGAGTGGAAGGCCTGGAGCAACGGGTCGAGTACACGTGCTGCGGGCTCGAGAAGCTGTCGTTTTCATCCGGTCAGTTCGATGCCGTGCACTGCCGTGGCGTTCTGATGCACATACTCCGATGGGCCGATGCATTGAAAGAGCTGTGCCGAGTTCTCGCCCCAAATGGGACAATCGTTGTGATTGAGTCCAATGCGAGTTCTCTGGAAGCCGGGATTGTCCGCGTCGTGCGAATGCTGCGGAAATCGAAGTCTCAAATCATCAAGACACCGGCCGGTATCGAGTTCCATTGGAGCGAGCCGGGGCAAGCGCCTTTGGCACGCATCGCAAACATCCCTTTCCTGACAAAGACACTCCAGGATTGTGGCGTTGAACCGCTAACCCGCTTTGCCACAGAGTTCTGGGACGTTGCCCGGTTCCCTCAGGGAGTCATCCGGAATTCCACGGTCCTTTTCAATCGCGCCTGGTTCGGAGCACACTTGCCCGCGTTTCCAAGTTGCGGAAATGCACTGATCGGCAGGAAAACCACAAAAGACCCGAACGAGTAGAATGATTCTCAGTTGCCCTACGCGACATGGATCGGACTCCCACAGTCCTTATAGCACTACCCAGTAGGACACGATGAAGCAGCATAGGAAGAAGGCAGTATTCTCTGCTTTCGGCGTCCGGGCGAACGTGGTCGGAGGTCTCCAGACATTTGCCAGGGAATTGTCGGCACAACTGGGCGAGGCCGGATGGGAGAGCGTGCTCGTATTCTCTTCGCCCCCTGCCGATGAAGTGGCTCCCCTCTTTGAACTGCCGAATACGTACGTCGAGTCGCTCGATTTTAGTGGCAGCGGAACCACCCGGGCGCTTCGCCACACTGCAGGTCTCCTACGCAAGTATCGCCCCGCCGCCGCCCACTTTCACCTCTTGGATCCAATTCGCTATCCGTGGCTTGCCAAGTCACTGGGCGTCCCCAATGTCTACCTGACTGACCACATATCGCGTCCCGAGGGATATTGCGGCAATTCGTCCCCCGCGTGGAAACGCATGGCCAAGCGCCTGGCGTATGCTCCCGTGACCAAGATGATCGCCGTCAGCGATTTTGTTCGCGACTGTCGGCGTCGGGAAGGTGTGTTTGCGGAACGTCGACTCGCTCGGATCTATAACGGCATCGATCTGTCGCGTGCGCGTTCAGGGGCCGACAAACGAGCAGAGCTTCGACGCAGTTATGGCATCCCAGACGATCATTTTGTCATCCTGCAAGTAGGCTGGCTGATTCCCCAGAAGGGCGTCGACGACCTGATCCGCGCCGCCCACCTGATACGCAAGGAAACCGACAAAGTCCACGTCCTGCTTGCCGGAGATGGTCCGCAGCGCCGTGAGTATGAAACGCTGACCGAAGAGCTTGGCCTTGCGGATCGTGTAACCTTCCTCGGCAACTTCGGCGATCCGCTTGGAGCTGGATTGTTTGCAGCCAGCGACATCGTTTGCCAACTGTCCCATTGGGAGGAGGCCTTCGGGCTGACCATCGCGGAAGCCATGGCCTCGGGCAAGCCCGTAATCGGCACAAGAGTTGGTGCGATTCCCGAATTGATCGCCAACGATCAGACGGGTGTCCTTGTCGAACGGGGCGATGCCCGTGCTATCGCGGACGGAGTTCTTTCACTTTGCGGCGACGCAGAACTGCGCGCTTCGTTGGGTGCAAACGGCAAACGAGTCTGTCAGGAACAGTTCTGCCTGACGACAAACGTGAAGATGTGTATCCAGGAATATGGCATCCGCGAATCAGGGCATCGTACTGACGATTCAGCCGGATCATCGTTGCTTCACTAATTGTGCATCTCCAACCTGCAAGGCACTAGCTTTGAACTTCGCTCGCGTTCACTCCTTGCTGCGCGCGCTGCGATCGCGGCGTTCATCGATCGCGCATATACGCTGTGTGTACGACAACCTGGGCGACATCCTGGTTGCGGACGCGATTCATGAGATGCTCACGGGTGCAAATATGTTCTCTTGTACATTGAGCAAAGGCATTCGAGTTCTGGATCGGACAATCGGTATCCAGCGAGCCTTCAAATACTCATGCCTAGGTGGCGGCACGCTCATCCTCGCCCCGTATGGCGTCGGTTGGCTTGAGGCAGTAACGTATTTTGCGGAAAGAACGACGCCGCTATGCACTTTCGGTACGGGTGTCATTGATCCGGTCTTTCGGGCGCACATTGCTTCACTCAATCCTCAGTGTTTCCAGATCGACTCCCAAACGACGGATCTGTGGAGTGAGTGTCTTTCGCGATTCAGATACATTTCCGTACGCGGTTGCGAATCGAAGCGAGTGCTTTCCGAAATGGGTCTTGAACGCGTGGAGATTATTGGCGATCCGGCGCTGTACTACTCTCGCGATAGCATTTCACCGAAGCAGCGAGGGAAGCGAATCGGGATCAACGTGTCGAGAACGTCCGATTTCTGGGGCAACAGCCAGGAACATGTTGCCGCTGAGTTTCATTCCATCTTGAAATCGCTCCACCAGCACGGTTGGAAAGTCACGCTATTCCCGACAGAGGCGGTTGACGCCGAGTTGGCACGGGCAATCTGCAAGAACGGTTTGTCCGCCATCGAGATCTGCGATGTCTATTGCCGCCCTGCGGATTACATGGCCCGTGTTGCGGAACAGGATGTGTTCCTGGGAACAAAGTTGCATTCCGTCATCTCCGCCTTCTGCTCGTACACCCCCGCGATCATGGTCGGTTACCAGCCTAAATGCTACGATTTCATGAAGACCATGGGATTCGAGCGGTTCTTCGTTCGAAGCGATCAGGTGGATGCCGAGCAGGTCATCTCGCTTATCGGCGAGATGTACGCAGACATCGAAACGATCCAGAAAGAGCAGCATGCGGCCTGCCAGGCTTTTCGCACGAAACAACTTGCTTTCGCCGCGAAGGTCTTGGCCTCGATTGGCATTTCGCCCGATGAGAAGAGTTAGGCTTTTGCTTTGCGGGTGTGTCGTGCCGAATGGGGCACGCCGGGAATGTGGCCTGTCAGCGACGTTTGTGAATGCGTGGGATCCACGTGCTACGCTTATTCATATCCCTGTAATCTGTGTTTTTTGCCACTCGACTTGTTAGCATGATCAATCTCCACAAGTTTCTAGCAACTTCCGACCATCCCTTCGCTCGGATGGGACGTAATGTCCGTCGCTGGATGCGCAACCTGAGCCTTCCTGCCCCCAGAATCGTCGTCAAGCCGATGCTCTGGTGTTTCCTGGCAATCCGCAACACCTACTATTTCGTTATGCGGGTCTTCATCTGCGAGCCCCTGTTCAAGGCCTACTGCACGAAGTACGGTAATAATCTGCATACGGGCGTGTTCATTCATTGGGTGATGGGTAAAGGCAACATCATTATTGGTGACAATGTTACGATCGATGGGAAGTGTAGCTTCATATTCTCATCGCGTTACTGTGATATGCCGAAATTAGAGATCGGTCACCGCACAGGAGTCGGGGCAAATTGCTCGTTCGTTGTCGGCAAACACATTCACATTGGTGAAGATTGCATGATCGCTGGTGGCACCTCTTTTTTCGATTCTAATGGCCACCCAGCCGATCCCGACGCTCGCAAGGCCAAACGCCCTCCATCCGCGGAAGAAGTCCGTCCCATCGAAATCGGGGACAATGTGTGGATCGGTAACAATTCAACGATTTTCCCCGGAGTACGGATCGGTGAAGGTAGTATTGTCTCCGCGCGCTCCGTTGTGCGTACCCAAGTCAGACCATACACAGTTGTTGCAGGCAATCCCGCCAGGAAGATATGTGATCTATCCAGGCCAGTTGTACGCAACGAGGCGTGCTGTGAGGCCGAGAGTCGTGACGTCTGAGAACCAGTCAGGAAGTACTTGCCAACGAGGACTACTTGTAATGAAGAAAGACTCATTCCTAACTTTGTTCGAGAATACGCTGTCGCCTCCGCCCGAAACTCCGTTGTGTGGGCGAGAATTATGCAGCGATTTGGAGGGCTGGGATTCTATGGGTGTCCTGTCCTTCATTGCAATGGTCAATAGGGAATATGGGTTGACTCTGGAAGTCGAGAAGATCTATGCTTGTAAGTCCGTCGACGAACTTGCTGCCCTGGTTGCGGATCAACTCGAGTCCTAGAAGGAAACACGGAAGGATGGAAAGAGGAATGTGGGCATCTATTCGCGCTATTGGGTCGTACTTTCCGACTGCAACACTCAGCAATGCCGACCTTGCTGCGGAGTTTCCGGAATGGTCAGCGGAGAAGATACTCGGAAAGACAGGAATTGAGAATCGTCACATTTCTGGTCCCGACGAGTACACGTCGGACCTTGCTGTGAGTGCTACTCGGAATCTCGCCAGTTCTTGCGACTGCAACTTCGAGAAGGTCGAGTTCGTTATTCTTTGCACTCAAAGTCCCGATTTTCTTCTCCCGACAACGGCGTGTATTGTTCAAGACCGTCTAGGGCTGCCGACTTCAATCGGCGCCCTGGACATCAATCTAGGATGCTCTGGGTATGTGTACAGCTTGGGGATCGCACGCGGCTTGATCGAAACGAGGCAAGCGCAGGCTGTCTTGCTCATCACAGCGGACGTGTATACGAAACACCTTGACCCAGAAGATCGCACAACCAGAACGCTCTTCGGAGATGCGGCGACTGCTACACTACTCCATGGCAAGGACAGATTTGGTGACGACGGGGATCCATCGCCGCTGATTGGCCCGTTTGTATTTGGGACAGACGGTAGCGGGGCACGAAATCTCATCACCCACGCCGGAGGAATGCGTACCGCCGCGGCAAATGTCTCTAATCATGTGGAACACGAACCGCTTCGCGATACCGGCAGGCTATACATGAATGGGCCGGAGATCTTCACCTTTACGCTCCGTGAGGTTCCTCGCACGGTTCATGACGCTCTCAAGAAGGCAGAGCTCGGTATGGAAGACATCGATCTCTTTGTGTTTCATCAAGCGAACGAGTTTATCCTGCAACACCTACGCCGACAGCTTGGAATTCCTAGCGAGAGGTTTCATATCGCCATGGCGAACTGTGGCAACACTGTATCCTCTTCGATTCCGATTGCCCTCCAGGACGCTCAACTAGCTGGCAAACTGCTGCCGGGACACCGCGTTCTCGTTGTTGGCTTCGGCGTTGGTTATTCATGGGCGGGTGCCGTACTGCGATGGAATCCCGACTAAGAAACGCCGTGGTTTTCCGCTCGCGGTGTGCATGTCTGCAAGAGGCAATTCGTCGCACTCATGTCGCCGTCATTTGTGTCCAGCTATCTGATGTGGATCATCAATCACTGGCGGTGCTTCTTGCCATGCTACTTCCCGGCGGCTTTCCACCGCTGAAGTAGTCCTTGCATCTCTCGGTGCTAACGTGTACCTTCTCCTGTCGCATCTCTGCCACCCGTTTCTACTCATACTCTTGATGATCGCGCTCGTCGTCGGCGAAATGAGCCTGCGACGACGCTTCACCCGATGTCGCCTGCTTCTCCTGTCATCCCTGCTCCTCGTGCTCGGCGCTCTCTCCACCCCCGTCGCCGCCTTTTTCGCGGCCGGTTCCCTGGAGTGGCCGTTTCCCAGTCGCGACTCTGGCCAATCGAGCGCAGAGGCAATCATAGTACTGTCCGCTTGGGTAATCCCTCCCGACGAGGTGCGGACGGAACCGGAGTTGGATGCGTCGACGCTCTACCGCTGCCTCAAGGCCGTCGAACTCTACCGTACGCTCGGCCCGCGCACGATTGTCTTGAGTGGCGGACGTTTGCCGGAAGGCATTGACTACAGCCTTGCCGACGCCATGCGCCGCTTCATGCTCACGCAGCAAATCCCCGACTCCAACCTGCTCGTCGAGGACCGTTCGACCACCACCTACGAAAACGCCGTCGAAACCCGGAGCTTGCTGCAAGAACGCAACATCCGCAAGATCGTCCTCGTTACCGACGCCATGCATCTTCCGCGGGCCATGGCCTGCTTCCGAGCCCAAGGGATTGAAGTCGTGCCCGCCGGGTGCCGATACCGCTCTGCCGGCTTCCAGTGGGTCCCGCTGGCCTTTGTGCCGAGTTCCACATCGGCAGTCGTGGTAGCAGAGGCTGCCCACGAGTGGATCGGTCTGCTCTGGTACTGGATCCGCGGTCGGATTTGAACCCTGACGCATGTACCTGAAGCTTTAAGCGACCTTCTTTCCGTTCTCGGTCTTGTCATGTCGCCATCGGGGCATCAGGGTCGACTCGTGACACTTGGCGGAGTGGGAGGCCTTTATCTTGCCTTCTGCTCTGTGCCGTTGCTGGCGCAAGCGTTCCGCAACAGGCATAGGTTATCGATAGCTGTGCTGTTTGCATGCTCGCTATCGATCTCCACCGTCTCTGCCGCAGATTGGCCCACCTGGCGAGGAAAATGCAGCGGTCTTTCCGATGCAGCTAACCTGCCTGAGAAATGGAGTCTGGAAGACCGTATTCAGTGGCGGACTCCTATCGACGCGCAGGGTATTTCTTCGCCTGTGTTGGCTGACGGGCGTCTTTTCCTCACAATAGCAACGACCGAAAGTCCCTTTGGAAAAGCGCCGTTTGCCGCAATGACGTTCGGAATTGTGGCGGCAATGACAGCCCTACTGTCGCTGTTTTGGAGGCGGCATCCGTGTCCGGTCGATAGGGACCTCTTGCTGCGGATCACCTGCATTCTCGATCGGCTCGCAGCAGCTCCAGCCATTGGCGTCTATGCGGTAGCCCTCGTTTGGCTCTACCGCAACAGAGGTCTCTTTGCCAATGGTGACGCACAACCGCTCGGGACTTTCGTACCGGCAATTGTCCTGCTCGGCAGTCTTGCCGCCGTTTGGCTCAGCCGACCGATTTCGCGATGGCGCCTGCTGGGAGTGGGCATTCACGCAGGTGCGGCACTCGCTTTCGGGCTCTTTTTGGCCAAGACAGGTGTCTCTGTCAAGTTCATGCTCTTCCTGGGCGCTTTGGTCATTGTCGTAATATGGTGGCTGGCAGTCTGGTTTCTCGCGCGCAGGTTGGCGGCTGCGCAAGCAGTCGGGGGTGTGGCAGACACGGCTGCAGATCGGGAAGGCAACACGCCCACGATCTCGCACTGGAATTCCTGGCGAAGGCGAGCATGGTTCGCAACGTTGTCCTCTGCTCTGATCCTCACCCCCGTGCTGCAGATAGCCGCCCTACTCTGGCTGCCCCAATTCGAGCGATGGGCCTTGTCGGTCGTCTGCATCGACCCGAACGATGGCAGAATCCTCTGGCGAGAAACATGCTTTCAGGAGAGAGGACTCAGCAAGCTTCAGTTGAATTCCTTCGCCACCCCGACGCCGTGTACAGACGGTGACATGGTCGTCGCCCAGTTCGCACCCGGCCTCGTCTGCCTGGATCGAGACGGCAACGAGAAGTGGCGATGTCCTATCTCCGAACACAAGGCCCTTGTTTTCGCAGGCGCCGCGATCTCTCCGCTCCTATTTGACGACACGGTCATCTTCGCCGTAGTGCCCGACGGTCGCAGTCCAAAGTCAAACGAGTACCTATCTTCCAAGTCCAGCCTCACCGCTCTCGACAAGTTGACCGGCAAGCAGAAATGGCGAGTCACCCTGCCCGGTGGCCACGATTCCTACAGCACACCGCTGATCACTCGGTTCGGTGATGAGCCCCTGTTGCTCATGCCCACATGGGACCGGCTCCTCGTCTATGATCCACGCAATGGCGACCTCCTTCAAGAGTGGAATCTTCCCATCCGGCAGTGCATTCCCACACCTGTGGCCGACGAACGGCGTGCCTACGTTATGTGCGGACAAGATCACGGCTCGAGGGGCGGATTCGCTGTTGACCTGAACTTCAACCAAGACACGCAAGAGCCGCCCGTCGCTTGGCGGTTGCGGCGAGATCCGGCCGATATCGCGTCGCCGGTCCTCGTCGACGGGCTGCTCTACATGGTCACTTCCAACGGCAGGGCCCAATGCGTTGAAGCGGAATCGGGCAAGATCCTTTGGAGAGAGCGATTGCCGGGAATGTACTTCGCTTCCGTGGTCGCCGGTGACGGTAAGGTCTACTTCACTTCCGACGCAGGAGAAACCACAGTCGTCCGCCAAGGTCGCGAATACCAGCACCTAGGAACCAGCTCAATCGAAGAGCCTGTATACGCTTCGCCAGCTATCTCGGACGGTCAGATTCTCATCCGGGGAGAAAGTGCTCTATACTGCATCGATTCGGAAAATGCGGCTCTGCCATAGGTGCAAGCAGCCACCAGAAGCGTAGCCCTCGTGCGACAACATCTTGTCGGGCACCGCGAACTTGCAGCGACTTCCGAGCTACCCTTCGCGCCGCGAAGGCGTTGCCGACGGCAAAGTGCACCTGGTCGGCAACGTCATGATCGACACCCTGCTCAAGAACCGCGCCAAGGCCGAACGGTCGACCGTGCTCGATGAGATGGGTCTCGTGCCCGGCGGCTACGCCACCATGACCCTCCACCGCCCCAGCAATGTCGACGCCGCCGCGGCCCTCGGCGCCATCCTCGACGCGATCGAGGTGATCGCCCGCGACCTGCCCATCGTCTTTCCGATCCACCCCCGCACCCGCAAAAACATCGCCGACCTCGGCTTCCGCTCCCGCGTCGAGGCGTTAGGCAACCTTCGCCTGGTCGACCCGCTCGGCTACCTCGATTTTCTCAAGCTCAATGCCAACGCCCGGCTCGTCCTGACCGATTCGGGCGGCCTTCAGGAAGAGACCACCATCCTGCGGGTGCCCTGTATCACCATTCGCGAGAATACCGAACGCCCGGTCACCTGCCAGGTCGGCTCGAACCAGCTCGTCGGCACCAGCACCCGGGCGATCCTCGCCGCCTACGAAAGGATCAAGACCGGCCAGTTCGACCAGTTCGGCATCCCCGACCTCTGGGACGGCCAGGCCGCCCAGCGCATCGCACGAATCCTGGTTGAGGCGTAGGCGGGAGGGCAGAGGGACAGGGGCCAGGGGCCAGGGGACAGGAGGCAGGGGACAGAGGGCAGAGCAGTAGCATGGCTCTCCAGAGCCGTGAAGGTTTGACAGCAGAGGCCAGTAGCCAGACCGTTCTAGAAGGGAACACTGATCCCCCCTCATCTCCGCTAATCCATCAGCCCGCCACCTCCGCCAACACCATGAGTGCCGACGAGCGTTCCTCGTTTAACGCCCAGCCGAAGGCGCCGGCTTCGGTAGTGCGGCTGGCGCCTTCGGCTGGACGTTAAACGACTGCACTCGAACGGGTTCAGCTTCTCAGGCTGCACCGAAGTGGCGCTGTCCGACTCCTGCCCCCTGTCCCCCGCCCCCCGACCTCCCCTGACCTCTGGAGAGAATTTCCAAGAAAACTGTACAAATGTTCAATTTTTGTATTGCATTTTTTCCGCCTTTCGCTATACTGCTTTGAGCTTTGAGCTTTGAGCTTTGAGCTTTGAGCTGTAGCGGTATCGCAGAAGGCCCGCCACACGGCGGCGAGTACCGAAACGAGCCCATCCGAGAACCACCCCGGTTCTCCGATGGGCTTTTTTTGTTCCCCACCCCGTGCCCGGTGTCTGGACGCACGCCTGACTTTCCGTTGAATCTCCCCATGTCGCCGTCAACTTTCAAACTTCGACATTCCCTTGCCCCCATTCCCTTGCCACGCTTCTTCCCCCCCATTCTCGAAAGGAGAAAACCATGAACGAGAACCTCCAAGAGTACGCCGATTCCCGCGGGCTGGCCGTCCATTTCGATCGCGAGCGCGGTGTCATCCGCGGCGTCAAGATCCTGGGCCTGCAGTCCCGCAACGGTCGCACCTATCGCCCCGACGCCCTCAGCCGGGCAGTCCCCCTCTACGAGGGCGTCAAGGTCAACGTCAATCATCCCAAGGCCGCGTCTGACGGGCCGCGAGATTATCAGGACCGCATCGGAGTGATCCGAAACGTCGCCGCCCGGGCCGGTGAAGGCCTGTTCGGCGATTTCCACTTCAACCCCAAGCATGCCCTGGCCGAGCAACTCCTTTGGGACGCCGAGCACGCCCCGCAGAACGTCGGCTTCTCCCACAATGTGCTGGCCCGCACCTCGCGAGAAGGCGACACCCTCGTCGTCGAGGCCATCACCAGGGTGCATAGCGTCGACCTCGTCGCCGATCCGGCAACCACCCGGGGACTGTTCGAGTCGGACCTGCCCGACGATCCCCCGCACGACGCCGCTGGCGATCGAGCCGCCCCGGCCGCCGGCGCCGGCGACGAACCGGTCGCCGAGCCCGTCGCGACCGATCCGCCCGCTGAGGCCCGCCCCGATCTTGTCGAGCAGCTCTGGGCCGAATTCGAGAAACGCATCCTCCAATTGCAGGAGGAAGTCGACCAGCTCCGCTCTCGCCAGACGGTCGCCGAGCGGCACGCGACGGTTCAGGCCCTTCTCAAGGAGTTCGGCCTGTCGGAAAGCGAGCCGGCCGAACCGTGGCGCCGCCACGTGGTCAGCGACATATTCCTCGAGTCGCTGACCGCCGCCGGCGACGAGCAGACCATGCGCCGGTTGATCCAGGAACGCGTCGACCTGGTCCGCAGCCTGACCGGCATGCGACCCGCTCCGGCCCGCCCCACGAGCCGAGAGCAGACCCTCGTCGACCCGCAGCAACCCTCCGACGTCAAAGCCTTCGTCCGCTCCATCTCCGACAACAGCCGGAAGGGCGTCGTGCCGCACCGCAACCTGCTGACCGGCAAGATCGACTAGCCGCCCCGGTGTGCCAGGTAGTCGGGGTCAACTCCTAAAACATGACGGAATGCCACTGGGGACAGGGGGCAGGAGACAGAGGGCAGAGCAGTAGCATGGCTCTCCAGAGCCGTGAAGGCTTGACAGCATAGGCCAGAGGACAGAACCCATCCGTCATTCCTGCCTTCACCCCCGTCATTCCCGCGCAGGCGGGAATCCAACTGGCCTTGCACGATTCCAAGAGATGGCCGCCACTGGGCTTGCCCCAGTGGAAAGCACGTTTGACAACTAGATCGAGGACTCTTCTCCCGTCTTTCTCGTTCCACGCCCGCCGCCGGCGCAGCGGGCGTGGAACGAGAAACTCGCTGAAGGGATCAGGCCCTGGTTGTCAAACGTTGTCTCCACCGACACAAGGTCGGTGGCGGAATCCGATTTCCTCTAGGAATCGCGAAAGGCCATTTACACGCGCGAAAGAGGAATCGGATTCGGCTCTTGAAACACGACGCAATGACATCAAGAGAACTCCAAGAGCCGAGAATCGGCCGACCGCCAGCAGCCGAGCACCGTGCTTCTGCCTTTCGACGTCCCATCCTCCGTCCAGCAAACACCTTCTCCACATAACGCCGCGTGAAAATCGCCACTTCCATCCTCGTCGCCACGTCCTCAAACCGGGGTAGAAACCTTATCCAATGGCTCTGCTCGCTCTATTGGCTCGCCCTCACCGCCGGGCTGCTGCGCCCGCATGGCGGCGACCGGCCCAGCGGCATCGAGCTCCTCGACAGCCATCCCGATCTCTCCCATTTCCTGGCCTTCATGATCCTCGCCGTCCTGGTGCGGGCTGCACGATTCGGCTGGACCACCGGCGCCATGATGCTCACCCTTTCCGTCTATGCCGCGGGCGCCGAACTGGCCCAGATGCTCGTGCCCGGTCGAACCGCCAGCCCGGTCGACGGGCTGGCCAATCTCCTGGGCGTTTGGCTCGGGGCAGCACTCTGCTCGGCCGCCTCACGACGTCTCCGCCCGTGCCCGCCCCTTGAAACCTGACCAGTAGCATGGCTCTCCAGAGCCGTGAAGGCCGTGGGGACAGGAGACAGGAGACGGGAGCCAGACCGTTCAAGAAGAGAACACTAATCGCCCCTGATCGCCGCTAATCCATCAGCCAGCCACTGCCTCTGCCAACAGCTTCAGCATCGCCAATGTCGTCTTTCGCTCCGCGATAGTGGCGTTGCTTTCGCAGAGCGAAAGACGACAACACGGCAGTCATTACTTCCACGGTCCTTAGTGCCGATGAGCGTCGATCAGCGTTCCCAGTTCTGCCGCCTTTCCTCTGACCTCTGACCCCTGCCCCTGAACCCTGAACCCTTCTTCGTGCCTCAACCATGACAATCCTCTCCGTCGCTGGTGGTCGCCATGATTCGTCTTCAGTCGTTATAAACCATCCCGAATCCGTGAGCATGTCGCACCCCAACCGCTCAATAGCTTCCACTGCCTCCCTCTGCCTCCTCGCCTTCTCCATCCTCACAGCAAACCACGACAACGGCAGACTGAGCACCAGAACGGCAATCAGCAGTGTCCGCAGTCGGAACTGGAACCACTTGCGGCGTGTGGGAGGTTGATTGGTCATGAGGGTTGCAGGCGACGCTTCACGTCCTCGGCTATTCACTCCTGTCTTGGCTGGGGGCAGCCTCGTTTTCCTTCTCCGCTTTGAGGAACTGCTCGAATTCTCTCCGCATCTCGCTGAATGTCTCTATCTGCATCCTTGGCCAACCGTGTCGCCGGATACTGCTATCGTCCGACCTCCATTCGCATCCCATCAGATCGATTTGACTCGACTGTTTCATGGATGCTGTTAGAGTCTTGAAGGCTGCTTGTTACCTTTGGCGGACGGCACGGCGGAGCGTGCCTTGGCGGACGGCACGGCGGAGCGAGCCTTGGCGGACGGCACGACGGAGCGTGCCTGCTACTTTGTTGGCGGGCGGGTCAGACTTCGGCCACAACCTTCAGGCCCAGCAAGTCGCCTAAGTGGCGGATGGTGCTGGTATGATCGCCGTAGTAGGCCACGCGGTGCAGGGAGGCGTAGTAGTCCGTGGCGCTGTCGCCGAGGGCGCCGCCGCCCCAGTTGGCCAGCAATTTGTCGGCGTCGCTCACCTCGACGACGATCTCCGTTCTACAGCCGCGTTCTTCTCCGTTCGGAACGCGAGGCACCGCCACGATCTTGCCGCGGAAGACGAGGAGCGTGTCGAGGTGGACCATTTTGGTGATGGTGACCTCCTGGCCGATGCGGTAGTGCACTTCGGTCACCGCCCCGCCGCGGACCTCGGCATGACGCCGCAGCAGGTAGGGTGCCCTGGGGCTCTCGGGGCCTTCCATTCGCAAGGGGGCCGAGCAGTGTGAGAGGTGGAAGGCGTTTTTCGCCGTATCGACGCCGGCCGCGTTGCCCAGGAATCCGGCCCGATTCAGGGCGTGCTGCATCGTCAACATCGTCAGCAGGCAGTCCATGTCGCCGTCGCAGGCGGCGGGGATCCCGCGATCGTTGAGGCGGGAGAAGCCGAGGCAGGGGAAGCCTCGCGGAAGCCAGCGCATGCAGGTTCCCACGCACAGCCCGTGGCAGCCGTTCTCGGCAATCAGCTTCTCCAGCGTGAGGCTGGCCCGGGCGGCCTTGAGGACGTCCTCGCGAGCCGGTTCGACGATTCGTTCCGCCTGGTCGAGCCATTCTTTTGCTTCGGCCTCGGCCGCGGCTTCGTCGACGCCGTCGAGCACTTCGTCGTAACGGCCGTCGGGGATCGCCATCATTTCCACCCCCAATCGCTCCTTGACCTTTTCGGGGCTGAACGATTCGGGCGTGCCCTTGAAGGGTGGCGAGGCCAGGACCCGGCTCTGACGCAGGAGCGGAACCACTCGCAGGAGCGCGGCGGCCCGCTGGAGTTCGCCGTAGTCGGTGCTATTGAAGAGGGTGATGCGGTGTCCCTGGGCACGCCAGGGATTCACCAGGCACCAGTCGTGGCCGCCGATGACGGGCAGGTGAAACACGGCGACCGGCCGTTTCTGTTCGAAGGCGACGGGCGCAACGGCTCGGCTGAGGCCGAAGATGTCGGCACTCACGGCCAGCACGGGCGCTTCCGGCCCCGCCTGTTCGAGCAGCTTGGCCGTTTGTTCGGTGGTGTTTGCCTGGCCGAGGACGAACTCGACGTTGCCCAGGTTCTTTTCGGCCTCTGCCAGACGCTTCTTGATCGGTGTGAGGTCTTCTTCCGACAGGCCCCAGCTTCTTCCCTCCGGCTTGCCTGCGATCACCACACAAACCCGCACCTTGGAATCGCGTGGCGGAGCCGGGGCGTCGCCCGCCACGGCCAAGTGAGCTGTTGCCAGTGCCATTCCCCCCACGCCCGTCACCCCGAGAAACTGCCGCCGCGTGCAATGAGTGCACATGGTGTATCCCCCATTTGAAATCGATGCCGAGTTGATTCAGACCGACAACGTCGGTGATTCTACCGGGGGGGAAGAGCGGCTGCAAATGGAAGCGCCTCCGGGGTACTTAAGTCGCGAACGCGGGTCAGCAGCTCGTTGCCTTCCATGTGGCCCAGGGTGTCGTTCACGTCCTTGAAGGAATCGCAATCGATCAAGGCGATCGTGAGCGGGGAGTTGGAGACCATCCGTTGCGGTTGGCAGAATCGACAAGGTCGCGCCAGGCGGCACGAATTGCCTGATTGTCAGAAATTCGCGCGCGGGTGCCGATTCAGAAAGAGAGGCAGGCAGACAACCACGATGCAGTTCGGGCTTTACGTGGTATCTGCCGATCGATCGTGATTGTGTGTGGGCAGGAAACGGAGAGAACCACTTGCGTACGAGACTTCACTTCGCGTCGACGATCTATGTTCTTCGGCAAATGGCACACCGGACCACAGAGTCGGTCGTCGTGCCGGCACCGACTTCCATCACTGCTTCAGCCCTCTTTCCCGAGAAGATCGCCGCTCCGGGACACTTCGGTGTGCCGGCGCCGGAAGGAGAGAGCGTGGCTATCGCCGAGGGTGGGGATTGGCCCAGTCCGGCTGCTGCACAACCTGAGTCGGTTGGCCATAGTAGCTGCTGACCGGCGCGTCCGTACTCGGATAGAGGTGTTCCTGCTGGTCGGCGTGCGACAAGATCGATTTCGGCGCGGGCACTGCGTTCGCGCTCACCGACGATCACTTTGCCGGGCAACTTGTCCGCAGCGAGTTCCGCTGGCGGCTTTGAGGTGGTGTTCCGGCAGGCGGGGCCTCCGTTGTAGCCCTTCGTTCAATGACTACGCAAGCGTCATTGATGCACGCCACCTATTTCCCCACCGCTCCCTCCAGCCACTGGATCCCGCCACGAATTCGCCCGTAGACGTCCCCTCGCCAGCCGTGGCCGCCGTCGTAGGTGTTGAATTTCACGGCGGCGCCGTTCTCCTTGAGGAGCCGCTCCGCGTCTTCGGCCATTCGAAACGGGCATAACCGGTCGTCGGGCGAATGCTCGATGTAGTAGCAGCGGCTCTCGGCGTTGGCCAGCGGCGGCAGATCGTTTGGCTTGAAGACCGACATGGCCACGTAGGAACCGGTGACCGGCGTCTTGTCGGCCAACGAGATGGCATACGCAGCGGGGCCGCCCGACGACCATGAGAGCGTGAACACGTGGCGGTCGTCCAGCTTGTGCCGGCTCCTCACGTCGCCAATCACTGCTTCGACGAAATCCTCAGTGGCGAACTGCTGGCCTTCTACGGGGTGGACTCGCGTGGGCCAGGTGATCTGCTGGCTCGGTCGCCACTTCAGTGCCACGGGCTGGGCAACCAGATAGTCGTCGCGGAGGGCATTCTTGAAGATCCGCCGTATGAACGGGTTGAAGTCGGCGCTGCCGTCTCCGCCGGGCAGCACCACCAGGAGCTTGAAACCGTTCTCTGGCGCGACGACGTTCTCTCGCGGCCCGATGAGGAAATAGCGCATCTGGGTCTTGCCGGCAACCGTCAGATCCTGAGACGGAATGTCGGCGACGTCGGCCAAGGCAAACGGTTCCGAGGCAACGGCGCTCGCCTTCCCCTCGATGGTCGCATCGTCAAGGAACCACGCCCGGACGTCGTCGAACCAGACTTTGCCGGGGCCGTAGATTTGCAGGGCGAGTTGGATGCCGCGGGTGCCGTCCGGGATCGCGACTTGGCCTGAGTACTCCTTCCAGTCGTGCGTAACCGGCTGGTCATTGGGGCCCTCGGCGCCGATGTACGATAGCCACTCGTGGGAGATCCATTCACCGTTGTTATCCAGGAAGATCACATCGACAACCGCCTTCGTTGCTTCTTCTGCCCTGACGTACGTGCTGACCTGGAGCACGGGATATTCGCCTTCCCGCGGCACCGTTTGGAGCCACTGGGCGATCGGGAAGTATCGGTCTTCCGTCTTGACCAGGCAGAGGCTGGATTGGCTGTTGTGGCCGGCGGCGCGGTCCCAGAGGTATTCGACGCCGGGAATCGCCGCGCCCTGCTGCCAACCGTTCGGTGCGTTGTCGCCTTCTTCCATGGAGGCATTGGCCAGCGTCAGTTCCGCAGAGGGCATTCGAGACAGAGACAGCGAGCGTTTCACTTTCCGGGGTGTGAGGTGGGGCGGCGGAGTGGAAGGCGTTTCCGCCTCCGACGAAAGCCACTCCGAAAGGGGACGCAGTGCCGAACGCATGGGAAACGACGCCAAGGTCCACAGGATGAAGACGGTCAGTCCGATCAGGACCGGTTTCACTACGCCGGGGACGGCGTTCTCACGTCGAAGGCGGTCGGGTGCGAGGACCGGGAAATAGAATTTTCCGGCCGATAACGCCAGCGCGACCAGCACCAGATTCAGCACAGACACGAACGGCGAAATAATGAGAAATCCGAATACGTGCAGGACGGCTTCCAGAAGAAACATGACGAAGACCCACCGCCACCGTCGCACCAGACCGGTCACAAACAGGCATTTGGCCGCAAACCAGGTGGCAGCCATGGGCTCATAAAGGACCATCGGGAGATTGCCGAACACCCCCTCAATGGCCAGAAAGATGACCACAATCCAGATCTGCCAGGGTACGCGATCGAAATCCGTCACAGAACGCGTTTCGTCAGTCTGCAGCCTCTTCTGATCCAGGCGCGGTGTGGCCGCGATCGTCTCCACCCGGGACTTCAATGCACTGACGCTCTGATAGCGTCGTTCGGGGTCTTCCTCCAATGCCCGAAGGACGATTTGGTCCAAGCGGACGTCGACTTGCACGCGCCGAGACGGGGGTTCGATTGGCTTTTCGGGCAGTTTTCCGGTCAAGAGCTGATAGAGCACGACCCCCAGCGAGTAGATGTCGGCCCGGTGGTCAACCTCCAGCGGGTGCTCCCGCTGCTCCGGGGCCATGTACTGCGGCGTTCCCATCACCTTCTCGGCCTCGGTGAGGGGCGACGGAGCCGAGCGAACACCCGGCTTGCCGGTTGCTTCCTCCGCAGTCCCCATCAGTTTGGCCAAGCCGAAGTCGGCCACCTTCACCCGTCCCTGGCGATCGAGCAGAATGTTCTCGGGCTTGATGTCGCGATGGACGATGCCTTGATCGTGGGCATATTGGAGTGCGTCGCAGATCTGGGGCACGATTTGCAGGGCCTCGCGGGGGGAGACATGCCGGTTTCGCAGCAGGTCGCCCAGGTTCGCGCCGTCGATGAATTCCATGACGAAGTAAAACAGCCCGCTGGCCTGGCCGAAGTCGTGAATGGTCACAATGCCCGGATGGTTCAGTCTGGCCATGGCTTTGGCTTCCCGGGCGAAGCGTTCGGCGAAGGCCGGATCGTCACCGATGGCCGGGGGGAGGATCTTCAGGGCCACCACGCGATCGAGCTGGGTCTGCCGGGCCTTGTAGACGGCCCCCATGCCGCCCTGGCCGACAAATTCCAGAACTTCCAACTGTGGGAATACGCTGGCGATTTGCTCGACTGCCGGTGGGTCGAAATGTGGATTTCGCCGCCCGGCGTCCTCGGCGGTCGTGGCCGGATCGATCTCGGCCTGAGTTCCCAGACCCCCTCGCATGAGGCACTCAGGGCAGAGGCCACCCGGGGCGTCGGCTGGGAGGGGGCGTTTACAGACGGGGCAGATCTCTTCTGACGGCATACTCTGGTTCTCCACTCACTGTTTTAAGCATTCAGGAGCGAAGGTTACACAGTCTGGGAGAGAAGTTTCACGCCCGGGCCAGAACGCGGAACAGGTGGCGCAGCTCCGATTCCGCTTCTTCGGGAGAAGTGACCGTCTGGGAGATTTCGTCGAGGAGCTGCTGGCGATAGCGCTGCCGGAGGCGGTGAACGGCCACCTTCACGCTTCCCTCGGTCATTCCCAGATCGGCCGCCAGGCGCTGGTAGGGCTGCACTTCGCGGCTGCCGACCAGGCTGGGTTTGAGAGCCTCGAAGAGGGTGGCCTGATCGCGCTGGGCATAGTCGGCTTGGAGCCGGTCGAGCACGCGATCGAGTACGGTGAGGGCCCACTGCCGCTCAAACTGCTGCTCCGGGGTACCCGAGTCGATCGGTTCTCGGGAGAAGCGCCTTTCGGCGTCGTCAATTGCCAGCGGTAGCCGCCGCAGATGGCCGCCCCGTTTCTGCCGCGAGGCCTTGTCCCACTCGTTTGCCATGAAACGCGTCAGCATGGTGAGCAGGAAGGTCCGAAATCGTCCCCTGCTGCGATCGGCCCGGGCAAGCCAATCGTGCTCCAGGAGTCGGAGGAAGAACTCCTGGCACAGATCCTCGGCATCTTGGGAAGAATGACCCTTGCGCCGGGCGAAAGCGTAGAGCGGATACCAGTAGGTCCGACACAACTCGGCCAGGGCTTCCCGCGAAAGGTTCACGTCGCCTGCACCCGCGGCCAGGACCTGCGACCAGCGCGTGGTGGCGAAGGCCCGGGCGGACGGTTCTTCGTTCTTGGAGGTGTCGGACTCGGTCAAGGGTTAACTTCCGGGAGCTTCAAGGCGGATAGCGCAGGTCTCTATCCTACGAACGAGTTACCGAGTTTGACAACACCGCGATGGGATCTGGTCAGTTTCAGCGGTGCTTGTCAGGGAATGTCGGACTTACTAAGCTTCGAGTCGGGCTGGCTGGTCCGTGTCTGCGTGAATCGCCGAGTTGTCAGATCACCGTTATCCAAATTCAGGTCCTTCCGTGCACTCATCTACTCGTTCAAGAGACTTCTCCACTGACGAATTACTGGAATCCCCGGATGAATCGATCCTGGAGGTGGCAACTTACGGTCCCGGGCCGGAGGGCGAGGTTCCGCTCACAGCCGAGATGCTCAGTCACCGGCCCAGCGGGGACGCGTTTGGCATGACCGAAGATGCGGGGATGGGCTGGGAGCCTGCCGCCTTGGCCGGTCCACAGTTTGTCATGCTGAGCACGATGGGCGGGATCCGGGGCCACGACGGGAAGCCGATTGCGCTGGGCCACCACACGGGCAACTTCGAATTGGGGCTTGCCCTGGCTGCGGCCGCGGAGGAGTTCAAGAAGGCGGGCGCCGTTCCTTATGCCGCGTACTGCTCCGATCCGTGCGACGGCCGGACCCAGGGAACACCCGGGATGTTCGACAGTCTGGCCTATCGCAACGACGCGGCCATCGTGATGCGGCGGCAGGCGCGATCGATTCCGACCGCCAAGGGCATTTTGGGTGTGGCCACGTGCGACAAGGGGCTGCCGGCCATGATGATGGCCCTGGGCAGTTTCCGGCAATTGCCGTGCGTGCTGGTACCGGGCGGGGTGACGTTGCCGCCCACGGAAGGAGAAGACACGGGCAAGATCCAGTCGATCGGGGCCCGGTTCGCACGGGGCGAGTTGAGCCTGGCGGACGCACGGCGACGGGGATGCCAGGTTTGCGCGTCGGCCGGCGGCGGTTGCCATTTCTTTGGGACGGCCGCCAGTTCGCAGGTTGTCGGCGAGGCGCTAGGACTGGCGCTTCCCCATTCGGCCCTGGCTCCCAGCGGTCAGCCAATCTGGCTCGACATGGCCCGGCGGAGTGCCAAGGCTCTGATGACGCTCGCCGAGCGGGGGATCACGACGGAGCAGATCGTGACCCAGGACGCCGTCCACAACGCGATGGTCGTCCACGCGGCCTTCGGCGGATCGACGAACCTGCTTCTGCACATTCCGGCGATCGCCCACTCGGCCGGATTGATGCGGCCGACGATTGAAGAATGGACCCAGATCAACCGGGCCGTGCCGCGACTGGTCGACGTGCTGCCGAACGGGCCGGTCAACCATCCGACGCTGCGTGCCTACCTGGCCGGCGCCGTGCCCGAAGTCATGCTCCACCTGCGCGAGTTGGACTTGCTCAAGCTCGACGTATTGACTGTATCGGGCCTGACGCTCGGCGAGGTGCTGGAGTGGTGGGAGAAATCGTCTCGCCGAGAGAGACTCCGGCAAAGGCTCGTCGACTGCGACGGGGTCGATCCGGACGACGTGATCATGTCGCCTGCCCGGGCCAGGAAACTGGGCGTCACGAGCACGACCTGTTTTCCGCAAGGCAACCTGGCGCCGGAAGGGTCGGTGATCAAGAGCACGGCCATCGATCCCAAGGTCCTGGATGCCGACGGCATCTATCGCAAGACCGGTCCGGCACGGGTTTTCGTCCGCGAGGCAGATGCGGTTGCGGCCGTCAAGGGGACGACCAACCGGCCCATCCAGCCGGGCGACGTGATCGTTCTGATCTGCCGCGGTCCGATGGGCACGGGCATGGAGGAGACCTACCAAGTCACATCGGCGCTGAAGTACCTTTCTTTCGGCCACGAGGTCGCCTTGGTGACCGACGCCCGGTTCTCCGGGGTCAGCACGGGCGCATGTATCGGCATGGTGGGGCCCGAGGCGCTCGCCGGCGGACCAGTTGGGAAGGTCCGCGACGGCGATCGGATTCGGATCATCGTCGATCCGGTCAAGTTGGAGGGCTCAGTCGATTTCATTGGCGACGGCCAGGGCGAATATACGCCCGAGCAGGGCGCCGCGGTGCTGGCGAATCGCCCGCCTCGCGACGATCTTTCGCCCGACCCGCTCCTGCCGCCGGAGACACAGCTCTGGGCCCAGCTTCAACTTGCCGGGGGCGGGACCTGGGGCGGTTGCGTGTATGACGTGGAGCGGATTTCGCTGGTGATGGCGGCGGGATGGAAGGAGTTGGAGGAATAGGTGGAATGCCACCGAGGAAGAAGACGAAACAGATTGAAGAGTTCGGCGATTTCCAAACGCCGTGTTCTCTAGCACGTGACGCATGCAGTGTGTTATCGCAATTGCGAGCAAAGCCTGCGACGATCATTGAGCCAACATGCGGAGAAGGTAGCTTTCTCCTCGCAGCATTGGAAGCATTCTCGTCCGCGGAGCAGGTATTGGGACGGGATATTAATCCAGCGTATGTTGATGCTGCTGCTCGGCTCTTGGCCGATCATCCCCAAGGAGGCAAGGCAAAAGTCGCACAGGCTGACTTTTTCTCTACGGACTGGGCCAGTCTGTTGGGGACCTGCGCGGAGCCAATTCTGGTGATCGGCAATCCACCTTGGGTTACGAATTCGGGGTTGGGGGTATTGGGAAGCTCGAATCTGCCCGAGAAGTCCAACTTTCACAGGTACGCTGGGCTTGATGCGATAACCGGAAAGAGCAATTTCGACATTTCGGAATGGATGCTCATCCAACTGCTCGAATGTCTTGACGGCCGCAGGGCGACCCTAGCAATGCTCTGCAAGACGGCGGTCGCAAGAAAGGTGCTTGTCACGCATGGAAGCGCCAACTCAATATTGGGAGTGCTGCTCTCTACGGGATTGACGCCGCCAAACATTTCAATGCCGCTGTTGATGCTTGCCTGCTTGTGTGTCAGTTTGCCCCAGGTTCTCGCAGTTTGGACTGCGATGTCTACAGCCAACTGGCCAACGCTGAAAGGGGCCGGTCCCTTGGATATCACGACGGACGACTGTTGGCAGACGTTGGAACGTATGAACGGCTCAAGCATCTACGCGGCCGAGAGGTTTACCGGTGGCGTTCGGGCGTCAAGCACGATTGCAGCGGCGTTATGGAGTTTCGCGAAGAAGGAGGACGCCTCGTCAATGCCAATGGAGAAGTCGTCGAGATTGAGACCGAGTATTTGTATCCGATGCTGAAGAGTTCAGAAGTCGCCAATGGTTCCACCGAGCATCCTACGCGGTGGATGCTTGTCACGCAGAAGACGGTCGGCGAGGATACTTCCGTGATTGAAAGGACTGCCCCAAAGACCTGGGAGTATCTGAACCGCCACGCCGGAAAACTTGACAAGAGGGGCAGTGCGATCTACAAGAACCGACCACGGTTCTCCGTATTCGGCGTAGGCGAATACTCGTTTGCTCCGTTCAAGGTGGCCATTTCCGGGTTCTACAAGCGACTCGCTTTCGCGGAGATTGGAAACCTCGAAGGCAAGCCGATCGTACTTGACGATACATCGTACTTCGTGCCGTGCTATTCCAGACAGGAAGCAAAACTGATCGCCACAATGCTTAACTCCAATCTTGCCCGGGAGTTCTATTCTGTATTTGTGTTCTGGGATGCAAAACGGCCCATAACCATCGACGTACTGCGGCAACTCAACTTGTCGGCACTTGCCGAAGAGTTGCAGCTTGAGCGCGAGTTTCTCGCATACCTCAAGCGACATCCGAAGGCAGAAAAGCAGACAACCATGTTCTAACGTGTTGACATCGCATGTTCTACGATGCGATGCGATGCGACGGAGTGGGGCCGGTGGAAGCAATCGTGCTGTGCTACGCCGTCAGGACCTGGGGTCCCTGGTGGGACGCAAGTGCAGGGGTTCGCGCTTCGCGACCTGTACCACCCCCAGCGGGTGAAGCGGAGATCGCCCGTTTTCGTTCGGCTGCCGAGAAGGCCGTTGCGGAGCTTGGCGAAGATGCCGCGATCGAGGAGTTGGAGGCGAGAATGAGCGAGAATGACCGAAGGTATGTGCCGCCGGAGTTGATGTGGGACGAGCGATCCGAGCTATGAGCCGATGTGATTCAAACGTCTGCGGGGCCGCAATCCCAGCGGTCTCGGGACATAGGCGATGAGTTTGAACGTCTCGGCAGAAGCCGCCCGTTCTTTGCACTCTTGAGACGGCTCTTTCACAGAGGCGGCGGCGAGGAACGCCAGGAGCGGTAGGGTCTGGAGGCAGTATTGGCAGTGACTGATGCCCGCGACAAAGGGCAGATAGCCCCCGGCCAGGACGGCGATGCTCGCCACAGCCAGCCACAAGGGGCCGGACTTCTTCTCACGAGCAGTCCGCCAGATTCCCAACCCGCCCATCACCAACAGGCCGACGTGAACGATCGACATGGCCCCTCGACGGGCAACATATCGCTTCGTCGGGGCGGTTCTCGGCATCAGCAACTCGCGAACCGAAGGTGCGTAGAACTCCACGGCATTCAACACGACGCGTTTGGCAAAGAAGCCAGGATGCGCTCGCAGATCATCGACCATTCGCCGATTGGCAATCGCGTCCAATGCCGCATCCTTGAAGCCCCAGAAATGGATGAGTTCCGTCGTGTCGGTTATGTCTCGGCCCAGACTCGCCGAGACGATCCGCTGCCAGGCAGGTTTCTGACCGTCGAACTCGTCGTAACTCCAGCGCTCGATGCCGACGAAGTACTGCAACCCCGCACCGCCAACGACAGGGATGAACCGCCCGGTAACGCACCAGTTGCGGTAGGTCCACGGTGCCAGCGTGAGCAGAGTGATCAGGCCCGCTGCCACACCCACCTTGATCACGCGGAGACTGCCCAGGCGGATGCCGACCAGGCCGGCACCGGCAATGAGCAGTGGGACGGCCAGGAGCATTGTTCCGTGGGTTAGGATTGCGGCGGCTGCAGCAAGGCCAAGCAGAACCGCCCTCACCCACGAGAGAGACGGAACGTCGCGATTCTCAGAGCCGATCCCAGGATTCCAACTGCTGCCGTCAGCCACCGCCCACGAGAGATCTGTTTGGCGGCTTTGGGATAGGTTCCGAGTCGAACGAGCAAGCAGGAGTTCCCTGCCAAGGAGATAGACGACGGCGGTCACACACATCGCCTGCGTGACGACGTTCAGGGGGCTCGCCACATCGACGTACAGGAACGGGTAGCTCAACAGAAGGACCAATGACCAGCGCGCCGCCCGCGGCCCCAGGACGCGGCGGGTCAAGTCGAACGTCAGCCCGCACATGACTGCCAGCATCAGGCTCTGCAACAGAATCAGTGCGGGGCGCTGCACTGGCTTGGGGAGCAGCGTCAACGGACCGAACAATCCGGGCACGAGCGGCGGTCGATGGAACGCCGGCGTACCGCCCGGCTCGAACGTATAGCCGTATCCGCGAATCCAGTTGATCCCAAGTTCCCAGTAGCCGTCGTGACATGGCCCTGCGAAACTGCGTTCAGTACCGGCGACTCTCTGGGCAGACAGGATGGCGAGCCCAAGCCCGGCAATCGCGATGAAGCTCACAAGGGCGGCCCCCACGCCTGTCGATGGAAGACGAGATTCAAAGCGTTTCAGAAGCGACATGGGATTGCTCGGGGATAGTTTGCAGGGTTGCGAACCGGGAAACGGCGAAGCATATCAATCGCCGTTTCGCCAGTCCGTTCGACTCATTTCCAGAGAACGTTGCAGGCCTATGGGGCGTGGGACGCGTCGGACGGAACTCTCTTGGGTCGTTGCGGCGACAGGTGAGCCGCAGAGTGACGCCGCGCAGAAGGCCAGCACGGGAAGCGTCGGCAGCACGTACTGATTATGGCCGATACTCGCCACAAACGGCATGTAACAGCCGGCCAGGACGGCGACGGCCGCGACGGCAAGCCAACCGGCGGCGGCCGCTGGTTGCCGGCGGTTCCGGTAAAGCCCAAGGAGGCCAAGGCCGACGAGTCCCAGATGCCACGCCGACAAGGCGGCCCGCCGGGCTACGGCGCCGAGGCCGGATCTTGTCTTGGGCATGAGCACGTCGCGAACGATCGGCACGTAGAACTCGACCGCGTTGAGCGCCACCCGCTTGGCAAAACGAGCGGGATGGGCGCGGAGGTCCTCCACCATATGGCGGTTGGCCTTAGTCTCCAGGGCCGGATCCTTGAAGCCCCAGAAATGGGTTACGTCTCGTGTTTCGCCGACGCTTGCGGCCACGATACGATCCCAGCGACGATGGCCGTCGTCCTGGCCGTCGAATCCCCAGTGGACGTGGCCGAAGAAGTACTGGAGCCCCGCGCCTCCGACGACCGGCATGAACTGTCCGGTGACTCGCCAGTTGCGATAGGTCCAGGGAGCGAGCAGGAAGAGCGCGATCAGGCCAGCCGCGATGCCGACTTTCACGGTCCTCATGCCGTCGAGCCGCAGGCCGATGACCGCCGCTCCTGCCAGGAGGACGGGCACCGAGAGGAGCATCGTGCCATGAGTGAGGATCGCCGATCCGGCCGCCAGTCCCAGCGCCAGTGCCGCCGCCAGCGAGAAGCGTTGCCGCGTCGCCGCGTCGCCGTGGCGGGCGATCAACAGTTCTCGGCCGATCAGATAGAGCACGAGCGTGGTGAAGGCCATTTGGGCGATCACGTTCATGGGGTTCTTCACGTGCCAATAGAGCCAGGGATAGCTCAGCAAGAGGAGCAGGCATGCCCGGGCGGCTCGCAGGTGGAAGACTCGCCGCGTGAGATCGAAAGCCAGGCCGCAGGTGAGCCCGACCAGCAGGCTCTGCAGTAGGACCACACCCGGCCGTTGCAGCGGTTGCGGAAGCAGCGTCAAGGGGCTGAGAAGGAGGGGGGCCATTGGAGGCCGATGGAATACGACCGGTCCGCCTGCTTCGAACACGTAGCCGTTGCCTCGAATGAGGTTGCCGGCCAGTTGCCAATAACCGTCGTGTCCTTCGCTGGCGAACTTTTCCGAGACGCCGGCCAAGGGTCCCACGACCAGAATGATGGTCAGGCCGACGACAAGGGCGGCAACAAAACCCAGGCGAAATGCCCCACCGGCAGTCGTGGGCAGCATCGAAGCGACACGTTCGAGCGACATGGGAAATGTGCCGACAAAGGGGGAGAGGGAGGGTCAGGCCGCTCGGCGATGCGGCGCGACCTGGGCCGATTCGTGGTAGGTGTCGTAATCGGTATTGATCGACCAGAGGTTCGCCTGGGTCTGTTCGGTGAGCGATTCCGCCGCCACGAGTCCCATGAGGATGCTGTGGTCCTGGTTGTTGTATTTGAAGGCCCCGTAGCGGCCGATGGGCACCAGGCCCTCGAACCGGTCCACGTGAGCGATCACTTCGGCCAGGTGTTTCTTGTAGCCCCGTTCGTAGACCGGATAGCTGCGATGGACTCGCACGACGTGCCCGTCCAGCACCTGCCGTTTGCCGATCAGGCCGGTCGAACGGATTTCGTGTGTTGCCCGCTCGATGAGCAATTCGTCGGTTTCGACCCAGATGGGATCGAGGTCGTAGCACCAGTATTCCAGGGCGAGGATCGTATTGGCACGATCGGCGTGGAGTTCTGGAAGCCAGTTGCGGAAGTTGGTGACCCGCCCGGTTTCCAGTTCGGGGGAATGGACGTAGAGCCATTGATCGGGGAAGAGGTCGGCGCCCTCCACGTGGAGATAGACGAGGATCGTATTGCGAAAGTAGAGGGAATTGACCGCATCGAGCACGTTGTCGGGGAGTGAGCCCAGGCCGCGAACCAGCGACGTCAGCGGCATGGTGGAAATGACTCGGTCGTACTCGAACCGGTCCCCCGCGGCCGACTCGATTCCCAAAATGCGATTGTCTTGCGACAGGACTCGCCGGATAGGTTGGCTGAGCAGCACTTGTCCGCCGCCGGCGGCGATCCGCTCGGCCATCCGCTGGTAGACCATTCCGGTCCCGCCGGTCGGATAGAGGAACTGGTCGACGAGCGTCTTGTGTTTTTGCCTGGACAGTCCCAGGGCGCTCTTCATGGCTTCACCCAGGGTGAAAGTCTTGATTCGCTGCCGTGCGAAGTCGGCGTCGAGATCGGAGCAGGCGATTCCCCAGAGCTTCTCCGAATAGGCTTTGAAGAAGTGATTGAAAAGCCGCCGTCCGAATTTCTCCACCGTCCACGATTCGAACGAGTGGTCGTCGGGATTGACGATCTTGGGTCTGAATTTCTCGGCAAAGTAGCTCAGAGCGCAACGGGCGGCTTCGAAGAAGCCCATATTCCAGAGGGCGTTGGCCGGTTTGAGAGGATAGTGGAACAGGCGTCCCTTGTAGAGAAGCCGCGTGAGTCGGTCGATGGGGCGGCAGTCGCCGCCGACGACTTCCAGCCAGAGTCGATTGACACAATCGTCCATGCTGAAGAAGCGATGGGGCCCCAGGTCGACGCGCTGGCCCCACAATTCGAAGGTGCGGCACATTCCACCCACGAAGTTGCTGGCCTCGTAGACGTCGGCTTGTACGCCTTTCTTGGTCAGTTCGTACGCTGCGGTCAAACCCGCCGGTCCCGCCCCGATGACAGCCACTTTCATGGTTGAACCTCTCCTGGTTGTACCCCGAATAAGCGTATCGTTCCCCGTCTGCCGGGCCACCTCAGCAGCTCGTTGAAAAAGTCAAGTTGAGCCAACGAATTGGCTGCAGAAGCGGCGCAGCCACGCTCGCAAAGAAACGGGCCGCGAGACGATACCGACCCCTCATTTGGCCGTCAAGGCCACTTGGCCTTGCCCCGACCCAACCCGCCGCCTCCGAAACCGCTCCGAAACCGGTTCCTGGTCGACGGGGACATCTTCCGAATTCACCGCGGGCCGACAGGAAAAGGCCGTTGCGCCGACGAAAGCCAGAACCGGCAGCGTCGGCAAGCAGTATTGGCACAGGGTGATACAGGTCACGAAGGGGCAGTAGCAGGCCGATAGACCGACGATGGCACCCACAGCAATCCACCCGGCGGAAGCCGCTCTGCTGCGCCGGTTTCTCCACAATCCGGCGCCAACCAAGGCAAGGAGGCCCAAGTGCCAGGTCGATTGCAGCACATGCTCGACGTGGTTTCGCCAAGTCCCCCAGTTCGGCAACAGCACATCGTGAACGATCGGTAGATAGAACTCGACCGCGTTGAGCGCCGCCCGTTTGACGAAGCGACCGGGGTGGGATTGCACATCCTGCACCATGCGGCGGTTGGCCATGGCGTCCAAGGCCGGATCGGTATAGCCGCAGAACTTGAGCATTTCCGTCGTTCCGACTTCGCTGGCAGCTATCACTCTGGCCCATTGCTGACGGCTATCATCCCGGCCGTCGAATCCCCAATGGACATGTCCGAAGTAGTATTGCAGTCCCGCTCCGCCGACGACCGGTATGAAACGGCCGCTGACGCACCAATTCCGATACGTCCAGGGGGCCACCGTCAACAAAGCGATCAGCCCTGCAGTCAGGCTGATTCTCAGCGTGCGAATGCTGCCCAATCGAAGGCTGATGATGCCCGTGGCGGCGAGCAGAACCGGAACCGACAGCAACATCGTGCCGTGGGTCAGAATGGCCGCGCCGGCCGCAAGTCCCAGCAAGACCGTCCGCCAAGGAGCGGCGAGATTTCCGACCGGTTTGTCCCGTTGACACGCCGCAAGCAACTCGCGGCCCAGCAGATAGAGGACGATCGTCGTGCATGTCGTCTGAATCACGACGTTCATGGGATTCCTGACGTGCCAGTAGAGAAACGGGTACCCCAATAGGAGGGCAAGCGACCAGCGGGCCGCCGAACCGCCGAACACGCGTCGGGTGAAATCGAACATGAGGGCAGAAGTCAACCCGATCATCAGGCTGTGCATGACGACGAGCGCCGTTCGGTGCAAGAAGGCGGGCAGCAACGTCAGCGGGGCGAACAGGGCCGGCACGAGGGGCGGACGATGGAACACGGGCGGATCGCCGGCCTCAAAAACGTAGCCGTTGCCTTGAGCCACGTTGGTTGCCAGTTCCCAGTAACCGTCGTGCCGAAGCCCCCCAAAACTTCCCACACGGCCAACGAACGGTGCGAGCAGCAGATTGATCGCCACTCCGCCCAAAAGGCTCACGGCAAAGGCCGTGACGAACGCACTGCGGGGAGTTGTGGGCCATAGACGTTCCAAACGTTTCCCGAGCATTTCCCACCTCGAGACTGACAAACTGCAGGTCCCTGACACCGATAGCCCCGTCTGAATGGGGCGAAGTTGGGAGGAAATATCGAGATTCCGGCCTGGATGTCAAGGCCAGTTTGATGTTATGTGCTGGACGGCAATGAGCCCCAATCCCCGACGGCCAGGCCGGGGGCGTCCGCGTGTGCGAAAGGAGTGGTCGAGCCCAAAGCAAACGGGACGGTCCCGCCGAAGCGAAACCGTCCCATTTGAATGTCACTCGTCATGTAGGCCGGGATGGCATCCTGGCTGGATAGGTTGGAAACCCGTCCTACAAGATTTGCCCTACTTCTTCGCCTTGATGGCGGCCTGGGCCGCAGCGAGGCGAGCGATGGGAACGCGGTAGGGCGAGCAGCTTACGTAGTTGAGGCCGCTCTTGAAGCAGAAGTCGACCGAGGCCGGGTCGCCGCCCTGCTCGCCGCAGATGCCGATCTTCAGGTCGGGGCGGGTCTTGCGTCCTCGCTCCACCGACATGGTGATCAACTGGCCGATGCCTTCCTGGTCGATCGTCTGGAACGGGTCGGCCTCGAGGATCTTCTTGTCGAGGTAGTCCGAAAGGAACCCGCCGATGTCGTCGCGGCTGAAGCCGAAGCCCATCTGCGTCAGGTCGTTGGTGCCGAAGGAGAAGAACTGGGCGGTGACGGCCATCTTGTCGGCCAGCAGGGCCGCCCGCGGGATTTCGATCATCGTGCCGTAGAGGCAGTCGATGCCGATCTCGGCCTGGATCTTGTCGAAGATCGGCTTGACGAAGTCGAGTTCCTTGACGGTGCAGGTGACCGGCACCATGATCTCGGGCTTGGGATTCTTGCCGGCCTTCTTCAGTTCGGCCGCCGCTTCCAGGATGGCGCGGATCTGCATCTCGGTCAGGTGGGCGTAGGTGATGCCCAGGCGGACGCCGCGGTGACCCATCATGGGGTTGACCTCGTGGAGGTCGGCGCCGCGTTTCTTCACCTCGTCGACCGAACAGTTGAGGGCCTTGGCCAGCTTGGCCAGGGCGCCCTCTTCCTGCGGGACGAACTCATGGAGCGGCGGATCGAGAAGGCGGACGGTGACGGGCAGCCCGTCCATGGCTTCGAGGGTCGCCTTGATGTCGCGCTTGACGAAGGGGGCCAGCTCGTCGATGGCCGCGTTGCGCTCTTCGTCGTTGCCCGCATGAATCATCTTGCGGAGGATGAACAGGGCCTCTTCGCTGCCGGCCCCGTAGAACATGTGCTCGGTGCGGAACAGGCCGATGCCGTCGGCGCCGAAGCTGCGGGCGATCTTGGCGTCGTCGGGCGTGTCGGCGTTGGTGCGAACGCCCATGGTGCGGAACTTGTCGACCATCTCCATGAAGCCCTTGAAGCGAGGATTCTCGGAGGCGTCCATCATTTCCAGGGCGCCTTCGTAGGCCAGCCCGCGAGTTCCGTTGAGCGTGATCACGTCGCCCGCCTTGAGCGTTTTGCCGCCCGCGGTCATGGTTCCGGCCGAGATCTTGATCTTCAACTCGCCGGCGCCGACGATGCAGCACTTGCCCCAGCCGCGAGCCACGAGGGCCGCGTGACTGGTCATGCCGCCGCGGGCGGTGAGGATGCCTTCGGCGGCCCGCATGCCTTCCACGTCTTCGGGGTTGGTCTCTTCGCGAACCAGGATGCACTTCTTGCCGGCCTTGGCGGAGGCGACGGCCGCGTCGGAGGTGAAGACGATCACGCCGCAGGCGCCGCCGGGGCCCGCCGGAAGGCCCTTGAGGAAGGGCTTGGCCTTCTTTTCGGATTCCGGGTTGATGATTGGGTGGAGCAGTTCGTCGAGCTGGGCGGGAGCGACGCGGGTAACGGCGATCTTCTCGTCGATCAGCTTCTCAGCCAGCATGTCCATGGCCATATTGAGGGCCGCGGTGCCGGTCCGCTTGCCGTTGCGGCACTGGAGCATGTAGAGCCGGCCTTCCTGGATGGTGAACTCGATGTCCTGCATATCCTTGTAGTGCGACTCGAGCTTGTCGCGGATATCATGCAACTCCTTGTACGACTCGGGCCACTCGGTCTCGAGGGAGGCCAGGTGGCGGTTCTGGTCGTTCTTGGTTTCTTCATTGAGCGGGCTGGGGGTGCGGATGCCGGCCACCACGTCTTCACCCTGGGCGTTGATGAGCCATTCGCCGTAGAATTTGTTGTCGCCGGTGGCGGGGTTACGGCTGAAGGCCACGCCGGTGGCCGAGGTGTTGCCCATGTTGCCGAAGACCATGCTCTGGACGTTGACGGCGGTACCCCATTCATCCGGAATACCTTCGATGCGGCGATAGGATACGGCGCGTTTGCCGTTCCAGCTCTTGAAGACGGCGCCGATGCCCCCCCAGAGTTGTTCCATGGCGTCGTCGGGAAACTCGCGGCCGAGGACCTCTTTGACCTTGGCCTTGTACTGATCGCAGAGCTTCTTGAGGTCGTCGGCCGTCAGGTCGGTGTCTTCGGTAATGCCCTTGGCGTGCTTCATGGCGTCCATGAGGTGCTCGAGCTGAACGCGGACGCCCTTGCCTTCGGCGGGCTCGATGCCCTCGGCCTTTTCCATGACGACGTCGGAGTACATGGTGATCAGGCGGCGGTAGGCGTCGTAGACGAAGCGTTCGCTGCCCGACTTCTTGATCAGGCCGGGGATGGTCTTCGAGCAGAGGCCGACGTTGAGCACAGTTTCCATCATGCCGGGCATCGAGCTGCGAGCGCCGGACCGGCTGGAGACCAGCAACGGGTTCTCGGGGTCGCCGTACTTCATGCCCATGGCCTGCTCGGTCTTCTTCAGGGCGGCTTGGACCTCTTCCTTGAGTCCGGCGGGGAACTTCTTACCTTCGGCGAAATAGGCGGTGCAGCATTCGGTGGTGATAGTGAAACCGGCGGGGACGGGCAGGCCGAGGTTGCACATTTCGGCCAGGTTTGCGCCCTTGCCGCCGAGGAGGTTGCGTTGGGAGGCGTCGCCGTCCGTTCCGGTGGACCCGAAGCTGTAAACGTATTTGGGTGCCATGAGATTTGAGCCTTTATAGTGACAGGGAAACCAGTAAATATTCGCAGTCCAACAAGAGAGCGGACCACCGACAGGCCCCCCGGCGTGCTGTATCTGCCGAGGAACAGTTTTCTCTGCTGTCCACGGAATTACGCGATACTGCGAATCCGATCGAAAAACAGACAACTGGGAAGGGGCGGCAAATGGGAGGAGGAATTCCTCGTTTGCCGGATCGAGAGCACGAGGAGAGCCCAACCACCTGCTGCGGGTCGATGGAGCCTCACGCAACGCGTCGCGATTTTCCCGAGAGTGAAACCCGTCAATCTAACAGCGTCCCGGAAGGGGGTCAAGGAGTGGCGGACGAACCCCAGAGAGGGGATCCCGAGATCGATCGCGGTTCGTATGGCGAAACCTGATCGACGTTTTGGAGGTTTCGCTTGAGCAAAACCGTGCTGAATTCGGACAGTGCGCCGCAACTCTCAACGTCGCCGAGAGTTGCACCGTTAGCCAATTCGTGGTCTTCTCCACAGGATAGAAGGGACTGGCAAGAGTTCTGAGACCGCCGAGAGCCCCACTGATTTTCTCTCCCGGAAGGAGTGGTCGCTGGATCTCTTCCGCGGGGTGGTTCTAGAATGCACACCTGCCGACGATGTAAGATCGGCAACGACCCGCTCCAGTCTGACCAGTTGTTTGACGAGTTCTTGACGTGAACGTACCGCCCACGGATCTGCCCAACAAGCAACAGCTCATGGCCACGGCCGTGGGGATGGAAGGCGGCTTGGGCGTGGTGGCGATTGCCGTTGGCTGGCTGTTGGGGCTCAATCCTCTTGATCTGGTCGTGGCCGACTGGAGGGCGATGCTTTGGGGGTGCCTGGCGGCCCTGCCGATCGTGGGGGCACTCTTGGCCACGGAGCGGCTGCCTTTTTGGCCGTTTTCCGACGTGGCCGGCGTGGTCGATCGGCTGATCCGGCCGCTGTTTGCCGGATCGACGATCCTCGAGTTGGCCGTGATCTCAGCCCTGGCGGGAATTGGCGAAGAACTGATGTTCCGCGGCCTGATTCAGGAGGGGCTGGCGCGTTGGATCGGCGGCGCGATGGGGGCTTGGATCGCCCTGGCTGCAGCTTCCATTCTGTTCGGATTGCTGCACCCGATGAACTGGGCCTACGTTGTTCTGGCGGCGATGATCGGGTTATTCCTGGGCGGGCTGTGGATTGCTACGGGGAACCTGCTTGTGCCGATCGTCGCCCACGGACTCTACGATTTCTTCGCACTTTTCTGGCTGGTCAGGATCGAGAAACCACCGCCGGCCGGCGATGCAGGTTAATCCCATCATATCTTCAAGACGGAGAGCACTTCCGCTGGCAGGCAGGAAGTTGGTTTCCACGACAGACCAAGCCAGTTTGCCAGATTGGCCGCAGGTGAACTGCAGAGTAGCAGGCACGCTCCGCCGTGCCGTCCGCCAAGGTTCCTGATGTCGCCCGAAGCTCAGCTCGCTCAACGTGCCCAACCCGTTCCACGCCGGAGTGTTCTGAACAAGAGGTATGTTGCCGATTCTGCGGACGGCATTTGGAGCGTGCCTGCTACTTTGTAGTTCCCTGGCGGACGGCACGGCGGAGCGTGGCGGAGGGCCACGCGCTTGGGTAGAATGTTTGTCGCTCGGTTTCTTTGGCCCACCCCGATCTGGAGGAATCGCTCTCATGCGCCGATCTGAGCGGATCCTGGCCGTTCTAGTGCGGAGCGTCGGCCTGCTTGCCTGCTCGGCGATCGTGCCGGCGTTCATGCCGTTTGCCTGGATGGAAGCAACCCACCGCTGGTTGGGGATGGGCGAGTTGCCCGACGTTCCGGTCGTGCACTACCTGGCCCGTTCGGTGTCGCTCCTCTATGCGGCCCATGGGGCGGTCGTGGTCTATCTCTCTTTCAATGTCCACCGCTACTTGCCGGTCTTGCGGCTGACCGCCGTGGTAGTCGTGTTCTGCGGGGTGAGCCTGACGGCCATCGACGCCTGCTCGGGGATGCCCTGGTTCTGGACGGCGGCGGAAGGGCCCTTCCTGATTCTGGCGGGGGCGGTTCTCGGCTGGCTGACGGGACGGGTCGGAGAACATCGAGAACGAACTGTGGAAGGCCCTCGACGCCCCGGCCAGTGAAGAACTCCGGTTCATCGGCTCGAAGCGTATCGTGAAGATGAAAGGCATCGCTCTCATGCGGTCAACGCGAAGGAAGTGGAAGCGTGCGTTTTTCAAGACAACATACGCTTCAGCCGGATGAGCGAAAATCCTCTCAGGGCCCCCATCAAACGCCCCCTTACGCGATGGCCATCCGTTTTCCCCTTGACATGATAGTGTATATTTGTATACTTACTAGTTGCGCCAAACCGGCCGAGTCCCCCACGGACAAGAGTCCAGGCCGGGATAATGGCCCCCCTTCGTTGACCAACTTCCCACACAAGATCAGCGACAATGCGTTTCGATCCGTGCTCCCACCGCCCGTCCTCACCCCACTCAACGCAAACCCCTCCGCGGCTGCATCAGAAGTACCTCAGAATAGTCCCCTTATTACGAAATCAGTGCAAACAATGAAAACTATGAAGCAGGAGGTATAGGCAAGATTGCCCCTCACACAGAGGCAGTTCGACCCGCGATTGGACCGGCAAGATCACGATCAGGGCCGAGTAGTCGAACGCCCACCTGCAGACGCCGGCCCTCTCCTGTCTCGGCCGGCGCCTGCAGGTGGGCGTTCAACAAGCCTGCCGGAAAGGCGTTGTCCAAAGTGGTGCTGCCCAACTAGCAGAATCCTTGCAGTTTTTGCAGAAATCGGCTATTGAGATACAGAGGCAAGGGCTTCTCTCTGGGTGGGCCAGGCTTACGCCGTTGGGAACAGTCTAATCAGGGGAGAGTGATATGAAGCGATCTGCCAATCGTCGCGGTGGTTTCACGCTGATCGAGATTCTCGTGGTGATCACCATCATCACGATCCTTGCGGCCCTGCTCCTGCCGGCGATTCAGGCGGCGCGCGAGTCGGCGAGGAAGAGCCAGTGCATGAACAACGTGAAACAGCTTGGCGTGGCCTTGCAGAACTACGTCATGTCGTTCGAGACGCTTCCGCCCGGCCTCATTCGCGATATGCGCCATCCCAACCCGGCTGCCACCAACAACACGACCTGGATCACACAGATTCTGGGACATCTCGAACTCGAGACGCTCCATAAGCGGATCGATTGGGAGATGGAGCCCGGCATTGCGGGAGGCAACGCCGAGATCGCCATGATCGATCTCACCCTCCTTCATTGTCCCAGCGATCGCAGCAACAACCGGCCCAGTCCTTTCTTCGGTCCAACCAACTACGTGGCGTGCATAGGCCATACCGACAAGGCGTGGCACAAGAGCGAGCCCATTCGGGAACTGTGGGGGCCGTTCGGCGTCAACAGCAGCCTGCGCTACGCCGATATGCTCGACGGCAGTGCCAACTCCATGTTGATCTCGGAGTGCTTGATCGATTTCCCGAGTATCAGGTACTTCGAGAGCAATGTTGACGAATACGAGGGGTGCATCGTCAAAGGGAATAACAGCACCGTGCCATTTGCGAACCTTCCCGAACGGGGGATGTCGTGGTTCTTCGGTCAACACCCTCAAGTGTGGACCTACACGACGCTCGACAAGCCCAACGACAAAATCCAGGAAGCGTACGAGTGTGAGTTGGATTACGCCACCGTGATAGGCAGTCAGGGCGAACTTACCCGTTTGGGGCCCATCGGAAGGTTCGCCGCACGGAGCAATCACCCGGGCGGTGTCCACCGGCTCAATGCCGACGGCTCCGTTGTCTTCACCTCGGAAAACATTGAAAGCGGGCTATGGAAGGCCCTCGGCACCCCGGCCGGTGAAGAGCTGCTGGAGAAGTATTGATGCAGGCGGACAAACAGCAATAGCGCATGAGCCGGAATTCTGGATGGACTTCACTCGCGATCCGTTCGTCATTCCCGCGAAGGCGGGAATCCAGATTGCGAATTGTGGGTTAGGATGCTTTTGGATTCCCGCCTGCGCGGGAATGACGTGGCGACGGGGATGAGGGATGCGGGTCAGGTGGCGACGGTGACCGCCACCGCGGCCGGTTCCTGCCGCCGGCTCTCGGCCTTCGACGTATCGGCAGAGAGGTGTATCGTCACGCTCCAGGTGCCGTCGGCCTCGGGCTGGACCTGCCAGTGGGGAAGGACCGCCACGGACTGGTGCACCAGCTCAAAGCCCCCTTCCGATCCGCTCACCGACCGGATCGGGTAGGTCCAGAAGCCGGTGGGACGCGAACACTTGAGACCCACGTCGATACCCAGCCACTCGTCGACCAGGTTGAGGCTTTCGACTTCGTGCAGATCGAGCTGCGAGCCGAGTTGACCGAGACAGCGACCGGAAGCGCCGTGGAAGTAGCGATCATCGGCTCCCGCGGGCAGCCCGGCGAAATTCATCTCGACGCCGAAATGCAGCGGCCGGTCCTGGGGGAGATTTTCCAGTCGATAGGCGATCTCGAACAGGGAACTCCCGGCACTCAAGGTGATGGCCTTGGTCACGCGAACGGGCCTTCCCGCCACGCTGCCTTCGCGAGTCAATTGCACCTGGACCCGTCCGGGGTTGCGGCGGACGCGAGCGTCGTAGACGCCTTCGGCGAAGTCGCCCAATTGGGCCGCCTGGCCGACAGCCACTTGTTCGAGGGTCGCGTCGGGATTGAAGAACAGATCGACCAGGCTCTTGCGTCGATAGCTGTCGTACTGGATCAGCCGGTCAAGGCCTTCTTGTTTGAAGACCACGCGATCGTGAATGCTGGCGCAGTCGCCGTTTCCACCGTTCGCGCCGGCGAGAATCTTGCGATGGTAGGCTTCAGGGCCGCGGGTGAGGGTGGCAAGCAGGTTGTGCCGGATCGAGCGGACGTCGAGTTCGCAGAGATGTCCGCCCATGGCCGGTGCGATGATGCCGATCAGGCGATCGTTGGCCACCTGGACTTCCTGGCGTCCGTCGAAATTCAGATCCTCGGCCTTGGCTTCAATCCAGGCGCCCGAGCGTCCGCTGATCCGATCGAGCAGGTTGTCGGCCGCGATCAGGTGTTCGTAGACGGCATTTCGCAGGTGGGGCAGGTAGATGCCGCCGAAGGCTCCGTGCCAGTAGCTGCAATTGCATTGGCCGCGATACAGCTCGCGCCGGGCCTCTTCGATCGCGGGCCCCACTCTGCCGTCGTCGATCGCTCGCTGAAGGCGGGCGCTCACCTGCATCATCCGCGAGTACATCTCGTCGGTCTCGGGATAGCGGACCTTGAAATTGCGCCAGTAGCCGCCGCGGACGAACCGCTTGAGCGAAGTCCACCGGTCGTCGCGTTCCATCTTGTGAGCGACATCGTAATACTCGTTTTGCAGGTCGGGGGGCAACGCCCATTCGGTCATTTCCCGATAACTGCACGTGGGGAGATAGATCTTGCCCAGCGGCTCGACGTTGTCGATCGCCTCGGAGGGCGTCGTCATGTGGATCCAATCGCGGTTTTCGGCGAGGGCGTCGAAGAATCGGCGGAGCCAGCCGTCGCTGTAGCAGTGTTTCTTGGTGTCGGGCCAGGTGCCGAACTTTTCACCGTCGTCGCCGAACAGCACCACGGCGTCGTCGTGCCGTTCCGCCAGATCCCGCAGGTAGGCGATGGTCTCATGGGGCTGGCCGAAGGGGATCAGGTAGCGAAGACGTTCGCTGCCGGGGAAGATCGACATGGTCCGCCCGTCGTCTTCAGTCAGGTAATGTCCGTAGAGCTGCGAGTCGACCAGTCCGGAGGCCTTGAAGTGGAAATCGTCGAGGATCGTGTACTCGATCCCCGCCGCGGCCAGGTCGCGAACATAGGATTGCTCCCAGACCCGTTCGGGCACCCACATGCCGCGGACCGCACAACCGAGCCTGTTCTCCAGCCAACGCGAGTAGGCGCAGATCTGGCCGATTCGATCCCGTGAGGGAATCATCGACAGGATCGGTTCGAAGAAGGCGCCGCCTACGATCTCGATGCGGCCGCGCTGAACCAGTTCCGCCAGACGATCGAGGTACTCCGGGTGGTGTGCGTCGAGCCACTCCATGAGCGAACCGCTGGTGTGCAGGCCGATGCGGAGCGACTCATAGGGCTGGAAGACGTCGAGAAACGGGAGGTAGCTGTCCTGATAGGCCTGCTCAAATACGTGGTCGAAATTGCCGATGGGTTGGTGGTTGTGCAGGGTAAGGACGAAGCGGATGGACTTGGTCATAGTCTGTGCTGGTTTCTATCAAGTCGCGAGGGAATGACGTGTGAAGCTCCCACGATGGGAGGGGGCCTTTGTTGACATTTACTTAATCGGATGAAATGACCTAGATTGTCCAGCTTCCCCCGGTGGATTTTTTTAACACGAATCACAGCGCCCAGACACGTTGGACGGAAGTCGATTCTCTCGAAGGTTTTGGAGAAGCAAAATCGACACGGGGCTTCACGTAGCTCCTTGTGAAGACGAGGGTTCCACGTCGACTTCGCGCAAAAAGGCCGCGGCTTCCTCGGGCGTAACCGGGTTGATATAGAAGCCCGTGCCCCATTCGAACCCGGCCGCTCGCGTCAAACTCGGCATAATCTCTATATGCCAGTGATAGTGGGCCAACTCCTGGGTGTCAAAGGGGGCTGTGTGAATGATGTAATTGTAGGCCGGCTTGTCCAGTGCGGTTTCGATCTTTCCAATTACCTGACGCATGACTCCCGACAAGTCGTCGATCCCATTCTTCTGGATGTTCTCGTAGTGGCTCGAATGGGTCTTTGGCAGGATCCAGGTCTCAAAGGGAAACCGGCTGGCGAAGGGACAGAAGGCAATGAAGCCGGGCGTATCGAGCACGATTCGCTTCTCCGATGCCGACTCCTGCTGGATCATATCGCAATAGACACAACGTCCACGGTAATTATGGAATTCCAGCGAACCGGTCATCTCTTCCCAGACGTTTATCGGCACAATCGGTGTAACGATCAACTGGCTGTGTGAATGTTCGAGCGAAGCGCCGGCAGCCGCCCCCACATTCTTGAAGATCATCCCATAGACCAAACGAGGGTCCTTCTTCAGATCCACCAGCCGATCCCGATAGACCCACAGGACCTCCCGGAGCTGCTCCTCGGTGAGTTGCGACGTACTGACGATATGGCGGGGCGATTCGATGATCACTTCGTGGGCGCCGACCCCCTGCATCATGTCGTAGATGCCCTCGCCGCGTTTCTGGAGTTGTCCTTCGATTTCGAGGGCCGGAAACTTGTTGGGAACCACCCGGACCCGCCAGCCTTCGCGATTGGGACGCGATCCCGGGTTGCGATAAGCGATGATCTCGCCGGGGGTCTTGTCTTCGTGCCCCTCGCAGAACGGGCAGAGTTGGCCGGGACGGACCCGCGGCGACGTCTCGAAATCGTGAGGTCGCTTGGCTCGGCTTTTCGCCACAATCACCCAGCGTCCAACGATCGGGTCTTTTCTTAAGTCGGGCATTCTTGGTGCCTATCCTACGGGGTAGATTTGTTTCGTCCGGCTGCCTGAGCCTAACTTGACTTTCTCAACCGGCGGCCAACCACGTCCCTGCCAAAATGATCTCATGCCTGCCAGTTAATCAACTCGAAGTCCTCGCCCGGCACCGAAGTTTCGATGGCGCCTTCGGTCGGTATCCGTTCGACCGTCACCCCTTTTCGGTGAAGCTCAATGAAGAACTGGATGGCTTCTTCTTCGCCGACTCCGAGGCTGTCAAACGGAATCGTCGTCTCGAAAATGGTGTCGATTGCCGCCTGCACGCCGGACTGCGCCAGGTTCTTACCGTCCTTCAGCAGGCTGCAACCGGGTTCCTTTGCCGCGAGCGAGCCAATTCGCACTTCGTAGCCGGCGGGTTCATAGAAGTTGATCCGGATTGCATCGATCGCGCCGAGCCGATCCCGGAACGGGCCGGTCCGGGCATCGAGACGCAAGGCGAACTGCTTCCGGTCGAAGCCGAAGAACAGGTCGCTCACGATTCCCTCGGCGCCGGCCATGCTCATCGCTCCGCGCGAGCCCTGGCAGACGTAGTGCCCGGCGTTCAGCCACTCGAAGTAGGTTCGCCGGCCGTCGACCTTGACGTTCAGCAGCCCGGTGGGTTGGCTGTGCAGCCGTTGCCCATGTCCCTGGCTGATCGGTCGCACCAGTTCGCCGGGCGGCTCTTCGCCCAGAGTGGTGTAGACGTTCTGCAGGTGTCGGCGGAAGAGCCGATCGAAGAGACTGTCCTGGGAGCTGGAATGGGAATCGCCGAACCACCAGAACCAGTCGCTCCCCTCGGCGATGGAAAGTTCTTCCCAGGCCCGATCGATCTGCTCGCGAGTCTTCTGGCCTGTCTCCGCCGCCTGTTGAAGATGGGTCCGTGTCTGATCCAGAAGGTCCCAGGCCCGGTTGCATTCGGGGTGGCCGATCCAGATTCCGAAATTGTGGCCGATCCAACTTCCCGGGAACAGGTTGCCGAGTTTGTCGGTGGCCGGGAATTGCCGGAGGTAATCGCCGATTCGGACGGGAGTGACCTTTGGCTGCCGTGCTGCCCGGCGATAGAGCGCCCGCAGAAAGTCCATGCCGCCGTTGGGATAGTATTCCCAGCAGTTCTCGCCGTCGAGGATGATGTTGACCAGGGTCGGCCGGTGCCCGGCGTTTCCGCCGGTCGCGCCCGCGATCGCCTGCACCTTGGAAAGAAAGTCGTCCACGGCATGATCGGCCTGATAGCGCTGGTAGTGAAAGCCGATCTGGTCGCTCATGGCGTGATCGCGGAACACGATCTGCAGTGCCCGGCCGCGTTCCTCCACGCGCCACGGCCGATAGAGCATCTCGGGATTGCGTAGATAGCCGTGCCCGTCCCGCGAGACCCAACCCTCGGTCGAGCAAGAGAGGATTTCTTCGTCGGTGGCGATCCACTCGATGCCGGCCTCGGCGATCTCCGGGACGATGCCTTGGCAGACCGAACCTTCCGACGGCCACATGCCGCGAGGTTTCTGCCCGAAGACCTGGGTGTGAAAATCGACCGCCTTTTGAATGTGCCGCCTCACGTCGTCCGGGTAGCTGGTGAGTGCCTTGGGGAGCGCCACTTCGGGCATGGCCCGCTGGGCGAGACGTTTGTCCCACAGCAAGGGGAGGATCGGGTGGTAGAAGGGGGTGGTCGTCAGTTCGATCTGCCCGCGTTCCTGTAGGCGGCGATGTAACGGGATCACCTCCCGGAGCAGGTCCATCTGCCGACCCAGTAGCCACTCCTTCTCCTCTTGGGTCCAGCGTCTTCCCTTCTTGCGGAAGTCGGCCAGATCCTTGTCGCGTTCGAAGGCCAGTCCGTGAATCCAGGTCAAGTTCGACCAGCACTGCAAATCGAGAATGTCCCGCTTGCTGAACCGTTTGGCGGCCTGCCGGGCCGTGTCGACGCCGACGCCCCGCTTCTGGAACAGTTCCTGGTAGCGCGGATAGGGACGGATCATGTGCTCGGGATAGACCATGAAGAAGTTGTCGAGCAGGTAGACCAGATCGTCCTCTTCCAGGGCGTCGGGGGGCAGGTGCGAGACTCGCAGATGGCGATCCTGGCGTCCCCCTTCGGTGTACTGCTGCAACTGGAGCACCAGGCTGGGCACCAGGTTGATGGTGGCATGGACTTCGGGCACTTCGTCCAGCAACATGGCCATTCCCCAGTAGTCCTTGGTGCCGTGCAGCCGCACCCAGGGCATAGGATTCTCGCCGCTGAGATCGTCGGGGTAGTAGGGCTGATGCTGGTGCCAGAAGAAGGCCAAGGAGACGTCGTGCATCGCTTTCCCTCGCGCGGGATCGATTCCGGATGAAGCTCCGGTCGTACCCTTGATTCTGCACTTTCTGCTCGGTCTTTGGCAACCGATGAGAGAAGAAAACGCAACGGTGACACCCGGCGGGCGTCACCCACTGGGCTCAAGGCCGCGATCGTGCCCGGCGACAGGTTTCCTCGTAGAGGACCGCGTACTGCTGGGCGCTCCGAGTCCAGGACCAGTCCTGCCGCATCCCGGTGGCGATCAACTGACGCCAGCGGTCCGGCTGGCGATACATCTGGCAGGCGCGCCACAAGGTCTCGCCAAGGGCCATCCCGGTATCCGCCCGGAAGCTGAATCCGTTGGCGGTTCCATTGGCGAGGGTCGATTCGTCGGCGTCGACGACCGTGTCGGCCAGGCCGCCCGTCTCGCGAACGATCGGCACCGTCCCGTACTGAAGGCTGTACATCTGGTTCAGCCCGCACGGCTCGAATCGGCTTGGCATCATGAACAGGTCGGCCCCCGCCTCGATCAGGTGCGCCGACTCGTCACAGAACCCGATCTTCACGGCGACTTTGCCGGAATACTGCCGAGCATAGTCGCGGAACGTCTGTTCCAGCCTCGGGTCACCCGTTCCCAGGACCACCCACTGCACGTCGTTGTTCTGGGCCCAGCCCGGCAGGATCTCGGCGATCAGATCGAAACCTTTCTGATGGGCAATCCGACCGATAACGCCGACCAGCGGCACTTCTGCCCGCTGCGAGAGCCCGAACTTCTGCTGCAAGGCCGCTTTGCAGATGGGCTTGCCTTGTCCCACGGTATCGACCGTGTAGTTGGCCGCCAGGTATCGGTCTGTGGCCGGATTCCACTCGGCCGTGTTGATGCCGTTGAGAATGCCGCTCAGCACGTTCCGGCGATGCTGCAGCACGCTCTGCAATCCGAAGCCGAACTCGGGAGTCTGAATCTCCTCGGCATAGCGCCGGCTCACCGTATTCAGTGAATCGGAGAAGATCAGTCCCGTCTTCATGAGATTCAGTTTGCCGTAGAACTCCATCTCACGCCAATTGAAATGACGCCAGTCGAGCCCCGTCAGCAGCGTGTCCCAGTGCCAGAAACTGCCCTGGTAGGCCATGTTGTGAATCGTGAGCAGCGTGGCAATTTGGGAATAGCGCGGCAGTCGACGGTACTCGAGACTCAGATAGGCCGGGATCAGGCCCGTCTGCCAGTCGTTGCAATGGATTACGTCGACGTTCAGCTCCAACACGCGGATCAACTCGAGCACCGCGCGGCAGAAGAACACAAAGCGTTCGCAATTGTCGACATAGTCCTTGTCGTTCTCGCGATACAGCTCGGCCCGGTCGAAATACTGATCCTGTTGCACCAGGTAGACGGGCACATCGCTCCCCGGAAGCCTGCTTTCGAGCACATGGCCGGTCACCGTCTTGCTGCCGACGGGGATAATGAAGTCGATTCCCAGCGGCTGGACCGGCACGCCGCACCACATGGCATGCCGATAAGCCGGCAGGACGAGCACCGGACGATGTCCCAGCCGGGCGAGTTCGAGCGGCAGGGCCCCACACACGTCGGCCAGACCGCCGGTCTTCGCGTAGGGGACAGCTTCACTGGTTGCCAACAGAATGTTCACGGCAGGTATTCTTCGCAAAAGGCACGAGTGACCGCGGCTGCATCACCAACATGGGAAACGGATAACGGGAACGCAAGGGGGAAGACGCCGCGTCACTCGGTCGAGGGGGGATTACGAGGCTGCTGTTTCTTCTTCAGTTCTTTGGTGTGCCGAAACGCCTGGCGCATACGACGAGCGTATTTCGGACATCGTTCCCATCGGTAGATTACGCCGAAACGATGAGAGAGATCGGCGTTAAAATGCACAGAATAGGAAATATATTACGGCGCAATTTCAGTGATAGCAGATTCGACGGTTCTGCGGTGTCCGGCCACGTGCGATGGGGGAAGACGTGCCCCAAACCGGGTGTCACGCTCGCCAGGGGCGGTCCCGCTTGTCCAACTTCGCGAGAATCTGCTTGGCCAGTTGCGCGTTCCTCCGTCCGTCATTCCCGCGAAGGCGGGAATCCAGACATTCGGCACGGCGAGCTGGCCTCAGACTACCACCGGTTCAATCCCTTGAAGCCGGCAGAACTGTTTGAGCTCGCGCTTGAAGTTTCCGTAAAGGAACAACTGGTGGAAGCCGGGGAACGAAAGCACGTCCTGCGAGCTGTCGAACTTGGCCATGACCGAAACCACGCATCCGCCGGCGGGCGGAACGGATACGTTTTCGACCACCTTGCCGGATGAGATGAGCATCTGGGTCGGCGTCTCCTCGGCGCCCGGCAACACGTCGACACAGGTGACGTCCTGGCCCACGCGCCAGACAGGCCGCATCGTGGCGTCGCGGACGCCGTGGTGGTGAACGATGTCGTAGGACTCGGGCTCGGTGCCGAAGCCGTTCAGCCGCGTCGGGCAGGAGCAGTGGGCGCCGATGATCGCGTCCTGCATGGTCTCAGCCACCGGGTCCTGCTGAAAACCGGGCCGGTCGAGCAGGTACTGGACGATGATATGGGTTGCCACCGCGCCCAGATCCGCTTCGCAGGCCGCCGGGATGGCGTCGTCGTTCATCTTCGACCAGGCGATGCAGGGAAGGCTGACCTTGGTCTTTCCCAGTGCGCCCAGGCAATCCATGGTGATCGCGTCGCACTCCTCGCGCTGCATCAGCCGGCCGGCAACCAGGTAGCTCTTGATGCCGTTGAGCACGTCGGCCTCCGTGGGGCCTTCCTGCTTCTTGGCTCGCTTCATCAGATCGGCCGCCATGGCCTTCACCTGGTCGTCGATCGGCGTGGCCTCGTATTCTTCGAGAAACGTCGCCGCGGGAACCGTACGGAGCTTGATCCCCAGATGGAGCATCTCGCTGTCGCCGCGCTGCTTGCCCTTGATGACCAGGCAGCGGGTGTTCCGCATCTTGGCCCCCGCCTTGAGCATCTTGATGCCCAACTGCACCTGCCGGAAATCGTCGGTCGAGCAGATGAAGCACCCCGTCCGATCGGCCAGATCGACCGTGTTGGTGGTGAACGAAGTGCCGACGGGCGAGAAGATGACCGTGGGAATGCCGGAATCCACGGCGGCGGTGGCCACCGGCCAGGCGGGGCGCTGCCGGTCGAGCATCACGGCGAGCAGTCCGTCGGGCTTCGACGCGGCCGCCTGGGCGACCCACTGCTGGCCCTCTTCCTCCGAGTAGATCGGCTTCTCCTGAAGGTCGATCTTGATGCCGAGCGACTTGGCCTCGGCGCCTATCTGCTCGATGAACTTCTTGCGGGCGGCCTCGCCGTCGTAGATCTGACCCGGCCAGCGCATGCCGTAGTCGCCCTCGCGGCGAACGAAGAACGCCTTCACGGTCGGCAGGTATTTCGAGGCGGGACCGTGCTGCCCGATCTCCGCCGCCGACGCGAAATTGCTCTGCAAGAAACTCCCCAACAACGACGCCGACACGAGCGACGCGGAACTCGCGGCCACGAACTGCCGGCGATTGACGCGGTGGGAATGGTGGCACTGGGCGGCACATCGACTGACTCTTTTCATGGTCCCGACTCCTGAGTGAGAGAGATATCGCCACATGTCGTTTAACCCGCTGCCGCAGGCGAGGCTGAGGCTCTGATTGGAAACGGCTATGAGCTTCTGCCTCGCCTACGGCAGCGGGTTGAACTATATTGGTTTAGTGATAGGTTACCCAGCCGCCAGCGTCGATTCCAGTGAATGCGCGAACAAACGACCATTTCTGCTTCGGCTTTCCTTCACGGACCGGATTCTCCTCGACGTAGCGGATTGCATTGTCAATCGCCTCTTCAGAATCCAAGAACACCTTCCACTTCTTGTCCGCCCACGCCGACGGGAGACGCCCATCGGCGGTCTTGTATCGAGCCATGGGATGCAGACCGATTTCTGCCAGCCGGCGGCTTGCCTCGCCCTTCAACAGGTTCACTGCCTGTTCGATCCTGTAACGATGTCGCCCAAGCACGAGATGAACGTGCTCAGGCAGAATCGAGCATGCCCATGCCGTGAGGCCGCTCTTGCTGACCAGCCGTGCAAAACCTTGCCCAACAGCCAGGGCCTGGCGGCCAGTCAACGAAACCGCTGGATACTTCAAGGCACTTTGGGCCGCTTCTCGCCAGACTGCATACTCGCCGGGTTCCGTGGCGACACGATCCAACGACTTGGTAGCCCGACCGAACCGGGCCAGTTCCCACGCATACACGAAATCGGACCACGAGCCCCGGGGGTCGTTTGGCAGCCAGAAGCCATAGACTCCCCAGATGACATGGTAGCCGTGTATCATCCCGCAAGACCTTGCTTGAACCGTAGCACTACATCGTTTAACCTTATTTTCCGCTACCCTGTGTCGTTTGCAACGGGTGCGTGGCGGAGGCGGTCAGTTAGGGGGCCTTGGGAGGCGGCGGCTGAGAAGTTGTGCGGGGGTGGAGAGGCTCAAGCGTTGCAGCAAGGCTCGCTGGATTGCGTTGGGTTGAAGTGGCTGGACGATGCGTCCCACGTTGGTGCGGGTGATCAGTAACATCTCAAAGGGAAAACCGATGACTGAACAAACAAGGCTGGAGGCCGGAGACCGAAGGGCTGTAAACACAGGGATTTGCAGTACATCGGAATCGGCTTGCCCTATCGGCCCGCGTTGCATCCAAACCTACAGCCTACAGTCTCCGGTCTCCAGCCTTGGCCTTGCATTTCAGGGAGTCGGCGGCTGTTCACAGCCCACTTCTTTTCACTTTGAGTAACATGAACACGGCGAATTCGCTGAGGATCGTGCGGGTCGTCGTCCGGCGCTCCTTGGCAGATGCGTCTTCATCGCAAGTAGCTCGGTAGGTCCGCTGGAGCACGAAGTACAACGTCAGACTCA
>Ga0209723_1000413_pt1 | contig 80863 bp, 62 predicted proteins | sample BiotimSIPDNA_2_FD_185750 | JGI IMG/M metagenome (GOLD analysis project Ga0209723, IMG submission 185750) | Anaerobic biogas reactor microbial communites from Washington, USA - Biogas_R2 time_0 SIP DNA (SPAdes) (version 2) | ecosystem: Engineered > Bioreactor > Anaerobic > Unclassified | place... | reverse complement strand
TTCACCGAGCTCGTGGCTGAGACAGTGCCCAGATCGTTACACCATTCGTGCAGGTCGGAACTTACCCGACAAGGAATTTCGCTACCTTAGGACCGTTATAGTTACGGCCGCCGTTTACCGGGGCTTCGATTCAGAGCTTCTCCCGACACAAGTGTCGGGATAACCCCCCCTCTTAACCTTCCGGCACCGGGCAGGTGTCAGGCCTTATACTTCATCTTTCAATTTCGCAAAGCCTTGTGTTTTTGTTAAACAGTCGCCTGGGCCATTTCTCTGCGCCCCCATAATAACAGGGGAACCTTTATCCCTAAGTTACAGGTTCAATTTGCCTAGTTCCTTAGCCACGGATCACTCGAGCACCTTAGGATTCTCTCCTCGACTACCTGTGTCGGTTTGTGGTACGGGCACCACATGTCTGAAGCTTAGAGGATTTTCTTGGAAGTCTGATTAGGAACACTATCCGTTCAGCCGAAGCCTTGCGGTACTATCAGGTTCATCACACACAAGCTGTTAACCTATGTGTATAACTACACCCTTTAACCCGGATGTCCGTCACCGGGCGGTTCTTTCACTCCTCCGTCTCCCCATCGCAACATGCGGTGGTATCGGAATATTAACCGATTGTCCATCGAGATCGCCTTTCGGCTTACCCTTAGGTCCCGACTAACCCTGATCCGATTAACGTTGATCAGGAAACCTTAGTCTTTCGGTGGGCAGGTTTCTCGCCTGCCTTATCGTTACTTATGCCTACATTTTCTTTTCCAGACGCTCCAGCATACCTTACGGTACACCTTCAACGCAGGACTGGAATGCTCCCCTACCTCCCGACACTTACGCGTCGGGACCACAGCTTCGGTGATATGTTTATGCCCGATTATTATCCACGCACAACCGCTCGACTAGTGAGCTGTTACGCACTCTTTAAATGAATGGCTGCTTCCAAGCCAACATCCTAGCTGTCTGGGCAGTCGCACTTCGTTTTTCCAACTTAACATATACTTGGGGACCTTAGCTGATGGTCTGGGTTATTTCCCTTTTGGCCACGGATCTTAGCACCCATAGCCTCACTCCTGAGCACCATTTTGCAGCATTCGGAGTTTGTCAAGGTTTGATAGGCGATGAAGCCCTCTAGCCTTATCAGTAGCTCTACCTCTGCAAAACTCGACTCAAGGCTGCACCTAAATGCATTTCGGGGAGTACGAGCTATTTCTCAGTTTGATTGGCCTTTCACCCCTATCCTCAGTTCATCCAAAAACTTTTCAACGTTTACTGGTTCGGCCCTCCATCCCGTGTTACCGGAACTTCAGCCTGACCAAGGATAGATCACAAAGTTTCGCGTCTACCCCTACTAACTATACGCCCTGTTCAGACTCGCTTTCGCTTCGGCTCCGACCCTTAAAGTCTTAACCTTGCTAGTAAGGATAACTCGTAGGCTCATTATGCAAAAGGCACGCCGTCACCCCGCCTTGCGGCAGAGCTCCGACCGTTTGTAAGCAAACGGTTTCAGGTACTATTTCACTCCCCTGTTCGGGGTGCTTTTCACCTTTCCCTCACGGTACTAGTCCACTATCGGTCTCTCAGGAGTATTTAGCCTTGCGGGATGGTCCCCGCGGGTTCAGACAGGATTTCACGTGTCCCGCCCTACTCAGGATACCAGCTATATTATCAATACTTACCGGTACAGGGGTTTCACCTTCTGTGCCCTACCTTTCCAGGTAGTTCCCGTTGATATTAATAATAATGGTGCCGGTCCTACAACCCCGACAATGCCTAAACATCGTCGGTTTGGGCTATTCCCATTTCGATCGCCACTACTCTGGGAATCACTTTTGTTTTCTTTTCCTCCGGGTACTTAGATGTTTCAGTTCTCCAGGTTCGCTTCCCGACTTGCGCCGGGATTCCAAGTCTTCAACTTGGAGGGTTGCCCCATTCGGATACCTGCGGATATAACGGATATTTGCTCCTCACCGCAGCTTTTCGCAGCTTGTCACGTCCTTCATCGCCTCTGAGAGCCAAGGCATCCACCGTTTGCCCTTAATTACTTTCTTGAGTAATCTCTTATTAATCTTACAATTCAAAAATTTATCAAATTTGATATCTTCTCTAAAACCAGCATGTCAAAGAACTTATGGTCTTTTCAGACCAAATATTTTATAATGAAGTAGTCACAGACGGAATTGATTTTACCGATTTGATCATCTCCAGAAAGGAGGTGTTCCAGCCGCACCTTCCGGTACGGCTACCTTGTTACGACTTAGCCCCAGTCACTAGTTTTACCCTAGGCCGCTCCTTACGGTTACGGACTTCAGGCACCCCCAGCTTCCATGGCTTGACGGGCGGTGTGTACAAGGCCCGGGAACGTATTCACCGCGCCATGGCTGATGCGCGATTACTAGCGAATCCAGCTTCACGAAGTCGAGTTGCAGACTTCGATCCGAACTGAGACCGGTTTTGGAGATTAGCATCCTGTCACCAGGTAGCTGCCCTCTGTACCGACCATTGTAACACGTGTGTAGCCCTGGACATAAGGGCCGTGCTGATTTGACGTCATCCCCACCTTCCTCTCACCTTACGGTGGCAGTTTCGCTAGAGTCCCCTGCTTTACCAGCTGGCAACTAACGATAAGGGTTGCGCTCGTTATGGGACTTAACCCGACACCTCACGGCACGAGCTGACGACAACCATGCAGCACCTTGCAGAAAGCCCCGAAGGGAATTCCTATCTCTAGAAAATGCACTCTACATTTAAGCCCAGGTAAGGTTCCTCGCGTATCATCGAATTAAACCACATGTTCCTCCGCTTGTGCGGGCCCCCGTCAATTCCTTTGAGTTTCAACCTTGCGGCCGTACTCCCCAGGTGGATTACTTATTGCTTTTGCTTAGCCGCTGACAGTGTATCGCCAACAGCGAGTAATCATCGTTTACGGCGTGGACTACCAGGGTATCTAATCCTGTTCGATCCCCACGCTTTCGTGCCTCAGCGTCAGTGTCGGCTCAGTAAGCTGCCTACGCAATTGGTGTTCTGTGTAATATCTAAGCATTTCACCGCTACATTACACATTCCGCCTACCTTAACCAAACTCAAGACTATCAGTATCAATGGCAGTTCTGCAGTTAAGCTGCAGGCTTTCACCACTGACTTAATAGTCCGCCTACGCACCCTTTAAACCCAATGAATCCGGATAACGCTTGCATCCTCCGTATTACCGCGGCTGCTGGCACGGAGTTAGCCGATGCTTATTCCCAGGGTACCGTCAATTGCGCAACACGTGCGCAGGTTTCTCTCCCTGGAAAAGCAGTTTACAACCCATAGGGCCGTCTTCCTGCACGCGGGATGGCTGGTTCAGGCTTGCGCCCATTGACCAATATTCCTCACTGCTGCCTCCCGTAGGAGTCTGGTCCGTGTCTCAGTACCAGTGTGGGGGATCACCCTCTCAGGACCCCTAAACATCATAGCCTTGGTAGGCCGTTACCCTACCAACTAGCTAATGTTACGCATGCCCATCCCGTACCGCCGGAACTTTAAATATCCAAAGATGCCTCCGGATATTACTATGGGATATTAGTCCGAATTTCTCCGGGTTATCCCCCTGTACAGGGTAGGTTGCATACGCGTTACTCACCCGTCTGCCGGTCGCCATCAGGGTATTGCTACCCTATGCTGCCCCTCAACTTGCATGTGTTAAGCCTCCCGCTAGCGTTCATCCTGAGCCAGGATCAAACTCTTCATAGTAATATTCATTTCTTAAATATCCTTTGAAGATCAATCCGGTCTCTTCAAAAACTCAATCGAAATCGCTAGGTTTTTGGCGAGATCTCTCCCGCCTGTGTGCTACTACTTCATCATTAATTCAAAGAACTTGTTCCCATCCCTTTTTTTGAGGGCAAGGGACGACAAAGATACTGAACTCACTCTTACCCGCCAAACTTTTTCCAAAGTTTTTTCCAACTTTTTTTGCCCTTCTCAGGACACCCCAGGGTAAGCTATATCTGTCAAATCACTCTTTCAGGGAACATGCTTTTCTTCAAAAGCGGGTGCAAAGATAGAGACCTTTTTTATTAAAACAAATTATTCGCAGTTTTTTTTCATTTTTTTTCGCCCCCCTTGTCGCAAGCAATCCGGCCGATTACTGTATACCTTATATTATATAAAGGACAATGAAGGAATTAAACACATCAATTCCAGGCCACGGGAATGATGCTTCTCCTGAAAATTATGCTTAAAAAAGAACAAATACCCAAAAAAAAGGTATCAATGAAGAAAATAATGTAATTGGATTGAAATATTTTTTAATTTTGAAATGGGCGGTCCCCTACCTCGCCGACCCTTTCTGGGTCCATATTTTGACGAATGTATATTTGACTAACATATGAAGGGGGACCGCCTTTTTTTCATTTACGGGTAACTATTATAACTGCAAACGGCGATTTTTGTTGCATTTTTCCCTGCCCTTCCGAAAGATTTTTATCGCCCCTTAATCCCCCGGGTCGCTGCTATGCAACCTCTGCAGCACCATAATTGCTCCATTATCAGGAGATTCATTTCCTCTTCCACTTAAAAGAGCATATCTCCAGGCTCAGTTACAAAAAATCAGCTCGGGCAATGAACATGGTTCACCTCTGATTGTTAACTGTTATAATATTAATAACCCTAAAAAGTACCGCTATGAAAAAAATTATCCTCCTGTTTGCTGTCATTGCATTAGCTTCCGGACATCTCTCCGCCCAGGATTCATACTTCCTGAAAGGCGATAAAGTGCTGAACCTCGGCCTTGGCCTCGGATCAACACTCTACTCAGGGACCTATTATGCCAGCCAGATACCTCCCGTGTCTGCCTCCCTTGAAATTGGCGTGGTTGACGAACTGATTGAAAAAGGCGTTATAGGGGTAGGCCCCTATGTGGGCTATTCATCCTATAAATACGAATACATGGGATGGGGCTGGAAGTATTCGAACATAATTATCGGCGCCAGGGGCAGCTTCCATTATCCATTTGTCGACCGGCTTGACACCTACGCCGGTGTGCTCCTGGGATACAATATTGGGTCATCCAAAGAGTTCGGGGATCCGATTCCGGGATATGACTACTCCTATTCCTCAGGCGGAATTGTTTGGTCAGGTTTTATCGGTGGCAGATATTTCTTCAGCGATGCTTTCGCTGCAATGCTTGAACTGGGATACGGCATTGCCTACCTGAATATTGGTGTGGCATTGAAGTTCTGACATTTTCCGGGTTACAGATTCAGGGATTTACAAAAAAATTCTTTAAGAGGGTGTCTCAAAAGGGCGCCCTTTTTCATTTGGGCTTACTGTTCATTTCTTTTGCTCCTCCAAAAGAAATGAACCAAAGAAAAGGAGGCCGGAAAAGACAACCACCCCCTGTTTGTCCGCCCGCTACACGGGACCTTAATGGCTCCACCAAACAGGGTGTGGTTCGCACCTTTTCCGGTTTGACCTCGCGCACTTCTAGTAATTAATATATTGATAAACAGTGAAAAGAAGGAGTATGCCTTATCTATGCTGAGCCTCATAGTCCGGACCTCCTTTCCGTAGACCTGATTCCCGGGTCATTCCAATCAATGGCCTGTGAATCACAAAAAAAAAAGAGCCCTCATTGCTGAAGACTCTTCGTGGAGATTAAGGGAGTCGAACCCTTGACACTCCCGCCACTGCGTGTCGGGATGCTCTGGCCAAATTCCAGGTAAAAAAATACCCGGCATACTATTCATATGACGGGTATCGGTGGAGATTAAGGGAGTCGAACCCTTGACCCTCCCGACACTGCGTGTCGGGATGCTCTGGCCAACTGAGCTAAATCCCCAATTTGTAAAGAACAGGATTCAGAACCCTTGACCCTCCCGACACTGCGTGTCGGGATGCTCTGGCCAAATTCCAGGTAAAAAAATACCCGGCATACTATTCATATGACGGGTATCGGTGGAGATTAAGGGAGTCGAACCCTTGACCCCCTGCGTGCAAGGCAGGTGCTCTGGCCAACTGAGCTAAATCCCCAATTTGTAAAGAACCGGATTCAGAACCCTTGACCCTCCCGACACTGCGTGTCGGGATGCTCTGGCCAACTGAGCTAAATCTCCAATTGGATTGTGAATTGTCGATTGTCGACTAAAATCGAAAATCGGAATTCGCAAATCCTGTAGTCCCACCCAGAGTTGAACTGGGGACCTCTACATTATCAGTGTAGCGCTCTAACCAACTGAGCTATGGGACTGATAAGCGCACACTATAAAGAACGCCCCGTGATTTTGAATCATTTGGGGTGACAAAAGTAATGCTTCCATTCAAACATGCAAAATTTTTCAGAAAATATTTTAACCACTCGCAGCCTGAAAATTCTCCTGCTCTTCCCTGCCAGCTCAAAATAGTTAGCCAAAACCAAGGTTATAGCCCAAATGACGGAGCAAAGAAAGAAAAATGGTTAAATTCGCACTGTCAGCGGACCCATATGTCAAATCTTGTAATAGTACCCACATACAACGAGAAGGAAAACATTACTGATCTCGTAAGGGCTATCACCGCGTTGCCGGTTCCGTTTGACATACTTGTCATCGACGATAACTCACCTGACGGCACAGCCTCACTGGTAAAGGAGATGATCCCGTCATTCCCCAACCTTCATCTAATGGAAAGGGAAGGAAAAATGGGACTTGGACGCGCATACATAGCAGGATTCGACTGGGCGCTGCAGCGCGACTACAGGTATATCTGCGAGATGGATGCTGACTTTTCACACAATCCTGATGACCTTGTCAGGCTCTGGGATGCATGTGAGAACGGCGGTGCTGATCTGGCCATCGGATCAAGATACATCTCAGGGGTCAATGTGGTGAACTGGCCAATGGGCCGCGTACTCATGTCATATATTGCCTCCATGTACGTCAGGATGGTCACAGGCATGAAGATCATGGATACAACGGCAGGATTCAAATGCTACCGGCGCGAAGTGCTGCAAAATATCAATCCCGGACATATAAGGCTCATCGGTTATGGATTCCAGATAGAGATGAAATTCACTGCCTGGCTGCTGGGCTATAAGATTGTGGAAGTGCCAATCATCTTTACCGACAGGAAAGCCGGCACATCAAAGATGTCCGGAGGCATCTTCGGCGAAGCCATGTGGGGTGTTGTCCGTATGAAAATAGTCAGTATCTTCAGGAAGCCGCGCAGGATTGCAGCTTGATCGGATCAATATGCCGGAAGATTCAGAAAACAAAATAGTTATTCGTAATGCGCTGCTCATAAATGAAGGGAGCAGAAGAGTGGCTGACATAGCCATCTCCGGTGACCGCATCGAAGGCATCTTTGCTCCCGGAAAGGCCCCTATGGTTAAAGAAAGAACAAGGATCATTGAAGCTTCAGGATTGTGGCTGCTGCCGGGAGTTATTGATGACCATGTTCATTTTCGTGAGCCGGGACTGACACACAAGGCAGACATTGCAAGTGAGAGTGCCGCTGCCGCTGCCGGCGGGGTAACATCCTTCATGGAGATGCCGAACACCTTGCCGCAGACAATCACCATCAGGGAGTGGGAGAATAAGAACAGCATTGCTGCCAGCCGGTCAGTGATCAATTATTCATTTTACCTCGGCGCTACTGATAATAACATTGATGAACTGCGCAGGGCGAACCCTGAGATGGTCCCCGCAATCAAGCTCTTCCTCGGCGCATCCACCGGAAACATGCTGGTAAGCAACCAGGAGACCCTTGAGTCGATCTTCCGCCTCGGAAAAATGCCGGTTGCGTGTCATTGTGAGGATGAGAAGATCATCAGGTCCAATACCGAAGCTTACCGTGAAGAGTACGGAGACACCATCAGCCCTTCGTTTCACCCTTTAATAAGAAGTCGTGAGGCATGCCTTGCATCTTCCACCGCGGCTATCAGCCTTGCGCGCCGCACCGGCGCCAGGCTCCACCTGCTCCACCTGACCACGGCTGATGAGACGGCGTTGCCGGATGCAGGCGCCGATCCGGCTATCAAGCAGGTCATCGGGGAGGTCTGTGTGCACCACCTGTGGTTTGACGACACTGCATACGAAACAAAAGGCAACCTCATAAAATGGAATCCTCCTGTGCGCAGTGCCGCTGACAGGAAAGCGCTGGTGAGTGCTGTCCGTAAAGGTTTGATAGACATCATCGCTACCGATCATGCCCCTCACACGCTGGAAGAGAAGAGCGCACCATACTTCAGCGCACCCTCGGGCGGACCCACCATACAGCACTCACTGGTGATGATGCTGGAACTATGCCACCGTGGAGAGCTCACACCCGAACTGGTGGTCAGGAAGATGTGCCATAATCCCGCACTCATCTTCGGCATAACTGACCGCGGTTTCATCCGGGAGGGATGGAAGGCTGACATGGTGCTGGTTGATCCTGCAGCCCCGTGGACAGTCAGCAGGGAGACCATTCTGTACAAATGCGGATGGTCGCCGCTTGAGGGAACCACCTTCCGCAGCAGTATCATAACAACAATTGCAAACGGCGTTCCGGTGTTTGAGGAGGGCCGTCTGACAGGCCGCCGCGCTGCGGAGATGCTCCGGTTCAAAAGATGAAATGAGAAACAGAATAAAACCGGCTTGAGCAGAAACTCACAAACGTATATGATTGGCATTTTCTTACAGGTTCTATCATACCACAAACACAGATATCAGATAATCAAATGAAAAAGACTGCATTGCTGATTATCATAGCCGTCATGACCGCCTCGTGCGGTGAAAGGGCAAGCTCCAAAAGAGATTCAGATACCGGATCAGAACCGGGTAACGCTACCCTCTCCCCTCGGCCGCCTGCCGCCGAACTTCCTGCCGGAGCGGTGCTGGTGGCAACAGACATCGTTACAGAGATCATAGTCAGGCCTGATCCGGATGGTGATCCGTGGGATACGGAGAAGGTGGCAGGTTATCAGGGCGAGGCAATGGTTGATAATATCTTCAGCCGTATCTATGACGGAACCATGACAGTCTATGATTACCACAGCGGCGAGGCCCTCTCCCCGGCAGAGGTCAGAAAAATCGAAGAAGAATTCAAGAATGACCGTTCTAAAATAGGAAAGCTCTCATTTACTGAAGACTGGTATTATTACCCCGGTGAAAACAGGGTTGAAAAAAAGAGTAAGTCGGTCACCTTCGGATATGAGCTGTACAACAACCTGGGGAAGGTATATGCATACAGGGCAGCCTTCAGGGCTGACCTGAACTAAACAGTTAATAACCAAAACATCTGTCACGATGCCAAGCTATGATATAACCAGCCTGAATGACTTCATCATCAGGAAACAAAAAGATTTTCCTTACGCCACCGGAGAGCTCTCCAGCCTGCTCCACCATATAGGCACTGCCGCCAAGATGGTCAATGCCAAGATACGCAAGGCAGGCCTGGTGGAGATCCTCGGCAAAGCCGGCTCTGAAAATCCCCAGGGAGAAGAGCAGCAGAAGCTTGACCGTTATGCCGACGATGTCTTCATTGATGCACTCAAATCCTCCGGCCAGTGCGCCGGTGTGGCCTCTGAAGAAAACCAGCATGAGGTTATTTTCACCGGGGAGTTCGCCGGCAGGGGAAAATATGTTGTCTGCATGGATCCTCTTGACGGTTCATCCAATATTGACGTCAACGTATCGGTAGGGTCAGTCTTTTCAATCTACCGAAGGTTAACAGACAGAGACGCTGAAGCCACCCTGGTCGATTTCCTCCAGGAGGGAAACAGGCAGGTGGCTGCAGGATACGTTATCTACGGTTCATCAACCATGCTGGTATATACAACCGGCAACGGCGTTAACGGCTTTACCCTTGATCCGACCATTGGCGAGTTCTGTCTTTCACATCCAAATATGAAAACACCGGAGAGAGGAAGAATCTACTCTATCAATGAGGGTAACTATATCAAGTTCCCTGACGGGGTCAAGAAATATATCAAGTATTGCCAGGAGAATGACCCTTCCACCGGCAGACCATACATCTCCAGATATATAGGATCGCTGGTCTCTGACGTGCACCGCAATATGCTCACGGGAGGCATCTTCCTCTATCCTCCCTCAAGCAGTTATCCCTCCGGGAAGCTCAGGCTGGTCTATGAATGCAACCCGATAGCTTTCATTATTGAACAGGCCGGAGGTGTTGCCACTGACGGAACCCGGAGAATACTGTCTATCTCCCCGGATTCACTGCACCAGAGAACACCCTTCTATTGCGGCTCACCTGAGATGATCGGGAAGCTGGTAGGTCTTTGCTGCTGACAGAAGAGCCTCCTTCAACCGCCACCCGGGGCAATTGCCTCCCCGGAGACAGAATTACAGTCAAACCCGTATTGAGGCACTCTTTTCCTTTGCTGTGACCGCAGGCTTTGTTAATTTTGCACACTCACACAAAATCAATGGCCAGCACCCTCTTCAGAGACATTTACAGGGCTCACCCCTCTTTCAACAGGCTGGAATCCCTGCTGGCCGCCGATACCGATGAGCCGGTAACCATCCATGGCCTGACAGGGTCATCCCGTGCTGTGGTCATGGCCGGGGCGCTGTCGCAGCAACCAACAACCCATGTGGTTCTGCTGCCTGAAAAAGAAGACGCAGCCTATTTCTACAATGATCTCACATCGCTGCTTGGCGATGACAATATTTTCTTTTTCCCCGGCACCTACAAGCGGTCAGTGATGTATGACCAGACTGAGCCCGCCAACATAATACTGAGGGCAGAGGTACTCAACTTCCTCAGCTCAGGCAGGAGGAAGTGCATCATTGTAACCTACCCGGAGTCGGTCATGGAGAAGGTTGTCAGCAAGAGCAGCCTGAAGAAGAATACCTTCATTATTCAAAAGGGGGCCAGGCTCTCCATAGAATTTCTGGAAGAGGTACTCCGTGAATACAATTTCCGGCGGACCGATTTCGTCTACGAACCGGGGCAATACTCGGTCAGGGGCAGTATTACGGACCTGTTCTCCTACTCTGCTGACAAGCCCTACCGTATTGACTTTTTTGGTGAAGAGGTTGATTCCATCCGGTCATTCAATCCTGACGACCAGCTCTCACTGCAGCTTCATGATGAGATCCAGGTCATACCTGACATACAGGAGCTTGCCTTCCAGGAGAGCTCTGACAGCTTCATTGACTTCATCCCCCCATCATCCATCATCTGGAGTGACAACTTTGACTATATCATTGAAAAGACTGACAGCATATGGTCACAGGCCAGAACACGCAGCTCCAGGGGGGAGATCTCCGACAGGCGAGATATAATCATAACCGGCCGGCACCTTGAAGAACTCTGCTCACGTCACCGCAGGATCTTTTTCGGCAGGGGAAGACAGTATCCGGGAACAGTCAACATTGAGTTCCGCACAGAACCACAACCCGCATTCAACAAGAATTTTGAACTGCTCACATCACGACTGGTTGCCAATACGCAGGAGGGCTACCGCAACTTCATCATCTCAGAGAGTGACATCCAGGAGCAGCGTCTCAAAGAGATTTTTGCCGAGACTGATCCATCATTGCATTACACCCCTCTTTTGCTCAACCTGCACCAGGGTTTCACTGACCATGACCTGCGGATAGCTGTTTACACCGATCACCAGATTTTTGACCGGTATCACAAGTTCCGCATCAGGGGCTTCTTCACGTGCCGTGACAGCATGACTGTCCGTCAGCTGACCGATCTTAATCCGGGCGACTATGTGGTTCATTCTGACCACGGCATAGGCCGTTTCGGAGGGCTGGAGAAGATTGAGGTTAACGGCAGGATGCAAGAGGCTATAAAGCTTGTATTCAAGGATAATGATATTCTTTATGTTGGCATTCACGCACTGCACCGGATCTCCAAATACAAGGGCAGGGATGACACTCCCCCGCGAATAAACAAGCTGGGCACCGGTGCATGGCAAAAGATGAAGCAATCGACCAAGAAAAAGGTCAAGGATATTGCCAGGGATCTCATCATCCTCTACGCAAAGCGAAAAGCCTCCGGCGGTTTTGCCTACTCGCCGGACTCATACCTGCAGCGTGAGCTGGAGGCATCATTCATCTGGGAAGATACTCCTGACCAGCTTGCAAGCACCATGGCCGTAAAGGAAGACATGGAGTCGTCAACCCCGATGGACAGGCTTATCTGCGGCGATGTGGGCTTCGGCAAGACCGAGATTGCCATCAGGGCAGCCTTCAAGGCCGCCACTGACGGCAAACAGACAGCAGTGCTGGTACCCACAACCATACTGGCCCTGCAGCATTACAAAACCTTCTCGTCACGCCTTGAGAACTTCCCCTGCAAGGTTGATTACATCAGCAGGCACAGGAAGCCGGCAGAGCAGAAGAAGCTACTCAAACAGCTCGCCGGCGGAGAGATAGACATTATAGTTGGAACACATAAGCTGACTGGTAAAGAGGTTAAGTTCAAAGATCTGGGTCTCCTGGTCATTGATGAGGAGCAACGTTTCGGAGTGGCAGTGAAGGAACGGCTGAAGACGCTGAAGGCGGGGGTTGACACCCTGACCCTCACCGCCACCCCCATCCCGCGGACGCTGCAGTTCTCCCTCATGGGTGCACGTGACCTCTCTGTCATAAATACCCCTCCCCCAAACCGTATGCCCATTATCACAGAACTTCACGGCTTCAATGAGGAGATCATACGTGAGGGAATTATCTATGAGGTGAGCCGCAACGGCCAGGTCTTCTTCATTAACAACCGGATTGAGAACATAATGGAGGTGAAGGCCACCATATCAGGTATATGCCCTGATGTGAGGATAGCCGTTGTTCATGGCCGGATGGAAGGCACAGAGATAGAGAATGTGATGTTTGATTTCATCCGTGGCGACTATGATGTCCTGCTTGCCACCACCATCATCGAGTCCGGTCTTGACATACCCAACGCCAATACCATCTTCATCAATGACGCACACAATTTCGGCCTCTCCGAACTGCACCAGCTGCGAGGGAGGGTAGGCCGGTCAAACAGGAAGGCCTTCTGTTACCTGCTCACTCCCCCTCTCTCCGTCATCACTGGTGACGCCCGAAGAAGACTTAAAGCGATAGAAGAGAACTACGAGCTTGGCAGCGGATTCAATATCGCGCTGCAGGACCTTGACATACGTGGTGCGGGTAACCTGCTCGGCGGAGAGCAGAGCGGCTTCATCGCTGACGTGGGTTATGAAACCTATCAGAAGATCCTCAATGAAGCAGTCAGGGAACTGAAAGATGAGGAGTTCAGGGAGCTCTTCCCCGAACCTGCACCGGGAAAAGAGAAGAAGAGTGAAGAAAAACCTGAAAAGATTGTTGAGGATGTAACAGTGGAGACGGACCTTGAGATTATGTTCCCCGATGATTACGTATCAAATATCCCTGAAAGAATCAGGCTCTACAAGGAGCTCAATGAGATAAGGGATGATGAGGGACTTAAAGCCTACGAGTCACATCTCACAGACAGGTTCGGACCACCCCCGCCACCGGCCAAAGCGTTGCTTAAGCTGGTAAAACTCAGGTGGGCAGCGTCAAAAACAGGAATCGAAAAAGTAATACTGAAAAATAACACACTGATTGCTAACTTTGTGGCGGATCAGTCAGCACAGTTCTACCGGTCGCCTCTCTTTGTGTCGGTGATGAACTATGTAAACAAAAGACAGGGCACCATGACGGTGAAACAGACCAACAACAAACTGAGCCTCACAGTGAAGGGCACATCCGGCGTGGATAAGGCCATTGACCTTTTTTCCGGGATACTGGCATATCATGAATCAACCATTGCGCCTGGGGCAGACAGATGAAACTGGCAGTTGACATAGGGAACACTTCAGTAAAGGCAGCCCTGGTAAAAAACGAAGTGATTGTCAGGCGCGAGCGACTTCCAAACGCCAGCCCTGAGATTATTGCCAGGTTCGTTGGCCGCCGCAGGCTGGAAGGCGCCATAGTCTCAAGTGTGGGCGATGATCCGGCCCCGCTGTTGTCATGGCTGAAGTCCAGAACCTCCCGGGTTCATCATCTGAGCTGCTCATCACGCTATCCTTTCGCTATTGACTATGAGACGCCTGAGACGCTGGGCAGTGACCGTCTTGCAGCGGCAGCAGGGGCATGTTTTCATCATCCCGGATCTGACCTGCTGATCATTGATGCCGGTAGTGCCCTTACTGTTGACCAGGTGTACGGAGGAGCATTCAGGGGAGGCAGTATCTCTCCCGGAATAGCCATGAGATTCAGGGCACTGCATGAACACACGGGCAGGCTTCCACTGGTAACGAAAAGGTCCGGCTTCACCTTCCCCGGAAAAACGACGGAAGATGCCATTGCCGGAGGAGTTATCATGGGGTTGGCGTATGAAATAATTGAGTATATTCGCACATTCGGGAAAAAGCACCATAATTCCGTGACAGTCATAACAGGAGGTGACGGTGAAATCATCACATCCCTCACCGGTGGCAAAGCGCTCTACTATCCTGACCTGGTTACGGAAGGTTTGATATATTTACTGGAAACAAATGTATAAGAACATAAAATTCAGCCTGGTATGCCTTCTGGCTCTCCTGACAACAGGGGTGACAGGTCAGAAGAATGTCAATTCACCCTTCGCGAGGTACGGCTTAGGGAACCTCGAGCAACAGGGTCCTTTCAGGATGCGTGCCATGGGAGGCATAAGCAGCGGCATAAGGGATAATCTTTCCCTGAACTTCCTGACTCCGGCATCATACAGCAGCATTGACACAGCCTCTTTTATCTTTGATTTTGGTATAGATTACGGTTTGAACCAGTTGAAAGGTGACGGCCTTAAGCATACATCACAGGACATGACCTTTTCACACCTGATGATGGGGTTTCCCATCATGAAGGGCTGGGGAGTGACCGCCGCAATCCTGCCTTATGCCAACGGGACTTACGACATCGGCTTTGAGTCGGAGGGTGATGGAGTCACGGGGACCATTTACGAACACCATAATGGTAGCGGGGGATACAACAGGGCCCTGCTGGGAACGGGCTTCAGGCCCATGCCCTTCATGTCGGTGGGCGTTAATGGCTTCTTTATGTTCGGTGAAGTCACAAGGATCAACGACTTCCTTTTCACCGATGACAACAACCATTTCAACACCAGGAAACAGGGCAGCTCGGCACTAAGCGGGCTGGGTTACGAGGCATCTGTTCAGTTTATGATCTCTTTCCAGGAGGGCCGGTTTATCAATGCAGGGATCACTTACACCCCAGCATATGACCTCAAAACGAGCAATGATGATCTGATCATCCGGTATTCAAATATACAGACTACAACAATGGGGTTTGATACCCTCTCACACGCCACGCTTTCAACCACCAGCAGGATGCCCGGATCAATCAGGGCAGGCTTCTCCATGGGACAGACAGACAAGCTTACTGCAGGTGCTGACCTGGTATACACCCGGTGGAGCAAAGCAACCATACCCGGCAGCTATGGAGAATTCACTGATGCATTGTCACTTCATGCCGGAGCAGAATACATACCTGACAGGTATTCAAATTACAGTTTTTTTGATCGAATGGAATACCGCATGGGATGCCGCTATGGGGAGAGTTATACCCTCTTCGGGGGAGAGCAGGTGAAAGAGTACGGCATAACTTTTGGAACAGGTATACCGATGAGAAGATCGAGATCCCGGATCACGCTGGTTGTTGATCTGTCAACCAAGGGGAAGGGCAGCGGAGAAATCCCCAAAGAATCAAGGATATCGGTCGGAGCAAGCCTGAATCTGTATGATTACTGGTTCATTAAAAGGCAATATGATTAATAACAGAATAAGAAAGAGATGAAAAGAAGAACAAGCATGATTTTGACCGGATTGATTCTGTCACTGTTCTCATTTGCCCTGCAGGCTCAGCAGGGAGTTGATACGGGAACTCCGTTCGGAAGAGGCGAAGACAGCACCAGGTGCCTTCGGAATACTTCGCTCTATTCAACATATTATGAGAACAAGGACTATAACATGGCCGTTCAGTTCTGGAGACCAGTATTCTATGAGTGTCCCGGATCATCAAAGAATACTTATATCAAGGGCGAGGCCATGTTCAAGGAGTTTTTCCGCAAGACAGGCAACAAAGCCTATATTGACACAGTGATGATGATCCTTGATCAGCGCACCAAATACTTCAACGAAGAGCATTCAAACAGCTTGCGCAAGGCTTTTGCACTATACGAGTTCGGTGGCAATGACCCCGATTTCGCAAAGCAGTGCTATGATCTTATCAGGAATGTCATGAACGTATCACCCCAGAGTTTTGATCACACCTACTCCAGCCTCTATATGGCCATCACCGCAAAATGCTATGCACTTAAGCTCATTGAAGCGCCTGAGGTCATCACTGCGTATTCTCAGTCAATGAAGGTGGTTGACAATCAACTCTCACGGAAGCCTGACAATGGCCGTTACCTGGAAGCCCGCAAGAACATTGACGCAGTGTTCCGTTCAAGCGGTGCCGCCTCATGCGAGAATCTGGAACATCTCTTCACCGCTGATGTAGACAACAACCCCGGTGATACTGCAATGCTGAGGAAGGTCATCACCCTTCTTACGGAGACAGGTTGCAAGGATTCGGAGCTGTATTACAAGACTGCCACCAATCTCTACAAGTCAGACCCCAGCGCCGCCTCAGCGGCACAGCTTGCCGAGATGAATGTTGCCAGGAAGAAATATAACGAAGCAGAGAAATATTATACTGAGGCAATTGAACTTGAAACAGACAACCTGGTCAAATCAGGCCTGCTGACCAAGCTTGCCACCCTGGAACTGGCTTCTGACAGTAAGCAGGCAGCACGTGATTTTGCCAGGGCAGCCTACTCTCTTGATCCTACAAACGGCAACGCTCTCTTTATAATAGCTGAATCATATGCAGGCTCCAGGATAGGTGATACCTTCGAGAACCAGACGGTATACTGGGTGGTAGTGGATTACCTGGTCAGGGCAAGAAATACAGACCCGACCCTCAGGGAGCAGATTGATGAGCGTATTGCCATCTATTCCAGGCTCTTCCCCTCAAAGGAGGAGGCCTTCTTCCGTAGTCTTGTGGAGGAGGGAGCTCCATACCAGGTGGGAGGATGGATAAACGAATCCACCACTGTCAGGTTCAAGAAGGAATAACAGCGGTGAAAGCCGGCAAAACATACTTAATCCTTACAGCAGTCCTGATTGCCGGGACTGCTTTTATTTCATCATGTGACAGGAAGGAGGAGGCGCTGAAGGACCTTCAGATAAAGGGACTGCCCACCCTTGCCGCAAGAAATGTGGAAACCCAGTATACTGATTCAGGCAAGGTGACTATGCTGGTGCGCACTCCCCTGATACAGCAGTACTCCTCTGATGAGAACCCCTACACCCTCTTCCCCGAAGGGCTGAAGGTGATGTTCTATGACAAGCAGGACAAGCCTCAGGGCAGCATCACATCAAAGTATGCACGTTATACAGAAAAGGAGGAGGTCTGGGAACTGCGTGACAGCGTGGTTGCCGTTAGCAATAAGGGAGAGGTGCTGGAGAGCGAACTGCTCTTCTGGAGCCAGCCAAGGGATAAGATCTGGTCTGACCGGTTCGTCAGATTCACCCATGATGACCAGATTGTAATGGGTACTGGATTCGACTCTGACTCGCGCTTCTCAAACTGGACAATAAAGAATGTAACCGGCACAATTTATATCAGAGATGAACAAAAGGTCGCTACTCCTGATTGAAATCATCTGGATCATCCTGGGGCTGATGTGCCTTGGCATTGCCATACGGGAAACAGTCAACAACGGCTTTGGCCGGGCATGGCTTTTCTACCTGATGGCTGCCGGAGCACTGGTTCTTGCATGGGTTCGTGATTCACAGAGAAAAAAGCTGTAAATTTGGGTGATGAACCCGTTTGTTCTCATCCCGCTCTCCATCCTGCTTGCCGCTTTTTTTTCGGCAATGGAGCTTGCATTTATTGCCTCCAACAAACTCCGTATTGAGCTTGACCGTAAGCACGGCTTCTTCGGTTCGGGCGTCATAGCCCTCTTCACCCGCAACCCGGGCCTGTATATCTCCACAATGCTGATAGGAGTCAATATTGCCACGGTGATGTTCAGTATGCTTGCTGCAGACCTCATAGAATCATGGCTGCAAAACCTCATCCCATCCGAGGTTATAATCTTCATTATTCAGACAATAATCACTGCCATAATCATACTGGTAGTTGCAGATTTCCTTCCCAAATCCGTCGTCCGGATAAGCCCGAACTTCTTCCTTAATATCCTGGCTATCCCTACAGCTATCTTCTATTTTCTTTTTTATCCTGTCAGCAAATTCAGTCTCTGGCTGGCCAATATCATTATGAGACTATTCTTTGGCATCAGGACCGAAAGGAAGGAACAGGAGAACCGCATCTTCACCCGTATTGATCTTGATCACTTTGTGAATGACCTTGTGGAGACCGAAGAGGAGAAACAGGACGAGAACAGCAGCCTGAAGATATTCCAGAACGTTCTTGATTTCTCATCGGTCAAGGCCCGTGAGTGCATGGTCCCGAGGACTGAGATTGTCGCTCTGCCTGTGGAGTCGTCACCCGACGAACTCAGGCAACAGTTCATTGAATCCGGCCATTCAAAGATCCTTCTCTACAGGGATAACATTGACAATATGGTGGGCTACTATGAACTGAAAGACATTTTGCACGGCCCGCCTGACATCTCTTCAGGAATACGCAAACTGTCCGTTGTTCCCGAAACCATGACAGCCAACAAGGTGTTGAGAATGCTCTCTGACGCCAAGAAGAGCATAGCCCTGGTGGTTGACGAGTTCGGCGGTACGGCCGGAGTGATCACCATCGAGGATGTACTGGAGGAGATCGTCGGCGACATAGAGGATGAGCATGACATCAGTGACCTGGTGGAGAAGAAGATCAATGACAAGGAGTATGTCCTCTCCGGACGGCTCGATATTGACTACCTCAATGAGGAGTATGACCTTGATCTGCCCGAGAATGATGAGTACACAACCCTTGCCGGCCTGATATTATTTGTGCATGGCAATATCCCAAGGCAACAGGAGAAGATACGGGTGGGTGCCAACCTCTTCACCGTACTGAGAAGCAGTTCCACCAGGGTGGAACTGCTTAAGCTGAAGATCGACTGACAGGTTCTCTCAGCCCTGTTTCTTTAACTCCGTATAATACTTGTAATAAAGTGGTATTGCCCTCATACCTGCGAACAGGTTTTCCAGAGGGTAATTCTCATTGGGTGAATGAATTGCATCTGACTCCAGTCCGAATCCCATCAGTATGGACTTCACCCCCAGTATCTTTTCAAATGTGGATATGATAGGGATGCTGCCGCCGCTGCGTATTGGTATGGGTTTCTTCCCAAATATCTCCTCACAGGCCATCTCCGCTGCGAGGTACTCAGGTGTATCGATGGGGCTCACGTAAGCCTCACCGCCATGCAGGTACTCAGCCTTCAACTTCACTCCTGCAGGTGCAATTGCCCTGATATGATCTATAGCCAGTTTTGCTATCTCCTCTGCCTTCTGGCAGGGCACAAGCCTCATGGATATCTTTGCGGAGGCTTTGGAGGGAAGGATGGTCTTGGCTCCCTCACCGATGTATCCGCCCCATATACCATTAACATCAAGTGTGGGACGAATGCCTGTGCTCTCCAGGGTGGAGAAACCCTTCTCCCCTGCAAGGGCATCAACACCAACCGATTTCTTATACTCTTCCGGGTCAAACGGTCTCTCCGCCATCTTGGCTCTTTCAGCATCTGACGGGACAGAGACAGCATCATAAAAGCCTGGTATGGTTATCCGTCCGTCACTGTCCTTCAACCTGGAGATTATATCACAGATGGCATTACAGGGGTTTACAACGGCACCCCCGTAGATGCCCGAGTGGAGGTCGCGGTTGGGACCCTCCACCTCTATCTGGATGTATGATAGTCCCCTTAGTCCTGAGGTGATGGAGGGAATTTCTGAAGAGATCATGGTGGTGTCAGAGACGAGTATCACGTCACAGCTCAGCATATCACGGTATTCAGAACAGAATCCGCCAATGCTTTCCGAACCGGCTTCCTCCTCACCTTCTATCATGAACTTAACATTGCAGGGCAGACTGCCGGTGGCATTCATCATCTCAAAAGCCTTCAGGTGCATGAAGAGCTGACCCTTGTCGTCATCAGCACCGCGGGCCCAGATCTTCCCGTCACGTATCTCCGGCTCAAAAGGAGGTGAATCCCATTTCTCAAGAGGCTCGGCCGGCATCACGTCATAATGGCCGTAAACGAGAATGGTGGGAAGTGACGGGTCAATAATCTTTTCTCCGTACACTATCGGATTACCGGGGGTGGGATAGACCTCTGCCCGGTCTGCTCCGTTAGCATCTATCAGTTCACGGATGTATTCAGCCGCCCTGATCATGTCAGCCTTGTTGGCTTCTGAGGCGCTGACCGAGGGTATCCTGATCAGCCCGAAGAGTTCCTCAAGGAACCTCTCTCTGTTTGTTTCGATGTAATTCTTAATGTTTTCCATTATCATTGTATTTAACATATTCCCCTGCTGCCCACTGCAGTTTATCATACCACTCCTGCCCGAAAGCCCTTATCAGAGGCTCACGCAGGAAGATAAAGAGTTCCATGTTCTCTTTCCTGCCGCAGGCAACACCGGGCTTACAGATTGACCACTCCTCGTAGTTGACAGCCCGGAAGTTACGGTATTGTTTTATCCTTACCGGGAAGAGATGGCAAGATACGGGTTTTCTGAAACTGACCGCCCCTGCATCGAATGCCGCCTCTATACCACATTTGTAAATATCACCATCCATTATGGTATAGGCACACTCCTCATTGTTGATCAACGGGGTGACCAGCTCGCCCTCGATATCGGTGACGCTGGTACCGTTCTTCTCTATTGCCCTGATACCCTCAGGACGAAGAAAAGGCCACAGATCAGGCCAGATGCGGTCAAGCAGAGATGCCTCTTCAGCAGTGAGTGGCGCGCCGGTATCACCGTAACGGCAACAGTTGCCCTTGCAGGCGGAGAGATCACATAGAAATCTCTTCTCTATTAGTGCCAGTGATACTATGGTGTCATCAATCTGGAGCATTGTTTCTTTCACACCAGCGATTTGCCTGTCATCTCCGGCGGAATGGAGACACCCATCATGGTGAGTATGGTAGGAGCCACATCAGCGAGGATACCATCACTCACTTCCCTGTACCTGGTGCTGATAAGATAAAGAGGCACAGGATTGAGTGAATGCGCAGTATTGGGTGATCCGTCAGGATTAACCGCATAATCAGCATTTCCGTGATCGGCAATGATCACCACCTCATACCCGTTGGCTCTTGCAGCCCGCACCACATCACCCGCACATTCGTCCACAGCCCTGACAGCCTTCCGAATGGCTTCATAAATCCCTGTATGACCAACCATGTCTCCATTGGCAAAATTAAGGCATATGAAGTCATGCTTCTTTTTGGCAAGCTCGGCAACAACCGCATCTCTCACCTTGTATGCGCTCATCTCCGGCTGAAGGTCATATGTGGCCACCCTGGGAGAGGGAATCAGTATCCTTTCCTCGCCCGGGAATTCCTTCTCCCTTCCACCGGAGAAGAAAAAAGTAACATGTGCATACTTCTCGGTCTCTGCTATGCGCAACTGTCTTTTACCCTTCTCTGACAGTATCTCGCCAATGGTCCTGTCCACATTGTCCTTCGGAAAAATGACATGCAGGCCCCTGAACTTGTCATCATAGGGGGTCATGGTAAGGTAATGCAGCGGAATGGTCTTCATCCCTGCCTCAGGCATATCCTGCTGGGTAAGCACAATAGTAAGCTCCCTGGCCCTGTCATTCCTGAAGTTTATGAATACCACCACATCTCCTTCGGATATTGTTGCCATCGGCCTGCCATCATTTCCGGTGACAACAATCGGTTTCATGAACTCGTCAGTCACCCCGGCATCATAGGAATCCTGCATGGTACGCAGGATGTCAGTGGTCATTGTTCCCTTTCCGCTGACCAGCATATCATATGCCTCCTTTATCCTCTCCCACCGCTTGTCGCGGTCCATTGCATAGTAACGCCCGACGAACGAGGCTACCCGGCCGTTACTCTTCTCAAGATGCCCGAGCAGTTCAGCCATGTATCCCTTCCCGCTCCTGGGGTCAGTATCACGACCGTCACCGAAACCATGGATAAAAACATTCTTCAGCCCGTAATCCATTGTCATGTCACAAAGAGCGTACAGGTGGCTGTTGAGTGAGTGCACACCCCCATCGGAGAGCAGGCCCATGAAATGTACACTTACACCCTTGTCACGGGCATAGGTGAACGCCTGGCGGAGGGTCTCGTTTGACCGTATCTCCCCGCTCCTGCACGCTTTGTTTATCTTTACAAGGTCCTGGTAGACTATGCGTCCGGCTCCAATGTTCAGGTGCCCAACCTCCGAGTTGCCCATCTGACCTTCAGGCAGCCCTACATCCTCCCCGGAGGTGAGAAGCGTGGATGAGGGATATATTTTTTTTAGTTCATCGATATTGGGTGTGCCGGCAGTGCTTATCACATCACTGTGCGAACCGTCACCTTTGCCCCATCCGTCGAGGATCATCAGTAATACTCTGTTTTCTTTCATTTAGTCAACTGCTCATTATTATGTACAGGATGCAAAAATAGGCATTAAACCGTAACCACAACCCGGGTAACGGAATAACACTTCAGCAACCTGATAGTTTGAATCAACGGGCTCCTCTTATTTCCCTGACCCTGATCCTGTATTCCCTGTTGGGGCAGGTAGGCTCATATTCAATGTCCTGACCCACGAATGCTTTCCACTCCTGTTCGGTAAGGTTTCTTGAGACCTTATCACATAATCCTTCAGCCATACACCGGATATGTGCCGGACGCCTGAGGACATCACTCTCTGTGGCAGAGAGAAATGCATCTCCCCCGTCGCTGAAGGCGAGGCGGAGTACATTATCTCCTCCGTCATTAAATACCACCGGCGGCTGGGTCAGGTCAGCCAATGTCCAGAGTCTTATCTCTCCGGAGTTATCAGCTGTTACCATCTGTCCGTCCGAATTGTCATAAGCAATGCTGATGACTGCTGATGCATGCCCGTCAGCAGTGCTTTCTGCCTCTCCTGTTTCCGTGTTCCAGATGTCTATCATCCCTGTCTGGTCTCCTGTTGCTATACGGTCGTCCCCGCCCACGAACCGGTGTGCCGTGATCACCCTCTCCGCTGTCTCAAGGGATATGACCTGTTCCGGCGAGCCGTTCTGCCAGCAGAGAACCCTGCCGTCGGCCGTCAGGGCTGCAAGCATTGAGCCTGCTGCCGATCTCTCCAGTGCCATTATTCCTGATCCGTAACTGATTACCTGTCTAGACCTGCGGGTCTTCAGATCCCATTCAATCACCTCTCCCCCTGATGAAGCAGAACACAGGTGGTCATGGTCAGAGAAGAGGAGAGCGGTAATGCCGCCTGACGAGCCTTGCAGCTCGTAGCCGGCCGAATCATCAATGATTGGTATCATCATTATCCCGGCATTGTCAGTGCCACAGGCCAGCCAGGAGGCATCTGGACTGACGGTCATTGATCTTATCATCCTGTTGCCGGACCATATCATTGTATATCCCTTTGATGGCTGGTCTGCCTGCCAGCTCAGGACCCTGCCTCTGGCATCGGCTGTGAAGAACTCCCCTTCAGCGCCCTCGGTCATTGCCGTGAACTCTGCCCCGTCAGGTGCAAACCTGGCACAAAACCTGTTACCGTATCTTTTGCTGACATCATAAAGACCTGCAAACACATCGGGGTCTTCCGTCAGTCCTGAATATTTCTGATTGAAAAGGTAAGACTGCCATGCCAGCAATAACTGGAGATCCTTGTTGCCTGCCTGGTTAAGTGATCTCATGGCCAGTGATTTTGCCACTGATATCATTCTGAACCTGTTCACCTCAGAGACCCTTCTCAGTATTTCAGCCCTCTGGGAGCTGAGTTTTTTTGCCTCATCCTCGGCGCTTCTGGCTCTGATCTCAGCTTTTTCTGCCCTCTCTTCCGCCGATGAAAGCTCACTCTCTGCCTGGCCGGCAGTCATTGATACGGAGGTAAGCGTCTCCAGGCTGTCACTGAGCCTGTCATTCAATGCGATGGCCTCATCCTTCATCTGGATGGCAATGGATTTTTGTTTCTCCGCTTTGTTTCTCATAGCAAAGACAGCTCCCAGGGCTATCAGTGATATCAAAGTAAGCAGTCCAAGCAGTGCTGCCACCAGGCGTGAGCGCCTGATACTCTCCGTGCCGCTCCTTCTGCCGTACTCTTCCTGTATATGGTGCTCCTCCTCTGAGTTTTTGAGAAAAAGCATGGCTCTTTCAAATGAGGGGTCTATTTTTTCTGCCCAGGCCAGTGTTGGTTTGTTCTCCTCCTTCCATCTGAGAGCAACCATCAGGTCAGGAGGTGTCCAAAGCCGTCCGTTACCCTCCTGGTACTGTTCAGCGGCTGCCGCCAGCTGGCTGTAGAGTTTTACTGAAGCCTCCTCATCATCCATCCACTGCCGGAGAGTACCCCATAACCTGATGATACTCTCATGTGTGAGATCAAGGATGCTCTCGCCGGTGAGGTGAACCTCCTTTGAAGGGGAGAGGAATGAATATTCAGGTGCCCTGAATACCTCGGCCACACCAATTATCTCGTGCTCCGCGCAGCCTGTCTGAGCAGCTATTGTTGATATACGCTCCGGCTTACGGAGCTCCCTTCCGTCATCTGTGCGTGTTGTTATGGCCCTGAACAGTCGGGAGCAGACGTACCGATGCCTCTCATCAAGCGACTCCAACGCCTGGCCGGCATGCTGTGATATTGCACCGCTGAGACGGCCCACAGCCTCATAATCGGAGATGGTTATCGGGCGACTCAGATCCCCCAGCCTGCTCCAGTGGTCCCATAGCCTCATCATCAGATGCTGCAACACCGGCAGCTGACCGGGCTTCTCATCCAGGTCACCCAGGATGAGCTTTATCAGCGAACGGTCAATTGATCCTCCTGACAGCTTGACCGGCTCTTCAATTAATGCTCCGAGAAAATCATTGGGTATATGTGGCAACAGGTAACTGCTGCCGTTCATCAGGTTGGTCAGGGCATTGAATCTGGCGCACTCTGATACATATTCAGACCTCACGGTAAGGACTATGAACAGTCCATGGTCAGGCTTTTGCACAGCATTGACCACCAGGTCGATAAACTGGGTCGCATCATCGCAGGGAGTGCCGGTGCCGGCGGCAGGGCTGAACCGGAACAGTTCCTCAAACTGGTCTATGACAACCACAATCTGCTGGCGTGGGTTCTTTCTCAGCCTGTTTATCACATCAACAAGTCCCTCTGCACTGTTGTGCAGTGAGGTGGCCACACCGGCTTCAGTAAGCTGGTTGAATCCTGCGCCGGCGGAGAGGGCTGCAAGCTCCGCAGCCAGATGGTCAACCGGATTCAGGGCAGGTCTGATCACAAGGTATGACCATGATTTTTTCCCTTCTAAATTCTCTTTCAGCAGCGCAGGGATCACTCCCGACATGACGAGTGATGATTTGCCGCTTCCGGAGGCACCCAGAACTGCAACAAACCTGTTTTCCCTGAGCTTTGAAACCACCTTCAGGGTACTCTCCATGCGGCCGAAAAACAAATGCCCTTCATCCGGTCTGAATGGTCTCAGCCCGGGAAATGGATTGGGTCTGATTATTATATTCCTGTCAGACATAGAATGATAATTTAGGATACAGCCAAACCCCCTTGCTTGTCTATATAGTTTACAAAGATATCAGTGAATTCGGAATAGTAAAACAGATAGCTGGCAATATCATCAACCGGTAATGAATAAAGCCCCGTCTTCCCTTCGCCTGAGGGTACGATCCATGAGATCACTCCGGGTATAGATGTGGCGTCATAGGATTCCGAGAAGCGCATTCCGGTGGCCAGCATGATCATCTTTTCTTCCGGGATATTATTGAAACAGAGGCTTAAAAACCTTGTTTTCTCAAATATTGTTGCCGCCATGGGAAGAGTGCCGCTGACCAGTGCAGATATCCTGCTTCTGGCAGGCTCCTTCAGCCGTGCTTCAGTCTCACTGTACCACTCCGGATTGAGGACGCGGATAACCGAGGCACTCTCCTCCTGCAGTAACATACTGTTGCTGAAGAGATATGAAACAACCTGCTCCCTGTCAAGACCCTTTCCTTCCATTGCTGCCTTGTGCAGGGCACAGGCCTTGGTCCAGGTGCCGGTGATGGTCTGCTCAGAAGAGAGGATCAGTGAAGCAAGCGACCGGCCCCTGGGGCTCCTGACGGGATATAACAGAGAAAGCTCTGCAAGTCTGTCATGGTCATTATGGTTTCCCAGCAGCGCTCTGAGAGGTCTGCGTACCGAAGGATCAATCACTGTTTCAATAGCCTCGGAAGCAATGCCTGCCCGGTATGAATCATCATTGCCGGAGGGGTTCATGATAACGGTGGCAGCATCTCTACCTGCCACCAGAACGAGTAGTGAAAAGAGGAAGTCAGTAAATGCCTGCCTTTCGTCTTTGAGGCTGGCAGCAAGGAGGAAGCTCTTGTTCCTTCCTGCCTCACTCTGCATTGCCATAATCCTTGCAATGGCATGCAGGGTCTCACTCAAAATCTCTTCTATTCTCTGCCTGTTCTTGCCCTGGGGCTTCCAGCCACGATCACAAAGCATCCGTGCTGCCTTCAGGCGCACACCCATTGTACTCCTTCCCACAAAATTGCTGAGCCACGGCAGCGCCTCCATCAGTGGCATGTCATTCAGCAACTCCAGTATCATGTTGTTCTCTGCCTCACGGTTGCCGGGCCTTATGGCGGTTCCAATAACCTCACCGTATACCTCATGTCCGAATTGTCTTAGAGTATAGAATGCCTCCCTGTCCGTCTCCGGATTACTGAGCGCCCTGATCACTTCGGTCTTAAGTCCCGTCATGTTATATCTGCCCGCCGCTATAAGACCGGTTCTCCGTATCTCAGCACTGGGATCGCCAAGGAGCTTGATGATATCCTGTTCGTACGGCCTGCCCTTGCCCAGCATAATGCTCCTGGCAACAACTGTCTTCTCCGGGATCCCGGGCAGACGCAACAGGTCACGATTCCTTACCGGATCTGAATAATATTTCTCCAGCACAGTTGCTCCTGCCTCTGCCTCCTTTCGTGTCTTGCTGCTGAAGCGTGGTTCGTCAGAGATTACTTTCAGTGCCGCGATCAGTGCCGGGTCAAATGTTCTGGCTGCAACAGCAATAATCTCGGCAGCATAACCATCACCAGCGTGGTTTGTCAGGTAATCAAGCCGTCCGCTGATAAGGTCAAGGTAATGATCCTCAACAAGCATTACATTTCTGAATCCCTCCACCGTGCCTGATAAAGCCCGATCTTGCCTCTCCGGCATGCCTGCGGTCTGTTTGCCGTTGGCAAGTGCGTCCCTGGTATGGGGTGGTGACAGAAGGTCAGTCATCCTGTCACGGAAGTCAGCAACAATAACTATATCAAGCAGCATCATTGCAATAGCCGCCAGGGGCAACATGATTACCGCGCCTGTCAGGCTGAAGCCTGCCAGCCGCGAAGCAGCCACAAGCAAAACAGCCAGACCAACTGCGGAGGTGATAACCTGTTTCCATGGATCACCTGCCATGATCCTGGCTGCCATCCCGGTTCTCTCCGGGACAAGTGAGAGAACCGATCCCATGGCGGGAAGGGATACAACTGCCAGTGAGGAGAGAAAAAATGCGGCGCCGAAGGAGGTGAATAGACCTGAAAGAAGAAGGAGTGATTCGTTTCCAGTAAGGTCATAATAGATGTAAATGATTGCTGCAGGAACAGTCAGTGCCAACAGCACGAGCGGGGCCATGAGGAGCTTGCCTGAGAACCTCAGGTTCCGTAGTACCGGCAGATAGTAGCGGTTCCTGATCATCAATCCTGACCCCGTAACAATCCCGGCAAGTATCAGGATAAAGAGCAAGGGTGAAGACCGGAAAAAGGACAGGTCAGTCAATATGGCAATCATGGCGGAAGCTGTTAAAGCCATCAGCGCCAGTGCTGACCAGAATGCCCACTTGAAACCGGTTCTCATTCCCTTTAGATATTGATGTACTCTGGACCAGTTACAGACTTACTTATCCAAGATAAGAAATAAATCTGGATTTCCAAGCGGAGTTATCCTGTTCGAATCTTCTCTGCAATTAGGGCAGCCATCTCCTCCTCATCAACTGCCTCAGCGTTAATGATCAGATCAGCCTGTTCATACCAGTGGCTCCTGGCGTCAAGCATCTGAGCTATTCGTGACCTGAGTTCAGACGGCCCGGCATCATGCAAGAGGGGACGGTCAGTTCTGGAGAGCATCAGGCGTGACGCCAATGACTCAGGTGAGATCTTTAGCCATACAGTGACCCCGGTAGACTTCATCAGGGCCAGGTTTTCATTGTAACAGGGCGTTCCTCCCCCGCAGGCAATCACCGTCCGGTTCTTTGCGGCTACCTCGCGGAGGATTTCTGCCTCCATGCTGCGGAAGTATTCTTCTCCCCTGGAGGCAAAGATCTCAGTGACAGTCATCCCCTCCTTCTTTTCTATAAGTCTGTCTGTGTCAATGAATTTCCAGTGAAGCAGGGTGGCTATCCTCTTGCCGGCATGACTCTTGCCACTGCCCATGAACCCTATCAGATAGATGTTCATTATGATCTACAGGTCCAGTTTCATCTGTGCGGGGTCAGCTTCTCCGGCTCCATGCACTGAGCCTCTCTCCTCATCATCATTAGCCTCTTCCTCTCTGCCAGGGGCAGCCTCACTCCTGATGACAGGCTCAAGCTCACGTATATCTGCAACACTGTAGTTTGACAGCCTTCTGCCCTTGGCGCGGAAGCTCTTTACCCCTATGAACTCGGCTACCTCAATGATCTCCTGTTTCCTGCCCTCATTCTTGCCTCCAAACTTTATCTCCAGTCTGGGGTACTCCACCTCGGTGAGGCTCACAAGCCTTGACCCTTCACTGTCAGCAATAAAACACTGCAGCCTGTCAGACTCCTCGAAGGCAAACCGTTTGACATAGTAATACTCCTGCTCCTGGTCCCAGTAAACGGCTGAGAAGATCTTCGTCTCGCGGTATTTTTCCAGAAGCAACAGGTCATCCTCAAAATGTGATGAGAGGTCTGTTCCTGAGGTGCGGAACCATCCTCCCTTAGTGATAACAAGCAACAGCTCGTCTGACGCAAACTCACCCAGGAACCTGCCCCTGCCATCGGCATTAAGTCTCATAACCGCCTCATCATACCACAGCTTGCGCCCTCCCAGGGTGGAGAGGCCCTTCTCCTTCAGAGTGATCTTATGAACAGGGTTCTTGGTAAGGATATTTCCCATTGACCCCCGTCCCTTGATGGCCAGCTCCCCGAAATCGAAATCAAAAGTCAGCTTTTTCAGGCGGGCCTTGGGCTTGTGATAAACCCTTATCACTTCAGCCTCACCATTGGGATTGGCGCTGAGATAAAGGATCCGTGTTCCAGGTGTGCCCTTTCCAAGATTGTAATCCTTGTCACGCGTGAGTCCGGTGAGGGCACATCGCTTAACATAGTAAGGGCCTGTACGGCCATCCTGGTATGCAATATTGTAGATAGTTCGCGTGTCATTCCTCAGGAATACCTGTACGTGAATGACATCCTTCCCCACAAACTGTTTTTCGGCGACCCTTGTAATGAGATAAGAACCATCTTTCCGGATCACAATGATATCATCAATGTCAGAACAGTCACATACATATTCATCCTTCTTCAGGCTGGTGCCAATGAAACCCTCCTGACGATTGACATAGAGCTTGGCATTGGCGGCCACCACCTTTGTGGCTTCAATGGTTTCAAAGCTCCTTATCTCGGTACGGCGCTCCTTATCCTTTCCGTACTTTTTCTTTATCTGGCGGTAATAATTGATAGCAAAAGGCACTATATTGGCCAGGTGGTTTGCCACCTCCTCAAGCTCGTTTTCAATGCCCCTGATATGTTCATCGGCACGGGAAGAGTCATATTTTGAGATCCGCTTGATCTTTATCTCAGTAAGTTTTATTATGTCTTCACGTGTGATCTCGCGCCTGAAGAGCTTCCTGTACGGTTTGAGTCCCTTGTCAATGGCGCTGAGTACTGCCTCCCATGTCTCACACTCCTCGATATCACGGTATATCCTCTTTTCAATGAAGATCTTTTCAAGTGATGAGAAATGCCACTCCTCGTCCAGCTCCGCCTTTCTTATCTCCAGCTCACGGGTTAGGAGCTTCACCGTCTGGTCAGCCGAGTGCCTTAGGATATCACTTACTCCAATGAAGGCAGGCTTGTTTTCGTCAGTAATGACGCATGCATTGGGTGAAATGGATAGTTCGCAGTCAGTGAATGCATACAGTGCATCAATGGTTTTGTCAGGTGATACACCGCTCTGGAGCTGAATGACTATTTCCACCCCGCCGGCAGTGTTGTCATCTATCTTCCTGATCTTGATCTTGCCACGGTCATTGGCCTTTACTATTGATTCAATGAGTGATGAGGTGGTGCGTCCGAATGGTATTTCGGTTATCACCAGCCCCCTTCTGTCACTCTTTTCGATCCTGGCTCTGACTTTCACCACTCCACCTCTGGCACCGTCATTGTATTTTGATACATCTATCATCCCTCCTGTGGGGAAATCAGGATAGATCTCAAAGGGCTTCCCCTGCAGGTAACTGATGGACGCATCTATCAGTTCATTGAAATTATGGGGCAGAATCTTGGATGAGAGTCCCACAGCTATCCCTTCCACCCCCATAGCCAGTAATAACGGGTACTTCACCGGGAGGGTGACAGGTTCCCTGTTTCTGCCGTCATAGGAGCTCATCCACTCGGTGGTCTTGCTGTTGAAGGTCACCTCCAGGGCGAACTTTGAGAGTCTTGCCTCTATATACCTGGGAGCTGCTGCGCCGTCACCGGTAAGTATGTTTCCCCAGTTCCCCTGCGATTCCACCAGCAGCTCCTTCTGTCCCAGCTGCACGAGCGCATCACCTATTGAAGCATCACCGTGAGGATGGAACTGCATTGTATGACCGATGATGTTTGCTACCTTGTTGAAGCGTCCGTCATCCATCCTTTTCATGGAGTAAAGTATCCTGCGCTGCACCGGCTTAAGCCCGTCTGAAATATGGGGCACTGCACGCTCAAGAATAACATATGACGCGTAATCAAGAAACCAGTCCTGGTACATACCTGACAACGCCGTTACGGTATGCAGGGCTTCAGGGATGTTTCCTGTATTGGTTACTTCCTTCTCCCCGCCTTCTTCGTCGGGGATAAGTTCAAAAGGATCCATTTCTTTCATAATCTGCTGCAGCCTTCACTCACACCTGGGCAATCTCGGGGATCTCTTCCTCGACCCGCAGGTTGTCAATAATAAAATCCTGACGCTCAGGCGTATTCTTGCCCATGTAAAACTCCAGGAACTGTGTGTACGGGTCTGATTTCTTCATAATGACGGGCTCCAGGCGCATATCTTTTCCGATGAAGTGAACAAATTCGTCTGGCGATATTTCGCCGAGCCCCTTGAAACGGGTTATCTCCGGATCAGGTCCCAGGTCCTTAATGGCCTTTAGTCGCTCCTCATCAGAGTAACAATAGCGGGTCTGCTTCTTGTTGCGTACCCTGAAGAGGGGTGTCTGAAGAATATATACATGTCCCTTACGCACCAGGTCGGGGAAGAACTGGAGGAAAAAAGTCAGAAGGAGCAGCCTGATATGCATTCCGTCCACATCGGCATCAGTGGCTATCACTACCTGATTATAACGCAGGTCATCAAGAGATTCCTCTATGTTAAGGGCAGCCTGCAACAGGTTGAACTCCTCATTTTCGTAAACTATCTTCTTTGTCAGCCCGTAACTGTTGAGCGGCTTGCCCCTGAGGCTGAAGACAGCCTGGGTCTCCACGTTGCGCGACTTGGTGATGGAGCCGCTGGCAGAGTCGCCCTCGGTGATAAAGAGTGTTGACTCAAGCCTGCGTTCATCATTTGAGTTGTAGTGTATGCGACAGTCACGCAGCTTGCGGTTGTGCAGGCTCACCTTCTTTGCCCGTTCCCGGGCCAGCTTTTGTATTGAGCTGATGGCCTTGCGCTCCTTCTCCGACTCCTGTATCTTTTTCAGCATAATACGGGCTGTCTCCCCGTTCTTGTGCAGGTAGTCATCAAGATGCTTGCGGATAAAGTCAACGATATAGTTACGTACAGTAGGCCCCTGTGGCCCCATATCCTTCGAGCCCAGCTTGGTTTTTGTCTGCGATTCAAAGATAGGCTCCTCTATCTTCACGGATATTGCGGCTATTATTGACGACCTGATGTCTGAAGCATCAAAGTCCTTCTTGAAGAACTCCTTTACCGTCCTGGTTATCGCTTCGCGGAACGCGATAAGATGTGTTCCACCCTGCGAGGTATGCTGGCCGTTGACGAAGCTGTAATAATCTTCTCCGTACTGCATGCCGTGAGTCAGGGCAACTTCTATGTCATCACCCCTGAGATGGATAATGGGATAGAGCCCCTCACGGTTCATGTTGTCATTCAGGAGGTCAACGAGGCCGTTACGCGAGACGATCTTGTTGCCGTTGAGGTTGATGATCATACCTGCGTTGAGGTATGAATAGTTCTTCATCATGCTCTCAACATACTCGGAGATGTAGTGGAAGTTACCGAACATGGCCTCATCCGGGATGAAGATCACCTCCGTACCGTTCTCTTCCTTCGTGCCCTTCAGGGACTCATCTCTCACCAGATCTCCGGCCCTGAACTCTATCTCCTTAAGCTGGCTCTCGCGAAACGACCTGATAATGAACGATGAAGAGAGAGCGTTGACGGCTTTGATGCCAACGCCGTTAAGCCCTACGGATTTCTTGAATGCCTTTGAATCATACTTGGCGCCCGTATTCATCCTGGATGACACATCAAGCACCTTCCCCAGGGGTATCCCGCGGCCATAGTCGCGTACCCTTACTTCCGACCCTGCAATGCTGACATCTATCTTGCGGCCGTAGCCCATCATGTACTCATCCACCGCATTATCCATCACCTCCTTCAGCATGATATATATTCCGTCATCGAGAGACGAGCCGTCACCCAGCTTGCCGATGTACATACCGGGCCGCAGCCTGATATGCTCCTTCCACTCAAGGGTTTTGATGTTCTCCTCTGAATAATTGCCGTCCATTAAGCCAAATTTTGGGGCAAATATAAAGAATTAGGCGAGGCGAAGTCCGGCGATTTATCAACAACCCCGGTGAATTATGCCCTGAAGGGCAGGCAGGAGGCAGGGGGCAGGTGGCAGGAGGCAGGGGGCAGGAGGCAGCAGGCAGGAGGCAGGGGGCAGGAGGCAGCAGGCAGCAGGCAGCAGGCAGCAGGCAGTAGGCAGTAGGCAGTAGGCAGTAGGCAGTAGGCAGGAGGCAGGAGGCAGGAGGCAGGAGGCAGGAGGCAGGGGGTAGTAGTGTTGGTAATGATTGTTTTCCAGCCGGAGGCCATGCAGCATTGTCACTCCTCGCTGCGGAGCTGATCCATGGCCGTAACCATGAGAGCCTGTACCCGGGCGGCAAGTTCCTCCGGGTCACCTGTACCAAACTGCCCCGGGAATATGGGATCAAGCACCCTTATCCTGACTATACGTCTGTTCCTGAAGATAATGCCTCCCTTCTTTGGCATGATCTCGCCCGTGCCGTCAATAAGCACCGGCAGCAGCGGCTTGTCAGTTTTAACGGCCAGCTGGAAGGCACCGGTCTTGAACTTGCCGATGGCGCCCGTCAATGACCTGGTCCCTTCAGGGAAAATAACCACAGAGATCCCCTCGTGCAATGACTCCACACACTTCTCCATCATCTTGATAACGCTGCTCTTGTTACCCCTGATCAGCTCAATGTACTTTACCATCCTCATCTCCCAGCCTACAAGCGGCACCCGGAATATCTCTATCTTTGAGACCCACCTCAGGCGGTGACGCAGCATGTTGAAAAAGACTATATCGAGAAGCGACTGGTGGTTAGGGATGATGACATAGGCCTGCTTCTGGTCAAGTTTCTCACGGCCGTCAACTATCACTTTCCAGAAAGGGCTCATCTTCGTCAGCACTATGCCCTGGATGACCATCCACCTGTTATTCATCAGTCTCCTGCTGTCAAAGGCGAGAGCCAGCAGCCAGAGTATCAGCGCAACCGGGAACGCGAGCAGTATGAAGGTGATGCTCGATATCCATACCCAAAGTGACTTTATTACATTCATCGCTTAATTCTTTTATTCATTATTGCTGCAGTCCAGGCCAGGCCAGTACCTGCAGCCATGCCCAGGAAGGCACCTCCAATCACATCACCGGGATAATGCACTCCCAGGTATATTCTTGAATAGGATACCAGCGCGGCCCATATGAAAACGGACCATGAAAACCAGCTCTTCTTCAGCAGTATTGCAGAGAAGGCTGCTACCCCGAAACTGTTCGCCGCATGTCCGGAGACAAAACCGTACATCCCTGCACAGTAACTGTTGACGGTATGAACCATGCCTGTCAGGGCAGGTTCATGACACGGTCTGGGCCTTACGGTGAGATTCTTTATGAGGGTGGATCCCTGATCATCTATCAGTACCAGTACCGGCACCAGCACCAGTGGTATCCAGGCCCGCTTCCCATACCTTTTGATGACCATCCAGATGATTGCCAGGTAGAGAGGGATCCATACCACCTTCATGCTCACAATCCACATCACCTCGTCAAGAAAGGGAGTGTGAAGGGAATTGAGAAAGAGAAATATGTTACGGTCCCGCTCAATCATGATCAGCTGTTTATGGCTCTCCAGAGCACGTCTTTCAGCGGTACAAGTCCCGTTTCGTTTATTGCGGAGATGAAGACAACGGGTATGCCGGAAGGGAGCAGGGGCCTTATCTCATCGGTCAGTTCCTCATCCAGCAGGTCACATTTGGTGATGGCCATGACCCGTTTTTTGTCAAGCAGTTCCGGGTTATATTTCCGTAGTTCCTCAACAAGGATGCGGTACTCTTTTGCTATGTCATCCGTATCGGCCGGGATCATGAAGAGCAGGACCGAGTTACGTTCAATATGTCTCAGGAACCTGTGTCCGAGACCCTTCCCCTCGGCTGCACCCTCTATTATTCCCGGTATGTCTGCCATCACAAACGATTTCTCATCGCGGTAGCTCACTATCCCGAGGTTCGGGGTAAGGGTTGTAAAGGGATAGTTGTCTATCCTGGGTTTTGCCGCGCTGACCACTGAAAGGAGTGTTGATTTCCCGGCGTTGGGGAAGCCCACAAGTCCCACATCTGCCAGCACCTTGAGCTCAAGGATGAACCATCCTTCACGGTATGGTTCGCCCGGCTGGGCGAAGCGTGGTGTCTGGAAGGTGGCTGATTTGAAGTGGGTGTTGCCCAGTCCGCCGCGGCCACCTTTGACAAGTATCTTCTCTTCGCCCTCATGGGTTATCTCGAAGAGGATTTTTTCAGGCTCTTCCTCCTTGGCCACTGTTCCGAGAGGAACCTCAATGATGACATCCGCCCCGGCAGCCCCGCTTTTCTGGTTGGATGATCCTGATCCTCCATGACCCGCGAAGAGGTGTTTATCATATTTCAGGTGAAGAAGCGTCCACAGCTGAGAGTTTCCTCTTACGATTACGTCGCCTCCCCTGCCGCCGTCGCCGCCGTCAGGGCCGCCCTTAGGATTGAATTTCTCACGTCTGAGGTGTGCCGAACCGGCGCCCCCCTTTCCTGAGCGGCAAAAGATCTTTACGTAATCAACGAAGTTAGTCTCAGCCATAGGCTATAATATCATTTCTATCTGTCTGCATAGACGCCCGAAGATATCCTCAATGGAGCCTACACCATCAATACTTCTAGAAACGCCCGCTTCTCTTCCGAACTCAATGACAGGTTCTGTTTTTGCGCGATAGACGGCGATACGGTTGTTGATGATTGCCTCATCGGCATCATCGGCCCTGCCGGATACCAGTGCCCTCTTTTTCATCCGCTCCATCAGCTCGGCATCGTTCACCTCCAGTACAAGCATCAGATCAATCTTCATCCCTCTCTCCTCCAGCATCCTCTGAAGGGCTTCCGCCTGTTCCACCGTGCGGGGGAATCCGTCAAATATGAATCCTGCCTTTCCGGTCGTGGCATCGATTTTCTTTGCAATCATCTCTATCACCACCTCATCAGGCACAAGCTCACCTGAGGCCATGATAGCCTCCATCTTCTGTCCCAGGGGGGTGCCGGCAGCCAGCTCAGCCCTGAGCATGTCACCGGTGGAAAGATGCAGGAAGTTATATTTTTCAGCCAGCGTGACTGATTGTGTTCCCTTCCCTGATCCGGGAGGGCCGAACATAAGAATATTTACCATTATGGAACTATTTAGTCAGTTTGTAAATTGCCCTGAGGTTTCGGCCATAACCATCATAATCAAGCCCGTATCCCACCACAAAGTTATTGGGGATCTCAAAGCCTATGTAGTCAATGGGGATATCCCTGGTATAGGCTTCAGGCTTGAACAGCAGGGTGCAGATTTTGATATCAGCTGCCTTTCTCAGTTTAAGTTCACCTATCACCCGTTCGAGTGTAGCTCCTGTGTCAACGATATCCTCCAGTACTACAACTGTTTTGCCGGTTATGTCCTCGTTCCACCCAATGAGCTCCTTTATCTTGCCTGTGCTTGAGGTGCCGTCATAGGATGCCAGCTTGATGAATGAGACCTGGCAGTCAAGTGTTATCTGCCTGAATATGTCTGCGGCAAAGAGAAAGACACCGTTGAGAACACCGAAAAAAAGGATATCCTGACCTTTCAGGTCCTCGTTTATCTTTTCTGCCAGCGCCGTTATCCGGCTTTGTATCTCATCTTCGGTTATATACACCGAGAACTCTCTGTCCAGTAGTGTGATCTCATTCATGGTTAAGGTAGTTGATGCCGCTAAATTATAAATTTAAAGCTTATTTTTGCCCTGACAATGATCTATACGTTAAAAAAGAGCATATGAATCCGGCAGTAAGTATCATTATGGGCAGCGTATCCGACCTGAAGGTAATGGAGAAGGCGGCAGAGTTCCTTGACAGTGTGGGAATACCTTTTGAGATAAACGCTCTCTCGGCACACCGAACTCCTGAGGCAGTGGAAAAATTTGCCCGCGGCGCGGCAGGCAGGGGAATAAAAGTCATTATTGCCGGTGCCGGCATGGCTGCACATCTGCCGGGAGTGATAGCGGCGATGACTCCGGTACCGGTCATCGGCGTGCCTGTCAGAGCCTCCCTTGACGGAATGGATGCATTGCTGGCAATAGTCCAGATGCCTCCCGGGATACCTGTTGCCACAGTTGCAATTGACGGAGCACTTAATGCCGGTATCCTTGCTGCACAAATGATTGCCACCGGTGACCCTTCAGTCATGGAGAAACTGATAGCCTACAAGGAGAACCTGAAGCAGAAGATCGTCAAGGCCAATGAGGAGCTGGGTGCGGTGAAGTACAGGTACAGGACCAATTGAAATCAGGCAGTAGGCAAGAGGCAATAGGCAGTAGGGGAGTTTATGGAAACCATCAGGTCTTAGATCCTGCGTAAACAGGGATCTGAGAACATGTTTTCATCGCTTCCTGGAGCTTTCGGATAATTTCCTGATAAGGCTGTTCAGCATTTTGGCAATCTCATCACACTCTTTTCCCAGGTTACTGATATCCAGTATGTAAGACAGACTCAGAGCGATCTCGAGTTGAGTAACCAACTCAAATAGAGAACCTCTGGCTATCTGAAGAAACCGGACATACTCAGCAGTATGCTGACGCCCGTAACCCTCAGCAATATTCGATGGAATTGAAGTCGCACATCTCCTGATCTGCATCTTTAGTCCGAAGATTTCCTCTTTAGGAAAACCTCGGGTAACTTCGTAAACCGATCTCACCAACTTAAGACTTCTCTGCCACACAATCAGCTCCCTGAAACTTTCCATATCTCCCTGTATTACTGCAATCAACACTATTGCCTACTGCCTATTGCCTACTGCCTAAAACCCAATCCTCACCTGCCCTTTCACCTCCTGCTTAAGTCCGCCACCCGGATTACTGCCAGAATCCGTGAAACCATACTTTACACGGGCTTCGATACGGCCAGCGGGTTTCCAGGAGAGCATGACGAATGACCGTGTCATCTCACCGTACAGTGCCGGCACACTGAATGAGTTGAGCAGGTCATTCTCCCAGGCATAGAGGCGGCTGTCCCATCCTTCGGTGGAGCAGAGGGCATATCTGAACCAGAGCTTAAGCGGTAAAGACCGGAAAGAATAACATAAATCCTGGCAGAGCAGGTAACCCTTTTCCTGCGAAGGAGAGATGAAAGATGCTGATGCACGGGTGGTGAGGCGCAAGGTATGGGCAGGACTGATATCGAACACAAGCCCCAGTTGTTGTCTGGTATGGGTGACCGAGGTGGCTGCGCCGGTCTCTCTGGCGGCATCATACTCGCGGGATGAGGTTGTCCAGGAGAGTCTTACTGAGATGTCATCGCGGGGCTGGTATTCTCCTTTTAGCTCTATCCTGCTTCCCGAGGATGAGGAAGAACTCCTGTAGCGAGGGGCAGGGATACGGTAATGATCAGCTGCTGCGGTTATAAACAGGTGTCTTGCAGCTTCAAGATGTAGAGAGGCTGCGAGGCCGGTTTCGTTGCCCGACCCTGACCCGGCTTTGAAGGCCCCGGAGTGAAATGCATGGTATCCGGGAGCGAAGTGACGTGTCAGGAAATTGAAAGTAACCCTTCCGGAAGGTTTTGCCCTCAGTCCTGCCGTCGCAGCCCAGGAATCCCTGAAATTCAGTCCGCCAATAGCTGACACCGAACCCGGAAGACCTGTTCCGGTTGTGTCTGCCTGCGGGCCCTGTTGATTGCTTCCGTCCATGTCTGCCAGTGGGCCGGAGAGACCAATTCCCGCCTCGGCGAAGAAGAGCACAGAGCCTGTCCCGGCCCTGATGTCGGCAGCCAGGTTGAGCAGCCTGTCTCCGGCAAAGGCATGAAGGTTCTGCGGTTCTGTTATGTCCGGGATAAACGGTAGCGAGAACCACGTTGAAGATACACTTACGCCGCCGCGGACTTTTTCCGCACCAGCAATGAGACGTATTCCGGCAATTGTTTCCGTAAGGCTGTTTTGTGCTTCGTGCTGCGATTCAGAAACGTGAATGCCTCCCCTGACAAGATGGCTCACTCCGGTGGCGGTGCTGTCTTCGCCGAGCACCACCCGGGCATCTATTTCATTTGAAGAGGCAAACAGCACCGCCCCGGTATTCATGCTTCCTAACGTCAGGCTGATTCCCCTGAAAAAACTGTTCTCCTCAGTGGATGTATAGGGTGCCGAAACGCTCCTTCCTGACATGAACGATGGTGAGCTGAGCCATGAGCCCATCCACCGGCTGCTGTTGAAGAGCAGTCCCTCGCCGGCCCTGACGGAAAAGTCGCCAGCTATGATCCTGTTTATAACCCCTTTTCCTTCATATTGAATATAAGCTGAGAGGAAGTCGGTTCCGGGACCATTTTTGAATGTGAATGGTTCTCCCGGGTCATTCTCCGCCGTCAGCCCGATGCTGAAGCTGCCCTGTTTATACTTTACCTTCAGCAATGACCGTATGCCCTCCGTATTGCTTTCTGCACAGTTGAACCGGGCTGCTGCCGTCATGGTCACCAGGGTGCGTCCGTAGCTCTTCCCTCCTTTCGGCGCCCCAGGCTCAAGAGATATATAAGGAGCCATCAGCAGCACCGTATTGCGGTCAAAAGCCGGAAGGAGGGCAAGTTCATAGAGGGTCACCACGGATCCGTTCTTCCTGACATGGTCGGCAAGTACCATCACCTGGAACTCCGTCAGGAAAAAGAGCCTGGATATCTCTTTTTCATCACCACTGTTAATATTCACAGGCGAGACCTTCAACTCCTCAAGTTCCTCAAGCATAGCAGCCGGATCAGCATCTTCAGACAGGGCGAGAATCTCCTCAACAGATTCTCTGAGGTCCTGACTTTCCTCCTGGCACAACAGAGGGCATGAGAGAAGCCCCAAAATCATAGCCGCACAAGCTGCCTTGCGGTCCGGAGGCCATCTCAAACGTCTCTGGCATTGCTCTCCATGAAGGTTCCGGCATTTCATCTGATTGTCCATGTAACCGAAACAGAGGATGTCACGCCTGTTGTACTGTTGATAAAAAAGCCGGCATCAGCCTGAAGTGAGCCACTTTTAAACCCTATACCGAATGCAAAGGCAGAAGGTGAGCTCATGTACCCGGTGCGCAAAGTCAGCCTTTGCATCAAATCCCAGGAAATGCCACACTGAACTGATAGAGGCTCATTGCTTACCTTCGATCCGGTCAGGGTGAGGAATAGTCCGTCAGACTGTTTCCAGTTTATACCGGCATCAATTGAAGAAGGAAGAGTGTTCAGGGGGGAGACGGGATTGAACAGGTGTATTCCAACCGTAAACGAAGATGATAGATTGCAGGTCATCCCGGCCTCGAAAGTCACATGTGACACATCGCGGTATTCGTCAATGCCGTGTTCCGAGATATAATCGACCTGTACGCCGAGTGCAACAGCGTCAGTGATTCTCACCGCGCTGCCCGCTCCGGTGAACAGACGGTAATAGTCAGCGTTGCCATAATGTGATACCACCAGGCCCAGGGGCGCCTGCTTGAAAGCGAAAATTGCACTGACAGCCTTCGATGAGAGGGCAGACATCATGAAGCGGTTCTCAAAGGAGGCTGAGAAAGCGGTGCCGGAATTAGCAGTCAGCAGCGCCTGGTTATGGAAGCTGTTCCAGTGGCCGGGGGTGGCAGTCACAGCAAAGGCCATTCCCATTGAACCCGCACCGTGTGGAACAAAGAGAGGTTCACCGGCATGCAGGCCGGCTACATTGATAACAAGCAGCAAAAATACCGCATTCCACCGCAGCATCATAATGAGACATAATTACAGTCTCAAATTTAGAACAGGGAGGGGAGAATGTCAAGTAAAACATAGAAAAAAGTCGGCAGTACCAGTCGGCAGTACCAGTCGGCAGTACCAGTCGGCAGTCAGCGGTCATACGCTTATTTACTGTCGACTGCAGACTGCAAACTGCAGACTTCTCAAACCATCCCCTTAATATCCTTTATATTGAGCTGCACCGTGGTTTTTCCCCGGAACTCATTCAGCTCCACGGAGTAGGCTATGTCAACCACGCCGCCGGATTCGCGGAACAGTTCAATCATATCTGCCTGTCCGAAGGCAATGGCGCCTATCGGTTCGCCGTTCTGGCGTGCAAAGGAGAGCTTGAGATGCATACCGTTTGAGCCCACCGACTGACAGAGGAGGGTCTTGACCCTTCTCGAGGCAAACACAGGGGCAGTGTTCTCAGGTCCATAAGGCTGAAACCGTTCCAGGCTTCTGTACAGTTCCATCGTGACATCCTCTATTGGCAACTCACAGTCGATATTTACTGAAGGCACCAGATGTTCATCCCTGATTGTCTCGGTTACAAATTTCTCAAACCTCTCGCGGAAAGGTTGTACATTTTCCTGTTTCAGGGTCAGTCCTGCAGCAAACATATGTCCGCCAAAGCTCTCAAGCAGGTCAGAGCAAGACTCAATGGCCTGGTACAGGTCATATCCCGGTACGCTTCGTGCCGAACCGGTAGCAAAACCGTCCTTTGATTCAGTAAGTATCACCGTCGGCCTGTAATAGGTCTCAATCAGTCTTGAGGCCACTATGCCTATCACCCCTTTATGCCATCCCTGGCGGAACAGCACGGTGGTACGGGCATTACTCATTCTGCTATCTTCACTCACCATGCGACGAGCTTCGGAGGTGATCTCGCTGTCCTTTTTTCTGCGGTCGTCGTTATTGATGTCAATGGCGTCGCAAATTGTCATTGCTTCCTGCGGATTCTGAGATACCAGCAGATCAACGGCCCGGCTACCGGACTCCATCCTTCCAGCCGCATTGATACGCGGGCCGATGCGGAACACTACATCCTCAATGGCCAGTGGTTTACGGATTTTCGCTTTCTCAATTATCTTCTGAAAGCCCAGTCGCGGCGACTCATTCAGCTGCTTGAGCCCGAAGTAGGCCAGTACCCTGTTTTCGCCGGTCATAGGCACGATATCTGATCCTATGCTTACCGCCACCAGGTCAAGGTAAGGGACGATCTTTTCAAATGGTATATTCTGCACCCTGCATATAGCCTGCATCAGCTTGAATCCTACGCCGCATCCCGAGAGCTCCTTGTAGGGATAGTCACATCCGGGCTGCTTGGGATCAAGCACGGCAGTTGCATCAGGTATCTCATCACCCGGAAGGTGATGGTCACAGATAATTATATCTATCCCTTTTGACCGGGCGTACCTGACCTTGTCTGCTGCCTTGATGCCGCAGTCAAGTGCGATTATCAGCCTGCAGTTTCCCGCTGCGGCATAATCAATACCCTTGGAAGAAAGACCGTATCCCTCATGATACCTGTCAGGGATATAATAATCAAGGCTGGAATGTCTTTCTCTGAGGAAGGAGTAAAGCAATGCCACTGACGTTGTGCCGTCAACGTCATAATCGCCGTACACCAGTATCTTTTCATTGCGTGAGATAGCCGTACTGATCCTGTCAACAGCCCTGTTCATGTCCTTCATCAGGAAGGGATCATGAAGGGAATCAAGTGACGGGTTAAAAAAATCCTCAGCCTGGCGTTTTGTTGTGATGCCGCGTTGGGCCATCAGGTTGGCGACAGCGGCAGGCACCGCCATCTCTGTCGCCAGGGTCGTGACGACATGTTCGTCGCCCCTCTCTTTCAAGAGCCACCTTTTTTCCATTATATTTATTATTAGTAATAATCATATCCGAAGACCTCCCTCATTGTGTTGTACATAATACTCTTCACATCCTCCAGCTCAATCTTTTCACCTGTCTCTTTTCCAATGCTTGTCACACCCTTGTCGGTGAATCCACATGGATTGATATGGCTGAAATAGGAGAGGTCAGTGCTGACGTTCAGTGCGAAACCGTGCATTGTCACGAATCGCGAGGCCCTTACGCCTATGGCACATATTTTTCTTGCGCGGGTGCCGCTGTCGGGATCGATCCAGACCCCTGTAGCGCCCTCGAGGCGACTCCCCTCAATACCGAAACGGGAGATGCACCTGATAATTGCTTCTTCAAGCAGATGAATATAATCTCGAAGGCCCAGGCCCATTGCCTCAAGATCGAATATGGGATAACCCACCAGCTGTCCCGGGCCGTGATATGTTATGTCGCCTCCTCTGTCTATCCTGTAGAACGAAGCATCCCTGGCCTGCAACTGGATGTAGTCTAACAGCAGGTTCTGTTCCGACCCGCTCTTGCCCAGGGTATATACATGATTGTGCTCCACGAAGATGAGCCGGTCCGGCGTCTTTTCTCCATCTGCAACCGGTCTGCCCTTCTCGGCCACCTTCAGGTTAAAGAAGCGCTCCTGGTACTCCCAGGTCTCCTTGTAGTCCCTGAGGCCAAGATCATCATATATAACCAGGTGGGGCATGTTCGTGTTGTCGGTTATCGGTTATCGGTTATCGGTTGTCAGTTTTCAGTTCTCAGTTATTTATCATGTGAGGTTATCCAGGAGGATTCCACATAATGAATGAATGCAGCAAGTTTCTTGCCTAACATATTATATTCTTCTTTCAACTGGGTAATCTCGATGTTTTCGTATAACTCACTGATCATCTCAAGGTGAGATTCTGTTTCAAGCAATGAGGCGTTGGCAAAAATCAGGTATCTTATGAACTCATTCTTATATTCTCTCCTTCCATATCCTTCCACTATATTTGATCTCACACTCTGAGCAGATCTCCGCACCTGGCTCCAAAGCTCATACTGCTCGGCGTTAGCCAGTTCCCTTGTCATCAGATGAACAACACGCGCCAACCTGAAAGCCTCCCTATAAATCTCAAGATCCTTGTAACTTTTCATTCACTTTACAAATTTCCTCCAACCAACAACCAACAACCGATAACCGACAACCGATAACCGACAACCGATAACTACTATTTAACCACATGCTTCTCTGCATGGAAAGAGCTTCTGACCAGCGGACTGCTCTCAACAAACTCAAATCCTATCTCCATCCCCTTTTTTCGGTACTCATCAAACTTCTCAGGAGTAACATATTCAACAACAGGCATATGATCAAGACTCGGCGCAAGATACTGACCTATTGTCACAATTCTGCAACCGGTTTCATAAAGGTCGTTCAGGGCCTCAATCACCTCCTCTTCCGTCTCCCCGAGGCCGAGCATTATACCCGATTTTGCGCGTACTCCGCGCGAAGCAATATAACCAAGCACCGAAAGGCTTACCTCGTACTTTGCAACCGACCTGATAAGTGGTGTCAGTCGCCTTACTGTTTCAATATTGTGGGAGATGACCTCCGGTCTGGCGTCAATCACCATGTCAATATCTTCGGTTTTGCCCCTGAAGTCAGGGATGAGTGTCTCTATTGTCACCCCCGGGTTCAACTCCTTGATTTTCTTTATTGTTTCAGCCCAGTGCGAGGCGCCTCCGTCTGGCAGGTCATCACGGTCAACTGAGGTGATGACGCAATGCTTAAGGTGCATGGTCCTCACCGCCTCGGCCACCCTCTCCGGTTCACCGGGGTCAGGCGGCAGCGGCCGTCCGCTTATGGTGCCGCAGAACCTGCATGACCTGGTGCATATGTCACCCAGGATCATCAGCGTGGCAGTGCCTGCATTCCAGCATTCACCTATATTCGGACAGTTACCCGAGGTGCAGATTGTATGCAGATGATGACTCTCCACCAGGTTCTTTACCATGGTGTAGCTCTCACCGCTAGCCCTCTGCATCCTTAGCCATGGCGGCAGCCGCCTCTTGCCTGTCATATAATCAGCCCCTATTTTCGTGAATATGCAAAGGTACATAATTATAGGTTCAGTTAAGGTGATATTTGTATGACCAATGCAATGAAAGTGTATCTTTGAAGATCAGTTTTCAGCTAGCCATAGCTGCGAGAATCAGGACTTATCAGATAGCAAGGCCCAACCGGAAAAGTGTAAATCTCAGAATATGGAAGTAGTTTATCTCAACGGACAGTTTATCCCCAAGGATCAGGCAATGATCTCTCCGGACGACAGGGGATTTCTCTTTGGCGACAGTATTTATGAAGTCACCCGCTGGTACGGTGGTTATTTTTTCGATCTGCCTGCCCATGCTGCAAGGTTCAGGCGCAGTCTGCACGAGACACGTATTGTCTGGAAAGATGAACTAAAACTGGAGGAGATAACCGAAGAACTCATTCACCGCAATGAACTTGGCGCTGAGTGCGCCATCGTATATTTCCAGGCAACAAGGGGAGTGGCTCCCCGCAATCATGCCTTCCCCAACCCTGAGGTCGAACCAACAGTCTATGGATTTGCCCGAAGACACAGCATCAATACCCTGGTATGTGAACAGGGTGCCGGCCTGTGGCTCACCCCTGATCCACGCTGGAACAGATGTGACATCAAATCCACTGCCCTGATAGCCAATGTACTGCCATACCAGGAATCCCATGACAGAGGGTACGCTGAGGTGTGCTTCGTACGTAACGGTATTGTGACCGAAGGCGCTCACTCCAATATTTTCTTTGTCCGCGACGGAACGCTGTACACCCATCCTGCTACAAATGATATCCTGGCGGGAATAACGAGGAAGAATGTAATCTCAGCAGCCAGGGACAACGCCATAGAGGTGGTTGAGGAGGCTGTTGCAGCCGACATGATACCATACATGCAGGAGGCATTTTATTGCAGCACCACCAGTGAGATAGTGCCGGCTACCCGTATCAGCGACCAGGTGATTGGAGAAGGCACTCCCGGACCGGTGACACGACGCCTGCAGATGCTGCTGCGTGACCTTATCCAGTCAGGTGATCCGCGCCGTTGACCGGCAGTATAGCTGCAATATTCAGTGGTCTGACAGTCTCTCCAGCAATGAACCTGTTCTACAATGCCTTATTGCAGCCCGTCACTCCGTCCTTGTTCAAAGGGCTGCTGCTGACGGCCATCCCGGCTCTTCGTGTACCGGATTGAGTTCTCGCCACCATCGGTATCTCAAAGTGCTGACTGACTTGTTGTCTTATATACATTCCAACCTTTTTCAACCAAACCGCCACTATAGATACAGAAGACGAACATGCAGCAGAGTGAACTGAACCAGACTGACAGGGAGCTTGTCCGGGGATGCCTGGGAAATGACAGGCTTGTTCAGCGCACACTGTACGAAAGGTTCAGTACTCGCCTCTACACCCTGGCATACAGGCTGATAAACGATCGTGATGCAAGCAATGATGTTCTTCAGGATGCGTTCATTGAGATCTTCCGGTCAATGGCCGGCTTCAGGTTCGAATCGTCACTCTATACATGGATGCGCACCATTGTGATCAGAAACGCGATGAGCTACCTGAAAAAGAATGCGCGGCTGCAGGTGATAACTGACGAGATCGCAGATCAGGCTTCAGAAATCTCGTTCAATTTCACTGCGGAACACCTGGAGAAGGCGATACTGTCGCTCCCGGCACAGGCACGCAGCGTGTTCATACTGATTGAGGTGGAAGGCTATAAACACCAGGAGGTGGCTGAGATAATGAATATAAGCGAAGGAACATCCAAGTCGCAACTGAACTATGCAAAAAAGATATTAAGGAAAAGACTGTCAAAACCGTCAGATGAGTAAAGGATTTGATGACATATTAAAAGAAAGAATAAAGGAGCTTTCCTCTTACGTTCCCGACGAGAAGTTGTGGAAAGTGATTCAGGCTGAACTGGATACGGAAGAGGCTGTAAAAAACCACCTTAAGAATCTGCCCATGCACATGCCTGCCCCCGGCACCTGGGAAACAATAGAGGCCTCACTCGAGGCGCCAGTCGCTTCCGGCAGACCACATAAAAGGATCCTCCGCCGTCTCCTGTGGCTGACCACCACCGCTGCGGCTGCAGCAGTGGTTCTTCTTCTTGTAATCCCGCATCTGGTGCGTACTGAACAGGGTATAACCATAGAAAGTGAGGTCGTTCCGGGTGAAGAACTCAGTTCTACCATGACCCTGAACAGCGAAGATGAAGATCCGATGGAGATGATCCGGAGCCTCTGCCAGACAGGGGCCCCGGCCTGCCAGACGGAACTCTTCCGGGAAAAGATGCAGTTATACCGGGAGCTGGATGAAGAACTCCGGCACCTTGAAACGGTCATCAGCCGCATTGGTGATTCGCCCGAGATCATACAGTCGGTCATCCGCATTGAGAACCTTAAGTCCGGCACCCTTCAGGAACTGATACTACTGATCCATTCATGAAGATTTTTTACTTCATAGCGCTTTGCCTTGTGCTCCAGGGGGCCGGCAGCCTTGCCGGACAGGAGACGCTGCACAAGGCATCCAGGGCTGATGAAAGGAGCTTCGGAAAGGGTATCAGCAGGATAACCGTCTATGGTGAAAAAGCTTCGGTTACCGTCAAAGGGTGGAGCGGCAGCGAGGTAAAAGTATTGCTCAGGCCTGTCTCACGGAACAGGGACAGGGAGCAGGCCATTGCCGATCTGAAATACATACATTATTCAGCTGAGAAAGAGAACGACAACCTGGTGGTCAGAAATTCATTCAAGGGAAAACTGGAACAGATTACCAGCAACCTGAGCATGGAGATAGAGATCTACATGCCCGCATCCCTTCCGGCAGAGATCACCAACCTGTACGGGCCCGTGGAGATAAGTAACCTGGCCTGTGCTACTGCCGTTGTCTCCTTCGGATCACTTAAAATTACCAATATCAGCACTGAGTGCAGGGTCACAACCCGTTACTCGGACATGGAGCTAAACTCTATCCGGGGAGTTCTGCTTGTCAACGGGGAAAAGTCTGACATCCTGGCTACGGATCTCACTGCAGCAACCACAATTAACTGCTCATATGGCGAAGCAGACCTTGGTGTTTCCGGTACAGGGCCTTTCACAGTGAAAGGCTACCGTACAGCGGTGGAGATCATTGTTAAGGACTTTGATGACTATAGTTACAGCCTTAAGGCACCACATGGCACCATCAAGCTTCCGGACGGCAGGCAGATCAGGAATGAACCGGCGGAAATTCGTCATGCTAACGCCGCAGGCTTTGTGGATGTAACCACCTCCTATTGTGATATTACCGTTTCAACGAAATAATACGGTCATGAAAAAAAAGAATTGCACAAGAATAAAAGCACCGCGGAGGAGACATATCCTGCCCTGTGCTTTTGCCCTCCTCCTGATTATTTCAATGAGCCAGGGAGCTGACGCGCAAAGTTTCTGGGACAGTCAGTACAACAAGCGTATCTTCAGCGTGAACAGCGGAGCAGTCTTTTCAGGTGACGGCGACTGCTGGGGTGTGGGCACAAGCCTGTCGCACCTGAAGACAATCGGAAAACGGTTTTACGTCCGGCAGAACCTAACCTCATGGCTCATCAACGGTGAGAGCTGGATAGAGGGCGCCTTCGAGAACCAGACGGCCATTGACCTGAGCGCCGAACTGGGGTTCTCTCCTTTCAGGATGGGACAGCGCTTCTTTAGCATACACGGCGGTTTCTGTGGGGCATATTTTATCAATACAGATGCCACCGGCGGAGGTACATGGCTCTCATACAACCAGATCACAGGGGAATACAGCTATATGCAGTATTATGAGCAGGTGCTTCGTAAAGCTCCGGACCTGGGCTACACCTTCGGGGTCAACTACCACCGGCAGGTCTCTCCCGCACTATACCTGAACGCCCGGGCCGATTTCCGGTCACATTTCAATACCGCCTCGGCCATATCAATGATCACTGTGGGTATCGGCTTCGATGCCCGCGAACTCTTTAAAAAATAAAAGGAGATGAAGAGATCAGCATACATGATTCTGATGCTTGCAATGAGCCTCGCAGGCATGAACTGCTTTGCGCAGACCGACACTGTACTGATTGAGACCGAACTACAGCAGGACCAGGAGTTCTACTACCGGAACAAGTACCGCTACCTCGATGTGCGGCTGGGTGATGAGGACAGGCTCCTGAAGATAGGTATCCAGCCTTTCAAACCCAGCGATAATTTCAGCTTCCTGGTCTTTACCCTGCATGGCGGTTTTGAGCAGAAGATAAACACATCACTCACCGCAGTCACAGAGATCAATTCTGTTATGACCTGGACCGAAGAGGAAGCATTTCATCAGCAGGGTATCTCACTGGGAGGCCGATACTACTTCCTCAAAAAGAGAGAGATTGAACAGGGACGCAGCGGCAATAACTGCCAGGGCGTTTACGGTCTTTTCAAGATGAGTGACCTTCTCTCACTGATAACCCTCAGGGCTGATGACGCAGACCCTGATCCTTTGTCACATGAACCTCACCTTGAACGGTTTATAAAGGGCTCTCTCACCCCTGAGGTAGGCATCGGGTACCAGCAGCGACTCGACTATCACCTCTATTTTGATTCGTCGCTCTCCTGCAACTATAACATTCTGGACAACGATTTCGGATTTCAGATCTGTTTCCTCTTCGGAGTTTTGTTCAGTTATACCAAATAGACTATCTGAAATGAAAGCAACGTATATACTACCCTTCATGCTGGCTGCAATACTCATGGCATCATGTGAGCGTGAAAATATGACTTCGCCTGTTGCGATGTTCAGCCCTCAAAATCCTCCGAGATATATGTTCAAGATCAGCCTCGACGCCTCCGGCTCCTTTTCTACAGAGAAGAACGACTGGCTTGAATATCGGTGGGATATCAACGGTGACCACCTTGAATGGGAGACCGGCTGGCTCGGCACTCCTGTAGTCACAGTACAGTTCCCTTTTGAAACAAGTGGTTACATCGGACTGCAGGTCAGGAACAGCGACGGGAATATCACCGAGTTGTACCAGGCACTATACACTGATGATAACTACCGGATTCAAAAAGCATGGTCTGATCTGGAGATTGACTTCCGCAGGATTGACTATGATTTTTCATATCCTGACCGCCATCGGACCTGGGTTTGGGCGTATGACAACATACAGCTTCATGATTCAGAACATTGGTACAACTTCCCCACCTCGGCTGAACGGGCAGAATACGGTACTCTTGTTCCCTGGAGTGTGGCAGACACTCTGGATAAGAATTACCGGCTGCCTTCAAAAGCCGACTGGCAGGAGATGATTGACTACTGCGGCGGAGAAGCCCTGGCAGGATTTAACCTGCAGGTAAGGGTAGAGCACGCTCTTCAGCTCACCTGCCCGGGCATTCTGACTGTTGTGCTGCCTGACGAACAAGGGAAAGCTGGGTATTACTGGACATGCGATGAGGTGGATGAAGAGTCGGCCTGGGCCCTTAAGATCTCAGCTGACAGTGATGAGGCAGAGTTTGTCGTTCTTGACAAATCAAGCCTGGCTTCTGTGCGACTAATGACTGAATTTTCACAATACTTCAGATAGCAGAAGAAGATGAAAAAGATATTGATATCCATGGCATTGCTGATCAGCGTCAGCGCACTCTGGTCACAGGAAAAAGGATCCATCCTCTTCACAGGCTCATATGCGTACATGCCTGAATACAGAATGCAGGGTGCAGGTTACACGGTATCATACCAGCACAACCTGAAACCCTGGCTGAGCCTTGAGACAGGAGCTGGCTACACTCTTGCGTCACGGACCATAGAAAGAAACCAGACTCTTAACAATGTGACGCTTCTTGACCTCAATTATCACCATGCGGCCTACAGCCTGTATGCAGCACCGGTCCTGAAAGCAGGCAACGGCAGGGTGGTGTCGGTCGATCTCTTTGCCGGGCCGGTCATCACCTGGCAGTCAAATGTTTTCGACATGAACCGGTACGAAATGCCGGAAAGCCCGGCCTATACGGGAAGGATGACAGATATAGTGTACGTCAACAGAGTATTGGAAGGCACCTTTTTCGGAGGCATAGCAGGCTGCAGGGTGAACGTGCGTACCGGTGAGAACTGGCGAGTGAACTTCGGGATCAGTGCCACAGGCATAATCAAGGCTGTCTCATCTGTCAGTGCCATCATCGGCGTCCGATACTGCTGGTGACTGTACAGACTCATTTTACATTTCTTAATGCCCTGCGGGCGATACTGCCCACTGTCCCGACCAGCCAGACAGCGTAAGTAGGATCCCCGGCCCCGCTTCCCGGGGCCGGGACCGACTGCCGGCTGCCGACTGCCGACATTGCTATTGCCTCCCTGCAATCTGGTACCTTCGCTAAAATGACCCACCGGGTCATTTTTTCACGCTCGGCTCTCTATTGTCTATTGCCTTTCAAATAGTACCTTTGCAGAAATTTTTCAGAGCATGAGCACACCCCAACTGAGCGAGCAGGAACAGGTCCGCAGGCAATCACTTGAAGAGATACGCAAACTGGGTATAGATCCTTATCCGGCAGCTATGTTCCCGGTCAACACCACAGCCGCTGAGATACTGGCCGGTTTCAGTGACACGGAGGACAGGTTCCCCGATGTATGCCTGGCAGGCCGGATCATGAGCCGCCGTATCATGGGCAACGCTTCTTTTGCTGAACTGATGGACTCCTCAGGACGCATACAGATATACCTGAGGCGTGATGATCTATGCCCGGGTGAGGATAAGACACTTTATAATACATTGTTCAAAAAACTACTGGATATAGGTGACATCATTGGCGTGAAAGGCTTTGCCTTCCGTACCCAAATGGGTGAGATAACGGTACACGTCAGGGAACTGATCCTCCTCAGCAAATCGTTACGCCCCCTGCCAATTGTAAAGGAGAAAGACGGAGTGCTGTATGATGCCGTCACTGACCCGGAGATACGCTACCGCCAGAGGTATGTTGACCTGATAGTCAATCCCGAGGTGCGCGAGGTCTTCCGCAAACGTACACAGATAATAAAATCGATGCGTGAGCTGTTCGATTCGTACGGTTACCTGGAGGTGGAGACCCCGGTGCTGCAACCTATCCCCGGCGGCGCCGCTGCAAGACCGTTCATCACACACCACAACGCCCTGGATATGCCTCTTTACCTGCGCATAGCGGACGAACTTTATCTGAAGCGCCTGATCGTCGGCGGTTATGACGGAGTATACGAATTTGCAAAGGACTTCCGCAACGAGGGTATGGACCGAACACACAACCCTGAGTTCACCGTTATGGAGATCTATGTCGCCTACAAGGACTATAACTGGATGATGGAGTTCACCGAGAAAATACTTGAGAAGGTATCGAAGGATCTTCATGGCACCACCAAAGTCCCCCTGGGTGATCATGTCATCGACTACAAGGCTCCTTACCGGCGCATCTCCATGACTGACGCAATCAGGGAATATGCGGGCGTTGACATAACTGACATGACTGAGGATGACCTGCGCCGTGAGTGCGACAGGATGGACATCGGCCACTCGCCCTCAATGGGCAAGGGAAAGCTGATAGACGCAATCTTCGGCGAGAAGTGCGAGCATCATTTCATCCAGCCCACCTTCATCATCGATTACCCGCTGGAGACCTCTCCACTGACTAAAAAGCACCGTGGCAGAACAGGCCTTACCGAGCGCTTTGAACTGATGGTCAACGGCAAGGAACTGGCAAACGCCTACTCCGAGCTGAATGACCCCATTGACCAGCTCGAGAGGTTCCAGGAACAACTTCGTCTATCAGAAAAAGGTGATGATGAGGCGATGTTCATAGACATGGACTTCGTCAGGGCACTCGAATACGGCATGCCCCCGACTTCAGGGATGGGGATGGGCATTGACAGGCTCACCATGTTCATGACCAACCAGTCATCAATACAGGATGTGCTCTTCTTCCCGCAAATGAAACCGGAGGTGTGATCAGTCTTCAGTCAGCAGTCAGCAGTTGGCAGTAAATTAATAAGTTAGCTACTGCGATCTGCAGGTTGAAGACTACGGCCGGCGGACCTTATTATTGTTTATCCAGCAGCAGCTGCTCCAGGCGCTGGCGTTCAGCTTCGAAGCCGGGCTTGCCCAGGAGGGCGAACATATTCTTCTTGTATGATTCCACACCCGGCTGGTCAAAGGGATTGACGCCCAGAACATACCCGCTGATGGCGCATGCCAGCTCAAAGAAATACATCAGCTGGCCGAGATTATACTCATCAATCCTCTCCATGCTTACCAGCATCACAGGCACACCACCGTCAATATGGGCCAGGCGTGTCCCAGCCTCCGCCTTATGGTTCACTTCTGTCATCCTCTTACCGGCAATGAAGCCGATACCGTCAGAATTGTCTGTTGCGCCGGGCACAACAAGCCTGTTGCGCGAATCCGCAACGTGTATCACTGTCTCAAAGAGCTTACGCTCGCCCTGCTGGATGTACTGGCCCATTGAGTGGAGGTCGGTTGTGAATGTCACTGAAGCCGGGAAGATTCCCTTGCTCTCCTTGCCCTCACTCTCTCCGTAGAGCTGTTTCCACCACTCCGCAAGGAAGACAAGTGAAGGTTCGTAGCTAATGAGTATTTCAGTTGAATATCCTTTGTTATAGAGCGCATTACGTGCAGCAGCGTATATCAGGGCAATATTTTCAGCGGTGTCATTCCCTTCCCTGACAGAGAGTGCCATATCAAGCATGCCACGGGCAAACGAATCAATGTCATATCCGGCAAGGGCCAATGGCAGTAATCCTACCGGCGTTAGCACCGAATACCTGCCGCCCACATCATCAGGTATCACAAATGTCTCATATCCCTCTTTGACAGCGAGATCATGAAGAGCACCACGGCCTGCATCGGTTATGGCTACGATATGTGACTGCATGACAGCTGTACCGATTTTGTTTCTGAGGTGGTCACGCAGGATGCGAAAGGCTATTGCCGGCTCGGTGGTGGTACCGCTCTTGGAGATCACCACTATGTTATAAGCAGTCCCGTGAAGGTATTTGAGCAGTGCGTCATGGTAATCCTCGCTCAGGGTATGGCCGGCAAAGAGGAGCCTGTGCTCCTGCTGAGCAAAGGGATCATTGAGAGCTTCAGTAAGAGCTCTGGCGCCGAGGTATGAGCCACCAATCCCCACAACCACCGTCACCGGAGCCTGGGATCGCAGTCGTGCTGCACAGGCTTTAACGGTTGCGGTCTCATTGACAGCACTGTCAGGCAAACGCAGCCAGCCGGTAAACTCACTTCCCCGGCCTCTGCTTTCCCGGAGTGTTACAAGGTGCTCTATTGCACTAACAGTTAATCTATTAAGTTCCTCCTCACCCACAAACGAACTGATACCGTTAAGGTTTACAGAAATGTTACTTTTCATATTCTTATCTTAGATTCTTGGATAGGATCCTCATCTCCTTCGCGGGGGCTGAGTTCATGTATAAAATCCTGTAAACTGTATCCGCAATGGGAATGTCTGATCCGGTCCTCCTCTTTACCTCATTGATGCAAGCTGATGCATAATAACCTTCAGCCACCTGGTTCATCTCAAGCAGGGCGTTTCTGACAGAATATCCTTTGCCTATCATGTACCCAAGATTCCGGTTGCGGCTGAACTGTGAATAGCCCGTTACCAGCAGGTCTCCGAGGTAAGGGGAGTCAGTTATATCCCTTTGCCCAGGAGAAAGTGCCTCAACAAAACGGCCCAACTCCCCGGCAGCATTTGCAAGCAGGACGGCTATGAAGTTGTCACCATAACCCAGCCCGTGGGCTATTCCTGCAGCAATTGCATAGATATTTTTCATAACAGCGGCGTACTCAACGCCGAATATGTCAGAGGAAATAACAGTCATTATCCATCTGCATGAAAAAAGATTAGCGACCCTGCCGGCGTGCGATATATCATGTGAGGCAAAAGTGAGATAAGTGAGCTTCTCCATGGAAACTTCCTCGGCATGACTTGGCCCGGTAATAATTACAATATCCTCATACGGTACACCGTAAATGGAGTGAATGTACTCTCCGACAACAGTATTGTTTCCGGGCACAATGCCCTTTATCCCTGAAGATACAATCTTTCCGCCTAACTTATTATCCCCCAGTCCTTCAAGTTCTGCCTTAAGATACGTGGCCGGGGTCACCAGTATGATTATGTTTGATGCATCAACTGCCTCTGTAATATTATTAAGAGGTATTACCAGCCCGGGATCCAATGTCACTGAAGTGAGATAAAATGGGTTCTGATGATAGCATCTTACATGACGATATATCTCAGGCCTGTCAATATACCATGCAACCCTCCGGCCGTTGGAAGCAAGAACCATGGCCATGGCAGTTGCCCAGCTTCCCGAGCCTACAAGGGTTACATCGTCAGGTTTCAGATCAGGCATCATTCATTTTCTGCCGTAAAGATAGATAAATTCAGCCGGCAGTACCAGTCGGCAGTCATTATGTAAAAAGTCTTCAGCCTGCCAAACCCGTAACCGGGATGCAGACTGAAGACCTCACTATTGCCTACTGCCTTTTGGCTAATGCCTAAAGCTTGTGCTTCTTCACAAACTCATCAATGATATCTCCGAGGTCAGGGTGACCTATCTCCTGGAGGTCATAACGGACATGAAGAGTGGGTTTGTCAATAGTTATCACCCTTTTCAGGTCTATGGGTGTGGCAATCAAAATCAGGTCACAGGGTGTATTCTTAATTGTCTCGCTGAGGTCTTTCATCTGTTGGTTACTGTAACCCATTGATGGTAAAACCGGGCCCAGATCCGGGTAGTTCTCAAAGGTAGTCTTCAGTTTCCCAACGGCATAAGGCTTGGGATCTACCAGTTCGGACGCACCATATTTCATTGCAGCAAAACAGCCATAGCTGTACCTGACCTCTCCGTGTGTGACAGTTGGACCTTCCTCGATTACCAGCACCTTCTTGCCCCTTATAAGAGCGGGGTCTTGCACTACAGTGGGAGAACATGCGTCAATGATAACAGCATTCGGATTTATCCTTGCAACGTTTTTTCTTACCTCAAACAGATCATCCAGATCAGCGCTTTCAATTTTATTAACAATAACCACATCAGCGAGTCTGAGGGTTATCTCCCCTGGATAATACCGCTGTTCATGGCCTGCCCTCTGCGGATCAACAAGTGTAATCATCAGGTCTGGCTTAATGAAGGGAAAATCATTATTTCCACCATCCCACAAAATGACATCACACCCCCTCGGATCACTTTCAGCCTGCCTGAGAATTGCTTCATAGTCAATGCCGGAGTAAATTATTGTATCACGGACAACATGAGGTTCATACTCCTCCATTTCCTCAATCGTACATTCATGCTTGCTGAGATCATCAATCGTCTCAAAACGCTGTACTGCCTGTTTCACCAGATTGCCGTAAGGCATCGGATGCCTGATGGCAATTACCTTCAGACCTCGCTTTTTTAGTTCATCAACTATTCTGCGTGATGCTTCGCTCTTTCCTCCTCCTGTCCTGACTGCTCCTACAGCAATAACAGGTTTTGTGCTCTTAATCATTGTCTCCTTCCATCCCAGAAGAGAAAAGTTGGCTCCTGCCGCATTCACTATTGCACTGAGTGCCATAACTTTCTGATAGGTTACATCACTGTATGAAAAAATACAGTCGTCAACCTTTAGCTCAGTGATAAGGTGAGGCAGATCACTCTCAGCATAGATGGGAATACCGTCAGGATAGAGTTTTCCGGCCAGACCCGCAGGATACTTCCTGCCATCAATATCCGGTATCTGGGCAGCGGTAAACGCCACAACATTGTAAAACTCATTGTCGCGGAAATAGGTATTGAAATTGTGAAAATCCCTGCCCGCGGCACCAATAATAATAACATTCCTTTTTAACATAAAACCTCCTGGTTATTTATTATTTTTTTTTAATAATATCTGCTTCAGATAGTTTACTTATCCGGCAAATTTATAATTTGTAACTGAAAACGGAAGTGATATTAGTCAGTTTAACTTAATCTTTCTGAGGTTCATAATATTTTGATAATATGCTAGTTAATAATTCAGAGGGGTTTGTTGATTAATTCACTGCTTAATATTTTAAACCTCAACAGATTGGCAGCATCTTTGCACTAACTCACGGCGGATGAATGTCCTGGCACATATATACCTCTCAGGCGACTCGGATAACATTATCATTGGCAATTACATAGGTGATTATGTGAAGGGCCGTGACTACCTGAAGTATCCTGAGGGAATCCGCAAGGGCATTATCATTCACCGTCATATAGATGCATTTACTGACAGGCATCCGGTGGTTCACCGAAGCAAGCTTCATTTCGTTGGGCGGTATCGCAAGTACGCCGGTGTAATAATTGACATCCTCTATGACCATTACCTTACCAGGGAATGGGATCTTTTCTCCAGGAGACCTCTTGAGAGCGTGACCTATAACTTTTACCGGGCAATGGTCAATAACTTTGAGATACTTCCGGAGACGGTGAAGGAGAAGATGCCCTTTTTCATTATTGACAACTGGCTGGAGACCTACCAGACAAGGAGGGGCATAAGGAGGGTACTTAAGACGCTCAGCGGGATCACATCTCTCCCTAAGGAGACAAGGTGGGCCATGAGGATATGGAAGAAGCAGTATTACGCCATTGAAGAGGACTTCATGGAGTTTTTTCCACAACTGATAGAATACGTTGAATCAGAATTTGGCATTGAGCTTTCACCGGGCATACGTGTGCCTTTCTGACCAATCAGGTATCTGATCCGGCACCCTCTGTTGTAATCATTATCAATCCTGCAGTTCCTCCCCGGAGGAATTATGTAATAGGATCACCCGAGGTATTCTGTCCTTCCTGCATCAAGCCTCAGGAAAATAAAGAGGAGTATAGTGAAGCCCCACAATGAGCTTCCCCCGTAACTGAAAAAGGGAAGGGGTATACCTATAACCGGCATCACTCCGATTGTCATTCCTATATTGACAAAAAAATGGACCAGGAATAGTCCGAAGACACCGTACCCGTATGCCCTGACAAAGGTTGTCCGCTGCCGTTCAGCCAGTATCAGCAGCCTCAGGAGCAGCCAGACAAACAATCCGATCACCACCGCTGAGCCGATAAATCCCCACTCTTCTCCTACAGTACAGAATATAAAGTCAGTACTCTGCTCGGGAACGAACTTGAACTTGGTCTGCGTCCCGTTCAGGTAGCCCTTGCCGGCGAAGCCGCCTGAACCGATTGAGATGAGCGACTGGTTCAGGTTATATCCCTCACCGAAGGGATCGGTTTCCATGCCGAGCATTATGTTGATCCTGGTCTGCTGGTGAGGCTTGAGCACGTTATAGAATGCGTAGTCAACCGTGAAGAGGTAAAGAAGCCCTCCCAGAAGGAAGATGTAGATCATTGCCTGGTTTCTCAGCTTCTGGCGATAGATTGACCAAGCATAGGCGATCCCTGCCAGGATCACTGTAATCACTATTATCAGCACCAGGTCAAGGTCAAGCAAATAATGACCGACGGAATAAGCTACAGCTCCGGCCACGGCCATTACACCTGCTGCTCTGAAGGTAAGCATGAAACCTGAAGTGATCAGAAGAACGATAGCTGCCACAAGAAGCAATCCGATCGCTACCGGCAGGTTGCCAAGTATCAGTGTCAGAAGGAAGAGTGTCACTGCCAGAATGGCGGTGATGAAAACCCATATGCTCATCCCCTCGCGGTAGAGAACAATAAAAAAGGCAAAATAGGTTATTACTGATCCCAGGTCAGGTTGCACAACTATAAGCAGCATAGGTGCCACAATGATAGCTGTAGCCGCAATCATCTCCCTGGTGCCAAGCAACTGCCGCTTTGAGTTAAGAAACGACGCCAATGCCAGCCCGGTGGCAAACTTTGCAAACTCGGAGGGCTGAATGCTGAAAGCTCCAACTCCAAACCAGGCCTTCGCCCCATTGATCTCCTTGCCTATGACCAGCACAAGCACCAGCATAAGAATGAAAAAGCCATAGATGAACCATGCGAAGAAAAACCAGAGCTTGTTGTCAGTAACCATCACGAAAATCGCCAGGACAAGTGCGGCAAGAATAAAGATCAACTGCTTGCCGTATCGTTGTGACAGGTCAAAGATGCTGGTGTGCTGTTCATTGTAGACAGCAGCATATATATTGAGCCACCCCATGACCATCATTACAAGCCAGAGGATCACGGTGACCCAGTCAAGTCTCACCAGTATGTTATTGTTCTTCTCCATCAGGTCTCAGCACCATTTTCAAAACATAGTCCTCAAGGTATTTTCTCTTTATACTGCCGGTAAGGTATTTCTCAATCATCAGGCTGGCAATGGGGGCGGCGAAGGTTGATCCGAAGCCGGCATTCTCCACATAGACAGCTATGGCTATCTGCGGATTGTCTTTAGGTGCAAAGGCAACGAAGATTGAGTGATCCTTACCATGCGGGTTTTGTGCTGTCCCGGTCTTGCCACATATTATTATACTGTCAAGTCTTGCGCCACGGGCCGTAGAGCCCGCTCCGCCGTTTACGGCTCCCTCCATTCCCTCTATCACCGGCTCAAAGTTTTCCGGTAAGATACCAGTAATGTATTTCTGTGTATAGAGGGGAGAGGGGGCTCCGTTATCGCCTATCTTCTTCACTACATGAGGGATATAGAATGACCCCCTGTTGGCAATGACAGCAGCCATGTTCGCCATCTGAAGGGGTGTTGCTCCTATCTCTCCCTGCCCTATAGCCAGGGATATCACCGTCAGTGCCTTCCATCTGTCCTTGCCATAATAACGGTCATAGTATGAGCGTGCCGGGATAAAGCCGGATAGCTCGTTTGGCAGGTCTATCCCCAGCCTGTTACCGAAACCGAAGGCAACAAGGTATTCCCTCCACTTGTCAAATGCATCCTGAACGGACCTGTATTCCGGATTCTCAAGGATGTTCCTGAAGGCATTGCAGAACCATGCATTGCATGACTGAGCCACCGCTTCAGGCAGATTGAGCGGTGACCGGTGTGAGTGGCACCCTACCGTCAGTGAGCCGGCATGGTACCCGTTGCTGCAGCTAAAGAGCGAGGTGGGACGAATGACAGCCTCCTGCAGCCCGATCAGCCCGTTCATGATCTTGAAGGTTGAGCCTGGAGGATATGAAGCCATCAGCGCCCTGTCAAAAAGCGGTTTGATGGTGTCAGCCTGTAACAGCTGAAAATTCTCTGACCTTATCCTGCCCACCAGCAGTGAAGGATCATAGGTGGGGGAAGAGACTAGGGTGAGTATCTCTCCCGTGGCCGGCTCAATGGCTACTATTGAGCCGTTCTTGTTCTGCATCAGCTGCTCACCATACTCCTGCAGGGTGAGGTCAATGGTTGACCACAGGTTGGTGCCCGGCACCGCCACAGTATCATACCTCCCGTCAGCATAGGAGCCCTTGATATTGTTATGTACATCAACCAGGAAGATGTTTACCCCTTTCGCTCCCCTGAGCTGCTCCTCATATGATTTCTCTATGCCGCTGACCCCTATGTAGTCACCTGAACGGTAGTATCTGTCTTTCGCCAGCAGCTTATTGTCCACCTCCCCCACATAACCCAGCAGATGCGCAGCTACCGGACGGGTGTATTTCCTCAGGGTTCTGGCCTGAACATAGAAGCCCGGGAACCGGTAAAGCTCCTCCTGCAGAACAGCATATGTCTCGGAGGAGATCATCTTCATGAATACCGAAGGCGCCCTGCGGGACCAGGAGACAGCTGTCTTCATCCTTGCCCTGAAATCTTCCATCGTGATCCCAAGGATCTGATTGAATCTTACCGTATCAAAGGCACCGGTCTGAACAGGTATCACCAAAAGGTCATAGGCAGCCTGGTTGTATACGATCAGCTCTCCGTTACGGTCATAAATAAGTCCGCGCGCAGGATACTGGGTGACAGGCCTCAGTGCATTGTTGGCAGCGGAGACGCGATAGGTCTTGTCCACAATCTGAATATAGAACAGGCGCACTAAAAGTATTACCGCTGTCAGAAGCACCAGCGCCATGATAACGAATTTCCTGTTTGCATACCTGTCCTTCATGGCTGTTTACTCATCTGTGTGGCCTGAAGAAATCAAAGAGAACAATGAAGAACGTTGTCACTGCAGTGCTGAGCACAACCCTCAGCAGTGTGTGCAGAAAGTTCCTCAGGCTGAAGATCTCCACAAAGAAGAGTGCCAGATGGTGCACCAAAACAACGGTGACTGTATAGACAAAGAACCATCTGAGGCCACTTCTGTATGATGAAGGAGACATCTCTGCCTCTACCGTCTCAGATGTCACGTTGACTGAGAGTATCCAGGGACGGACAAAGCCGGCCATCACCGTGGCAAAGACATGAACGCCCATGGTGCCGGAGAAAAGATCCACTACAAACCCGGTGAGAAAACTTAACAGGAGCAGAATCCATGAGGGTATCGATACCGGCAGGATCAGTATGAACATCACGTAAACGAAGGGGTTGACATATCCGCTGAACTCTATATTATTAAATATGAGCAGCTGAAGAACAATCAGCAGAACAAAGGCACCGGCATATCGGAGTAAACTGTTCATCGCGGCACCTCCTCTTCAAGAATTTCTCTCTCCTTCCTTGTCAGGTTCCCTATAACATATACATTCGTGAGCCTTTTGAAATCTGCTGAAAGCAGAACCTCAAGCGTGATGAAGTCGCCCCCTCTCTCCTGTTCACCGGTGAGGGTTCCTGCCATCAGCCCTGCCGGGAAGATGGCAGAATAGCCGCTGGTGACAATTGTATCACCTTCATTGATCCTTACATGATGAGGTATTTCTGACAGGCGCGCATAGCGATAGTTGGTGCCGTTCCATGCAAGTGATCCGAAATAGTCGTTGCGGGCTATGCTTGCACTGAGTCGGAAATCGGTGTTGAGCAGTGACATCACTACCGAATAGTTTCGTGATACCCCTACAACCACTCCAACTACTCCTGTGGATGAAGCTACTCCCATTCCAGTTGTGACGCCCTGCGCTGATCCTTTGTCAAGGGTAATGAAATTCTTCTGATTGTTGACCGAGTTGCTGATGACTCTTGCATTCAGGTATGTATAGTTAACACCGCTGACACTGTCCGCGACAGGGATAAATCCGAGCAGTGGCGAAGTAGCCGCCCTGGCAAGCTGTCTCTTTAACCTGGTGTTTTCTGCCATCAGTTCTTCATTAACCCTGCGCAGCCGGAAATAATAGCTTCCCCTCTCAATGCGTTCTGCAACGAAACCGTTGACAGAACGGGCCACGCCATAGAGCACGGTCTGATGGTAATTATGGGATGTGGTGATCATAATGAGAGCCACTGCTTCCAGCACAAGGAACAAAATCAGGGTTTTAAACCTTAGCAGGAAGTTCAGCAGGCTTCTCATTCATGCAATGTATTTATCTCATCAGGAACGGATACTTTTCTACATTCTTCAGGGCAACGCCTGTACCTCTCACAACAGCGTGAAGCGGATCTTCCGACACCCTGAACGGGATATTGATCTTGTCAGTAAGGCGCTTGTCAAGTCCTCTCAGGAGTGCTCCGCCGCCGGCAAGGAAAACGCCCTTGTTGACAATGTCAGCATAGAGCTCCGGCGGCGTCTGTTCAAGAACCTGGAGTATTGATGCTTCTATCTTGGTGAGTGACTTGTCAAGGCAGTAAGCTATCTCCTGGTAAGAGACAGGTATTTCAATGGGCAGCGAAGTCATCAGGTTGGGACCGCGCACCACAAAATCAGCCGGAGGATTTTCAATGTCAGGCAGGGCAGCGCCAACGGCTATCTTTATATCCTCGGCAGTCTTTTCGCCTATCTTGATATTATGCTGGTGTCTCATGTAAGCCTGGATATCAGAGGTAAAACCGTCACCGGCAACCCTGATTGACCTGTTGCATACTATACCCCCGAGGGCAATTACTGCTATCTCGGTTGTCCCTCCTCCTATGTCAACTACCATGCACCCTTCTGGCGCTTCCACATCAAGACCAATTCCTATAGCTGCGGCCATGGGTTCATATATAAGATACACATCCCTTCCTCCCGCATGCTCCGATGAATCACGTACCGCCCTGATCTCTACTTCAGTACTTCCGCAGGGGATACCCACAACCATCTTGAGCGAGGGAGAGAAGAACTTGGGTCCGGTATTAATCATCCTGATCATTCCCCTGATCATCAGCTCGGCTGCGTTGAAATCAGCTATCACGCCGTCGCGAAGGGGTCTGATAACCCTTATATTTTCATGCGTCCTGCCATGCATCTGCCGGGCTCTTTCGCCTATGGCGATCAGTTTGCCTGTATTCCGGTCAATAGCCACTATAGAGGGCTCATCCACAACCAGCTTGTCATTTGCAATAATATTGGTGTTCGCAGTACCCAGGTCAATTGCCACCTCCTGTGAAAGAAAAGAAAATAATCCCATTGGTCCTTTAAGCTATTTCTTGTTGTTCTTATTTCAATGTTTAAAATGTCTTACACCTGTAAAAACCATCGCCACCCCCGTTTTATTGCAGTAATCAATTGATTCCTGGTCACGGACGGAACCGCCTGGTTGCACCACGGCGCTGATTCCTGCCTCATGGGCCATGGTGACAGAGTCAGCAAACGGGAAGAAGGCATCGGAAGCCATCACTGCCCCATCAAGCGCGAAGCCGAAAGCACGTGCCTTGTCAATTGCCTGGTGCAGGGCATCAATCCTGGATGTCTGTCCTATCCCGCTGGCACACAGCTGCTTCCCTTTTGCCAGCACAATGGCATTGGAACGGCTGTGCTTCACTATCTTGTTGGCAAAGACCATGTCCTGATATTCCTCGTCCGAGGGATGTCTTGTCGTGACCGGCTTCATGCCGGCAGCCGTCTCTGTTGAGCTGTCGCGCTCCTGCCATAGCACACCACCAAGCATCGACCTGTAGCTTGAGCCGTCAGCGCCACCGATACGGCGCCGCAGAATGATCCTGTTCTTTTTCGAGCTGAGTATCTCAACAGCCCTCTGAGTGAATGAAGGAGCCATTACAATTTCCAGGAAGATCTTGTCCATCAGGGCAGCAACAGTCTCGTCAACCTCCCTGTTCACAATGGCCACCCCTCCGTATGCTGAGACAGGGTCACAGGCCAGGGCAGCCTCCCATGCTTCACCCAGCGCTGAGCGTGAAGCCACTCCACATGCATTGTTATGCTTGATAACGGCACAGGTTGTCTCATCAAACTCGTCAATGAGATTGATGGCTGACTCAATATCAAGGAGATTATTGTAAGAGATCTCCTTGCCGTGCAGCTGATCAAAGACCAGGTCAGTATTGCCGAAGAAAGCCCCCTTCTGATGCGGATTCTCACCATATCTCAGTATGCGTGATTCATTTATACTCTTCCTGAAAGCCATGACCTCACCTCTTCTGTTGAACCAGTTGAAGATGGCAGTGTCATAATGTGAAGTCAGGCTGAAAGCCTCGAGGGCAAAGCGGTAACGCTGTCCGCCGCTTACAATCCCGCTGCCGCTCTCAAGTATCTGCATCAAATCACCATATTGCTGACGAGACGAGACAATAAGCACATCATCCCAGTTTTTGGCTCCTGCCCTGATAAGGGAGATCCCTCCTATATCAATCTTTTCAATGATCTCCTGGTCAGAAGCTCCCGAAGCCACCGTCTCCTCAAAGGGATACAGATCAACTATCACCAGGTCAAAGAGCGGTATGCTGTACTCCGACACCTGCATCATGTCAGCCTCACTGCTTCTTCGTGCAAGTATACCGCCGAAAACAGAAGGGTGCAGAGTTTTGACCCTGCCTCCAAGTATTGAGGGATAGGTTGTCAGATCCTCAACCTTCATGGCAGGGATGCCGGCCGAAGTAATGAAATCCCATGACCCTCCCGTGGAGATAATGCTGACATCAAACTCATTGAGTTTCCTGACAATAGCCTCGAGACCCTCCTTATAATAAACAGAAATAAAGGCGCTCTTTATTCTTACATCCCTCATCACCAATAAATTAGATTAATGATATTACGGCAGAAGCAATCGGATAAAAATAGATATTTTTTTTGATTGTCAATGTTTATCAAATAATTGAATTGATGATTCTGCGCTGATACATTGATGTTTCATATTTGACTATCTTTGATCGGAAATAAAAACGGGGTCATGTGGTTAAAAATGTTCAGGGAGAGCTTTCTGTTCGCCTACAATTCAGTTGTGGTGAACAAGCTCCGTACATTCCTGTCACTTTTTGGAATAACTATCGGTATTGTTTCAATCATTTCTGTTTTTACCGTGTTCGACTGGATGGAGGGGAGCATCAGGGAGAGCATCGCAAGCCTCGGGGATAATACCATTTATGTTGAAAAATGGCCATGGACATCTGATGCGAACATCAAGTGGTGGGACATGATCAAGTGGCCGCCCCCTTCAATTGAAGACTATGAGGCGGTGATAAAGAGATCATCTTCAGCCAGTGCAGTCTGCTATACAGTGAGCTCGTCCGAACCTGTTAAGTACAGGGGAAATATGATAGGCGAAACATGGATCATGGGAGCCACACATGACTTTGAAAATGTCAGGTCTTTTGATATTGAAAAAGGCAGATACTTTGCCCAATCGGAGACTGCCTCAGGAAAACCCGTGGCAATTATCGGTGCCGAGGTGGCGGAAAAGCTTTTTGACAGGATTGATCCTGTAGGAAAGGAAATCTCCATTGACAGGTATAAAGCCCGGGTTATTGGGGTCTTCAAAAAGGAAGGCAAGGGTGGAATAAGCGACAACGGCATGGATGAGGGCGTTCTGGTGCCTATCGACTTCAGCCGCCAGTTTATCAACTTCCGCAATCCTTTCCTCAACTCGGACATCATGATCAGGGGGAAGGACAATGTGTCCGTACAGCAACTCTCGGATGAGATAACAATGATCCTTCGCGCCGCAAGGCGAATCGGTCCGGGTGAGGAAAACAACTTCTCCATAAACAGGGCAACCCAGATAACCAGCACCCTCGAGCCTGTTTTCAGGGGAATAAACATCGCCGGATGGATCATCGGAGGATTCTCCATACTCGTGGGAGGATTCGGCATTGCCAACATCATGTTCGTGTCAGTACGTGAACGCACCAGCATAATAGGCATTCAGATGGCCCTCGGCGCCAAGAGAAGATGGATACTTCAGCAGTTCCTCACCGAATCAGTGCTGCTCTCTGTGACAGGAGGCATTCTGGGACTGATAATAGTTTTTATTGGTACCCTCTTCATCAATTATTTCTTTACACTGGGGATGTATCTTACAGCCGGAAACATCATACTGGCAATAGTGATATCGGCTACCATCGGCATTATTGCCGGATTTGCACCGGCATCATCCGCATCAAGGATGAACCCCGTGGAGGCTATCGGTTACTCATTCTGATCGCCAGGTATAGCCACTTCTTTCTGACCCCTGTTCTTCTCCACCCAGTTTGTCAGCTCCACAAACTGACTGACTGAGAGCTGCTCAGCCCTCATGGAAAGCAGCGGCATATCACCGGCACCGGGATCAACCATTGCTTTTAACGGATTGCGTATCATCTTGCGCCGCTGGTTGAAACAACGCTTTACCACGCTGACAAACAGTTTTTCATTGCAGTTCAACCGCTCAACAGTGTTGCGGGTAAGGCGTATCACGGCCGATTTCACCTTCGGGGGAGGTGAAAAGTTTTGCTCACTCACCGTAAAAAGGTATTCAATTTCATACCATGCGCCCAGGAGGACGCTCAGGATGCCATAAACACGGCTTCCCGGTGCTGAACAGATCCTTTCGGCAACCTCTTTCTGAACCATTCCCACAACCTCTGTCACACGGTCACGGTTGCCGATGATCCTGAAAAAGATCTGACTGGATATGTTGTAGGGGAAATTACCTATTACTGCCAGCCTTTCACCCATCGGCCGAAGGTCAAGATCCAGGAAATCGCCTTCAATGATCTCCGCCGGTCCCTTCAGATTACGGGCAAGGTATTCCACTGACTCGCCGTCTATCTCCACCACCCTGAATGAAGGAAGGTCTTTCTCAACAAGGAATTGGGTCAATACCCCCATGCCCGGCCCTACTTCAATGACCGAGTCACAGCCTTCGGCCCGGAGTGCCTCAACAATCGCCGCCGCTATCCTTTTGTCCTTCAGAAAATGCTGTCCGAGGTGTTTCTTGGCCCTTACCCTGTCAGATCCCATGCCGGCTCTCATTTGATCAGTTCCCACGGAGGCACAATCCTTTCAGACCCCAAACCCGGAATATTTATTCTCTCAAGCAGGTTGATGAACAGCTTCAACAGGTTGAAATAGAGAGTCACAAAAAGCAGAATATTCATCAGCCACACAACCATCATATTGAACCAGAGAGTGCTTATCCTGAGATTGCCGATCATCTTGAAGGGTGCATAGAAATGAGCCCTTCCCGTACGAGAACCGGGAAGCATAAGCACAGGGTCAGACTTCTGAATGATTCTTTTATCTGTCTCATAGAGCTTTTTCTGTACTGTTCGGCTGAGAACCAGGTCTGCCAGCTCATTGTTATGATTGGCCGTCCGTATGTTGACAAGCTCGTCCTGCCCTTTCCGCGCAACAATATTCCTGGTGATGCTGTCTTTGGCCGCAGTGTATTTCAGGTAGATCCTACGTATAACCTTCTGCAGCGAGTCGAGGTAATCACTGACAATGTAGGAAGCATCCGTTGTGAAAGGTTCCTTTTTTATCACCCTCATTGCCTGTGCCGGATCAAGCCCGGCCTCTTTACTGAGCTCCCCGATATGGGTCTCCAGCTTGTACAGGTTGCTCCGGTATATTTCCTGAAACTCTGGCCGGCCGGCTGCCCAGGCACATTCCCTGCTCTTGCGCTTCAGCTCGGGAACCAGGAAAGCCGACTGCCAGTCGTAACGGCTGATCATCATCTCCGTTTCAAAATAGGGTTTCATATACCTGTTTGAACGGAACTGCTCCACGGCAATAGCCTCGTAAGACCAGCGGGTGGTCATCACATCACCCAGTACAGGAACATATACCTTATGGGTCAGCGAGTGGTGGAGGTCATCAAACCGTATCATGGCGCCTCCCAGTAACAGCTGGGGCACAAGAACCAAAGGAATGAGAATGTAGATGCTTATGACCGATCTCATTCCGGCAGAGATGTTCAGTCCCACCATATTCCCGAAACAGGATGTGGTAAACAGGATGAGCCAGTGACGCCACATCATGCCCTGCACATCAAGAATCTGCTGGGCAATGATCACATACATCAGGGTCTGCACCGCTGACAGCCCAAAGAGAAAATTTATCTTCGAATAAAGGTAGCTTGACCGGCTGATGTTGAGGTATTTCTCACGCTCAAGGATCTTTCTGTCCCTGAAGATCTCCTCAGCGCTGACAGTAAGCCCGAGGAAAAGGGCTACCACCACGCTCATGAACAGGAAGACCGGGTAGCTCTTGTTGTCAGAGAAGAGATAGACCCCGTCAGAGATGTATTTTGAGACGAAGGCAAGGATAAAAGCCAGCAGGGGTGGCTGGAGGAGATTAATGACCAGGTACTGCTTGTCGGCATACTTCCTGACCAGATTCCTCCTGACGAAGGTACGTATCTGCTTCATCCTGCCGGGGATCTTGAAGTTGCTTGGCGGCAGAGGTTTCATCTCAGGCCTGCCTGCCAGCGAAGGCTCCATCTTTTGTCTGTACCGGTGGTACCACTCTACCGGTGACACCTGCCTTTCCTGTCCTCTCCTTCCGTCAGGGTCAACCACCTTTCCCTCAACAATCTGGAGTATCTCCTGTGTCTCCACATTGCCGCAGGTAGGGCACTCGCTCTCCGCCGCATTGGCCTGGGAAGTCTCTGTTTTAAAGTAGACGATGGCATCCACGGGATCACCGTCATAGATCATGTAACCGCCCCGGTCAAGCACCCAGAGCCTGTCAAACATCTTGAGTATGTCTGATGAAGGCTGATGGATAATGACAAAGACCAGCTTGCCATTTATTGCCTGGTCCTTAAGCAGGTCCATGACATTCTCCGAGTCGTGCGATGACAGGCCTGAGATGGGTTCATCAGCAAAGAGCACTGCCGGCTCACGCATAAGCTCCAACCCAATGTTCAGCCGCTTGCGCTGCCCTCCGCTTATCTTCTTGTTCAGCGGATCACCAACGAGCAGGTCGCGGTAATCATACAGATCAAGCTGCTTGAGCATGGAGACAACCACCTCGTTCAGCTTCTCCTCATCATAATCGCCAAAAGTGAGCCTGGCATTATAATAGAGGTTCTGATAGACGGTAAGCTCCTCAATCAGGAGATCATCCTGGGGGACATATCCAATGAGTCCGTTCAGCTCCTCTGACTCATTGTGCAGGTCATAGCCGTTGATATATACGGACCCGCTCTCCGGCTTCAGCTTCCCGTTCAGAATGTTAAGCAGGGTGCTCTTGCCCACACCACTGCCTCCCATAATACCGACGAGGTTGCCCGACCTGACACTGAAACTCATGGGCTGGACACCGTTCTCCGAGCCCTTGAAACGGTATGATATGTTGTGGCCTTCGAAAACGATATCCTCAACGAAATTGGCCTTAATGAACTTTCTGAAGATGACAGTATAGTAGAGAGGAGCCATGCCCTGACCACGTATATTCACCCCGGGCTCAAGAAGGTAAGGTCTCATCGGAACCACGTTGAGGCCCTTGAAGTGAAGTTGCATCTTCCCCTCGTACATGAAAAGGATGTGGCCCGTGCTCTTTATATAGAGAACATAGAGTGTTCCCCTCAGTCCCCTGGAAACCATATGGTGCCACTCATGGTAGTTCGAGTAACGTGAGGAAGCTTCGCCTACGTTGCCTTCACCTTCAATGGCAAGGAACGACTCCGGGCTGATCCTGTCAAATTTCATCCCGAGCATGAAGGCATGGGCGTTGGTCTTCTCCTGCTGCGAGATGTTGAATGTACGGGCTACTATGTCAATGATAGACGACTCCTGCTCAGAAATGGTGCCGTCCTCAAAGACAAACTCCAGCAACTGGAGAAAGACGATCATCCTCTCTTCAATGAAGAGACCCTTCTTTATCTGCCTGCAAATGTTGGTGATCTGGAAGGTGATAAGGGAATCCTCATCTGACAGCTCACCCTCCTCCACCGCTTTCAGCTCCCGCTCATAAAAATGGAGGTTATTCTCATAGAGCTTGAAGTACTCCTCTTCAAGTTCCTGATTGAGGTAACGCCTCAGATAACTGCGAAGGATCTTTTTGCCCCTTGTTGTAACCCCCGCGGGATTTACAGTAGAGATAATGGCAAAGATATGTATCAGTGCATGTAATACTGATTCCCTCATAGACTCAAAAAAAGACCGCAAGCTTTGTTTGCGGTCTACCGGTATCTTATGGTTTTTACTTTATCAGTTCAGACCTCACCGAATTCACGGCTTTCTTCAGGCTCTCTATTTCATCCATTGTGAGGCTGGTGTTCAGGGTGTCATATACATCCTTCACCGGCTGCACTGCCGCCAATATCCTCTCAATGAGCGGATCACTGCTGTGAGGTGAGGCAAGCTCAAGGAAGAGCTCAAACGACTTCTTCTGTTCGAGGAGGGTCGATTCAAATCCTGACAGGTGCCCGCCTGATTCTGAGACAGAAAGGGTGAGGTACATACCCTCCACCCAGGCGCCTCCTACCATCAGAAGAGCCAGGTTTGCCTGCCCGGCATCAACCATATATGCATAGGTGCGGTCAAAGGCATCAGTAAGAATGGTCACAAGCGTGTCCCTGTTGTCAAAATTCTCCTTGATCCTGTCATAGAGTGACTCATCATAGATCTTTGAAAGATTCTGCTCAAGGGCAAGCGTCCGTATGGCCGCCAGGTAGTCAATCACATCCTGCTGCATATTGTAGAGAGTGGAATAACTGAGATCGGCTCCGTAAACACCCAGATTGACGGAACGATTGTAACTCTCCACATAATTGCGGGCATTGTCCGGAGGATTGGTTGCTCCAAGAATGTAACCAAGGTCCATGTCAGTAAGCTTCTTGATCACTTCGGCGGAGGTTGGAAGAGGATAAACATTCTCTTCAATCTTCTTTTCAAGGGCCTCGAGCTCAACCGGATTGATCTCTTTCTGCTTCCTTGATTCACCCCTGTTCTTACAGGAGGATGCACCGGCAACTGTCACAATCATCACAGCGACCAGTATCTTTGCGAGAGTCTTTTTCATATAACTGCTGTTTGGTACTATTGTTTGGCTTCGTAAAAATAAGACTTTTTACACATTCAGCCGGCATAATATGTCAAGAATAATTCTATGTTGAACCGGCACCTGAGACATGTGTACATAACACCGTGGCAGGCCGGTTGTTCATTGTCATTTTCTGCTAACTTTGCAACCCTAGAATTGAAAGGTCCATGATATACAATTTTGACGAGGCCCCGGTGAGGGAGAACACTGACTGCCTTAAGTATGACAGACGGGAAGAGGTCTTCGGCAGAGCCGACGTGATCCCCATGTGGATAGCCGACATGGATTTTGCAACCCCTCCGTTTATTATTGAGGCTCTCCGCGAAAGACTTAATCACGAGATACTCGGATACTCTTTCAGACCTGACGGCTATTTTGAATCTTTCATCACCTGGGTTGCAGCGCTGCACGGCTGGGAGATACAGCGCGAATGGATAGAATTCAGCCCGGGAGTGGTTCCGGCACTCAACATATGCACCCACGCCTACACCTCGCCGGGCGATGAGATCATTATTCAGCCACCGGTCTATCCTCCATTTTACGGGGCGGTCTCTGATCACGGACGCCGACTGGTGTTCAATCCACTGATTGAGACGGATAAAGGATACCTCATGGACTTAGAGGGTCTACGAAGGGTCATCACCCCGAAAACCAGAATGCTCATCCTCTCAAATCCACATAACCCGGTGGGCAGGGTGTGGACCAGGGATGAGCTGTCAGAACTGGCTGAGATATGCCATGAAAAGGGGATAGTGGTTCTGTCCGACGAGATTCACTCTGACCTCACCATGCCGGGTGTGAAGCATGTGCCACTGGCTTCCGTTTCAGAGAAAGCGGCTATGATGACGGTGACATGTATGGCTCCAAGCAAGACTTTCAACCTTGCAGGACTGTCAACCTCATCAATGATAATCTCCGACCCGGATCTGATGAAGCAATACCGTGCCACCCTCGTGGGTCTCCATCTGCACCTGGGGAACATCTTCGGAAATGTTGCCTCGGAGGCTGCATACACCGGTGGCCGCGAATGGCTTGACCAGCTGATGCAATATGTCGAGGGGAATGTTGACCTGGTGATGAATTTCTGCCGTGACCGACTGCCAGTTATCAGGCCGTTGCGGCCTGAAGCTACATATATGATATGGCTCGACTGCCGGGCGATGGGGATGAGCGGCACGGGACTCAACCGTTTTTTTGTTGATCATGCCGGCGTAGGGATGAATGAAGGATCACGATTTGGCCCGGGAGGCGAAGGATTCATGCGGATGAACCTGGCCTGCCCGCGTGCGACGGTGCAGAAGGCTCTTGAGCAGATAGAAAACGCAATAAAGAAAGCAGGGTGAGAGACAACAACAGACTGAGTGTTAAACTGACTCTTGAGGACGGCACCGTCTATCGCGGCTGGTCGTTCGGCGCACCGGTGGCTGCCGCCGGGGAGGTGGTCTTCAACACGGCCATGACAGGCTACCCCGAGAGCCTGACTGACCCCTCCTACAGGGGACAGATACTCTGCCTCACCTACCCTCTGGTGGGCAACTACGGAGCACCGGGAAAGAACGAACAGGACGACCTGTTTATGTTTTACGAATCGTCTGGTGTGCATATCTCCGCACTGATAGTCTCCGACTACTCCTTTGAATATAGTCACTGGAACGCCATCGAGAGCCTCGACGAGTGGCTGCGGCGATGCAACGTTCCGGGCATCTTCGGCATTGACACCCGCGCGCTGACAAAGCGTATCCGCGAGAAGGGCGCCATGCTGGGCAAAGTGGAGCCTGAAGGGATGACAGCGGAGTTCTATGACCCTAACAGAGTTAACCTGGTGGCTGAGGTGAGCACCTCTGAACGCAGGGTGTACGGCAACGGGAAATACCGGATAATGCTGGTCGACTGCGGGGTTAAATACAATATTATCCGTAACCTCCTGAAGCGCGATACCACTATCATCCGTGTTCCATGGGATTATGACTACAGCACTGAAGAGTATGACGGACTGTTTCTTACCAACGGTCCCGGCGACCCGAAAATGTGCCGGACGGCAATAGACAACATAAGAAAGTCGCTTGACGATGACCGCCCCATTTTTGGAATCTGCCTGGGCAACCAGCTGATGGCCCTGGCGGCGGGAGCTGATACCTACAAGCTTCGTTACGGTCACCGCAGTCACAACCAGCCGGTGCAGATGGTTGGTACTGACAGGGCATATATCACCTCACAGAACCACGGTTTTGCCGTGAACAACAATACACTGCCCACCGGATGGGTGCCGTTGTTTGTCAACGTGAATGACAATACCAACGAGGGGATGAAGCATGTCTCAAAACCCTTTTTCTCCACCCAGTTCCACCCGGAAGCCTCCGGAGGACCCACGGACACGGATTTTTTGTTTGATCTCTTTATTGAGAATATTGCTCAGGTATCCGGCAGCAGGCTATAGGTAAGAGGCAAGAGGCAAGAGAGGGCCGATCTGCCAGCTGTCGGAAACACAGCCAGGTTGCAGGGAATACAATAGCATTGACAGAAATAGCTCATAGAGCTATAAGAATTGCAGAAATCATACCCCGACCAAATACCAGGATGGCCGTAGGCCATCAAGAATTGTAGAAGTCATGTCCCAACAAAAGACCAAGATGGCCGTAGGCCATCAAGAATTGTAGAACAGAACCGCACAGGGTGACGATGGCCGTAGGCCATCAAGAATTGTAGAACAGATGAGCACAGGGTGACGATGGCCGTAGGTCATCAGGAATTGTGGCACCGGATACACATCCGTAGGGATGGCTGTAGGCCATCAAGAATTGTAGCACCGGATACACATCCGTAGGGATGGCTGTAGGCCATCAAGAATTGTAGAACAGATGAGCACAGGATGACGATGGCTGTAGGCCATCAAGAATTGTAGCACCGGATACACATCCGTAGGGATGGCTGTAGGCCATCAAGAATTGTATAACCGGGCTCGCACGGGTATACCCGCCTGCAACTCCTCCGGGGAACACCCGGCCATGAATCCCTTCATCAAATCATCAATCCGCTGCTGAATGATTTTCCGTCCCGTATTAACTATGCTGCCAGTGTGCGTATAGTCGGCCACAGAAGCAACAGAAAATGAACCAGATCCTGCCTTCTTTGCAGCTTCCCGGTAAGCCACCCTGAAAGGAACGCCTTCACGGACCATCCTGTTTGCCTCCTCCACGGAGAAGATATCATTGTAGCGGGTATCGCTCAGAATATCCTTCCTGACTACAAGCCCCTCCAATGCACCGCGGATAGCATGTATCAGTTCTGTTATGCCATCAAAGGCATCAAAAAGCACTGCCTTCAGCTCCTGGTAATCGCGGTTATAGCCAGGTGGCAGTCCGGCTGTCATCAGAGCTATTTCTCCCGGCACAGCCAGCAGCCTGTTGCAGCGAACCCGGATCAGCTCAAACAGGTCGGGATTCTTCTTCTGTGGCATTATTGATGAACCGGTGGTGAGGTCTTCAGTGAGAGCGACAAACTGATAACCCGGTGACATGAACAGGATCACGTCCGAGGCGAACCTTCCAATGGTGCCTGCCACCGATGCAATGGCGCCAGTGACCTGTCTTTCGGTGCGGCCGCGGCTCATCTGGGCATAGGGTGATGAGACAATAAGCCTGCTGAATCCCAGAAGTTCAGCCGTCATCTCACGGTCTATCGGAAGGGAGGTGCCGTAACCCGCAGCAGTTCCCAGCGGAGAGGCATCAGCGAGGGCGGCCGCACCGGAGAGAACATGCAGATCGTCACAAAGACTCTCGGCATATGAGGCAAACCAGAGTCCGAATGATGTTACCATAGCAGCCTGCATGTGCGTGAATCCTGGCATCAGATCACCTTTATGGGTCTCACTCAGATCAAGGAAATCCTCTGCCAGTTTCTTAAGATCATGTGCCAGCAGAAAGGATTGATGCCTGATATACAGGTGGAGATCAGTCAGCACCTGGTCATTCCGTGAGCGGCCGGTATGAAGTTTGCCTGCGGCATCCAACGCAATTTGATTGCCCTTGAAGTTTGCCTGCGGCTTCTCTGCCGGTTCCCCGGCCATGGCATGAAGGCGGTTCTCAACCCAGGAATGGATATCCTCAAACTCCTTCCCTATCGAGAAATCGCTCTGCGCTGTTTCCTCAAAGAGCCGGGCCAGGCCGGCAAGGAGACTATCCTTCTCGCCGGCTGAAATCAGCCCACACCTCTCAAGCATGACTGCATGAGCCATTGAACCAACAATGTCATAAGGAGCCAGCCTGGCATCATAAATCCTGTCATTGGCACAGGTAAAGCTGATGAGTGATTCCTTCGTCTTGCCTCCCTTATCCCACAAGTGCATCTTCAGTCACTTTCTTTTTGTTTGCCTCCATGATGGCATGGTGAGCCATCAGTCGTATGGCGTTGATACGTATGAACCCGAGGCTGTCAGCCTGGTTGAATCCTCCCTCGATATCCATGCTCGACAGCTCCTTATTATATAATGACGACGGCGACTCACGTCCTTCAATGATTATATTACCCTTGTACAGGGTCATATGCACCACCCCGTCAATCACCTCCTGGCTCTTGTCCATGGCAGCCTTCAGGAACTCCATTTCTGGCGAAAACCAGAACCCGTTGTAGACCAGCTCGGCAAAAACCGGCGCCAGCATATTCCTCAACCGCATCACCTCGCGGTCCATGGCTATCCCTTCAATATCCTTGTGAGCTGCATAAAGGATGGTCGCACCGGGGGTCTCATAGATACCTCTCGACTTGATTCCCACAAACCTGTTCTCCACCATGTCAAGAAGGCCTATGCCATTGGCACCGCCAAGCTTATTAACATAAGTGAAAAGTTCCAGCGGATCGCTGTAACTGGTGCCATCATCCTTGTTGGTAACATTTACCGGGATCCCGTCCTTGAAAGTGATGGAAATATGTGTCTCTTTATCCGGCGCATCCATCGGCATTACAATCTTCTGAAGAATATCCTTCCCGGCGAAGTAGAGTGGATCCTCCAGGATGCCTGCCTCATGGCTGATGTGCATCAGATTGTCATCTTCGCTGTATGGCTTTGAAATGGAAGCCTTGACCGGGATGCGATTGCCGGCGGCGTACCTGATCATGTCTGACCGTCCCTGGAACTGCGAGAGGAACCCGGCATCCTTCCAGGGAGAAATAACTTTGATATCAGGCTTCAACGCATAGTAGGCCAGCTCGAAGCGCACCTGATCGTTGCCCTTCCCGGTTGCACCATGTGAAACATAATCAGCACCGTATTCAATGGCAGCCTCTATCTGCTTCTTCGCGATGAGGGGGCGGGCCAGCGCCGTCCCCAGGAGGTAGCGGTCCTCATATACCGCGTTTGCCTTAACCGCCTGGAAAATATAGTCAGTAACAAACTCCCTTTGCAGGTCCTCAATTATCACTGCCGAGGCGCCTATTGCAAGTGCCTTCTCGCGGACCGCCTCAAAATCATCATCCTGCCCCACGTCAGCCACATATGCAATAACCTCGTATCCTTTGTTTATAAGCCATTTGAGAATCACGGAGGTATCAAGTCCCCCGGAATATGCAAGCATTACTTTTTTCATCAGTTAAATTTTTTTCGGGACAGAGACCGCAAACCGTAAAACCAGGCTGACAATCATTAGCATGTACAAGGTCTGCGGATTCTGTTTTAAGATTTTGTTATTGTTCTCAACTCGAATATTGTGCTGAGGCACTCTTCAACCGCCTCATTGCTGATATTGTCACGCGGGATCAGCAGGATAGTGTCATCTCCGGCAACCGTTCCGGCTATCTCATACCGGCCGGCACGGTCTATTCTTATAGCTACTGCCGACGCGAATCCCGGCGGGGTGCTTATCAGCAGAAGTCCTCTTGCCCAGGTAATCCCGGTAATTGCTGCCGTTGATGTGTCCGGAAGAACCTCCACGGTCTCCCCTCTTCCAGAGGGAAGGAGATAGCGATAACCCCCGCTGCCGTCAAATCCCCTGCTGATACCCAGCTGCCTTAAATCGCGGGAGAGTGTAGCCTGCGTACACTTCATCCCTGTGCCCTCCATCATCATGAGCAGCTCCTCCTGTGATACAATCACATTCTCTCTGACAAGCTTCTCTATCAATGCCAGTCGTGATGCTCTGTTAATGTTTGTATTTTTATTCATTTATGATGCAAATTTATACATTTTTTATTATTGCAACCATTCCGGCAACAAAAAATTGTATTTTTACACCCCAAACGGGAATGATGAATGAGGATATAAAGAAGGTACTGTTGCTGGGCTCCGGAGCTCTTAAGATAGGTGAAGCAGGTGAATTTGACTACTCCGGCTCCCAGGCGCTGAAGGCCCTCCGTGAGGAGGGAATCTTCACAGTACTTATCAATCCGAATATTGCCACTGTACAGACCTCAGAAAAGATTGCCGACAAGATATACTTCCTGCCTGTCACGCCTAAATTTGTGGAGAGGGTCATTGAGCGTGAGAAGCCTGACGGGATACTGCTCTCTTTCGGCGGCCAGACTGCTCTAAACTGTGGCACGGCTCTATTTCGCAGCGGGGTGTTTGACATCCATGGAGTTAAGGTGCTGGGCACACCTGTGGATGCCATCATGAACACTGAGGACCGCGAGCTCTTCGTCAAAAAGCTTGACGAGATAGGCGTGAAGACCCCGCGCAGTGTTGCTGTCACCACAACGGAGGATGCCTTGTCAGCGGCAGGGCGGCTGGGATTTCCTGTCATTATCCGTGCCGCATATACCCTCGGCGGGCAGGGCAGCGGATTCTGCACCAATATTGAAGAACTTAAATCCCTGGCGGCCCGCGCCTTCTCCTACTCTGACCAGATCCTGGTGGAGGAATCACTGAAGGGCTGGAAGGAAGTTGAATACGAGGTTGTGCGTGACCGGTTTGACAACTGTATCACCGTATGCAACATGGAGAACTTCGATCCGCTCGGCATTCATACAGGCGAGAGCATCGTGGTGGCCCCGTCACAGACGCTTACCAACAGCGAATATCACAAGCTTCGCGAACTCTCCATAAAGATCATTCGCCATGTGGGCATCATCGGCGAGTGTAACGTGCAGTATGCCCTCGATCCGAACTCGGAAGACTACCGGGTCATTGAGGTCAACGCCCGTCTTTCGCGCTCCAGCGCACTGGCTTCAAAAGCAACGGGCTATCCGCTGGCATTTGTGGCGGCAAAGCTGGCGCTGGGTTATGGCCTGCACCAGCTTAAAAATTCGGTTACAAAATCAACAACTGCATGTTTCGAGCCGGCGCTTGACTATATCGTCTGCAAAATACCCCGCTGGGATCTCAACAAGTTCCAGGGCGTGGCTCACGAGATAGGCAGCAGCATGAAAAGTGTGGGCGAAATAATGGCCATAGGACGTACCTTCGAGGAAGCGATACAGAAGGGATTGAGGATGATCGGGCTGGGGATGCATGGGTTCGTCAGCAACCGCAACCTGAGTTTTGATGATATCGGAAAGGAGCTGTCACAGCCTACTGATATGCGTATCTTCTCCATTGCCGAAGCCCTGGAAAAGGGATATGACATTGACCAAATATGGGAACTGACAAAAATTGACCGCTGGTTTCTTTACAAGCTTCAGAATATTAATAATATTATGGTGATGCTTGAGGGTTTTGACTCTCTTGAGAGCCTGCCTGACAGGGAGCTGCTCCATGCCAAGATCAACGGGTTCAGCGACTTTCAGATAGCAAGGCATGTGCTGAAACCTGACAACCGCTCCATCAACGAGGCCATGCTCAGCGTAAGGAGGCACAGGAAAAGCCGCGGAATTGTCCCTTATGTGAAACAGATTGACACCCTGGCGGCTGAGTACCCCGCCGTGACCAACTACCTTTATCTCACCTACAGCGGGATGGAGCACGATATATGGTACGAGAATGATAAACGTTCAGTGATTGTGCTGGGATCGGGAGCCTACCGCATAGGCTCAAGCGTGGAATTTGACTGGTGTTCCGTCAATGCTATAAATACCATAAGAAAAGAGGGCCTGCGCGGAGTGATGATCAACTACAATCCCGAGACCGTCAGTACTGACTATGACATGTGTGACAGGCTTTACTTTGACGAGTTGTCTTTTGAGAGAGTGATGGACATCATTGACCTCGAGACACCTCGTGGAGTAATACTGTCTATGGGTGGACAGATACCCAACAACCTGGCTATGAGGCTGCACGGGCAGGGCGTGCCTGTTCTGGGCACGCCGCCGGAGTCTATTGACCGCGCCGAGGACCGCCATAAGTTTTCTTCCATGTGTGATATGCTTGATATAGATCAGCCGCGCTGGAAGGAGTTACGCAGCCTGGAAGAGATCAATAAGTTCGTTGAGGATATCGGGTTCCCGGTGCTGATCAGGCCTTCATATGTGCTTTCGGGCGCTGCCATGAACGTGGTCTCAAACAGCACCGAGCTGGTCCATTTCCTTGAGCTGGCAGCCAGTGTCTCCAAGGAACACCCGGTGGTTGTGTCGGAGTTCATTGAGTACGCCAAGGAGATAGAGATTGATGCTGTAGCTTCTGGCGGAGAGGTAGTGGCATATGCCATCAGTGAGCATGTGGAATATGCCGGGGTTCACTCAGGCGATGCCACCATTGTCTTCCCGCCGCAGAAGATTTATTTTGAGACGGTACGGCGTATAAAGAGGATCTCGCGCGAAATAGCAAGTGAACTGAAGATCTCCGGACCATTCAACATTCAGTTCCTGGCTCGTGAGAATGACATCAAGGTCATTGAGTGCAACCTACGCGCCAGCCGTAGTATGCCCTTTGTGTCAAAGGTCCTGAAGACGAACCTCATAGAGCTGGCTACAAAGGTCATGCTCGGCACACAGTGGGAGAAACCGCACAAGTCAGTCTTCGATCTCGACTATGTGGGGGTAAAGGCATCGCAGTTCAGCTTCTCCCGGCTGGCCAAGGCTGATCCGGTGCTGGGGGTGGATATGGCATCCACCGGGGAGGTGGGATGCATAGGCGACAGCTTCCACGAGGCTCTGTTGAAGTCTATGTATTCAGTGGGTTACCGCATGCCGGTAAAGGCGGTGCTGATATCCTCCGGGCCGGCAAAGTCGAAGGCCGATTTGCTGGAGGCGGTGAGGCTGCTGGAGCGAAGGGGTTACCAGATTTTTGCCACCCGCGGAACGCAGCAGTTTCTCTCCAACGCCGGGATTGCGGCAAAGGTGGCTCACTGGCCCGATGAGGATGCGTCGCCAAATACGGTTGCGCTGATACGCCAGCGGGTGGTTGACCTAGTGATAAATATACCCAAGGACCTGTCTGCCACTGAGCTGAGCAATGATTATCAGATACGGCGAAGTGCAGTTGATTACAACATACCCCTGATCACCAACGCGAGGCTGGCATCAGCATTCATTAACGCCTTTTGCAGCGTGCCTGAGAGTGAGATGGAGATCAAGGCGTGGGATGAGTATTGAGGATTTGCGATTGTCAATGTGCAATTTTGGCCATAGGCCATTAAGAATTGCAGACCGGAACATGGACAGAATTCAATGGTCATAGACCATAAAGAATTGTAGATCAGGGATATCAATTGTATTTTTGGCCATAGGCCATTAAGAATTGCAGACCGGAACATGGCACAGAATTCAATGGTCGTATTCTAAGATAAAAACAAGCAGCTTGAAAGATTTTTCGAGTTTTTTATGACTCAAAAAACTTTCAAGCTGCGTACTGGCACAAAGGAACATATGGCGATCCTCTCCTGACAACGGCAAACACCCT
>Ga0209723_1000412_pt1 | contig 81022 bp, 72 predicted proteins | sample BiotimSIPDNA_2_FD_185750 | JGI IMG/M metagenome (GOLD analysis project Ga0209723, IMG submission 185750) | Anaerobic biogas reactor microbial communites from Washington, USA - Biogas_R2 time_0 SIP DNA (SPAdes) (version 2) | ecosystem: Engineered > Bioreactor > Anaerobic > Unclassified | place... | reverse complement strand
GTCCTTTCTGATCAAATGGCCGAAATCGTACAGGCAAATTCAAATCGTTTGTAGTTGTTTTTTTGTTCAACATATTGTAAATTATGAAGTTACAAGAAAATCAAAATTCAATAACCGGACAGTAGTGGAAGGATATAAAGAATGCCGAGCAGATTTTGATTGATCTCAGTAAAAACTATCCTGGAATTGTAAGTTACGAGGAAATACTCGAAGGATTGTATTATGTCTGTACCCATTTGAGTGTTTCTCCGATGCTTGAGATTGTTCAAAGTGATGACTATGATTTGGGCCAACAACTAATCGCTGCCCGGATATTAGGAAAAATTGGAGACCCGATTGCAGTCAAACCTCTTATTGACCTGGCGTCCTCAATCACAATCGACGGTCAAACGAAGGAATCCGTCTATTCATATAAGATTAATATCATCGGCGCTCTCTCAAGCATTGGTGATCCAAGAATCATGGCTTATCTTGACGCTGAAATTCAAAAGCCATATTGGGGAGAATCCCGCATTGATTTCTTACAGGCACTGCGAAAAGAGGTCGTCAAAGCCCGCGAGCAATTTCTTCTCGATTGGCTCCATCGGGCGCCTTTCAACCTGGATAAGATAAACTCGAAGAATTTACCTCCCTATCCTTCGATGAAAAGGTGGTTAAGTGCAGGGTCTCAAATTCCTGACATTGAAGCACATCTTTTAACGTTGCTCGCCGAGGAACGCTTAATGGGAGAAAGAACGGACATCCTCTATGCCCTGGGTGAGTTTGGTACCAAAGAGAGCGTCTCCGCTCTGAAAGTCATCATTCTTGATGCAGGCAGCGACAGTGAACTTCGAAGAAAGGCGATACAAGCATTAGAAGTCAATAAGAGCATAGAGGCAGCGATGGCATTAAGAGAAATTGAAAGCATGAAAGAAGTTGAGAGAGATTAAGTATGAAACCGGCAGGGTAGGCCGTGCCCACGCTGTCAAATGCAGCGGCGACGCCCCCGCGTGGGAATAGCCCACCCTACGAACTCGACAGAAAATATAATATGTTATGAACAGCAATGTGAATCGGTGGGCACGGTCTATCCTGCGGGATGGGTTGGAGCGCACCTGTTGAAAGGCGAGTTGTGTGTGGAAAATAAGAATTGTGTCCGAAATAAAGCGAATGGGCGGTTTGATTATAATCTGCCTGCCGATGTTGGTCGTTTTGACGCTTTATCTGTTTTACTTTTCTATTTCCGAAGGCGGTTTTGCAGATCGAATCCGGGGGTCTTTGATTCTGTTGGACGGACAGCTATTCGGGTATTCGGCCTATCTGAACGGGGCATTGATCTTGGGCGGCCTGATCGGCCTGCTCTACGGGACCTATGTCCTGAAAGCAAGACAGCGTCACAAGCTGATTTATAGGTTTTCTCTTTGCAGTCTGTTGCTGGTGTTTGGTTATGCCCTTCTGTCCTGGTGCGGAGCAGTAACACGATTTTCTATGGCCAATACTGAGCTGAATCTGCCCATTCCGGTCACTGCGCCGCTTGTGTATTTTTATGAAGAACCACGATTTATCGGGTCCGAATCCATCTTTTATGCCATGGTGATATTGAGCAAAGAACAAACGTTTGATTGTCTGCTTGACAGGCAGAAGACCGGCGTTTGGGCTTCCAATAATTTGGGTACGGCCCCGTTGGCTTCCTGGCTTGGGGGTAAGCCGAAACAGGCAGAGCAAATGTATGCCGGTCATATCGATGAGGTCGGTCGCGGACATGTCACATTTTATATCGACCGCAGGTTTAAAACGAAAGATATCGTGTATTTGTCGTATTGGATTTGGTGAACCATAATGGCTGAAATGGCAACGACGACGGGTGGCCTCTGCGAGGGTGCAAATAATCAATAGTCAATAGTCAATTTCAATGGGTGTCGCGGGGGGAAGGCAGGACAATAGACTATATTTGGGATTGGCAACTACGAACTACGAACTAAGAACTAAGAACTATGAACTATTTTTATTTGCCATTCACCTAACTTTACGCTATAATTCCCGTCGTGGCCCGGCCATCTTGCCGGTGCCCCGCAGCATGGGCATCCTGCCCATGAGTTTGCCCGCGAGGCCGAAGGAAGAAGGAAAATATGACACAAAGTTTTCGACATTCTGAGTTCTGTGTGCTGACGTCTGTCTTCTGTCCCCACCCCAACTCAAAACTATCTCTACCCCCAATGCCCTCTGTCTCCTCGGCGGTTAAACATGAATTTGAACAAACAAACCCAATTTTTCGGAGCCTATAAATCGTAAAGTCTTATTTCAGAACTGTTTACTGATAACTGGTAACTGTTGACTGTAAAAAAACGAACCCAAAACAAACCAATAAACGGTTTTCACATGACCCCAAAACCGAAAAGGATGCCCCGCGCGGGGCACAATTTAATTGACAAGACGAGGTGAGCTATGGCTGAACAAACAGCGGGGTGTGCGGGCAAGGCGGCGATGCGGACGTTGTTGGCGCCGTATGAAAAGCGGTTCATTCAATGGCTGACGCCGCATTTTCCGGCGTGGGTCGAGACGTGGCATCTGACATTGCTGACCGTTCCCTGGTGCGTCGGGCTGGTCGCCTTCGGCTATCTGGCAGGCAAGTCCGGCAATCTCCACTGGCTCTGGCTCAGCAGTCTGATGATTTTCCTTCAATGGTTTACCGACGCCTTCGACGGCGCCATCGGCCGCTACAAGAACACCGGGCTGATCAAGTGGGGCTTCTATATGGATCACTTGCTGGATTATGTGTTTTTGTGTGCGATTCTGATCGGCTATGCGTTTCTGGCCCAGACCCAGACCAGCCGCGAGCTGATTTTCCTGCTGATTCCCGTGTTCGGCGGGTTTATGATCGCCTCGTTTCTGGGCTTTGGCGCCACCGGCGAGTTCAAGATCACCTACCTGGCGACCGGCCCGACGGAGATGCGGCTGTGGTTTATCGCGCTCAATACGGCGCTGATTGTGTTCGGCACGGGCTGGATCGACCCCCTGCTGCTGTGGATTCTGGCCGTTGCCGTTGTCCTGCTGGTCTTTGTCTGCTTCCGCACCCAAAAATACCTATGGCAGCTGGATATGCAAATCAAGACCCGCACTATTGCCGACCGCGAAGACGCCGGCCGCGTCCGCCCCGACCCCGCCACCGATGCCGTCACCGATGATCAACCGGAGAGAAAGACATAAAGTACTCGAATCGCCTAAAAAGTCACCGTGTCATCGTGCGGCCTCAAAATCGTTTCTTCCGGACGTTGTTCTCCATCGGAACAATGCCCTAAAGCTCTTTTACTGGTGAGGGGGCATTAAAGTGTCCGCAATTTTTGGGAACCAGCGAATCCTGTCCGCTTCATCGCCCAACGCGGTCGTTCGGCACCGCCGAACCAGCGATTTATAAAACCAGTCGGCATAGTCTATATCCCGATCTTTATGCCAGATGCCCGCCAGACATAACCTGCGGGCGGTTTCCGGATCCTCATCGGGCATCAGTTCGACGGCCTGCCGGGCAAGCTCCGAAGCAATATATCGGTAATGAAATCGTTTGTCCGGTATTGCCGGTTCCCGCAAGGCCCTGTCTATTTCATCGACATCGATAACATTGAGAGTATTGTCTTCTGTACGCTGCATGCGGTTTTCAAGAAAATCCCCCAGGTGAAAATTCCCCCCGTAGATTGCCCAATCCGGGTCCAATTCAAATCCAATCAATTCCATACCGTGATGACGCATCAGCCAGGCGGATTGCCAGAGGGCATCGGCCCTGCGGCGGTTTGGTTGTGACTGATCATCACCTATCGTAAGGCCTGAGACATAGTCTGCGAAAATGTCTTGCAGTTCTTGCGGATAATAGGGTTTTGCCGCGTCAACTCTCCCCAGCCGAGTCAGTCGCCGTGCCAGCAGATGACGAACCGCAGAGAGGGGCTTTCTTGCATAAGGATTGTCATTGACAGGTTCTATCGAAACGGAGGCGGGCCAGTGGGTATCCACATACGCCTGAAGTTCCTCGGGGGTCAGCACCCGCTCCAGGATGTAGGCTGCGTCCATCCAGTTGCCGCCCCGGACCAGGGCATCGGCCGCCTGAGTGTATAATTTCTGTGAAAAATATACAGAACCCAATTCGGAGTTGATTCCGTAGATATCCACCACTTGGTTTTCTTTGACATACAACGTGAGCGTATCCGCCTGGCCCGACTGCCGGGCAATAAACGCCAAATCAGCGGCGGCTTCATCGAGTCGGCCCGCTCTGAGCAGCAGCTTGGCACGCACATGACGGATGAGGGGAGAATCGGGTTCGGCGGCAGCCAGCCATCGCTGAGCGCGGTCAAAGTCCCCCGCCGCATAGGCAATCATTGCCAGCCGGTCGGCGTTTTCCACCGCCTCAAGACCGGCAGCTTCAATCGCTCTCAACAAACGATGCGGGGGAAGATCGTCCGCTTTCGAATAGCCTGAAAAACGATAGGCCAACGTGAAGGCGATCAGCGTCTGTCGCGTCAAAGGGGTCCGGACGAGCGAAACCAGGGTCTCCTGACTGCACTGTGTGAAAATGGCCGATGCGACCAGTTTCAGTGAGGGCATCGCAGACCGGTCGCCGGTTTGTCTTTGGTACATATATAACTCAATCGCCTCGTCATAAGACCCTTCCTGCAGATAGCATGCGGCTTCCTGCCCGTAACTGGCGGCCGCCAAGCCGATGCTGTCCCGGAATCCCTCCCGGGCCAGTTGACGGACGAATTGGTACCAGCCGCACGCATCGTCAAGATCGTCTTTGAACACATTGCCCAGCATATAGGCCGCCCACGTGGAGCGAAACTGTCTTTGGGTCGGGGGAAGCGCCAGCAGCTTCGTCCACGCCTGAACTGCCATGTCGGGCTGCGATGAACGGTAATACATCACCCCTTCGAGGTACAGCTTAAACTCTTGAGGGAGCTGTTCGGGGAGCTGCCCGACGGAAAACTCCGGCTGCTGCGTGGCATTATCAGGCAGATCACGGGCGTTCTCCGAGTGCTGTTCAATGGCCGCGCGAAGGCGCTGGTATTCCTGAACCACACTTTCGACGGCTTCAGGAGCATATCCCTGAAGCGCAAGGGCCAGCCGCAACTCTTGACAGTCCACCTGGATGGACTGCTGTCGAGGGTTCCCGTATTGCACCGCCTGAAATTCTGTCGGCTTGTCAAACGGAATCCTATTGATCTCGTCAAATAAACTAAAGCCCGGGGCCTGCAGCAGCGTATTATCCCCCGCTGCCAGATAACTGCTGGGGAAATACGGACCACAGGCGATAAGCGATGAAAAAACGCCCGACAACAGGATGCATACAAGACTACTGACGTTCCACTTGCACATAGGAATTTACCTTTGTCTGTTGGTTAAATCGACACCACGCAATTTTGATTTTTTCCTGAGAACGGATGCGCCATCCGGCACCGATATTTTCCGGACGAATCCATAAACTTCCGTCCTTGTCTTCTATTACAGCATAGCCTTTCAGTCCATCCCCCACCAGACAAGAGCCGTCAAACGCCAAGGATACCGAAATTCGCCCTGACATGTCGACATCTCCGGAATTAACCAAATATATCTCGGCAAGATTCGTCTCGGGCCATTCGCAGACGGCATCAATGCTCTCAGTGAGCGTCTGATCCTGAATGACGCACCGGAGTGTATGCCACTGCCAGTTCAATTGATCCGACGGAACCGGCAGGCGAAACCAAATGACTCCAGTTAGATGTTTCGGAGAAACAGACCGGATTTCTTGAATCAATGCCGCCATTTTTTTCGGGTCCGAGATGGCTGTTTTTATCCGCGTCTTATCAGGCCAATCCGGCAACGGCCCTTCGGCGGAGAGGCCGATGAATTGCCCTTGTTCACTATACGCTACACGGTATCCATAGGTTGGCAAGGCGACCCGAAACGGCACGTTGAAACGCTCGGCCTGCCGAATCCACGCCAAAGCCCGCTTCGGATCGCACAGGGCAACGTTTTCATCATAACTTGTCGGTTTTTCCAATGAATGCACCTGCAAGACGAATCCGTCACACTGGCGGACGAGTTGTTTGAACTGGCGGTGCTTTAGCCATGAGGGCAGGACTGTGAGGGTAATGGGGTATTCCGGAAATGCGTACTTTAACTGCTGCATCCAGGCACAGTAACCAGCCAGTTTGGATTCGGCACAATCGAAATCAATCTGAATCTCTGACGGAGTGAAATGATTTGCTGTGGCACTGGCCAGAACGCCCTGAATCGTCTTGATAAGATATGTCGTCGCCTCAGAGTCCTGATCAAAGGGTCCCGAATAGGGATTGACACGGATTGCCAACCCCGCCGGCGCCTGAAGACTTGACAGAAACGCGTAATCGACAGGCATCGTTTGCCGCCGCTGGCGGCCGGGGCGAACATCGATTTCTGCTGCAAGTACTGTATAAGCCTGCATTTGTCCGACCGCCTCCAGAAGTGATGTTCGAAGCTCATCGTCCCATACACGCTGCCAAACATAGCATTCATGGTCCATAATTGCAGGGTCGCCTTGGTTTGACTTCTGTGTGGGTGCAACGATGATTATCCCGAGTATCGCCAAGGCAAATACAAACGCAACCAGTTTGAATGTTCTATTCATACGTCCAGTGTACCTGATCGACAGCGGATTTCAATTTACGTTCTGTGTTCTGTTCAATCAATTCGCCAAACCGATGTCCAATCGCCAGCGCAGGATTCAGCGGCACGTCAACTGGTTTGCGGCCATCGGGTATCGCAATACCCTTTTTCGGTGCCTGTGTTTACTTTTCCGGCCAGTTGGCAGGGCCTGTCCGTTCCGATTCGTTCCGAGCCGCTGAGGCCAATCCTGAGCCAGTGCTCAGGCCATACACAGTGCCACACAAATGAAAACAAACAGACTTTTGATTTGTTATCATATGTCGATGTCTCCCAGATTTTTTCTGTGAACACTTTCTTTTTCTGAAAGCAACATCTTCCCGATAAGGGTATCCCAAATTCAGCAGCAAGGCAACAAGGAGTTTCATTTTCGAACACTTTGTGCGTGAGAACATTTTCTGGAGCGATTCATTTGCATCCGCTATAATCGATGCAAAATCCTTTTACGGAAAGGGCAAAGGCAATGAAGCAATTAGTGTTTGTCCTTATTTGGCTGGTGCAATTGGCGGCTGTGTGTGCGGCAGAGATGTCACCGTTTGCGATTCCGCTGGAGATGGCGGCTTCGTCGCCGCTGCTGCGAACCTTCACGCCGCTGACTGCGGCGGATCGGTTAACGGCGCGGGAGCATTTTTACACGGCCGACGGTCGGCGGGTGCGGCTGTGGGGGGTGAACCTGTCCTTTGAGGCGTGTTTTCCGACGCACGAGGATGCGGCCAAGCTGGCCCGGCGGATGGCGGAGTTCGGCGTCAATTCGGTGCGATTTCACCACATGGACACCGCCGCTTGGCCGCGGGGTATTTGGGCGGGCGACGGTGAGACATTGCATCCGGAGGCGCTGGATCGGCTGGATTATTTTGTTGACCAGCTGGCCAAGCGGGGGATTTATTCCAATCTGAATCTGCATGTCGGGCGGGTACACAGCCAGGGTCTGGGGCTGCCGCAGGCGGAGGAAAGCTATGACAAGATGGTATCGATCTTTATGCCCGCTCTGATTGATGCACAGAAACGGTACGCCCGCGCGCTGCTGACGCGGACCAATCCCTATCGCGGGATGAAGTATGCGGAGGATTATGCGGTCGCGATTGCGGAGATCACCAACGAAAACAGCCTGTTTATGTGGAGTGCAGAGCGCGTGCTGCCGACGCTGCCGGGGGTGTATGCGGAGGCATTGAGAGGCCAGTATAACGCATGGCTCAACGAGCGATACGACACCGCGGACAAGCTGGTCCAGGCGTGGACAAAGGATTCGACGCCGCTGGGCGAGCAGATGCTCAAGAATGCCGATTTTGCGGCGTTTGCGGCGGGCCGAGCGGCACCGGCGGAGTGGGTGCTGGAGCAGCATTCGGGTTGTCGGGCGACACTCCAAAAGGAGGACTTCAACGGGAAACGGGCCTTGGCGATCCGGCCGCAGCAGATCTCCGGCACGGACTGGCACTTGCAATTCAACCAGCGGACGCTGCGTGTGGAGGCCGGGCGGGTCTATACGATTCAGCTTGAGGCGGCCGCGCGCGAGGCCTGCGTCGTCAATGTCGCGGTTGGGCAGGCGCACGAACCGTGGGATAACCTGGGGTTGTGGAAGCCGGTTACCCTGACGGAACAGTGGCAAACGCTGACGCTGACGTTTACCGCCTCGGCAACCGACGACAATGCCCGCGTCTCGATTGCGTTCGGCGGCAGTGAAACGCCGTTTGCCCTGCGGTTGATCAGTCTGCGGCCGGGCGTGGCGTATGCGTTGGAGGAGGGCGAATCGCTGGAGGCGGGAACGATCAAGGTCTTTGCCGGGGTGGAGTCGCCTGCCCGCGCCATTGACCGGATGGTATTTTTGGCGGAGACGGAAAAGGCGTTCTTTGACGGGATGCGGGGGTACATCAAGAATGACTTGGGGTACAAGGGGATGGTGACCGGTACGGTTGTGTTCGGGCCACTGGGGCTGTACGGGCAAAGCGGGATGGATTTTATCGATAGCCACGCCTATTGGCAGCATCCGCGATTTCCGCGGCGGTCGTGGGATCCGGGCGATTGGGTTATTGAGCAGAAGGCGATGAGCGATTATCCCGAACAGGGAACGCTGTTTGAGATGGCCGCCGAGCGGCTGGCGGGCAAGCCGTTTACGGTGACCGAGTACAACCACCCGGCCCCGCTGGACAGTCAGGCCGAGTGTGTGCCGATGATCGCCGCGTTTGCGGCCATGCAGGATTGGGACGGCGTGTGGCTCTATACCTATTCGCACACCAACAATGCGTGGGATCGGCAGTATCTGAACAGCTATTTTGACATTGACACGAACCCGTCCAAGTGGGGCTTTATGCCCGCCGGGGCGAGTGTCTTCCGTGACGGCGTCTTGCCGCCGCATAAGCCGTCTATGGCCGGTCTGAATGTTGAGTCGGCAGACAAGGCGGCCGGGCTGCATTTGAAACACGGCAGAAATATGCTTGCGGCAATAGGCACGACGGTAAGACAGCAGATGATGCGTATGGGGGAACAGGTCGCGGCAAACGGGTATTTGCAGTGGGATGTGGTCGGGGGAAAAGGGCTGTATGCGGCCGGCAGCGACCTCTGTCGGGTCATGACGGGGCATACCGAACGCTTTTCGTCGCTGACCGATGGGTTCACGGTTCGGATCGGTTCGCCTGCGTTTGCGGCCGTTACAGTGGTTTCGCTGGACGGCAAGCCGTTGGGAACCGAATGCCGCAGGATGCTGATCACCGCGTGCGGCCGCTGCGAGAACACCGGGATGCAGTTTTCGGATGACCGCAGCACGGTGGGGCGCAACTGGGGTAACGCCCCGGTGCAGATCGAGACGGTCGAGGGCGTCATTCAGTTTGCCGCCGACTCACCCTTTGGCGGCCCCGGCGTGGTCTGCAAGCCGCTCAATCCGGATGGGTCGGTCCGTCAGACGATGGTCGTAACGGGCGGCCGTATTCCGCTGACGATTGACGCCGGGACGATGTGGTACCTTGTGGAACGGAACTGATCCGATTCCTTAACCGTCGGTTTTGGCCGGGGCGACGCAGAAGATATAGACCAGCGGCTCTGTGCCGGTGTTATAAATGTTGTGCGGGGTATGCGGGGGGATATAGCAGATTTTGCCGGCCCCGACGGCCAGTTTGTCGTCGCCGACGTGGGCGGTTCCGCTGCCGGCCAGAAAGACAAGCTGCTCTTCGTTGCCTTCGGTGGAGTGCTGCCCGCAGTCGGCGCCGGGGGCCAGCCATACCCGGCCGGACTTCATCCCGCAGCTTGCCGGAGCGCCCGGTATCAGCCGCTGGTAGTTATGTTCGTCGTTCAGCTCAATCACAAGCGGTTTTCGCATGTTCGTTCCCTTATTCTTGAATGGTCGAATCGTTTGAGAGAATCATACCCGCACACGGCGAAAAAATCAACAGATTATGGTCAATGATTGCCAGAACATCCTTCTCGCTCCTTGCGGGTATCCTTTTTTGTCAAACACAAAAAAAGAGAGGGGATCAGCCCTGAAAGCCGGCGCAGCCGCCGGCGCTGGGACAGGTCTGGCATTTTGTCGGGGCGGTCGGAGCGGATTTGACCACGGCCGAGAAGCCGGAGACCTTTTTGCGGGTCTTTTTGTGGCCGCACTGGGGGCAGGCCGGGGCTTTGGCGTCGGCGTTGTTGACCAGCGCTTCATTGACAAACCCGCAGGACGGGCATTCGTACTCAAAAATCGGCATAAAAGACCTCTTGCATTTTCTATTGACAGTTTTGTATCAAAATCAGCCCGGCGCAGCCGGTTCCACACGTTTGCCTTTTGTCCTTTGCCTTGTTACGATGCGGGCGGTGTTGTGCCGTTGACTTGGCCCGCGTTGGACGGTGTTGGTTTATCTGTCGAAAATCGCCGCTCGACCTCGTCCAAACTTTGCGCTTCGCCCAATACCAGTACATGGTCGTTGGCCTGTAGAATGGTTCCGCCGTCGGGAATGAAAAACTCGCCGTTTTCTTTCTGTATGAGCGTAATCAGGACGCCGTAAGGAAGCTGTAATTCGAGCAGACGTTTTCCAACGACGTCGGAAGACGGCAACACCGCAATATCAACCATATCCGCCTTGATCCCCGGTTGGGTGTGATCAAATTCAAGCGGCGGCCGGGATCGTTGACTATAGGTTTCGTTTAGTTTGAGCCGCTCGGCAATTTGAGGCAGTAGTTTGCCTTGCAGCAGAACCGAGGCAATCACGACGAAAAAGACCATATTAAAAATTTGTTCGGCGTGAGCGACGTCTGCCATGAGCGGAAACATTGCAAGCACGATCGGCACCGCACCGCGCAGTCCCACCCACGAGATGAGTAGTTTTTCACGGAATGAAAAGCCGCTGCGACAGAGACACAGCATGACTGCGACAGGCCGTCCAACAAACATCAAAAAGCCGGCCAGCAGCAGACCCGAACCGAATACCGGGACCAGATGGGATGGAAAAACCAGCAGACCCAGCGTTAAAAACACGGCGATCTGCATCAGCCAGGCAATGCCATTATGAAATCGCATGAGACTTCGCTTGTGCAGAAAACTCTTATTGCCAAGGTACATCCCCGCCAAATAGACCGCCAGAAATCCGTTGCCGCCGATCACATCGGTAACGCCGTAGGTGAACAATACCAGTGCCAGCGTCATTACAGGATACAGCCCTTCATACCCCAGACGTGTTTTATTGATCAGGTGGATGATTAGCTTACCGAACACAATCCCCATCACCGAGCCCATTGCCATCTGCCAGACAAAGCGTGGGATTGCAACCCACCACGACAATGTCGGGGCTTGAAGCAACTGAATCATCGTAACGGTCAAAAAGACAGCCATCGGGTCATTGCTGCCGGACTCCAATTCCAGCAACGGTTGGAGACGCCCCTTTAAACGGATACTGCGCGACCGCAGGATGGAAAAGACCGCCGCCGCATCAGTCGAGGACATCACCGACCCTAAAAGCAAGCCTTCCAGCCACGAAAACCCCAGAAAAACCACGGCAAAAACCGCAACCAGCACGGCCGTCAGCAAGACGCCGACGGTTGCCAATAATCCGGCCGGCCGTAAAACCGGCTTGACGACCTTCCAATCCGTATCCAGTCCGCCCGAAAAGAGGATATACGCCAATGCCAGTGTTCCTACCATCTGGGCCAGGGGGATGTTGTCAAACCAAATACCGATCGGGCCTTCCGAACCGGACAGCATTCCGATGACTAAAAAGATCAGCAGCGCCGGCACTCCCATCCATTCGGAGGCCTTGCTGGCAAGAACGCTGATCAGCAGCAGCAGAGAGATCCCGAGAAAGATGTAGGGATTGTACGCCGTAAAGGCCGGAATCAACATACGCTCCTCCCGTTTACGGCCGCGCGCAGCATACCGGCGCACTGCATACAGCGCATCAACTCAAGGTATCGATTGGGGTTGTTGTGTTGCTTCATATCGCCATTTGTTCTGGAATATTCATATAAAGACTATACATTTTCGTGCTCATTTCAACTTAACTATTGTTGAACATTAAGCTTGTGTAACCGTATTGATCTTTATATTTGACCTGGCGGAAAATTCAATACAATTCTGGTGTTTGGGTTTAGTCCAAGTTTGGATAAGAATCTTCTCAGCAGCGGCAGATTCTTTTGCCATTGAGCGACTGCATCATGAAGCTGAGCAATATAGGGATGGTCTGAGGGGGGCAACGTCTTGATTATTTCAATTGCCATTTGATTATAACGTTTCATCAGCAGTGCCGTTGCATAATTGGCCTGATACAACGGCGGCGTACCTCTTGGAATGGACAAATAGTGTTGAAAAACCAATTCACGCAATATATTGACCGCTTTTTCGGTTTCTCCCAGTCGCATCAGGCACACGCCCAAAGCATTGCGCCATTCAGGGGTACGATCTCCTTTCCTGTCAATATAGTGTAACGCTTTTTCAATTTCGTTGGACGCGAGTAGTTTTTGAATGTAGGTGATCGTGTTTTGAGTAGTATTTTCGTTCGACATAAGAACTCCTGGCATAGAGGTTATGTGTAAGAATAGTTGCCTGCATTGCGTTGTTAAAAGAGTCTCCGCGTTTTGACACGGGACTCTGCCCGAAGTGAATCAAATGATCAGCAGGCAGCCAAGAGAATGAAGTGTGGAGAACTCGTAACCCATCCTCCAGTCGATTACATTGGCGCTGAACAAAATATTATCTGAACTCGTTTTTAAGATGCAATAAAAATGCCTGACGCAGCAAAGTTTCCCGTTTGAATAGACGGGGTCCGTTGATTTCGCTTCTCGGTTTGAGATTGGCAACGAATGAAACAAGTGGCCATAACCCGGCAATGCATAGAGGGTGACGGGTTCACAGGAATTTGCCGCGGTCTCCCATTTCAGAGGTGCAAACGTGGCATTTTGTGTGACCGCAGCAGAGAGCACACACAATAAAAGAAGTTTCTTGTACTTGTGAAAAAGCATCATTATATAGGGACTCTACAGGTCGCTTTTAGGGTTTGGCAATATCACCTTTGTTCAACATATTGACATTCATCGGGGCCGACGAGCCGTCTTTGTCCTGGCCCATATAAAGCTTCACGTGCGGGAAGGGGATTTCGATGCCCAATTCGTCGAATTTCTTTTTCATCCGGCGGTTGAACTCGCGGCCGACAGCCCACTGGCGAATCGGCTTGGTCTTGTTGCGGGCGCGGATAATCACCGCCGAATCGGCAAAACGATCCAGCCCCTGAATCTCCAGCGGTTCGAGAATGTCCGGGCCAAAGGCGGGGTCTTGCCGCAGCTCTTCGTCGATCTGCTTGAGTACCTCAATAACCTCATCGACATTTTCTCGGTAGGCGACGCCGATCTCAAAGACATAGCGCGAATATTCCTTGGTCTTGTTCGTAACGACAGTGATTTCACCGTTGCGGACGTAATGCACATTGCCCGCTGCATCGCGCAGCGTGGTCATCCGCAGGTTGACGTTTTCGACCAGCCCGCCCTTGCCGGCGATATCCACCACGTCGCCGACGCGAATCTGGTCGTCCAGCAGGATAAAAAAGCCGTTGATCATATCGCGCACCAACTGTTGAGCGCCGAAGCCGACCGCAATACCCAGTACGCCGGCGGTGGCCAATATCGGCCCGATATCCACGCCCAGATTGCCTAGAATCATGATGATCGCAACGGCAATCAGCGCCACATTGGCGATGTTGCGGATGACGGCCTTGAGCGTATCAGCGCGTTTTTTCATCTCGCCGTCCTGCCGTCTTTCAAGCTTGGCAAATCCATAATCCAGCAGCACTGAAATGGTCTTCAGCACAATCATCGTGACTGCCAGCACCAGCAGGATTTTCAGCCCGCTGGTGATAAACCAGACGCCCACCGGCGTTTCCAGCAGCGCGTAAAGATCGACCCCAATCGCCGGCAGGATCAAAATGACCGCCGCGATCAGCAGCACAACCTTAAGGATTCGATACAGCAGCGGCTTGAGCGTCTGGGCATAGATCTTGATTTTGCCGTTTTGGCATCGTTCCAGATGTGAAAAGGCGTGATCCAGAAACAGACGGGACACCTTGATCAAAACCAGCGTCACCAGTAAGACCACGAAGATGCGCAGGCCGCTGGTCATCACCCACTGGCCGGCGTCTTCAAGAAACTCATTGATGTTAAAATTCATCTTGTTCTCCACAACAAGCGATCATTTTTCCCCATTATAGTGATGCAGAAAGGGATAAATGTCAAGAGAGAGCCCGGCATCAGTTTACGGGTGGCAGATAATTTGGACGGTGTACAAATAATGTATTGCATTTTTTCAGAGACACGTCCATACTATTAATAACGACATCTCACACAAGAAAGGTGGTATTAATGGCAAAATTGATCGCAATTCCATTGGTATTATGTACATTGGGTGTTTCGGGGTGTTCTATGCTGGGTGATCTGACAACAGCCCGGCCGGAGCTGGCCCTGAAGGCCGTGTCATTCGGCGACATCGATCTCCAGGCGGCCACGCTGTTGTTCGATGTGGAGGTGGATAACCCTTATAGCGTGGGGCTGCCGCTGCTGAATCTGGACTACACGCTCAAGTCCGGCAATAATCCGTTGTTTAGCGGGATCGCAGACATTCAGACGACGGTTCCGGCGCGCCAAAAACAGACCGTGACGCTGCCGGTCACGCTGAGCTATATGGAGGTCGTGAATGCGTTTGCGTCTCTTAAAGAGGTGCGGCCCGGCTCCATGATCCCCTACGACGCGACGGTGGCGATTGTCTCAGAGGCGCCCATTCTCGGTAAGTTACGCATTCCGATTCAACAATCCGGCGACCTGAAAGTCCCCGCCCTGCAGGATGCCGATAGCTGGAAAATGCTCTTCAACACCCTCGAACGTCTCCGGGAGATGTAACGGTCATTGAAGGCCGGAGAAGATAACCCTCGTGCGGAGGGTTATACCGTGCGCCGAACGCAACAATCGTTAGTTTCGCATCAATTCGACGTTTCCGCGGCCGACGACGGCTTCGATCTTGCGGCAGAAATCCAGATCGGCCCGGACGTTGAAGGTTTTGTCGGCGACGGCGGCAATGCGCCAGCCGCCGGTGGTCTGGACGCTGAGTTGGACGGGACTTTTGCCGCGATGGCTGCGGCACAGGGCCGCGAGTTTGTGAATCTTCTCTTCGGTGATGTCCAGCCCCGCCAGCCGTATCCATACCCGCGCCGCCAGTTTGTCGGTAACGTCCTCAATCGCATACAGTTCTTCGCACAGCAGGTTGGGGGTTTCGCGCTTGCAGTCCACCTTGCCGCGTACAAAGATGACCTTGTCGATTTCCATCAGGTGTCCGAATTGTTCGAGCGTCTTGGGGAACAGCACCACCTCGCATTTGCCCTGCAAGTCTTCCATCTCAAAGACGGCCATCTTGGCCCCGGCGTTGCGGCCGTTCTTGGTGACGATGTTGCGAATCTTTTTGATCATCCCGCCGAGGACGACCTCGCGTCCTTCGTGTTTAGCCGACAACTGGTTGGTATGAAGGCTTGAATACGCGTCGATGACGGCGGCGTAGCGGCTGAGCGGATTGCTCGTGACATAAAAGCCGAGCACCTCTTTTTCGTAGGTGAGCATCTGCATCTCCGGCCAGGCGGGCACATCGGGCAGGCTTTGAGCGGCCGTCTCCACCTCGCCGAAGCCGCCGGCGCCGAAAAAGTTCATCTGCCCCATCTGCGCGTCGGCCTGCACCGACGCCCCCGACTGTGTCGCTTTTTCCAGCCCAGCCATCATCTGTGCCCGGCTGCCGCCGAGGTTGTCAAACGCACCGGCCTTGATCATCGCCTCCAGCGCCGTCTTGTTGACCGCGCGCAAGTCCACCGATTCGCAAAAATGAAACAGGCTCTTGAACGTGCCGATTTTTTCCCGCGACTTGATGATCTGCTGGACGGCCTTTTCGCCGACGCCCTTGACCGCCGCCAGTCCGAAGCGAATCACGCCGGGGCTGTCGTTGTGGCCGTGTTCCTGGTCATAGATGACCGTAAAATCGACAAAGCTTTCGTTGACGTCCGGCGGCAAGACCTCGATGCCCATCTCGCGGCACTCGCCGATGTACTCGACCACCTTGTCCGTCGTGCCCATTTCATACGTCAAGAGCGCCGCCATATACTCCACCGGGTAATAGGCCTTCAGCCAAGCGGTCTGATAGGCGACGAAGGAGTAGCGCGTGGCGTGGCTTTTGTTGAAGCCGTAGCCGGCGAACTTTTCGATCAGGTCAAAGATTTCCTCGGCCTGACTTTCCTTTAGGCCTTTGTCGACGCAGCCCTGAACAAACCGCTTCTTTTCGGCGGCGATGATCGCCAGCTTCTTTTTGCCGATGGCTTTGATCAGTCCGTACGCTTCGCGCAGCGGAATCTCGCCCAGCCGGTTGCAGATCCGCATTACCTGCTCCTGATAGACCATGATGCCGAAGGTCTCCTCCAGCACCTCGCGCATAATCGGGTGCGGCACGTCCCACTTGGCCCCGTGCTTGCGGTCGATATAGTCCGGAATCAGCGCCATCGGGCCGGGGCGGTACAGGGCGTTGGCGGCGATGAGGTCTTCCAGCCGGTCGGGACGCAGCTTCATCAGCAAATCCTGCATCCCGCCGGATTCAAACTGGAACACGCCCTTGGTGCGGCCGGCCCCGAAGATCTCGCGAAAGACCTTCTGGTCGGTGATGTCGATCTTTTCGATGTCAATCGTCTTGCCGTGCAGGTCTTTGATCAAATCCACCGCCCGCTGAATGATACTGAGCGTCTTAAGTCCCAAAAAGTCCATCTTCAGCAGGCCGACTTTCTCGACCGTCGGGCCTTCGAACTGCGTAATCAAATCGTCCGAGCCGCTTTGCTTATAGACCGGCAGGAAATTCGTCAGCGGCGCATCGGCGATCACAACGCCGCAGGCGTGCACCGACGCATGCCGCGCCAGCCCTTCCAGCCGCCGCCCGATGTCGATGACCCGCCGCGTCTGCTCGTTGTCCTCATACCCCTTGCGCAGATCCGGCTCGACCTCAAGGGCCTTGTCCAGCGTCATTTTCAATTCGTTGGGCACCAGCTTGGCCAGCCGGTCGGCCTCGGCCAGCGGCACATCCAGCACACGGCATACGTCGCGGATCACGGCCTTGGCCTTCATCGTCCCGAACGTGATGATCTGGGCGATATGCCCGTATTTTTTCCGCACATATTCCAGCGTCCGCGGCCGCCCGTCCTGACAGATGTCCACGTCGATATCAGGCATCTCGTTTCGCTCCGGATCCATAAACCGCTCAAACAGCAGGTCGTAATGGATCGGATCAACGTCGCAGATGCCCAGGCAATAGCCCACGACCGTGCCGACGGCGCTGCCCCTGGCGCCGACGGGGATGTTGTTTTCGCGGGCATAGTTGCACACGTCCCAGACGATGAGGAAGTAGCTGGCAAATCCCTTGCCGCAGATGACGGCCATCTCGCGTTCGATGCGTTCGCTGATGGCGTCGGTGACCTTGCCGTACAGCCGTTTCGCCCCGGCATACACCAGCTCGCGCAGATAGTCCTCGGCTGTCTGCCCGTTGGCGGGCGTATAGACCGGCGCGTGGCGGCTGGTCAGGTCCAGCTCCACATTGCATCGCTCGGCAATCGCCAGCGTGTTGTCGCACGCCTCGGGCACGTCGGCAAACAGCGCCCGCATCTCGGCGGGGCTTTTCAGATACACGCTGCGGGGATAGACGTTGCGGTTGGTGTCAGAGACTTTTTTGCCGGTGCTGATGCAACAGAGCGCATCGTGTGCCTCATAGTCGTCGGCGTTGAGAAAATGCACATCGTTGGTTGCAGCAAGTCCTACGCCCTTGCGCTGCGCCAAGTCGATCATCATCGGCATGACGTGGGCGTATTCCTGATTGTTGTCGTGCTGCTGAATCTCCAGAAAGAATCGTTCCGGGCCGAAAATCTTCAAAAAGTCATCAACCGCCCGCTCGGCCCCCTCGACATCGTGGCGAAACAGCAGACGCGGCACCTCGCCGGCGATGCAGGCGGTTGTGCAGATCAGCCCCTCGTTCAACTCGGCCAACAGCGCTTTGTCAATCCGCGGCTTGTAATAAAACCCCTCAATGTAGCCTAAGCTGGTCAACTTCAGCAGGTTTCGGTAGCCCGCCAGATTCTCGGCCAGCAAGATCAGGTGGTGGTAGGCTTTTTCATCGTCGCTGCCTTTTTGCCGATCAAACCGGCTGTCGGGGGCGACATACGCCTCCAGCCCGAAAATCGGCTTAACGTTCGCTTCTCTGGCCTTGACATAAAAATCCACCGCCCCGAACATATTGCCGTGATCGGTCACGGCCACCGTGTCCATCCCCAGCTCTTTGCACCGGGCAAACAACCGCCCGGCCGGAATCGCCCCGTCCAAAAGGGAATACTGCGTGTGTACGTGAAGATGCGCAAATCCTTTTCCCGCCATAACTTCTCCATATCAAGAAACCCTGCGGCTCGACCGCCGCCGGTTGGATGTTTGTTTGGATTATCAATGCACCGATCATACCCTTTTTCCCCACGAAAGTAAACCCCCAACAACTGCCTATCCATTAACCGAAAGAACCAAATTTCCTCTTCGTCCACATATTGGCTTGATACGCCGCGTTGCTTCCTATATACTATCGCCACTTGCGTCCGTAGCTCAATTGGATAGAGCATCGGTCTTCGGAACCGAGGGTTGGGGGTTCGAGTCCCTCCGGGCGCGTGCTTGTTTGTTCATCTGAATCACCGCTTTTTTATGGGGGGCGACATTTCTGTACAAATTATCCGTCGCAAAAGCGATAAAACCGTTAAAATCCAATGAATTTTTTCTTGTTTTAAGTGTTTTTTTGGGCTATAATTCAGGTTTTACGCGACTGGCGGTGTAGCTCAGCTGGTTAGAGCATGGGATTCATAAGCCCAGGGTCGGTGGTTCGAATCCACCCGCCGCTAATAAATATAAAGTATTAAAGAGAAATACCTTACAAAAAACACACACGGAACAGCACGGGTTGTCGTCCTCCTTGCGTGATCCTATTTACTCTTCATTTTCGTCAAATCCGCTTCCTTGCGCATCATTTTTCGCGGCGGCAGGTGCATGGCGCTTTGGTAAACGTCCTCTGCGGCTTCTTTGACCGCTTCGCCGATAGTCGGGTGGGCGACGACCATATTCGCCAGGTCTTTTGCGGTTCCGCCGACGGTCATCATGGCCGCGGCCGATGCGATGATCTCGGTGGCGTTGTGTCCCAGAAGGTGAACGCCGAGCAGCTTGTCGGTGTTGTAGTCGGCGATGACCTTGACCGTGCCCTCGGTGTGGCCTGCGGCCATCGCTTTTCCGAGATAGCCGATGGGAAACTGGCCGATACGAACCGGCAGATCGCGTTTGGCGGCCTGCTCGCTGGTGATGCCAACGCCGGCCACTTCCGGGAACGTATAAACCGCCCACGGAATCGGCAGCAGCGGCCCGGCGTCCTTGCCCAGCGCGTCCTTGACGGCCATCATTGCCTGTGCACTGGCCGCGTGCGCCAGCAGTGTCCGCCCGTTGGCGTCGCCGATGCAGTAATACCCGTCGATGTTGGTGCGCATCTTGTCGTCCACGGTGATGAACCCGCGTTCGGCATTGATGCCGACCGTGTCCAGGCCGATGTTTTCGGTATTGGGCCGCCGTCCGACCGCGACCAGCACCCTGTCGAACGACATTGCCCCGGCACCGGAGACTTCGGCGGTGACGCCGTCGCCGACGGATTTGAGCGATTCGACCTTTGCGCCGACCAGTACCTTGATACCCCGTTTCTGGAAAATCGCCTGCATCTGCTTGCCGAGTGCGCCTTCCATTTCCGGCATCAGCCGTTCGAGCATCTCGACGACAGTGACTTCGACGCCGTATTCGCGCATCATACAGGCGAACTCGCAGCCGATGACTCCGCCGCCGACAATCAGGAGCCGTTTGGGCAGGGTCTCCCAATGCAGCGATTCGTCTGAGGTGCAGACCCGTTTCGGATCGTCCGGCCAGCCGGGTATCCGCGCCGGCACGGAGCCGACGGCGATGATGGTCTTATCGGCGTTGATGCTGCTCTCGACGCCGTTCTCGGCGGTGACGGTGATCTGGCCTTTGCCGGTGATGACGCCGCGTCCGGAAAACAGGGTGACGTTCCGCGCGCCGAACAGACTCTTGATGCCCGAACGCAACCCCTTGAGGACCTTGTTTTTGCGCTGCTGAATCGCGGGCCAGTCAAATCCGGCGTTGCCGTTGACGCGGACGCCCATCGCAGAGGCATGGTTGATAGTGTACATCAGCTCGGCCGAGGCCAGCAGTGCCTTAGAGGGGATGCAGCCATAATTGAGGCACGTGCCGCCGAGAAAATGTTTCTCGATGACGGCGGTTTTGGCTCCCATTTGTGCGGCCTTTAAGGCGGCGATGTATCCGCCGGGGCCGGTTCCGATCACGGCGATGTCAAAGCGGTCGTCCATAGTGACTTTCCTTTCGACTGAATGGGGGTTTGATTAGAGCAATTGTTCGGGCTGTTCGAGCAGTGCTTTGATGCGTGCGGCGAACGCCCCGGCCACCGTGCCGTCTATGACCCGGTGATCGGCGCTGAGTACCATCGTCATCACCCGCCCCGGACGCATCACGCCGTCTTTGACGATCACATCTTCGCGGATGGCGCCGACGGCCAGAATCGCCGATTCGGGCGGGTTGATGATGGCGGAGAATTCTTCCACGCCGAACATTCCGAGGTTGGTAACGGTAAAGACGCCCTGCCCGATGCCTTCGAGCTTTCCGTTTCGGGCGCTTTCAACGACTTGCCGCGATTGTGTCGCCAGGTCACGCAGGCTCAGCCGGTCGGCATTCAGGACGACCGGAACGGTCAGGCCGTTTTCGGTGCCGACGGCGATGCCGATATGGGCCGAGGGCTGTTCCATAATATGGTCGTCTTTGTACTGACTGCGGAAGGCGGGTATCTCGGCCACGACGATGGCGCACGCCCGTGTTACAAAATCGTTGAGCGAGCATGTGAATTGCTCTTTGGTTTTGCGATACAGGCCAAGCAGCGGCGTCGCGTCAATGGTGATTTTGGTGTAGAAATGGGGCACATTTTGTTTTGACCACAGCAGATTTTGGGCGATGGCTCGCCGCATTTTGCTCAGGTCGTGCCGTACGCCCTTGCCGGACGGCGCTGTTGCTGCGGCTGTCGCGGTTTTGATGTCGTGCGAGATGATGCGCCCGCCGGGGCCGGACCCTGCGGCGATGGCGGCAAGATCGATGCCCTGTTCGTGGGCGATTTTTCTGGCGGCGGGAGAGGCTTTGACCCGGCCGCCCGTGCTGATGACGGCCGGCTGTGCGACGGATGCAGAGGCTGCCGCCGGGGCATCTGTTTTCTCTGACGGTGCGGAGGTCGAGGCAGCCGACCGGGCTTGGCCGGCCATAAAGGTCGCAACATCCGCATCATTGTCTGCCAGAAAAGCGATTGGGTGTTTGACTTCAACGATCGTCCCCTCTTGCGCCACGATTTTGGCCACACGTCCGGCGTGCGTGGCCTCCACCTCCATTGTCGCCTTGTCGGTTTCGATTTCGCAGATGACCTGACCGACTTCGATCCGGTCGCCTTCTTTGATCTTCCACGTAAGGAGGGTTCCCTCTTCCATGCTCTGTCCCGCTTGCGGCATCAGGATAGGAGTCACCTGACCGGATGCTGTGTGTGCCGACTGTTCGGTCATATTCGAATTATTCTGCCGGGATTGGGCTTGTGTGGAATTCAATTGGGGGGCACTGGGCGGGGCGCCGAGGCTTAACAACGGCTCGCCGCTGCAGACCATTTTACCGGGGAAAATGCTCACTTCGGCGACAGTGCCGTCGGTTGGCGACGCGATCTGGACGACCTGATCGGCGGTTTGCATCGCCGCCAGAACCTGCCCCTTTTCGACCGCTCCGCCCGGCTCAACGGCGACACTTACGACAAACGTATCGCCGTCAACCTTTCCAAGTGCTGGAATTCTCAGTATTTGCATAAGCTATACCCGATTTAAGTCAAATCTTCGTACAGACCTATCATAAAAGAACGCCGTAGGAAATCAAACAAAAAATCAATATTATTTTGTTGATTTGTCTGCTCAAATGTGCAATAATTCAAAAAAGTCCGATCAGAATCTTTACGTTCACGGGAATTGATGAATACGACATCCATACAACAACGAAAAGAGGCGATTCTTGCCAAGGTCTATCAGAATGGGCAGGTTGTTGCCACGCGACTGGCCGAGGAATTCGGGATTTCCGATGCGACCGTCCGGCGGGATTTGCGGGCGCTGGCCGAGGCCGGGCTGCTGGAGCTGAACCACGGCGGGGCGCAGCTCCGGAAAAATCTGGACTATTCATTTATCTCAAAGTCGATGCGCAATGTCGAATCCAAGCGAGCGATCGCCCAAATCGCCGCCGGCTTGATCGAGGGCGGCCAGCAAATCTTTCTCGACTCCGGAACCACCTGCTTTCACATCGCGGGTTATCTGCGGGGCAAAAAGAATATTTCTGTGATTGTCAACTCCGTACGCACCGCCCAGGAATTGTATTCTGCCGATATGAATGTGTTGATGCTGGGCGGACAGTATCGGCCTGAACGTATGGATACCGTCGGGCCAATCGCCGCCGAGACGCTCGCCAAATTCCGAGGGTATCGGGCCTTTATCGGCTGTGACGGCGCGGGGATGGAGTTTGGCCCCAGCTCGATTGACATTGACAGCGCCCATCTCTTTTCGCAGGCGATCCGCAACGCGCGGGAATGCTTCCTGTTGGCGGATTACTCCAAATTTGAATCCCCGGCGTTATTTAAGATCGCCGACTGGAACAATATCTCCATCGTCATTACCGATCAGCGTCCTCCGGCGGAATGGATTGTTTTTTTTGAACAGCACCGAATTCAAATCCTCTGCCCTGAAAACCCGAATCTGAATACGGTTTGAAACCCTTTCACACAGGATAACAATGCCTAAATCACAAATAGTCGATCCGAAGCGCGTCCAAAAAAGTCAGCAGATATCGTTTACGCCGATACCGGTCAACGCCTACAACAAAACCCTGATGGATGAGCTGAGACGGTACACGCCCGATGACCTGATGCGCATCCAGCGGGATATGATGATTGTCCGCAATTTTGAGAACATGCTCAACGAGATCAAGCTGCGCGGGATCTATAACGGCGTTGCATACACGCACAACGGCCCGGCTCATCTGTCGATGGGTCAGGAGGCGACCGCCGTCGGGCAGGCCTATCACCTCGGTATTGACGACCATATCTACGGCAGTCACCGCAGCCACGGTGAGATTCTGGCCAAAGGACTTGCCGCCATCCACCGCCTTGACGACGACGATCTGATGAAGATGATGAAAAATTATTTCGGCGGCGAGTGCCTCAAGGTCGTCGAGAAAGACGCCGCCGGTTCGGTTAAAGATCTGGCGATCGACTTTCTGGTTTATGGCACGCTGGCGGAAATTTTTGGCCGCGAAACGGGCTTTAACAAAGGGATGGGCGGCTCGATGCACGCCTTCTTTCCGCCGTTCGGGGTTTATCCCAACAACGCCATCGTCGGCGGCTCCGGCGATATCTCTGTTGGCGCAGCCCTGTTTAAAAAAGTCAATCAAAAGCCGGGCATTGTCATCTGCAATATCGGCGACGCCTCCTCGTCGTGCGGGCCGGTCTGGGAAGGCCTGTGCTTTGCCGCGATGGATCAGTTTAAACATCTGTGGGAAAAGCCGTATCGCGGCGGTCTGCCGATCATTATGAATTTCAACAATAACTTTTACGGGATGGGCGGCCAGCCCGAAGGCGAAACGATGGGCTTCGGGATGCTCGCACGACTGGGCGCGGGGATCAACCCCGAACAGATGCACGCCGAGCGCGTCAACGGCTTTAATCCGCTGGCGGTGGCGGACGCGGTCGCCCGAAAGAAAGAGATTCTCGAAAAAGGCGACGGCCCCGTGCTGCTGGATACCATCACCTATCGCTTCAGCGGGCACTCGCCGTCCGACCAGAGCAGTTACCGCGAAAAGGAAGAGATTGACGCCTGGCGCGAACACGACCCGATTGTGTGCTTTGCTCAAAATCTGGTCAGCGCAAATATAAGCCGACAGGAAGAGATCGATGCAATGCAGCAGTCCATCGAGACGCTGATCACACGCGCCTGTCAAAAAGCGGCGGATCCAGCCGTTTCGCCGCGCGCCGACCTCAAGAAAGCCAACGGCCTGCTTGAGCAGACGATGTATTCCAATCAGAAGGTCGCGTCGATGGATCCGTCCCGCACGCCCGAAGCGCTGATGTCCAAAGAGGACAACCCCCGCGTCAAGAGCCTGCAAGGCAAAAGCCGCTCGGCGTTTGACGAAAAGGGCGAACGGCTCAAAGACACCCGCTGCGTCGGTTTTCGCGATGCGCTGTTTGAAGCGATTCTCGACGGCTTTTATCAAGACCCGACGTTTGTCGCCTATGGCGAGGAAAACCGCGACTGGGGCGGCGCGTTTGCCGTGTATCGCGGCCTGACCGAGGCACTGCCGTATCATCGGCTGTTCAATGCGCCGATTGCCGAAGGCGCCATCATCGGCACAGCCTGCGGCTACGGACTGGAAGGCGGCCGGGCGCTGGTCGAACTGATGTATTGCGATTTCCTGGGACGGGCGGGCGATGAGGTCTTTAACCAAATCTGCAAATGGCAGTCGATGAGCGGCGGCCTGCTGAAAATGCCGGTGGTCGTGCGGGTCTCGGTCGGCAGCAAATACGGCGCACAGCACAGCCAGGACTGGACATCACTGTGTGCCCACATACCGGGCCTGAAGGTCGTCTTCCCGGCCACGCCCTACGACGCCAAGGGGCTGATGGCGGCGGCACTGACCGGCACTGACCCGGTGATCTTCTTTGAGAGCCAGCGCCTGTACGGCATTGCCGAAGAATTTGTCGCCGGCGGTGTGCCGCTTGAAAGCTATGAAGTGCCCTTCGGCGAGCCGGCCGTGCGAACCAAAGGCAGCGACCTGACGATTCTGACCATTGGCGCGACGCTGTACCGCGCGATTCAGGCCGCCAACGAATTAAAAGAAATATACGGCGTAAGCTGCGAGATCATCGACGCCCGCAGTCTTGTGCCGTTCAATTATGAACCGGTGCTGAACTCGATTAAAAAGACGCGCAAAGTCCTGCTGGCTTCGGACGCCTGCGAGCGCGGCAGTTTCCTGCATACGATGGCCTCAAACATCTGCCAGATGGCCTTTGACGAACTGGACGCGCCGCCGGCGGTGCTGGGGGCACGCAATTGGATCACCCCGCCGGATGAGGTTGAAGACGCCTTCTTCCCGTATCCGCAGGACTTTATCGATGTCGTGAACGAGCATCTTATTCCGCTGAAGGGGTACAGCCCGAAAAGAGATTGCTCAGCCAATGAGATGATCCGACGGGCCAAACAGGCGCTCTAAAAAAGTCCGTGAAAGACCGATGACCATGATTGAGCCGTTAATGTTTTTGAACCGGATGGGGAGGCCGGAAGACCTTTGGACGCAGGCCGAAGATGTTTCACTGCGGCCGCTGCCGGCCAATACGCATATTCATCTGCCGCCCAATTTTTCCGCTTTCGAACGGGTTTCTCAGGCGGTTCAGTTGGCCTCCGAGCAGGGGGTGCGCGTGTTAGGAGCCGGAAACTATTACGATTTTACGGTGTATGAAGAATTCAGCCGCCTGTGCCTGGAGGCGGGGATTTTTCCCTTTTTCAGCACCGAACTGATCGCCTTTGAGCCGGAGATGGCCGAACAAAAAATCCGTGTCAACGATCCGGGAAATCCCGGAAAGATTTACCTGTGCGGCAAGGGCATTACGCAGTTTTCGCCGTTTTCCGCCGAGGCCGCCGAGCAGATGGCCGCCATTCGCCGCAATGACGGGGCGCGGATGAAGGCGATGATCGAGACAATGAGCGAGCAGTTTAAGAACGCCGGTTATCCGGTCAAGCTTGATGAGCAGGCAGTCATTGATCGCGTCGTCAAACGGCACGGCAGCGCGCCGCAGACAGTGACGCTTCAGGAGCGGCACATCGCCCAGGCCTTTCAGGAGGTCTTGTTTGAGATGGTTTCGGTCGAGCAGCGCAGCGACGCACTCAGCGCGGTTTATAACTGTTCATCCAAGGCGGGCGCTGACGATGTGGTCGGCACACAAAATGATATTCGTTCGTTCCTGATGAAGGCCGGAAAACCGTGTTTTGTGCCGGAAAGCTTCGGGCGTCTTTGTGAGGCAAAAACCCTGATCGACCGACTGGGCGGGATTGCGTGTTATCCGATTTTGGCCGACGGCGCGGCGGCGCTCTGCGAATATGAAACGCCGGTCGAGGAATTGATCGAGCGGCTTAAGGAGAACGGCTTTGCGATGGCCGAGTTTATCCCCGTCCGCAACCGCCCTGATGCCTTGGCGGCCTACGCGACGGCGCTGCGCAAGGCCGGCATCGTGCTGACCGCCGGCACGGAACACAACACGCTCGATTTGATCTCGCTGACGCCGGTCTGTGTGGACGGCTCGCCGATTCCGGCAGAGCTGAATGACTGGTTTTGGGAAGGGGTGTGCGTGGTTGCCGCCCATCAGTATCTCTGTGCACACGGCCAAACGGGCTTTGTCGATGCGCACGGCCGACCCAATCCGGACTGGCCGGGGGACGAAGAACGCATCGACGCGTTTGCCCGGCTGGGGCAAGTGGTGTTAAACGCTTTTTTTGATAAGGATTAAGGATTTAACAATGACGGATGCAGCGAAAGAACTGCTACAGGTTGCCCCGGCGTTGCGGATGCGGCTTGGCAAAGACGGCAAATATCCGGTTGTTCGGTTTGTGCCGGACGGACGAAAACCTGCCGCGCCAGATCCGAATACGGTGTGGGTCGATGGGACGGGGCTTTTTCACATTATTGACGATACCGCCGAACTGGCCGGGCGCGCGGCGGGTAAGGTGGCCGTCGTCACCGGGGCGGCGCAGGGGTTCGGACTGGAAATCGCTCAGGACTTTGCCGCACAAGGGGCGCGGGTGTGTCTGGCCGACATTAATGCAGACGGCGTCAATGCGGCCGCCGCCGCGATGCAAAAGCAATACGGCCAGTCGCGCGTAATGGCCGTTGCAATGAACGTAACGGACGCCGAATCGATTCGGCAGGCCGTCCGCAGCATCGTCACATATTTCGGCGGGCTGGACGTGTTCATTTCCAACGCGGGCGTCCTGAAGGCCGAAAGCGTCAAGACGCAGTCCGAAACAGATTTTGAGTTTGTCACGTCGGTCAACTACAAAGGCTTTTTCCTGTGTACACAGGCGGTTGCGCCCGTGCTGGCCGCCCAGCACGCCGCCGATGCAAGCTATATGAGCGACATCATCCAGATCAACTCCAAGTCCGGCCTGCAAGGCTCCAACAAAAACGGCGCGTATGCCGGCAGCAAGTTCGGCGGCATCGGACTGGTGCAGTCGTTTGCGATGGAACTGATCGAAGACGGCGTCAAGGTCAACGCGATCTGTCCGGGCAACTTTTTTGACGGGCCGCTCTGGTCGGATCCGAACAACGGCCTGTTTGTCCAGTACCTCCGCACCGGCAAGATCCCCGGCGCAAAGACCATTGAGGAGGTGCGGCGGGCGTATGAGCAAAAGGTCCCGATGGGCCGCGGCTGCACAACCGCCGATGTGATGAAAGCCATCTATTATATAATGGAACAGCGGTACGAGACCGGCCAGGCCGTGCCGGTCACCGGCGGACAGGTGATGCTGCATTGATTAACAGAAGTCAGAAGTCAGGAGTCAGGAGTCAGGAGTCAGAAAAAGAGACGATGAATACGATACCCGAAAAACAAACGGCGCTGCAGTTGGTCGGGCCGGATGAATTGAAACTCAACACCGATAAAGAGGTTTTGTCGCCGGGGCCGTATCAGATTCTGGCGCGTGTCGAGGCGGTGGGACTGTGCTTTTCGGACTTAAAGCTGCTCAAGCAATTTGACGCCCACGCGCGAAAGAGCGAAGTCCTGTGCGGCATCGAGCCGCAGGCGCTGGCCGAGAACCCCGCCTACGTGCCCGGCACGAAACCGACCGTCCCCGGCCACGAGGCGTGCTGTACGATTGTCGCCGTCGGAGATCACGTGAAACATCACCGCATCGGCCAGCGTGTGCTGGTTCAGACCGACTACCGCTGGCTCAAGACCGCTGCGTCCAACGCCGCATTCGGCTATAACTTCGAAGGCGCATTGCAGCAGTATGTCTTGATGGATGAGCGCATCATCATCGAGCCGGACAGCGGCGAGAGCTTTTTGATTCCCGTCGAAGACCACCTCAGTGCCTCGGCGGCGGCGTTGGTCGAACCGTGGGCGTGCGTGGAAAGCTCCTATATCAGCAAAGAACGCGCCGCGATCAAGACGGGCGGCAAACTGCTGGTCGTGGCCGACAAGGGACGCGCCGTCAAAGGTGTGCAGGAGGCCTTTGACAGGGCGGGCGCGCCGGCGGGTGTCACCGTCATCTGTGCAGAGCCGTCGCAAGCGGCTGCCCATGCAAATGCTCAAAAGGCTGACACTTGTGAATCTTTGCCCAACGAACACTTTGACGACATTGTCTATTTCGGCTCGGACAAGACGACGATTGAGACGCTCAACGACAAGCTGGCCGGCGGCGGGATTATGAATATCGTGCTGGGCGGCTCGTCCATCGGCGCACCGGTCTCGGTCGGCGTGGGGCGCGTCCATTACGGCCTGACCCGCTGGATCGGCACTCTCGGCGACAATGCCGCCGACAGCTACTGCACCATCCCGCAGACCGGCGAAGTGCGCAAAGACGACAAGGTGTTGGTCGTCGGGGCTGCCGGCCCGATGGGACAAATGCACGTGCTGCGCGTTATCTGTTCGGGCATCGACGGCCTGACCGTTGTCGGGACGGATTATGACGACCATCGGCTCGAAGGGCTTTCTCACAAGGCCGCCCCGCCGGCCAAAGAGCGCGGCGTCAAGCTGTCGCTGGTCAATCCGCAAAAACAACCCGTAACGGAGGCGTTCAGCTACGTTGCGATTATGGCGCCGGTCGCCCCGCTGGTGGCGCAGGCGATCAACGACAGCGCCGACAACGCCCTGATCAACATCTTTGCCGGGATTCCCGCGCCGGTCAAACAGGACATCGACCTGGACACCTACATCGCCCGCCGCTGTTTTATGTTCGGCACCAGCGGCTCGCGGCTGGAGGATATGAAAATCGTGCTGGACAAAGTCACCCGCGGCCAACTGGATGTGAACACCTCGGTCGATGCGGTCAGCGGGATGGCCGGGGCCGCCGACGGCATTCGCGCAGTCGAAAACCGCACGCTGGCCGGCAAGATTATCGTCTATCCGGCCCTGCCGAACTTGCCGCTGACCACGCTGGACGATCTGGCGGCGGCATATCCGACTATTGCTGAAAAATGTCCGAACGACCTGTGGACCCAAGCGGCCGAAGAAGAACTGCTGAAAAATTGTCGATTGACGAATGACGATTGATCTTTACGAATCGTCATTCACAAAAAAAGGAGAATCAAATGGCACAACGCACTCACTATATCGCGGTCGATCTGGGGGCCGAAAGCGGCCGTGTGATGCTGGCGACGCTGGAGAATGAGACATTTACGCTGCGGCAGGCACATCGGTTCTCCAACGGCCCGGTCAGGGAAGGCGATTCGCTGCGCTGGGATGTCCAACGGCTGATCGATGAGATTACCGTCGGGATCAAGGCCGCGATGGACGAGGCGCAAACCGTGGCGGGGCTGGGGCTGGATACGTGGGGGGTGGATTTCGGGCTGATGGACGCCGACGGCAACTTGATGGAAAAGCCCTATCATTACCGCGACAGCCGCACGGAAGGGATGATCGACGAGGCCTGTCGGATCGTCGGGAAGTGGGAGCTTTATGCCAACAGCGGCATTCAGTTTATGCCGTTTAATACGCTGTTCCAATTGCTGGGCTGCAAACACCGGACGCCGGAACCGCTGGGCAAGGCCACACAGCTTTTGTTTATGCCGAACCTGCTGATGACGCTGCTGGGGGCGCGGCCCTGCGCCGAATACACCATCGCCAGCACGTCGCAAATGATGGATATGCATACCGGACAGTGGTCGAAAAAACTGCTGAACGCACTTGACCTGTCGATTGAGATTTTGCCCGAAGTCGTCAACCCCGGCCGACAGATCGGCGTCTTGAACCCGGCCATCGCTCGCAACAAAGACGGCTCGGCCATCCCGATATTAACCGTCGGCACACACGACACCGCGTCGGCAGTGGCCGCCGTTCCCGCCGTCGAAAATCGCCCGTGGGCATATCTGTCCAGCGGGACGTGGAGCCTGATGGGCATTGAGACTCCCAGCCCGATCATTACCCCAAAAACGTTCGAGTACGCCCTGACCAATGAGGGCGGTGTGGAACATACGATTGCACTGCTTCGAAACATCATGGGCCTGTGGCTGGTGCAGGAATGCCGCCGCCAGTGGGAAACGGAGGGACAGGCGCTCGATTATGCGACAATCGCCGATATGGCGACGGCGGCCGAACCCTTTACGGCCTGGATTGATCCGGATGATATGACGTTCTTTGCTCCCGGCGATATGCCCGGAAAGATCAATGCCTTTCTGACCCAAACCGGCCAAACGCCGATTCAGGACAAAGGGCGGATGATTCGCGTCATCCTGGAAAGTCTGGCTATGCGCTATCGACAGGTCCTGCGGATGCTGGAGGACGTTTCCGGACAGACCCTCGAAACACTGCACATCATCGGCGGCGGCACGCAAAACGAACTGCTCAATCAACTGACCGCCGACGCGACCGGCAAGACCGTCATCACCGGCCCGGTCGAAGCGACCGTATTGGGCAATGTGCTGATTCAGGCCAAAGCCTGCGGCCAAATCCGCTCATTGGCGCACGGCCGCCGGATCATCGCCGATTCCTTCCCGACCCAGACCTATACCCCGCGTCCGGACAGTCGATGGGCGGCGATGATCAAACGCCTCGAGAACAACCTCTCTTGAGTTTATGACAGATCCATCGGAACGGTTCAAACCGATCGCCGATTCGTCGCACACACTCGGCACAGCCGCGAGTATTGTTACAGTATTTTGGCGGCATACTCGCCGCCGTTGAGCAAGTGGATCAGCGGTTGCGGACGGTCGATTCCCTCGACAAACGCCGGACGAGCGCTCCAGGGTGTAATACTGAGCGTGCCGGTCAGATCCATCCAGTACTGCAAACGCGATACCGGCAGGTTCCACGTCATGTGGAAATGGTTGGCCGGGGCGTATTGTTTGTATTCGAGCATACTGGCATATTTCGGCACCACGAAGGTATGCGGCCAGGTCGGCGTGGTCAGATCGCACATCGCCTTGCCGAGTTTGGCCGGGACACTGGTGGTGTAGGCCTGATCCCAAAACATACTGAACTTGTTATTCAGGGCGCTGTAGGCCATGCGTCCGGCCAGTCCATCGATTCCCGCCGGCGTGATAAAGGTTACGCTGTTGCCGCCGCCGGCGAAGTATCCCGGATCGGCCAGCGGCATCAATACGCCTTTCAAAATCTCCTTGACGGATGCGCCGGGCTTGGCCGCCCAGTTAAACGCCGCGCTGCCCGAGTTGTCTCCGTCCACCAGCCCCTTGACGATGAAGTCGGCCTTCGGATTGACCTTGACGCCGAGCGTTTTGGCCAGTTCTTTGATTTCCCAGCCTTCCCAGACCTTGCGGAAGTCCATAAACAGCGGCGGGTTGCCGCCGGACAGCCAGGTATAAAACAGCATCGTCAGCAGACCCTGTACGTCGGCCTCCGTCGCATAGGGCAGCGGGGCCTTGGGGCCGTTATGGTCAAAAGTGCTGTTGAACATCGATTCCATCGCGTCGGCCACTGGCAGCGGCAGCCCGCGTTTGTCGCTTCCCCATTCCAACTGGCTCATAAACCCGCCGCCGACGGCGTTGAGTTCCGCCATCAAATCGCGGTTAATCAGGTACATCGCCAGCGACTGATCAAACCGCTTGCTGTCGGCGTCGGTCTTGATTTCCAGCCGCTTGCCGATATGGGCGTCAATCCAGCCGCGCAGGGCCTTCAATTCCTTCTTGTCATAGGCCTCCTTACTGAGCATATCGGCCAGCAGTTTCATATCCAGCCGGGTAATCTCCAGGCCAAAGGCGTTGCGGGTCGGCAGAATATGGGCCAGTGCCGTTTCCATCCCCATCGAGTCGTGTCCGAAGATCATCATGCGGCGGCCGCGCAGGGCGACGGCGGTAACGGCCGCATAGCACCAATCCACCAGCGCCGCGGCGGTCGCTGCGCTCATCTTTGGATTCTGGCCGGTGTCGGGCCAGTTGCCGACGTTCAGATGCACCAGCTTGCCGTATTGGCTGATCGCCCCGGCCAGCGCGTGGGCATAGACCACGCCGGGCTTGGGACCGCTGTTGCCGCAGGTGATGTTCAGCGGCGTATCTTTGGGAAACTGCTGCAGCAGCGAAATTGTCGTCAGTTGCGGAAACGCCCAGGTATCCGGCGCACAGACCAGCACATTCACGCCGGCCTCACGAAACTGCCGGGCGACGATGTCGGCCTGCGCCTCGCCATCCACCAGGACATCCGAATAGACCACCGACACCGGCTGCTTGTCGGGCAAAACGACCTGCCCGCAGATGGTGTCGGCAACCATCGACGCGATGTTCTGCGCACGGCTTCGGCTGGCGGCGTCAACACGGGGATCGCACGGTGCAAACACACCAATGACCGGAATGTGCGGGGTTGCTTTGGCGAGCTTGGGAAGACAAGTTGCTTTGATCGCTTTTGAAGGCATTGTCGTGATCCTTTCCATTACAAAACCGGATGTTTGTTGTCGAGACCGAAACGCCGGTTTTTTGACCGGCACACGCTGATATCATACCCCTAATGGCTTGGGCGGACAATAGATTATCTCTTTTTTTGGTAGATATCTCCGAAAATGCTTGTCGCTGCAGAGCCGCAGCCAACATTCTAAGCACAAAATTCCATATCCTAAACAAATTCAAAACCAAAACACTGGGTGACTGCTGCCCCTGCGGGGCGAAACGGAGGTCTTGGGCGATTTCCAACCCAGCCCCCCGGGCTGGGCTAAGGTATTTTGGCCTTTCAGGCCGAGGGGGGGGGCAAGCGAAGCTTGAGTTACGAATCGCGGATGGATGAAGGGCGAAGGGTATTGAAGAAACGTCGATCTGACGATAAGATAACAATCAAAGCGGGTTTAACGAAATGGATTGACGCATGGAACGAAGTTCAGGGAAGCGGTTTCACTTTATCGGGATTGGCGGTGTCGGGACCAGCGGGCTGGCCAAACTGCTGATGCGCCGCGGGGCGGTGGTGTCGGGGTCGGATATGTGCCAAAGCGCAGTTACGGACGACTTGCAGCGGCAGGGCGCACAGATTCATATCGGGCATACGCCGGAGAATATGCCGGCGGCGGTCGATGCGGTGATCATCAGTGCGGCGGTGACGGCGAGCAACCCGGAACTGGCGCGGGCCGGGGAGTTGGGCTGTCCGATCTATAAGTATGCCGAGATGCTCGGACGGCTGTTTGAGGCGTACACGGGGATTGCGGTGGCAGGGACGCACGGCAAGAGTACCGCCAGTGCGTGGATTACACATCTGCTTACGGAGGCTGGACTTAAACCAAACTACATCATCGGGGCCGACATCGGGCAACTGGGCGGCTCCAGCGGGGCGGGCAACGGACGGCTGTTTGTGGCCGAGGCGTGCGAGTATGACCGCAGCTTTTTGAACCTGCATCCGTCCATCGGGGTGATCCTTAATATAGAGCAGGATCATCTGGATTATTATCGAAATGAGGACGAGATCGTCGAGGCATTCAGCGATTTTGCCTCCGGGATCAAGCCGGGCGGGGTGCTGATCGCCAATGGGGCCGATAAAAACGTCGCTCGCGTACTGCGACGGCAGAAAGACGGCCGACAGGTCGTGACGGTGGGGCTGGAGTCGCACTGCGATGTGACGGCGGGTAATTTGGAGCTTGTAGAGGGGCTTTATGCGTTTGACTTGATCCGCAGCGGCCGGGGGCTGGGGCGCGTGCGGATTGGGCTGCCGGGCAAGCACAATGTGTATAATGCGCTGGTTGTCGCGGCCGCGGCACTTGAGGCGGGCGTGCCGGAATCGGTCGTCGTCGAGCGGCTGGGGGCGTTTTCCGGCATTGACCGGCGGCTGATGCTCAAAGGGCAGGTCGGCGGCATCACGGTGCTGGACGACTACGCCCACCACCCGACCGAGATTCGAGCATCGCTGGAGGCGGTACGGCAGCGGTATCAACCCAAGCGGCTGTGGTGCGTTTTTCAGCCGCATCAGTACAGCCGAACCCGTTTTTTGCTTGATGATTTCGCGGAAAGCTTTAAGCTTGCCGATATTACGATTGTGCCGGAGATTTACTTCGTGCGGGACACCGCCGAGAGCAAAAGCACGGTCAACGCCGAGACGCTGGTCGAACGCATCCGCCAGCGGCAGTGCGAGGCGTTGTTTATCAATGATTTTGCGGGTATTTTGAACCATTTAACGCAACACGTCCGAGACGGCGACCTGGTCATGACGATGGGTGCCGGGACGATTTGGAAGGTTTCCGATGACATTATTCAGTGGCTTAGAGAACATCGTTAAAGAAAACGCCTCGCTCAAAGAGCTGACGTGGTACGGCCTTGGCGGTGTGGCCGAGTACTTGGCGCGGCCAACGAGTGTCGAGCAGCTTCAGGACATTGTGCAGCGGTGCGCGGCCGAGCAGGTGCCGATGCGGGTGCTGGGGCTTGGGTCGAATCTGCTGGTCAGCGACGAGGGCATCAAGGGCGTAGTGCTCAAGCTGGACACCGAGGCGTTTACGCAGGTGGCGTTTGACGGCACAACGCTCAAGGCCGGGGCCGGGGTGAACCTGAACAAGCTGGTGCTGGACTCGGTGCGCAAGGGGCTGTGCGGGCTGGAGGCCTTGACGGGCATCCCCGGCTCGGTGGGCGGGGCCGTGCGGATGAACGCCGGCGGCAACTTCGGCGACATCGGCTCGCGCACGCAGAGCGTAACCGTGATGGATATACACGGGACGATTTTCGAGAAGGCCAAGCCGGAGTTGGTGTTCGATTATCGCTGGGTCAATATCACCACACCGATCATTCTGGACGCGACGCTGGAACTGACGCAGTCCGACCCCGACCAGATGCTCAAGACGGTTAAGGAAGTGTGGATTTACAAGAAGAACACCCAGCCGCTGAACGCGCGCAACGCCGGGTGCATCTTCAAGAATCCGCGCGGGATGAGCGCCGGGGCACTGATTGACCGCGCGGGGTTGAAGGGCACGCAGGTCGGCGGGGCCTTTGTCAGCGAAAAACACGCCAACTTCATCACGACCGAAAGCGGCTGCAAAAGCGCCGATGTCAAACAGCTCATCGAACTGGTGCGGCAAAAGGTGCAGGACAAGTTTGACGTGGAGCTGGAGCTGGAGATTGAAATTTGGTAGATTAGTTCGTAGTTCATAGTTCGTAGTTCGTAGTTCATGGCAGCCGAGCAGTGGAAGAGTATCGAATGCACAGTGAAATAACCTTTCAATTTGAAGAACTTATCGTGTACCAGAAAGCTTTGGATGTCATTGATTATGTCTATGACCAAACAAAATCTTTTCCGAAAGAAGAACTATATGGATTAATTTCGCAGTTTCGCAGAGCGGCGGTTTCTATTTCTTTGAATCTCGCAGAGGGAACATCCCGCAGTAAAACGGATTATCGACGGTTTTTGGATATTGCGCAGGGTTCCGTTTTTGAATGTGTCGCGCTATTGGAAATCTGTAAAAGAAGAAAATTTATCTATGAAGAACAACATTCTCATTTACGGCTTTCTTTTTCAGAACTGTCTAAAATGATTAGCGGCTTGAAACGCAGCCTCGGCTTTCCCGGCCGAGGCCAATGCTAAACTACGAACAACGAACTACGAACTAAGAACTACACTGCTCCCAATGCAACACAAACTTAAAAACAACTTTAAAGTCGCCGTCCTGTCCGGCGGGGTCGGGTCGGAGCGTGAGGTCAGCCTCAACAGCGGGCGCACGGTGTATGCGGCGCTGCGGGAGGCGGGGATGGATGTCGTTCTGTCGGATATCACGCCGGAAGATATGCGGATTCTGGACGCTGCGTCCATCGACGTGTTTTTTCTGGTGCTGCACGGGCAGTTCGGCGAGGACGGCCAGTTGCAGTCGATTCTGGAGCGGCGGCGGCTTGTTTTTACCGGATCGGGGGCTGAGGCCAGCCGAAACGCCTTTGACAAGGTCGAGAGCAAGCGCATTTTTGCGCGAGCCGGCGCCGTGGCGCCGCGGCAGGTGATTGTCGGGCCGTGCGATACCGAGCAAACGCTGACGGCAAAACTTGACGGCTTTGCCGAGCGACTGGTCGTCAAGCCCGTCCGGCAGGGCAGCAGCGTCGGCGTTGAGATCGTTGAGGATGCGGCGACGGCGGCGGCAAAGGGCGTGCAGTGCTTTAAGACCTTCGGCGACTGCATGATCGAATCGTTCATCAACGGGCGCGAGATCACCGTCGGCATCGTCAACGGGCAGGCCCTACCGATTATCGAGATTCGCACCCATGCGGCCTTTTATGATTTTAACGCCAAGTATATCGCCGACACGACCGAGTACCTGTTTGACACCCTCGCCGATGCGGCGTTGACGGCGCGGATTCAGCAGACAGCACTGGATTGTTTTAACGCGCTGCACTGCCGCCATCTGGGGCGCGTCGATTTTATCCTGGCCGACGACGGCACGCCGTATGTGCTCGAAATCAACACGCTGCCGGGCTTTACCAGTCATTCGCTGCTGCCCATGGCGGCGCGAAAGGCGGGGATTCCGACGCCCGACCTGTGTCGGCAAATCGTCGAGGCGGCATGGAACGACCGTGCTGTGTCCGCAACCCCTTAACACAAGGAAACACTCGTGGCCAAACGCAAAAAAACAAAGACCGGCAAAAGCTGGTTCAGTTTTCTCAAACGCGACCGCAAGAAAAAACCGTCCGCGTCCCTTCCCGTGCGCAAGCGAAAGAAAAAAGACGCCCCGCGGCTCACGCCGGTGCTGCGGGTGACGCTGTCGATTGTGGGCTTGGCGCTGTTGGCGGCGGGGTTGACGGCGGGGTTTATGGTGATGGAGAGGTATGTCAAGACGCTGCCGCAGGTCGAGTCGCACGCCGGGCCGCTCAAGCTGCTCGATCCGCCGGCATGGCTGGGGGCGGCCTGGACCGAGCAGATCGTGCAGGCGGTCGGCGGACGGCGGTTTGTGCTGGATGAGGACGCCGCCCGCACCGTGGCCGAGCGGCTGACGACGATTGCCTGGCTGGATGATATTCATGTGCAGGCGACGCCGACGGCGCTGGAAATTTCGGCGCAGTATCGTCGTCCGGTGGTGTCGGCCCGCGTCGGCGGGCGCACGTGGTATGTCGATGAAAAGATGATCGCCTTCGAGGCCCTTCCGGTGACGGCCATCGCCGTGCCTGCGGTGGTCGGCTTTTCGGCGCGTTCGGCGCCGCCGGCCGGGACGATCTGGCTGGCCGAGGACATCAAAGCCGCGATGGATCTGGTGAATGTGCTGACGCAGATGGACAACTTGCAGATGATGACCGCCGAGGAGCCGATTACCAAACCGCTGCTGGATGAGATTGAAAGCGTCGATGTGGCCAACTTTGCCGGCCGCAAGAGCACCTCCCAGCCGCATCTGACGCTGAATGTCAAAGATGGCTCAACGAAAGTCAATTGGGGAGCGGCTTTGGGACAGGCCGGCCGCAATATGGAAGCCGACGAAAAAGAAAAGATTACCATGCTCTATCAATTTTACGTCGAAAACAAACATACGCTCCAAAGTACGGTCAGATTCATCGAGCTGCGCCAGCCGCAAACGCTGAACTATCGACCGTAACGGCAGCCACCGTCGTTGACAGGAAAGGAGCGCGGTTTAGGCCGCACTATTCGCGTTCCGGTACCGGCCAGAAGAGCATGTCGCTGTTGGTGCTCCACTGCCGCGGGCGGCCTTGTTCATCCGTTCCCATGACGCCGTCATCGTCATTGAAATTGGGGCCTACGCTGTAGAGGGTAAAGCCGGCATCGGTTATTTTATACACGAGCGGCTGATTGCTGTAGGGGTCAACGGGGACGGATTGCAACAGGCCGGAGCTGACGAGCGCATCGAGCGATTGGGGCAGCGAGCCGGATTGTTTCTGGTACTCGAGGATAGCCAAAACGGCCAGTGTGGCGAGGCTCTCGGCCTTGCTGCGATGCGCGACTTCTGCAACGCGTTCCAGCGCGGGGATGAGAATGGAGAGAAAGAAATTGCCCTTGATGAGTTCTTCGACGCGCTCGTTTATGTTGATACCTTTTTGGCGCAGTTGGGCGGGCGAGTACCTGGCGAACTCATCCATCGCCGCATAAAAGCGGTCCGCCGCGGCCAGGGTCTCCTCGCGGTCCGGGTGTGTAAAGAGGATATGAAACCACTGCCCAGCCGCACCATAGTCTGATCCGGTCAACGAGCCCAATCGACTAATCCGCTGGATAAATAAGTGGCTGCTGCCGATGCGCGTCTGGGTAAAACTGCGCTGGATTTCGTCATACATGAAGAGCTTTTCGCCTTCGAAGCCGATGAGAAAATCCTCAGTCGATACGATTTCTGCGAGATGATTTCTGACCGCCGTGAGCGTAGTTTTGTCTAATTGATCAGCATGCTCGGCCAGGATTATTCGCATTGATTTCATGGCGTTGGCTTTAATGGCAATGGCGACCAACTGCTCGATCAAGATATTTTTATTGTGAAGATGCCGGCCGAATTGATAGCTTTCCAAAACGGTGTCGAGACTATCGTTGAGTTGTCCGTGCTGCGCCTGCCAGAGGGCCTTCATGCAGAGGAGATTGGCCAGCCTTCTGTAATCGGCCAGATCGGGCAGCAGAACGCCCATCAATTCGCTTGTTTCGGAATTGGTGGAATACGTCTGCCAGTAATAGGGTTTCCGGTTGCCCTGGCGGATGAGGGTTTCGGATTGCTCATTGGCGGCCAGCCAGTCGGCCAGAAACTGTTTTTCCTGCGATGTCATCGTGGCCAATGGGCGTGGGGAAATATCCAATACCTCGGGCGCTGCCGGCTGTAATTCAGGCGGCAAGGACGGGTCGTCGGCGGGGGGGAGTGTGGGGGGCAGGACAAAGGCATCGATGGCCTTCCGATAGAAAGGCCTGGCGTTTTGATTATCGTCAGCGACGGGGCGCACCTGGCTGTTCATGACCTCGAGGTAGTTGGTGGTGATGATGGGTCTGCCGCTGAAGAACCAGCCGATGTAGAGAATCAGCATCATGAAAAGGATGCCGACCATTTGGAAGGCGCGGACGATGAGGGTACGCCAGAGGGGACGGCAGCGTTTTTTGGCGCGGCGCAGCAGGACGCCCAGCAGCATGGCATCGCCGAATTCTTCGATCATCGCCTGGGCCTGCGCGTTGCGTTCGTCGTCGTTATTGCAGCCGGCCAGCGCGTCGGCGAAATGATCCGCCAACTCCCGCCGCACCTCGGCTCGCACCTTTTTGCGATACCGCATCTTTTTGATGATGGCGTCGATATAGTCGGTCACAACCGCCGGGACATTGTTATGTTCTGTCTTGTCCATATAATCTCCTTTGTTAACCACGAAGCACACGAAGAAACACGAAGTTTTTAGACAGGATCAAGAGGGTTCTTGATTCAAAATTAATTGTTCATCATCTTCATCTTCATGTGCTTCATGGCCTTCATGGTAAATTTCACCATTACGCCAGGCTGACGCCGCCGAGGCCGAAGACGAGGTTGACGCCTTCCTGCAGGGCGAGCCACTGTTCCTTTTGTGCGGCCAGCTCCGCCTTGCCCTTGCCGGTGATGGAGTAGTACCGGCGTTTTCGTTTGCTCTCGTTGTCCTCCCACTCGGCCGCCACCAGCCCTTTGGCCTCCAGATTATACAGCAGAGGGTACAGCGTCCCCCGCCCCAGCGTCAAAATGCCCTTGCTCCGCTGTTCGAGGGCCTCGCTGAGTTCATAGCCGTACATTTTGCCCCGCGAGAGGATTTCCAGCACCACCACCGGCGCGACGCCTTTCAGTAATTCCCGTTCAAATCGCATTGTCGATTCTCCAGTATATGTTGTCATATATAGCTTACTTCGCATATTATGTAACACAAACTATGCTATGTCAAGTAAAAAATAAGATTTTTTGCCAATTTCTTCTAAGTGACGTAGCGAAAACGAGATACGAACGTGCCGCGGCGGTCATTATCCGTTATTTTCGGCGTTAGTGGAAAGCGATGTCGCCTGTCTTGAGAAGATGCTTGGCGGACAGGCGGATGCCGATCAGGCCCAGCGGGGCAGTGATCAGAATTGCAAGTACTGCGTATGCAAGGACTTCCTTTCCATAGGGCAGGCCGAAGGACAGCGCCACCGCACCCATCGCGGCCTGGACGGTGGCCTTGGGGGTGTAGGCGATCATACAGAAGAGGCGTTCTTTATAGGTCAGGGTCGAGAAGGCCGTGGCCAGATAGACGCCTGTCGAGCGGGCGAGAAGCCCCAGCAGGATCAGGGCCGCGCCCTTTGGCCCGGCTTCCATCGCTACCCGCACATCGACGGCCATCCCGACCAGCACAAACAGGATGATTTCGGCAAAGACCCACATCTTGTTGAGGTTGTAGGCCAGTTCGTGCGCGGCCCGCTCGGCCTTTTCCAGCAGGATAAAGCCGACCGTCATCACGCCCAAGAGGGCGGCAGTGTGCAGCCAGTCGCCGACCTGCAAGAGAAAGATCGATGAGGCCAGCAGCAGGAGCGTCTTTTCGGTTGCCCGCACCTTTTCGTAATGGGCGTTGAAATACCGCGCCAAAATCAGTCCCAATACGATGCCGGGGATGATGCCCAGGATGGCCGAGACGGGGATGGACAGGACGGCGTGGGCGGCGCTGACGCTTTCGCCGCGCAGCAGGTTCAGGAAGACCAGAAATATCGTGATGGAGAAAATATCGTCCAGCGACGCCCCGGCCAGGATGATCGTCGGCACGTCGTTTTGCCGGCCGAGGCCGTTTTCTTTCAGCTCCAGCATCGAGGGCACGACCACCGCCGGCGAGACCGCCGCCAGCAAAAACCCCGTCAGGCCGCTGGTCAGCAGGTCGAAGGGGGTCAGCCAATAGAACAACCCCGTCAGCGCCAGTCCTTCGAAAAGGCACGGCACAAAGGCCATCAGCAGGGCCGTTTTGCCGACCTTTTGCAGGGTCTTTTTGTGGATGCCCAGGCCGGCGCGGAGCAGAATGATGATCAGGGCGGTGGAACGCAGGAACGAGGAAAGCTCGTCGAGCACAGGCGGGTAGGCGTCGCGGAAAAACAGGGATATACCGATACCCCAAAGCGTCATCCCCAGCACACTCGGCAGCCGCAGGGCCGAAAACAGCTTGCCCGCCGCATACCCGCCGACCAAAATCAACAAAATCACTCCATTCAGGCTCATCGCAACTCCTGACAGACATTCCTTGCAGTTCGGCAGGAGTCATCAGCCACAGCGGCGGTTATACGGGGAACCCCATCCCCGCCAATTAATATACCCGATTGCGGCGTGGTGTCAACCGGAAAGTTTTGTGTATCCGTTGACCGTTGACGTGTGTGAGAATATTTTCTGGCAAGCTTTTTTCGAGAGCCTCTGTAAGAGGCGTTATCGTGTAGCCCCGCCCGTAAGGGCGGGGATAACAAGCCGATACACGCTTCTCCAAGCCCGCGCAGCGGGCGGTATGAAAGGCCCATATCGCCCGCTGCGCGGGCTAAAAGAGGGGGATGGCTGCCCTATTTACCACGGGCTTACGCCCGTGGCTACACGATGTCGCCCTGCGGGCTCAAAATGCAGGATTATCACACAATATTCCAAATCAACACGGCCAGAAAAAATTCTCAAACATGTTGACAGCGACGTTAAAGGGGTTTCAGGGGTTGTAATTTTTATAATAACGGCTATACTAAGGGTTTTTAGCGGGTTGCGGAACAAAACTTAACCTTTTGACTGGGAAGCGGTTATGGCAAAATTGACCAAGCTGGACGACATTGTGTCGCTGTGCAAGCGGCGGGGGTTTATCTTTCAATCGAGCGAAATTTACGGCGGATTGGCGTCGTGTTATGATTACGGCCCGCTGGGGGCGGAGTTGAAGCGCAACGTGCGGGCGGCATGGTGGAAGGCGGTCGTGCAGATGCGTGACGATGTGGTGGGGCTGGACTGCTCGATTTTGATGCACCCGATGGTGTGGAAGTCCTCCGGCCATGCGGATAAGTTTGCCGATTTGGTGACGGTATGCAAGAAGTGCAACACGCGGACACGAGTCGATCATCTGGCCGAGAGCGACAAGCCGGCCGCGGCCGAGCATACCGAGCATGTGGATATTGAGGTCGAGGCGGGCAAGGAGCACAACCTGGGCGGCAAGGTGTGCCCGGCGTGCGGGACGGTGGGGCAGTTTTCCAAGCCGATGGCGTTTCGGCTGATGTTTGAGACGCAGATGGGGGCCAATGCCGACGATACGATGACGCTGTATTTGCGGCCGGAGACGGCGCAGGGGATTTTTGCCAACTTCCGCAACGTGCTGGACTCCTCCCGCGTCAAGATTCCGTTTGGAATCGCCCAGATCGGCAAGTCGTTCCGCAACGAGGTGACGACCAAGGCGTTTATCTTCCGCACGCGGGAGTTCGAGCAGGCGGAGCTTGAGTTTTTCTGCAAGCCGGGGACGGATGACAACTGGTACAATCACTGGAAAGAGCAGCGGTTCAACTGGTACCTGAATCTGGGGATCAAGAAAGAGAACCTGCGGTTTCGCGATCACGACCCGGACGAGCTGGCGCATTATGCCAAGGCGTGCGTGGATGTGGAGTACAAGTTCCCGTTCGGGTCGGGCGATTGGCAGGAGCTGGAAGGTATCGCCAACCGGACGGACTACGACCTCCGGCAGCATCAGCGGGGAATGCGGACGATGAACGACTGGTTCGAGCAGAAGGGCGATTTGAGCAAGATTACGCTGCGGGATGAAGACCCGGATTATGTCAAGGGGCCGTTGGCGTATTTTGAGGAAGAGACCCGCGAGCGGTATGTGGCGTACGTGATTGAGCCGTCGGCGGGTGTGGATCGCAGCACGCTGGCGTTTTTGGTCGATGCGTATGATGAGGATGAGGTCAACGGCGAGGTGCGGAATGTGCTGCGGTTTCATCCGCATCTGGCGCCGATCAAGGCGGCGATCTTTCCGCTGGTCAAGAAGGACGGCCTGCCGGAGATCGGGCGGAAATTGTATGACGACCTCAAGAAGCATTTCAACTGCTTCTATGACGAGAAAGGCGCCGTCGGGCGGCGCTACCGCCGACAGGATGAGGCCGGCACGCCGTATTGTATGACCATTGACGGGCAGACCAAAGAGGATGGAACCGTGACCGTCCGTGAACGTGACAGTATGGTGCAGTGCCGCGTGGCGATTGATCAGATCAAGAGCTTTTTGCGTGAAAAACTGGACCTGTAAGGAAAGTTAAAGCTGAAAATCCAAAAGCTAAAACCAGAGGTTAAAGGTTAAAACGGATGATACCGACCGTAGAACACGATAGACAACAGGAGACCATTGAGGCCAAAGCCCGCTGGTTTCAATCCCTGTCCATGGCCGAGCGGATGGACGTTTTCTGCGAGTTTACCGAACTGGCGCTGTCTGTTCACCCCGAACTGAAAGAGAAAAAACATGTTGAACCGATTGCAGGACGTATTCAAATCCTTTCAGCGAAATGAGGTCAAATATATGGTGATCGGCGGCGTCGCCTCGGTACTTTATGGCGTCCCGCGCGTTACCTTTGATCTGGACATCCTGATTGAGGCATCGGCCGACAACGCCAAAAAGCTTTTGAAAGCCCTGGTTGAAGCCGGTTTCGGCACAGCCACGCTGACGGATCCCGACGATGTTGTGTCGCATGAGATCACGGTTTTCAACGATAAAGTCAGAATCGATGTTCAGACCTCGACGCCCGGAATTACCTTTAACGACGCATGGCTCAGACGCGAAACGATAAATTATCAGGGGCAGGATTTTTTCATTTTATGCAAAGAAGACTTGATTGCCTCAAAACGCGCCTGCAAACGAGCGGTCGATCTTGAGGACGTGCGATTGCTGGAGAAATTAGATGAGAAAAACGGGGAATAGTTGAAGATGTGTACGAAAAGTTAAAGCTGAAAATCCAAAAGCTAAAACCAGAGGTTAAAGGTTAAAGTTGTTGCTGTGATATAATAACGATATTGATTTTGGATTGAGAACGATGAAGCGATGTGCAGCAGTTATTATCTGGTGTGTGCTGGTGTTGGCCGGATGTGAGGGGGACAGGGGGATGCCTGCGGAAACGCAGACGGCGCCGGCTCGGACAGAGGTCGAGGACAATGCGTCGGAGGCGGTTCGGGTTGATACCACCAGCGCCGCGAGGATCCCGCTCTGTGACGGCCTTGGGGACCCTGACACGATCGATCTCTCGCGGCCCGTTGGCACCGGTTCGGCTCGCTGCGCTCCGCTTTACGCGGGGCTCCGCTCCGCGAGCCGAACCTACGCTAACTTCAGGAGTAATACTATCGTAAACCATAACTGAATTCAATATACAAGAACACAGAGATTAAAAATATTAGTGGGGCGACGAAAGCTGCTCGATTAGTGCGATAATGTCAAGCAGCCTGAAAGGCCAAAATAGCTTAGCCCAGCCCAACGGGCTGGGGTCAGTGACATAGTGAAATACCAAACGCCCTGTAAGGGCAATATAGAAAGAGAATGGCGATGTTGCCCTTTCAGAGCGAGAGGTAATTTGGGAACCTGACACCCAGGGCGTTGCCCTGGGCTGAATTATGCTGCACCTTCGGTGCGATCAACAACCAGCAGCGTCGTGTGTGTAAGCACAAGAGCAGGGCTTTGTTCTTATGAAAAAACGTTACAGATATATCATCTTGGCTGGAATCGTCAGTGGATTCGTATTCAAAGATCCCTGCTTAGGTCCTTTTTTTGGAATGATAGTGGCTGTCGTTATCGGAATTCCTCTTTTTTTCTTTTGTAGCGGGCTTATTAAGCTGTTTGTCAAAGGGAACGCTGCAAGAATTGACCTGACGGCTGTGTTAGTTAGTATCTTTTTGACCATCGGAATTGTCGGGTTATTATTCCAGCCTCCGGGTTGGTTGCGATTCAGAATATTACTTGCCAATCCACCGCCATCATCGGTCAAGATTATTCGCTCAAGATGGCTTAAAGGTGCTTTTGATGTTCCAAGCTATATTAAATTCGAGATAGACAAAGCCGATCTTGGTAAGATTGTCATCGAAAAGGGTTATGAAAAGCATGAATTCGATCCTTATGAGGAGGAAAACTTTCGTAAGGACAAATGGCTCAATATTGAAAACCTCGACAAGACTGAAGTGTATCACTTAAAATCAGATAGCACGTCAGAATACATAATATATGACCCTAATAGCAAACAAGCCTTTCACATATTATTTTTGATAGAATGACGATATATGATACTGGATCAGATTGACAGTGCGTTGCTGTATGGGGGGCTGGGTGAGCGGATTGCGATTGGCCTTGCGCTGCTGAATGAAGAGCAGGTGCTTCAATCGCCGGTTGGGCGGAATGTGGTGCAGGGGGATGATATCTTTTTTGTGGTGGATGAATACGAGACCCAACCCGCCGACGAAGGAAAATTTGAGATTCATCACAAATACCTCGATATTCAAACGGTGGTCAGCGGGACCGAGTTCATCGGTTTTGCGCCACTGGAGGGGTTGACCCAGGTCGAGGGGTATGACGGGGACAGGGACATCGCGTTTTATGCCCCGCCGCCGCACTACAGCAAGGCCGTGTTGACGCCGGGGCGGTTTGCGATCTTCTGGCCCAACGAACCGCACATGCCGTGCCGGATGCTGGAAGCGCCCTGTGCCGTCAAAAAAATCGTCGTCAAAGTGCGGATGGAGTAAAACAGATTCTTTTCTTGACACAGATGAACACAGATTTGACCGTTTTTTAAACAGAATGAATAATGAAGAATTCATAATTCTTTCTTCATGCTCTTCATGGGCTTCATGGTTTAAGTTTATGTTGACAGACGGCACAAAATAGGAGAATGGTAAAATGAAGACACGGAATCCGGTTACAGCATTGGTTGCATTCTTGTGGTTGGCAACAACGGCGGTTGCGGAGGTCAAATTGCCGTCGGTGTTTGCCGATGGGATGGTTTTGCAGCAGCGAAGCAACGTAACGGTCTGGGGCTGGGCCGAGCCGGGCGAACGGGTGTCCGTCAAGGGGTCGTGGCAGTGGCTGGGCCGGTCCACCGCGACGACCGACGCCGAAGGCCGTTGGCAGGTGCGTCTCAACACGCCGCGCGCCGGCGGGCCGCATACGCTGACGATTCAGGGCAATAATGAGATCGTCCTTAGCGACATTTTGATTGGCGAGGTGTGGGTCTGTTCGGGACAATCGAACATGGAATGGACGTTGAGGATGCTGGCGACGGAGGACGCCCGCCAGGCCGCCGCTGAGGCGGACTATCCGCAAATCCGTCTGTTCAGCGTCAAACGGGTGTATGACGTTGAGCCGCAGGCGGATTGCGAAGGGCAGTGGCAGGTCTGTACGCCGGAAACCGCCCTGAATTTTTCCGCTGTTGCGTATTATTTTGGACGCGAACTGCACGAAAAACTCAATGTGCCCATCGGCCTGATCAACACCAGTTGGGGCGGAACGCCGGCCGAGGCGTGGGCCAGCGCTGCGGCCTTACGGGCGCACGGCAGTTTTGACGATGATCTTAATAGGATTGAATATCCAGAACAACATGAACAGGCGGCCAGAGAACAACTCGCTCGCGACATTGCCCAATGGGAGCAACAATTTGCCGAGTATGATCGCGGGGCACAGGAGAACTGGCAAAACCCGGCGCTGGACGACAGCGACTGGGAAACGATGGCATTGCCAGGCCTCTGGAGCGGCACCGAACTGGAAAACGTCGAAGGCGTTGTATGGTTTCGGCGGATAACCAATCTTCCGCCGTCATGGGCGCGTGCCGAATTGGAATTGCATCTCGGTCCGATTGACGATATCGACACGGTCTGGGTCAACGGCATCAAAGTCGGCACAACCCTTGGCCATAATACGCCGCGGACGTATCGGGTGCCCGCAGAGGCGCTGCGCGTCGGAGCGAATCTGATCGCGGTGCGCGTCGTCAATACCGGCGGAGATGGCGGTTTTGGCGGCGAGCAAACCGATATGCGTATCGGTCCGCCGGGAGCAGATGGCAACATCGGCGCAACGGTGGCTCACACGTGGAAATACAAGGTTGGCCACCGCGGAGCGGTTCCCGCTGTCCCGCAACCGGCCACCGTCAGGCGGTTGAATCAGAATACGCCGACGGTGCTGTACAATGCAATGATCCATCCGCTGATTCCGTTCCGGATTGCCGGGGCGATCTGGTATCAGGGCGAATCCAATATCGGTCGCTCGCTTCAGTATCGCACGCTGTTTCCGGCAATGATCACCGATTGGCGGACACGATGGGGACAGGGTGATTTTCCGTTCTATTATGTGCAGATCGCCCCCTACCGCTATGATAGCAGCGATGCGCCAGACTCGGCGTTTCTGCGCGAGGCCCAGATGCTGACGCTCAAGGCGGGGACCAATGTAGGGATGGCGGTCACGATGGATATCGGCAATGAAAACGATATTCACCCGCGGAACAAACACGATGTCGGCAAGCGGCTGGCGCTGTGGGCGCTGGGCAAGACCTACAATCAGCGCGGCGTCGTCTTTTCCGGCCCGCTTTACAAGGCGATGAAGGTCGAGCACGATACGATTCGGCTGTCGTTTGATCACGTCGGCGAAGGGCTGGTGTCGCGCGGCGGGCCGTTGGTTGCCTTTGAGATTTCCGGTATTGACCGGAAGTTTGTCCCGGCCAAGGCGGACATCGTGGGCGATTCGGTTGTCGTGTCCAGCAGCCAAGTACCCAACCCCGTGGCCGTGCGGTATGCGTTTCGAAACTGGGTACAGCCCAACCTCTTTAACGCGGCGGGATTGCCGGCCTCGTCCTTCCGCACCGATGACTGGCCGATCGAGTAAGGCTATCCGCCTGTCAACAGAAGCGTCAAAAGCAGGTAAATACTGACGCTGATCGAGTCGTTGGCGGTGGTCACCAGCGGCCCGGAGCTGATGGCCGGATCCAGCCCGATGCGGCGGAACAAAAACGGCAAAAACAGCCCCAGCGTGGTCGAAACCATAATTGAGGCGAACATGGCAATGGTAAACGCGATCGCCAGGCGGATGTTTTGCGCCATCGGCAATTGAGGAACGTTCAGTTCCGCAGCCGCCGGAAGCGGGACAGGGTTATCTTGGACAGCGACGTTATCGGACGATGTGTCGCGAAGCTCGAAAAAATGCGGCAGCGTCGCACAGATCGCCCCGCCAATGACCCCGCAGCAGACCCCGACCATCAAGGCCACTCGAAACTCACGTAGAAAGACCTGCCCGATCCGGAGGGCCGCCAAATCGCCGGTCGCAAGTCCGCAGACCACGATTGCGGAGGTTTGAAGTCCGGCATTGCCGCTGATGGCCGCGATCATCGGCGAAAAAATCACCGCCACGGCAAAAATGTAGAACATATCGATTGAGATAAACCAGTTTTTGAACAAAAACCCCATCAAGGCCGTGACAGCCGTGCCCGCCAGGCAGGGCAGCAGCCACGTCATCCGCACCCGTGCGGCGTTAAGGATGGAATAATTCTCAAGTTCTGCCGAATCCGTACCGGCCATCGCCAGCATATCCTCGGCCGCCTCTTCCTGAGCAACCTCAATGACGCGGTCGGCGGTGATGCGTCCCACCAGCCGATGCGATTTGTCCAGCACCGGAACAACGATTAACTCGTTTTTGTTAAACAAGTTACGGATTTCTTCCTGATCGGCGTCCACACTGACCCACAGTGCATCGGTATCGATCAGGGTGCGAATCGGCGTCGCAGGCGGGCTGGTAATCAGCAGCCGCAACCGCACCGTGCCAATAAAACGACCGGAGTGGTCAATGACAAAGACCGTATAAAAGTCCTCGTCGATATGAGCGGCGCGAATTTCCTCGACCGCCTCATTGACGGTGGCATTTTCGTGGACGGAGATGAAGACCGGGTCCATAATGCCGCCGGCCGAATCTTCGGAGTAGTCCATCAACTCCTTAATCTGCTCGGCATCCTCGGCATCGAGGCTTTGGAGAACCTCCTGACTTTCCTCCGTATCCAGTTCGCGGAGCACGTCTGCGGCGTCATCCGGGTCCAACTCGGAGATTAGCCCGACCAGCTCATCGTCTTCGAGCATCTCGAACAATTCGGCGCGGGTGGCTTCATCGACACGCTCAAAGACCTCCGCGGCGGCAGTTTGGGGGAGCAGATCGAAGATGATACGTTGCTCTTCTGTGTCCAGTATCTCCACAATTTCAGCGATGTCGCTTTCCCACTGGTCGGCCAGCAGGACGCGCAACGCCTCGCGGTCACCGGATTTCAGGAGACTTTCAATCTGCTCGAGCAGGATTTTGCGTTCATCGGACACAGGAGAGGCCGTCCTTTTCGGTTCGTTTTTGGCATAAACTTCTTTACCGGCTCGCCGGATTGCTGTAAAATGTACCACACTCTGAAAAACTATGGCAATAAAATATAAGGATAATTCGATGAAAAGATATATTCTTACGCTGCTGGGTCTGGCGTTTGCGTTGACGACGACGGCAAATGCCTCATTTCCGAGGCCTGCCGTGGTGCAAAAGCCCGCCGAGTGGACGCTGGCCGTCAAATATGAACACCCCCAACAAATCACCCTGCGTCTGCCGGGACGGCCGACGGCCGAACGGTTTTGGTATCTCATTTTGTCGGTGACCAACGACAGCGGCAATGCGGATGTGCCTTTTGTTCCGGCCTGCGAACTGGCGACAGACAATTTCGAGGTCATCCCCGCCGGCATTGGGGTGCCCAATGGCGTCTTTGAGGCCATCAAACGCAAGCATCAGGGCAGCTACCCGTTTTTGGAGTCGCTGGATTTTGAGGACAATCGCGTTCGCCGCGGGCCGGACAACACCCACGACGTGGTCATCATTTGGAAGGATTTCAATCTGAAGGCCAAAGAAGTCACCTTCTTTATCGGCGGGCTGAGCAATGAAACCGCTGCAATCACGCATCCGACCAAGACCGACGCCGAGGGCAATCCTGTCAGGATCTTCCTGCAAAAGACACTGTCCCTTCGCTACCGCGTCGGCGCCGACCCCAGCCTTCGCCACATGGCTAAGCTGGAACCGATTGTAAAAGAGTGGGTGATGCGATAGCCCAAAGGCAGCGGAGACATTGAACGGTTCGGCCCCACGAGCCGTTGCGCCCTTGCATTCAGGAACAATCCAAGTGACAATTGATTAATGATGCGGCGGCGGTGAAGATTTTGAGTGTTGCGGCGGGGAAGGCGTATTTGGCGATGTCCGTGGGGGCGATCCATTTGACGGCGGCGCAGTGGATGGGCTTGGCCGTGCCGGCGGTATAGTCGCAACGGTAGGCGTGCAGGGTGATGCGAAAGTGGGAGTAGGCGTGCTTGACGATGCACAGGCGTTGGCCGACGACCACATCAATCCCGATCTCTTCTTTGATCTCGCGGGCGACGGCCTGTTTGAGGGTTTCGCCCGTTTGTTTTTTGCCGCCGGGCAGTTCCCACAGCCCGCCCAAAAGGCCATCCGGCCTGCGTTTGTCGATCAGCAGCTTGCCGTCCTTGAAGACCAAGCCCACCGCGACGGTGTAATGCGGCGTTCTGGCGGCCTTGGGCATCTTCGGCAACACATCCTGCTCATTGCAGGCGTAAGCCAGGCACAATTTCTGCGCGGGGCATTGCGGGCAGCTCGGATTCTTCGGCGTACAGACCGTCGCCCCCAGTTCCATCAGCGACTGGTTGAAGTCGCCGGGGCGATTTTTCGGCACAAGCGTCTCGGCCAGTTGCCAAAGGTGCTTTTGGGCGGCGGGGCTTTTGGGGTTGTCGTCCAGCCGATAGAGACGGCACAGGACGCGCATCACGTTGCCGTCCAGCACCGGCACGCGCCGGCCGAAGGCGATGCTGGCGATGGCGCCGGCGGTGTAGCGGCCGATGCCGGGCAGCGCGACCAGCGCATCCAACGTATCGGGAAAGATGCCGTCGTGCTCATTGACAATCACGCGGGCGGCCTTGTGCAGGTTGCGGGCGCGGCTGTAGTAGCCCAGCCCCTGCCAGAGCTTGAGCACCGAGTCCAGCCGGGCCGCGGCCAGCTTCTGAACCGTCGGAAACCGCCGCATAAACCGCTGGTAATACGGCACGACCGTCGCCACCTGCGTCTGCTGAAGCATAATTTCCGAGACCCACACCGCATACGGATCGCCGACCCCCCGAAACGGCAGCACCCGCGCATGCGCCCCAAACCACGCCAGCAGGGCGTTTTGCAATTTATTCGTCTGCGGCGTGTTCATCGGTGTGTTGAGGCTTGGTTGAAGGTAAAAATACCGACAGGTTGTTTAAATGTTTCCCGGATTGTAAATAATTGGCGCAAGCTGCGATTCCATAAAAGAATCCGGCAGACAGCATTAATCCGATGGAACAGACCATCAGAAAATCCAGGAAAATGAATTTGTATCGCTGTGCAGACTCAAGTGTATTCCACATTTCAATATCAACGAAAGGAAACGCCAGTAAGTGGGTTTCTTTAATCTGCAGGAATGTCATATATCCATAGAGGGCCGCAATAATCAGCGGAAGCATACCAAGGAATGAACAGAGCAAACCCATCTTGGAATACTGCTTTTTTTTCAACTGCGATAGCAGGGTCTGCCATTGCGGATTGTTCAAGAGCGACCTGTCGGAATGATGATGCTCAAGAAATGCATCCGCCAATCGTTCAATCCTGTCGGAATAAACATGCAACGTTCCCATATACACACGGCGCATGTGATGATAAAACCAGGGAATGGCAACGATGTTGGCAACCAGCAGTGCCGGTATCCAGAACAATTTTTGCTTTCGGTCAAGCCGAGTTGTCAATATTACCCATAACAGAAAACTGCACCAGATCAAGAGGAAAGGAATTCCATACAAGACATCGAAATCCAAATAAACTGGAATTTCTCTTCCGAGTCGTGTCAAAACAAAAGCCGATGAAAACACCGCAAACACAAGAAGAAACGGGAAATAAGCCAGAATCCCCATCCAGACCAAGAATGTTTTCTGTTTGTTTGTCATTCTTCTGTTTCCCCTTATCGTATATTTTCTGCGCCAGTACCCTCAGGACGGCACCCTGGGTTGAAGTAGATTGGCCTTTCAGGCAGGTCTGTCGGGATTTTTTTGACGACCTTTTCCATCGATGTTCTGATTATACCCGTTTTGGCCGTCTCTGCAAGCGGCTGCTGAAGCATAATTTCCGAGACCCACACCGCATACGGATCGCCGACCCCCCGAAACGGCAGCACCCGCGCATGCGCCCCAAACCACGCCAACAGGGCGTTTTGAAGTTTAGTCGTTTGAGGATAGTTCATCGATGGATTGAGATTTCAGTAAAGGCAGGAATGCCGAGATAATCTGACGTTTCTGTCTCAGTAGAATTGGCAATATGACAATAAAACATAACATATACAGTCCAGAAAAGGCGTTCATCCCAACAGAAAATCCGCGTTTGAAGCAATGGGTTCCATACAAATGAAAAAATTCCGCTTCTTCGGATGAGACCACTTCAGAAATCTGAAAAATCCATTCATAAGTACTATTCGAAACAAAATAAACGCCTGTAATACTAACCACCAACCCAAATACAAATACAATCAAACATAGTATCAGCCATCAACAGCATAACGGCCAAGCCATTTATAACCGGTCTTGCGGCTTATCTGCTAAATGGCACATAGCTCCGTCATTGTGCAATCACCATTCAACACTTCACTTATAAACTTAATCCGTTCATCCATAACACCGGTCTCCAGCCAGGCCATATAAGCCTCTTTTCTGGAAGCTTATTCTATAACCGAATCTGTTACCTATGTCGTCGGTACATTTTGTTACCTATGTTACCGGTTTGTACCTTTTTAAGTACCCCGCCTTTTCAAGGCGGGGTGGCCGAAGGCCGGGGTGGTATCAATATTGCCCGGCTTTAGCCGGTTCCGCACTTTTACCTTTTCACTTTTGAATTTTTACTTTTTAATCAAAGTCCACCGTCAGGTTGCCGGTTTTGTATTGTTCGTAGAAGCGGTGCAGTTGTTTTTCCAGTGTGCGGCCTTTGGACAGCGGGGGGATCTCGTCCATCCCGAAGAACCGCACGTCACTGGTTTCGTTGCTGGTTTTCGCTTCGCCCCCCACAATCTCGCACAAAAAGAACAGCTTGTAGATGCTGAACAGATACGGCGGTGTGTGGCCCTGGTTGTCGCGGTCATAGACGGCCAGCGGGCGGACGACGCGGACGTCGTAGCCGCTTTCTTCCCAAAATTCCCGCACGACGTTCTGCGCGGGGGTCAGGCCCTGGTCGCACCAGCCGCCCGGCAGCGTCCAGCCGCCGTCCTCGGTCTCCAACACGAGCAGGACTTTGTCGTCCTGAAAGGCCACGCCGCGGCAGTCCACCTTTGGCGTCGGATAGCCGGAGTCCTGCTGCAGGAGCCGCAGCACCTCGCTTTGGGGTGTTTGGGTGTGGCCGGCGACGATCCGGGCGCAGATGGCCTCGATGTCCTCGTGCCGCTTTAGCTCGTAGTCGTCCTTGGCGAAAAACTTGCCCGCCTGCGAGATCGTCTTGAGCTGACGGGCGATGGCAAACCAGTCAAATGTTTCTGTATTTTCGTGCTGCATTGTCGTCTTTCACTGAATGTCATTCCGTTGGCTGCGATAACGCATAAGGTATCCTGTGCGGGATGGGCTGTAAACCATTTTTTGCCCTTTACCCGGCTGACGCTCTTTCGGTCCGTCGCCACAGGAGCAAAACCAACCAAAACATAAATAATCCGCTTGGGATGGAGATGAACTCAGGTAAATCAATTGCACATTTTCGCGTAAACGGATGATGGGGAGCGATTTGTCCGACGACGTGACTGTTTTGCTCAAGAATAAATTTTCGCGTCAACGGAGACGCGGCGGAGAGAAGATAATTTCCAGAGCCGTCCTGAACCTCAAAACGGCGGATCAGGGGAGTCTTTTGGGCGTGAACGATAACATTTCCATTGCATTCCAAGCTGAAACTGCCCGACAGAAATCCTGCTTTTCGGGCGTAATAGGTGCTGCGGCCGTAGTCAAAACTCCCTCCCTCTGTCAGCCAGTCCATATCAATGACAGCGATTGGCGTGTTTTCATGATAGACCTCATAGCCCCAAGAAAAAATGGATTTGGGAACAGCGTAAAGCATTGATCAATTCTCCTTGTTTTTGATTATTTGTCAGTCCTATAGCGACAGGTGGTCTCTGTCAATCTCACAAATAGAGAATCGTCCATTGTAATGGGTGGCACCTTCAAGCGCAGCTTGTGGGTGCCGGGGGGTTGTGTGGTTTTCATCGTTTATATCCTTATCGTCTCGGAAAATGGTTCAGGTTGATGTCCAGCGGGCCGTCGCCCTGGCTGTGCATCTGCCGATAGCTGGAATAATACCATTCCTGCGGCCACTGCACAAGCCCCCGTTTGACAGGGTTGGCGTGGATGTAACGGACGCTGTGGATGGCCGCCGCATGGGTAAAGATGTTGCGGTCATAGCCGCAAAAGGTTGTGTTCTTGAGCAGCGGGATGCGGCGATAACAGCTAAACGTCAACTCGTGGCCGTGGCCGGGCACGTCGTAGCGTTTGCATCGCTTTTCGATTTTGTCGGCGTCTTTCAACTCCATACGGCCTGTCTGCTCCCCGGCACCCACAAGCTGCGCTTGAAGGTGCCACCCTTCACGATTGACTATTGATTATTGGCTATTGATTATTAGTCAGCCGTATAGTGGTCACCTGTCGTCGCTGGGGTGTTCGTATGCATTTGGTTTATTTTCTAAATTATCAATTTGTTTTATTTCTTTTAGTCTGTCAATATACAAGAATGTTTGATTATGTATTAACTTTTCGGTAACTATTTGATACTGTACCGTAATTGATAAAAAAACAATAAGGGCAACACATGCTATTTTTCGATGCTTCTCAACACCTAATATAAAGGTCAAAACAGGCAAAAATCCAAAAAATGCCCAAATGCTCCGTGAAAAAGTCAAAGTTATCGGAAAAATAATGCAAAAGACAATGAGTGAAATGCGTGAAATGGATTCTTTGGTTTCATTTTTCATAGCACACATCTCCCATTATGATTAGTTTTGACTTCATCGACGGGTGGCACCTTCAAGCGCAGCTTGTGGGTGCCGGGGGGTTGTGTGGTGTTCATGGGGTCTCTCCATTTTGGGGAGGTTGAGTTGTTTGTTTGTCAAGTTCCGTGCGGTGTTTGGGGGAGAGGGTGCGGAACATGGAGTAGCCGAAGAGGCCGAGAATGACGGCCCAGCTTAGGAGCATAAAGAGTATTCCATCCAGTCTCATTGGTCGGTCTCCGGGCAAGTGGCTTCGGGGCGTCTGCGCCAGACGATGCGGACCATCAGCAGGAGAAAAACAAACAGGCCCAGCAGGCCGACGCGGGTTATGAGGATGTAGGGTCTGTTGGCCTCTTCGACGCCTTCCAGAAGCAATTGTTTTTTCCAGTCGTTAAAGATCCACGTCGCCAAAATCGTCAGCAGCATCAGGGGGGTGATGTATTTGATGATGAAGCGATAAATACGGGGGATGCGGATGTCGGAGCCGGCGTGCAGCTCGGTCCAGGCACGGTCGATGCCGAACACCCAGCCGAACAGAATCACCTCAATCGTGGCAAAGACGACCAGACAGACGGTCGTGCCCCAGAAGTCCATCTCGCCGAGGACGCCGTTGCCGAGAAAGAAGATGACCGGCTGGCACAAGAGGAACGTAACGACCGCAAACAGCACCGCCGCCTCGCGCCGGGTGAGGTTGAACTCGTCTTCCATAAACGCGATGGCCGGTTGGGCCAGTGAGATCGAGCTGGTGACGCCGGCGATAAACAACAGAAAGAACCACAGAAAGCCGAAGATCTGCCCATACGCCATCTGGCCAAGGATCAGGGGCATGGTGAGAAAACCAAGATCAAAAATATTCTGGTCTGCGATTGACTGTATGCCGGCGGCGCCGAAGAAGGCAAAGGCCGCGGGGATGACCAGGCTGCCGCCGAGGACGACCTCGGCCATCTCGTTGGTGGCCGCGGCAGTCAGACCGGACAGGGCGACGTCGTCGTTACGGCGGAGGTAGCTGGCGTAGGTCAGGATGACACCGAAGCCGACGCTGAGGGTAAAGAATATCTGCCCGGCCGCGGCCAGCCAGACCTCCGGCTTCTTGAGGGCGGCCCATTGGGGATTCCACAAAAAGCCCAAACCTTTGAGGACGTTGTTTTCCGGTCGGGCGGGGTCGGGCGTGCCCAGCGTCAGCACGCGGATGACCAGTATAATGGCGATCACCAGCAGTAGCGGCAGCCCCCACTTGCAGCATCGCTCGATGCCGCGGCTGATGCCGAAGCTAAGGACGATGATGTTGATGGCGAAGGTGATGATGAAGAACAGGTAGGCTGTGCCGGCCGGGAAGTGCTCGGTTCCGGCCAGGCTTTGGTAGCCGGTCAGAAACGCCCGCATCGACTCCAGATCGGTGCAGTCGGCGTAGCGGCCGATGAGGGCAAAGACACTGTAGCCCAGCAGCCACGACTCGACGTAGATGTAATAGGAGAAGATGACGACCGGGCCGAAGATGCCCATCACGCCGAAGTATTTGACGAAGCGGTTTTTCTGCCACATCGTGTCGAAGACGCCCGGGGCGGTGCTGTGGCCAAAGCCTCCGCCGAAGCGGCCGATGGTCCACTCGATCCACATCAGCGGCAGGCCGAGCAGGAAGAAGGAGATGAAATAGGGGATCATAAAGGCCCCGCCGCCGTTGTTGGCGGCGACGCCCGGAAATCGCAGAAAATTGCCCAGCCCGACGGCGCTGCCCGCCACCGCCAGAATGACCCCCAAACGGCTGCCCCAGCGTTGTTTTGACATCCGATTTGCTCCGCAAATCAATTTAAAACGTAAAATCCAAAACCAAAAACCAGAACGTAATATTCAAAATGACAGATTAAAAAAGCCGCGGCAACGCCGCTTCCACAATTTTTATTTTTGCATTTTGATTTTTTATTTGATTCCCAGTGCCGTCAGGCTGTCGCGTTCGACGATGCTGCGGAGTTTTTCGCGCGGGACCTGCGGCAGGTGGGTGTCGGCCAGCATTTTGTTAAAGCCCAGAAGCAATTCGATGCACGGCCCGGCCTCGGCGTAGGGAAAGCCGCTGCCGAAGAGCAGTTTGTCCATCACGCCGGCCTCGTAGGCCCCCATAACCAGATTATAGACCTGCCATATTTTTTGCGGGTGGACAGTCAGGTCGGCAAAGACGTTTTCGTGCTTGCCGAGCAAACACAGAGTCTGATAATGGAAGGGCATTCCCATGCGTCCGATAATGATGCGGAGATTAGGGAAGTTGCGGGCGATTTCATCCAGCAGCCACGGCTGGGCATAATCCAGCACGGCTGCCGGCGAAAACGGCGGACAATTGTGAAAAAAGACGATCAGCCCGGCCTCTTGGGCCGCTTCGTACAGTTCCAGCGCCCGGCTGTGGGTGGGGTGAAATTCCTCTTCGGCGCAATACAGCGCCAGCCCGACCATTCGATCCTCTTTTTTGAGGGTCTTGAGGGCCTTGGCCGAGATGTCGTCGTGCAGCGGGTTGACGGCCGCAAAGCCGTAGGCATTGGGCGTTTGCCGGATATACCTGGCCAGCTCATCGTTGGCGCCCGGTCGGTCGTTGTCCAGCCCGGCCAGCACAAAACAGGCGTCCATCCCCTGGCAGGCTCGCCGATGCTGCTCGGTCAGGTCGCCTCGCTGCGAACACCGCAAATGTGTATGGCAATCCACAATCATGATTGGTTCCTTTTTGGCTCAAGGAGTTCATCGATTCCGTTATTTTCGACCATATTCTACCCATTCATAGAATTGCGGTAAAGGTAAAATTCCGCATCGGATCTGCTTACCTGAACGTCCGCCTTTGCTTGTTTTTATGTATTATCGCCGTTTGTGTGTGTTTTGCAATAGTTTTGACATTCCCTTTCTTGCCGAAAAGAGACCAGCTATGTCTTTAGTATGGCATTTTTGTCCGATAACCGGAAACTTGATCTGGTTTTTTGATTAATTGCCCACCTTATAATGTCGAAGGAATGTTCGAAGTGACGGAGAGGATTCGTTAGGACTGTTGAAAGCTTGTGAAACAAGAATAGAAAAGGGAATCTCAGGAACAGTTATGAAGGACAACAAAGAAATGAACGGCGTATCGCAATCACCAATGGAACGTTTGGAATTGCTTCAGGAAACCATCCGGCGGCAGGAAGCGGCCTTGCAGGCCAAAGGGAGGCTGGTGGACAATATGGCCTACCAGATACGGACATTATCGAACGCTGTTGTCGGATTTAGCGATTTGCTGCTGACTGAGGAGATGACTGACGAGCAGCATGATTATGCCTTGGAGATTAACACCGCCGGCAAAGGGCTTTCCACGTTGGTCAACGAGGTATTGGATTGGGCGCGGCTGGAATCGGGGCGGCTTCAGGTGACACGCAATGCGTATTCGGTACGTTCGATTCTTAAAGAGCTGGAGGAAATCGTCCGGCCGGTCGCAACGGACAAAGGGCTGGCGTTTGCGATGCAGCTCGATGCTTCGCTGCCCGAAACGGTGATAACGGATTCTGAACGCCTGGTCAAGTGCCTGATCAATCTGGCGGCCAACGCGATCCATTATACCCCGGAGGGGTTTGTGCATATTGCGGTTCGGCCGCAGATACGCGACGGTCGGACGTATGTTCGATTTGATATCATTGACAGCGGTCCGGGAATTCCGGCCGAGAAGCTGGGGCGATTGTTTGAACCGGTCATCGACGAAGAAGACGCCCATGCCCAAGTGGTTAATATGATCAGCTTTGGGCTGTCCGTTGCCGCCGGGCTGCCGCTGACGCGCCAGCTTGTCGAACTGCTGGGCGGGCATATCGACGTTCAAAGCGAGGTCGGCAAAGGATCAACGTTTACCCTGTTGATTCCGGCGGGGGCGGACAGTGCCTGTGAGCGGACGCCGGAGGAAGCCGATCCTGCAATACCGCGGGAAGAGGCTTGGTCGCCGGAGGAGGCAAGTTCCCATCCGATTCTATTGGCCGAGGATCAGGAATCCAATCGAACGGTGATTCGGCTGATGCTCAAAACGCTGGGCTATGAGGTCGATACGGCCGTGGACGGGCAGGAAGCGGTGGAGATGGCGCTGTCGAAACAATACAGCCTGATTATTATGGATTTGAAAATGCCCCGGATGGACGGGTATGAAGCGACGCGTCGTCTCCGGGAAAGACAGATTAAGACGCCGATTATCGCACTGTCAGCACTGTCGCTAAGCGGTGAAGAAAAAAGCCGGACAGAAGAAATATTTGATGGCTTTCTCAGCAAACCGATTGACAGCGAGCAGCTTTTGGCGGCGATTGACCGATATGCTGTGGGTGCGGCAGTGAACCGTCTGAATCGGGCGGGGAGTTCGTAATACCGCCTTAACAGGTTGAGTTCAGAGTAAAACGTATGCCGACAGATACGAAACCATACAACAATTTGGGCGACGGAACGCGGACGAACCTGCTTTTCGGGGAGTGGCTGGTTGAGCGGGGGTTGATCGGCGACGAGCAGCTTCGCGCGGCGCTGGCCGAACAAAAACGCAGCGGCGAACGACTGGGGTGGATACTGGTGCAGCAAAAGTGCCTCACGGAGAGCCAGCTCACCGAGGCGCTGTCGGCGGCGCTGTCGGTTGAGCATCTTGCGCTGGACGATTTATCGGTGATTGATAAAGAGATCGCCCGGCAGGTGCCGGAAAATATCGCCAAACGGTTTGGGCTGATTGCCATCGGCCGGCGCGGCGACAAGGCGATTGTTGCAATGACCGATCCGCTCAATGTGGTGGCGGTGGATACGGTGTCCGTCAAGCTCAAACGCGCGATTTGCACGGGGGTCGCTTCCGAAAGCGCTGTTCGGCGGGCGATTGAGTATGTCTATCAGGGGACGGACCTGGAGGTGCAAAAGCTTCGGGATTTGGTGCAGACCGAAAACGATTTGGCGACGATTGAGGCCGACGCTTGCGAAGAATCGATGGAGACCAATCTGGACGATTCCATCGGGGCCGACGATGCGCCGGTGCTTCGTTTTGTGGATTTGATGCTCAGCCACGCCGCCAAGAGCCGCGCCAGCGATATTCATATCGAGCCGCAGGAAAAGGATATGCTCATCCGGATGCGCGTGGATGGGATTTTAACGGAGATGGTGCCGCCGCCGCGCAAGATGCAGCCGGCGGTGTTGGCGCGGATCAAGATTCTGTCGCGGATGGACATCGCCGAGCGTCGGCTGCCGCAGGACGGACGCTTTAAGATTCGACGCGGTGATGGCGAAGATATCGATGTGCGCGTCTCATCGCTGCCGACCATCTACGGCGAAAAGATCGTGATGCGCATTCTGGACAAGACGGCTGTCAACCACGACCTGAACGCGCTGGGTCTGGAGCCGGAGATGCTGGAGAAATTCAAGCGAACCCTCCAGCTTCCGCACGGGATCATTATCGTCACCGGGCCGACCGGCAGCGGCAAGAGTACGACGCTGTATTCGGCGCTGAACGCTTTAAAAGACCCGCGTAAAAACATCACCACCGTCGAGGATCCGGTCGAGTACCGGCAGCGCGGCATTAATCAAACGCAGGTCAAGTCGGAAATCGGCCTGACGTTTGCTTCGTGCTTGCGGTCGATTCTGCGGCAGGATCCGGATATTGTTCTCATCGGCGAAATCCGCGACAAAGAGACGATGGAGATCGCGATCAAGGCGTCGCTGACGGGACACTTAGTGCTTAGCACGTTTCATACCAATGATGCGCCCAGCGCCATCAGCCGGTTTGTGTATATGGGTCTGGAGCCGTATCTGCTGGCCTCCACGCTGAATCTGATCATTGCTCAGCGGCTGGTGCGGCGGATTTGTGATAAATGCCGCGAGCCGCTGACGTTGAACGACGAGATGGCGAAGCGGCTTCGCCTGACGCCCGAACAACGTGCCGGTGCAACGCTTTTTGCGGGAAAAGGTTGCCAGCAGTGCGGCAACACAGGGTATAAGGGGCGGCTGCCTATTTTCGAATTCTTGCCGATGGACGCCGAGGTGCGCGACGCGATTGCCGCCGGCGCCCGCGAATCGCAGATTCGCAGCGCGGCGCGAGCCAGAGGTTTCGGCGACTTGTTTGCGTGCGGCGTGAATCGAATGCTCAAGGGATTGACTACACCCGAAGAAGTGCTGCGCGTGACCTTCTCCGACGACGCGAGCATATAATCAGGGGGACGATTTCCCATCGGTCTGCTGCGCGGAACCGGTGCCACTCTCACAGCGAGCGCCAGTATTTCCGCTTGGAAGCATTAATCGGCTGATCCCGGCGAAGCCGATAGGCCGTCAGCGAGATCGTCAGAAAGATCATACCTGCTGCGATCAACACACAACAACCCCACACGGGAGGAAATCGCAAAGAATCCAGTTGTATTGCCGCCGCTCGTCCATACTCACGAACAAGCCCTAACACACCGGTCAATATCAACAGACAGGCCGGTGTTTTGAGCCACTCCCATCCGGCAAACGGACTGTCATGGACTTTGATTTCTGAGCTATTCCGGTCAACTGTTTTTGTTGTCTCAATCATAGTATTCCCCCGTAATCGAAAAATATAACATACACATTTATCTTTTGGGTATTATACCATAAAACACACGAATTTGCAACTTCCTCAAATGAACGGCGCCGCCTTATCGGACGCAATGCCCCTTCCCGATAGAAAAACAGTTGCCATACTTGAATAAATCTTTCAGCGGCATAACAGGAAAATGCGTCGGGAGTTCAATTTCAGTTATATCCATGGGGTTTTTATCGGAGCGTCAGAGCAGCGTATAGATCTTGCCTTCTCAAAAAGTTTTTGAACGCAAAATTGACTGTTCTAATTAGACGACAAAATAAACAAATACGCTGGAACATTTTTATCTTGGAATAGGCACGTTTATGAAAACGTATGAATATGTTGCGTGGGATGCATCCGGCCAGTGCAAACAAGGGATCAAGGCCGCCGACAATGAAGATCGGATGCTGATGCTTCTGCGTGAAGAACACATGACCCCTGTCTCAATCACCGAGATCAGTACCGAATCTGCCGGCAAAGGAACGGCTGTTTCCGGACGTCGGATCAAGTCACAGGATCTGTCGGTTTTTTGCTGGCAGCTTGGCACGATGATCGGCGGCGGGCTGCCGATCACCGCGGCGATTATGACCATTGCCGACGAGATGCCGAACCGGTCTTTTGAAAATGTCTGCAAAGATATTGCCGGCCGACTGGAACGCGGCGAGTCGCTGGCCGACGCCGTGGCCGTTCATGAAAAGGTCTTCGGGCGGCTGGGCTGTGCGATGATCATGGCGGGCGAATCGAGCGGTTCGCTGACTGACTCGCTGCAGCGGCTGGCCGAGTATTATGAAAACCGCGACAAACTGGTACGCAAGGTGCGCGGCGCGCTGGCCTATCCGCTTTTTGTGATGGGTTTTATTATCGTGATCATCGCCGTAATGATGACGCTAATTATTCCGCGGTTCTCGCTGATGTTTGAAGAGCTGGGCGACAAGCTGCCGGCCTTTACGCGCGGCTTTATGGCGGTGTATTCCGGGCTGATGCACAATATGCCCATCATTCTGGTTGTCCTGATCGCAACGATTATCGGTGTCGTCGCGTATTCCAAAACAAAAACCGGCCATCAAAATCTCTGCAAGCTGATGCTGAAGATTCCGATGTTCGGCAAGATTGTGCTGATGGCGTTTGTGGCGACGTTCTGCAAGACGCTGGGGACGCTGATCAGTTCGGGCGTCTCGGTGATCGATGCCTTTACGATTCTGTCGGGGATGACCAATAACGACGTCCTCAAACAGGGCGTACTCGACACCCGCGACCGACTGCTGAAGGGCGTCAATATTTCCCAAAGTATGGAAACGGCGGGCTTTTTTCCCGGCGTGGCCGTGAAAATGGTGCATATCGGCGAAGAAAGCGGCTCGCTGTCCAGCGTTCTGGAGAAAACCAGCGAGTATTACGCCCGCAAGGTCGAATTGCTGATCGCCTCGCTGCTGGGGCTGCTGGAGCCGATTTTGATCGTCATCGTCGGGGCGATTGTTTTGGTTGTGCTGCTGGCGATGTACCTGCCGATTTTTTCGATGTCGGCGTAGGTTCTAAGAAGTTAGAAGTTGGAAGTTAGAGGATAGATGATGGATGATAGATGTGGGATAAAATTTGAAACAGGAAATTGAAAATAGTGGTTAAGTGTGCTGTCTTTTGAGGCGAAATGTCACTAACAGGTATTGACAAATAATCAAAACGAAAACTTTTTTAGGAGATTGTAGTATGAGAAACAAAGCTTTTACGTTGATCGAGCTGATGGTCGTGATCCTGATCGTCGGCATACTGGCCGCCGCGTCCGTGCCGCTGATGCGGGGTCGTGTCGATTCGGCCAAGTGGGCTGAGGCCAACGCCACAGCGGGTACCATCCGCTCGGCGGCGCGAGTCTATTTTGCCGAACATGGCACCGTCTCCAAAGACTGGGCTGACTTGGGATTCGACACCGCTGCCGGGGACTTGGCTGGCACGTATTTTGGCCCCAGCGACTACGAAATTACTTCTGTGGATAGCGCTACCGGCAATGTGGCGGTTACCGTGAAAGGCAGCAAAGCCAATGCCCCGAAAGGCAGTAAAACACTCAGTCAAGACGGCTCGACGTGGCAATAAGGTTATTGCCGCTGCGGACAAAACAAGCGGAGGAGGGGGCAGCTCTTCTCCGCTTGTTTTGTATTCTGCATCGGTCCGGCGGCTTTGAGAACAAGGCTTCGGATTTTGTGTGATGGATAGTGCCATGAGAGGACAAAAACGACATTCCGTTAACCGCGGCTTTACGCTGCTGGAGCTTGTGATCGCGTCGCTGATCCTGGGCGTTGTCGCCGTTGGTGCGCTGGGGTATCAATATCACGCCCGTCGGATGGCGTTGCGTGCGCGGGCGGAAATTACCGCCGCTCGCACCGGGCGGATGGTTTTGGACAACTGGAAACGAACCGGCGGCGATGAAAATTTCGATCTGACCGCGCTTCAGATGGGCTTTGTCAAAAATCCGAGTACTAACACCTACGCGATAACGGTAGATGATCAGAAATTGACGGTCACACTGGACTGGCAGGATATCGAAGTTGATACAGCGGCGATGGTTACACTGCGAGAGATTGCAGCGGTGGTTCGCTGGCGGTCGGATTATCAGACAGGGGCCATTCGGGAGAGTGACCCGATCTATCGCATCCACACGTACGTGCGTAAAGAAGAGGCGGGAGGATAAGACGATGCTGTGCTCTATGAGGACAACGCCGCCAAGACGCGGCTTTACCCTGATTGAGGTGACAGTGGTCATTGCAATCGCGGCGATCCCGCTGCTGGCGTTTGGCATCTTGATGAGTGGTTCGGCGCGCGCGTGGAATCGAATCTATGGCGATTTGCAAAGTGATGCACGGGTCGATGCGTATGTGGTGATGGCCTCGCTTCAGCAATTCGGAAGGCGGTCCAATCTGCTGCGGTATGATATCTATCGGATCACCGGAAGCACCTTTTCCAAGGCGACGCCTCCATCGAATCAGTTGTATGCCGTCGGTCAGGCTCTGGAGATATGGTACTGGGACGGGCAGTTTGATCCGGCCGACCCCGATGCGGAGATTCTTGAGCTTGACAACACGGGGACGCATTATGCGCTGTATTATCTGGATGGACGGCAGTTGAAGGTGGATTTTGGCCGCGTGGTCAACGGCGTCGGCGGCGTACGCAACAACGCCCGCCATACCGCCAATCTGGCGGAAACGAGGGTACTGTCTGAAAATGTAAATATCCAGCGCAACATCAACATCTTCAACCATGCGGTAAGCGCCGGCAGGGGAAGCGGCTGTATCAATACGGATTTAATCCTGACTGACAATAACGGCATAACAGTCGAGGTCAAATTTTCAACGCTGATCCGTCTGGCCTGGCCGCGTTAGCAAAGGGTTCAATTTATTTATTATCCGTTGCAGGAATAAACAATGAAACAGCAGCGACAACAATTCAGATCCAAGCGTCGCGGTTCGATCCTGGCTCTGACTGTCATTCTGGTGATCGTGCTGACGCTGACCGGAGCGGCGCTGCTGAAGGTGGCGCACGGGCAGCTTATGCAGGCGGTACGTGTGAAAAATCAGGAAGCGGCATTTTCGGCTGCCGAGGCCGCCTATGAACGCGCGGCCTTCTGGATGAGCCAGCAGGTCGATATGCTCAATTCTCTTGAAAAAAGCCAGGCATCTGGGACGCTGGACTTCGGCAACAGCACGTCGGATTATGCGATAACGTTTTCAACGTTTCTTGGCGCTCGTCCTGTTTATCGGATTGAGGCCAACGGCTACTGCGGCATCTTCCAGCATACGATCCAGGCCTATGTCGTACAGGCCGTCAGCGGTTGGGATCTGGCGATGTGTCGCTGTCCCAGCGGTTCGAACAGTACTATTGCGCTGAGCTTTGTCACCGGCGATATCCTTGATATTCCGATGCACGTCAATGATCTGAAGGACGGTCCGGACAATCGCGATGTCTATATTTCCGGCTCGCCTCGTTTTTTGTCGCATGTGTCGATGGGCGAATCCCGCTATACTGCCGGCGGTTCGGACAAATACAGTTCGGTGATGGGCCGCTTTGAGGGCGGCATCTCCTTCAGTCAGCCGGCCAGCCTGATCGCCAATGCCGATTCCGTCAACCAGCGCGTCAACCGATTTCGCACTTATACGCATCCATCGTATCAATTCACGCCCACCGTCAGCCATACACTGCCAAAACACAGCAGGGGGACAACCGGTTTCCGCAATGAAGTCAGCGAACAGCCGGCGGTACACATGAAGTTTTATGTCAAAGACGGACAAGGGTATGTGCGCGTTTATGACAACAGTACCGTAGCCGCCTATACCCGCGGCGGCGGCGACAGTTCCACCTACGATTACCGCATCAATCCCGGTTCCGGATCGAAATATATCAAGTATCCGATTTATGGATGCCATTTCAATTCGGGAACGTACACCGATATCCGTATTGACGACCCTACTTCGCCGATTTATGTCACCCAGGAGTTCGGCGGCGTGCAAAGCCGTCCCGGCGCACAGATTTTTGTCGATGGTAATGTCGTCATCGGAGCGGCCCAAGAGGACATGGCCGTACTCGGGTCGATGATCAACACCGTCAAAGGGCAGTTGTCGGTTGTGGCGACCGGAAATATCTGGATCGCAAATACTCTGGAGGTCTATGGCACACGCCAAGCAGACAACATGCCGACGCTGGACAACCCCAACATCCTTGGGCTTATCTCGCAGGGCGTCATTAAGGTGGTCGATCCGGGAATGACCACCAACGGTCTGCTTTACAACCCGTCATTTTTCAATGTCAGCACACTGCCCGGCTATTCCCCCATCGGCAATTCCGGCGGTAGCCAATTGTTTAATCGTCGATTGCCCGGAACAGTGGTCGTCGAAGCGGCCATGACAATCGGAGGCGGCGGCTGGGGGGCTGAAAACCTCTATCGAAACAGTTCTTATCCCGGCCGAAAAAACTTCAAAACCAGCGCACAGGACCGCTTGGTTGTTCGCGGCTCCATCACAGAGGCCCTGCGCGGGATCATCGGTTCGGGTAATAACGGGTTTGTCCGCAGTTACTTATATGATAAACGGGTCGCGGGGGGAATTGTGCCCGGTAATATCTGGCTCAAAGGCAAATATGTGGTCATTCCGGGCGGCTGGTCTGAAAGCTCGGCGATCCGAGGCATTCATCAGCAATAACATTCGGCGGACAAATATGAGATTAAGCAATGCTTTTTTTCGTCCGATACAGATGTGGTAACAGTGTTTAACAAATAAATGAGACCCGAACACGATCTTCAATTGTTCTGAAAGGTCTTTAGGATGCAATTATTGGACAAATGGCTCAATCCGGCGCAAAACGGGCTTATCGGGCTGGATATCGGCTCCGGCGCGGTCAAGCTGGTTGCGCTGCGTTCGGCCTCTTCCGGCTGGCGGGCGTCCTGTGCGGCCTGGGCTGAGATCGTTCCGTCCGACGACAAGGCGACTCAGCGCAGCAATACCCTTGAAGCGGTGCGTGCGTGTTTGTCCCAAATTCCGTCGTCATCGGGACGCTATGCGGTGTGCGGGCTAAGCGGCCCGGATGCGGCCGTGCGGGGCTTTACATTTCCGACGCTGCCGCTGGACGCCTTGGAGAAGGCCGTGCGGTTCGAGGCCCAGCAGGTCTGCCCGATGGATATGCAACACGCCGTGCTGGACTATCAGTTATTGATGCCCTCCGCCGACGCGGAAGGCCCGAAAGCCCAAAGCGGCGTGATGGTCGCCGGCGTCGAACAGGCCGTCAACGAACGCTGCCGCCTGGTCAAAGAGGCCGGCGCCAAAGTCGCCCTGATGGATGCCGACGGGCTGGCCGCGCTCAATTGTCTGTCCGAACTGGAAGACCTGGCCTTGTATCGAACGGTCGCATTGATCGATCTTGGGGCACATTATACCAATGTGATTATGCTTGGCGCCAACGGCCTGCCGTTTGTGCGCGATCTGAATACCGGCAGTGAATCGCTGATTGCCCAAGCGGCGGAAAAAACCGAACAGGCTGTTGAAACCGTACGTCAGTGGATATGGGACGCCGACGGCGAACCGATGCCGGAAGCAGGACGGATGGCGTTTCATCAGGCCTCACGACCGCTGGCGATGAATATCAATGAAACGCTGAAATATTACGCCTCGCAGGAAAAAAGCCCCTTTGTCGAAAGGGTGTATCTGTGCGGGGCTGGGGCGATGGTGCGCCCGCTGGTCGATTTGCTGTGCGATGCGCTGCCGACCGAGGTTTCGGTATTTGATCCGTTTGCCGCCATTCGATTCGACTCCTCTGTGACAGGGGCCGAGCTGCTGACAACCCGAGGACCTGCATTTACGGCGGCCGCAGGTCTGGCGATGAGGACGGTATAACGATGTTTGAAATAGATCTGCTCAAAGGAAAAGGACGGCCGCATAAGACCAACCTCAAGCGCATGATTGCAGGCTTGATCATGCTGCTGATTCCCGTTATGGCGACGATGATGTATGCCGCCGACGCGCAGCACGACCGCATCAGACTGGCGAGCCTGCATAACGCCGCGGCAGCCAATGAAGCCCGACTGGGCCAGTATGCCGATGATATGCGTTTTCTGGCCGACTTGCGAGGCCAGATCAATAACCTGTCGCTGTCCATCGGCGATATCGGGCAGGCGTTGAACTATCGGATGGTCACCTCGCCGGTGCTGGTCGAGTTGGCCGAGCATCTGCCGCCGGAAATTTTTATGCGTGAAATGAACTTGCGGCGCACGCCCCAGCGTCAGCGAAAGGTGGACGCGACAACCGGAGCGGTAAGCTTTGACACCGTCATCCAGCGGTCGATCAACCTGTCGTTGTGCGGCCATGACAGCGCCGACGGCGACGCAGCCGTTCAAACCTATATCGCCCGTCTGGAAGCGGCGCCGGCGCTGAAGCCGCTGCTGCGTGAAATTCGCCCCGCCTCGCGCCAGCAAACGGAACTGAGGGGCGAAAACGTCACTATCTATGAAATTGAATTGTTTTTGAAAGATCAGAGGTAACGTGCCGATGAAGCGGAACCTTTTAACGTTTAAACTTGTCGTCGGTCTGGTCTGGGTGGTCTGCCTGGGGATCATCGGCGTCGGGATGCTGCTGTCCGGCGGCACCCATAGCGTCGCTCTGGTACAGGCCGAGCGCGCCCTTGCGGAAAGTCAGGAAAAGCTGGCCTTTGCCCAAAGCGCCGGCAAAGAGGACACCAAACAGCGTACCCTTGACCGACTGGCACAGACACAAGAATCGCTTTACACCTTTACCTGTCCAAACGCCGCCGAATCGGCTTTGATTTTCCGAATCGGGCAGATGGCCAACACCCTTGAGTTGAAAAAATTCACCAGCCGGGTTCCGGAAACCGTGCCGGACAAGACTCTCGAAAAGGACGAGCGGCTGACCGAGGGCTGGCTGGCGGTGGATTTTGCCGCCGATTTTCTCAAGACCGCGGCGTTCGTCAACGCCCTTGAGCATCACGAACCGGTGCTGTTTGTCGAATCGATTTCCCTGTGCCGCAGCGACGAGAACCCGCAGGAAGCGACCGTGCGGATGTTAATTTCCTATTTGATCCAAACGCCCGAAAAACTCCGTGCCACGGCCAACGCCGACTTGGCCCGGCAAATCACGCAGTGACCGAAAGAAAGAAACGATTGTGCGAACGATAGCGATTACCAACCAGAAAGGCGGATGCGGCAAAACGACCACGGCGGTCAATCTGGCCGCGGCGCTGGCGATGCGGGGATATCGCACCCTGATTGTCGATCTGGACCCGCAGGGACACGCCACGCTGGCGATGGGCGCTGTGCCCGAGCACTGTGAATGGACGATTTACAACGTCATCACGCGCGCCGATGTGCCGCTGGCGATGACGCTGCGTCCAACGCCGATTGAGAAGCTGTTGCTGTCGCCGAGCAACGTGCTGCTCAGCGGCGCTGAATCCGCCCTCGCACAAATGTCCGACCGGGAATACGTCCTGCGCAATCGTCTGGATGCGGTGGCACATCGTTTCGATTACTGCATCATCGACTGCTCGCCGTCACTGAGCCTGCTGACGCTCAATGCGGTCATCGGCGCCGGCGAGGTGCTGATCCCCGTCCAGACGCACTACTATGCGATCGAAGGCCTCCGCCAGATGCTCGAAACGGTCGATGTCGTCCGCGAGCGGTTCTGTCCGAGCCTGACCGTGGCTGGCATCCTGCTGACGCTGGCCGAACATCGCACGCTGCTCTGTCAACAGGTTGAAGAGCAGATGCGCGAGTATTTCAAAGACCTTGTGTTTAAGACGGTGATTCACCGCAGCATTCGGCTGGCCGAGGCGCCCAGCGCCGGTCAGTCGGTCATAACGTATGATCCCCGATGTTCGGGGGCCATGGAATACACTCAATTAGCGAAAGAGATATGCTATGAGGAAGTCAGGGTTGCACAAGCAGGTTGCGTCCATATTTGAGGGCGCCCCGGTGCCGGAAACCACGACAGACGCTCCCGTTTTGGAGACCGCCGCGCCGTCGCGCCGCGGGTTCCATCCGGACCGCATTGCGGCGCGTCCTCAGCCGGCGCCCAAAGCCGCCGCTGCCGCCGAACCGAGCCTGCTCAAAAAAAAGCATTCACCCGTCACGAAGAAATCACGCAGCGCCGATACCGATGCCGCCCGCCGACAAAAGAAAATGACCTTTCTGGTCGGCGTCCTGAGCGTCGTCTTTATCGGCGTGATGGTCATCAGTTTCGGCGGGATCGGGCAATCTGCCGCAACCCCGGTTGTGAAAGACGACCTGCCCGCCGCGGCGCCCGTCTCGCGGTTTGATCCGGAGTCTTGGGCGTTTCCCGAGCCGCTGCCGGCGCAGATGCGAGACCCGCTGGTGATCCCGAAACCGGAAACGCTGCCTGAAGACCCGCTGGCCGTTACGCAGTCCACCCATCTGGCGGTGCGGGGCATTGTCCATAGCGACGCCAAACCCTCGGCCATCGTCGGCGATCAGGTGGTTACGGAAGGACAGACGCTGTACGACGTGACGATCGTGAAAATTACCCGCGAAGAGGTCGAATTTGAGAAAGACGGAAACCGCTGGACACAACGCGTGGAGTAAAGGGTACATACAACAGATCTAATACTGTTTCGAGAGGATAGACAATGGATAAGACAGGAACCCGAACACTGACCCGATGGGTGGCCGTACTGCTGACAGGCGTCTCGGCGGCCCTTTTTGCCTCGGATACCGGCAGCAGCGGCCTGCGTCAGACGGTGATGACCCCCGTCCAGCAGCGGATGCAGCAGATTGTCAGCGTGGAGTTTAAGGACACCAACATTGACGACGTGCTGGCCATTCTTGCGCGACAGGCCGACGTGGACATTCTCAAAAGCCCCAAGGTGCAGGGCAGAGTCACGGCCGTGCTGAAAAACATCCCGCTCAATGAAGCGCTGGTCAACATCCTCGATGTCCAGGGGTTCGGCTATGTTGCCACTGACAATATGATTCGCGTCGTGCCGAAAGACGAAATCTTCGAAGTCCGTGAAAAGATCGAAAGCCACGTCTATCGCATCACCTACGCCAATGTTCTCGAAGTGGAACGCGCGCTGCGGGGATTTATGTCTGACAAAGGCTCCATCTCCGCCAATCCCGGCACCGGCAACATCATCGTCACCGATACCGAGAGCAAGATTCGGGCAATCAACTCGTTTATCGAAGAGATCGACCGCATCACGCCGCAGATTATGGTCGAGGCGCGGATTTACGACATTACCTCCACCGACAGCCTCGACCTCGGCGTCGAATGGCAGGCCGGCACCGCCACCAGTTTCGGACCCGTGCCGACCGGGGCGACGCTCGGCAACCAGATCGGTACCATCGGCAACGTCCTGCAGGATTCCGTAACCAACCCGCATCTGACCGGCGGCTTTTCGGGCAATACCAGCACGACTTCAACCGAAGCGCTGATGCGTTTCGGGATTTTGAACAGCAGTATCAATATCGATGCGGCGCTGCGCGCTTCGCAGGAAGATATCCGCGCCAAGCTGCTGGCCAACCCGCGCATCCTTGTGCTCAACGGCCAGCAGGCCGAAATCAAGATTGTCGAAGAAATTCCGTATCAGGAACTGACCGAGACCAGCGCCGGCGGCAGCATCGGCACGACCCAATTTCGCGATGTCGGCGTCGAACTGCGCGTCGTTCCCCATCTGACGCGCGACGGCCTGATCCGGCTGGAGTTGAATCCCGTATTCAGCATTCGGACGGGAGATGTAACGCTGGGCTCGTCAACGTTGCCGCCGCAGCCCATCATCGCCAAACGCGAAACGACGACCACCGCCCTCATTCAGGACAAAGAAACCGTGGTCATCGGCGGCCTGAAAAAACAGGATGCCCGCCACCGGATTAACAAAATTCCATTGCTCGGCGATCTACCTTTGTTGGGCGGCCTGTTCCGCTTCGAAGGCGAAAGCACCGTCAATAGCGAGCTGGTGATCTTTATCACGCCGCATATCATCGAAAAACCGGCCTTGTCGTCCAACGAGCAGCGCTACCTGCTGGAAACAGACATCCCCTCGCCCCGCTCGCCGGAGCCGAGACTCGGCAGAATCAGCGAATAAAACTCGGAGGGTATCAATAGGCCCTGTGCGGCACGCCAGCACAGGGCCTTTTTTATTAATACTCTTCAATATGGAAAAACTCGGCGTTCTCCAGCCACGTCTTGGGGCGATTGACAAAATCGGCCAACCCGCTGAGCAGCCGGTAATGCTTCTTTTCCTCCGCGGCCAGTTGTTCAAACAGCGCCTTATGTTTTGGATTGCTTAACTGATCGGCCCGGTCAAGGTAAAAGTCGATGCTGTTTTGCTCGATTTGCATCGCCTGGCGGTACAGGGCTTCGTGTCCCTGATCCACGTCAAATTCCCCGCCAAACTCCTTCATCCGAACAAAGATGTTCTTGGCCTTGTCCAGAATTTCTGTATTCGCCATTTCGACAGTGCGCGACCGCATTTGCTCAATCGCGCCGGCGTGCTTGACCTCGTCGTCGGCCAGCATCGTCAGGATATGTTTGATCCCCTCTTCATTCGCCTGTTCGGCCAACTGACGATATAACGCCTCGCCGTCTTTTTCCATCTGAATCGCAAAGTTGAAAATATCCATTGAAATACTCCTGTAATAAGGTTGGATGTTTTCTTCCCGATTGATTGTTATCTTATCCGATGGGATCGATCATTACAAAACAAATCTCCTTCGACACGCAGGTCTTTATGGCCGTTTGTTCTCCTGGCGAAACTGGCGGGGCGTCATCCCGACGACCTGCTTGAAAATGCGGGTAAAATAGCTCTGGTTATTGTACCCCACCTCAAAACAAATCTGCGTGCAGTTGCGGTCGCCGGTCAACAGTCGTCGCTTGGCCTCGTTGATGCGGATATTTGTCAGATATTCAATGACCGTGATTCCCACCTGCTCCTTGAACAGATGCGCCAGGCGGGAGACGCTCAAATGCGCCTGTTTGGCGACATCCTCCAGCGTCAGCGGCTGGTCATAATGATACTGCATAAACTCCATTGCCGGTCGAAGCTGGGAGATTTTTTTGGCGTCCTGCGAGCAATAGACAATCTCGATAAACTCATCCAGTGCCCGGCTGATCCAGATGCACAGGTCTTCCTGCGTATCGAGCAGCAGGACGTTGTTGATATACTCCAGATTTTTACTCAAGAGCAAGTTGATCTCGACGCCGCCCTGCGCGGCCGCCCGGCTCAGGACGCTCAGCAGTTCCACCAGCCGGGCCTTGAGCAGATTGACGTTCCCCGGATTGTGAAACAAAATCTTGCCCAACAGCAGATTGAGAATCTCTTTGGCCCCCGTTCGGTCGCCCAGTTTGACCTTGGCGATCAACTGGCATTCCAGCTCATACGGATAGGCCTCTTCCGAGCCGAAGAGCTTGCTGTCCTGGATCACCTCGCTGATTTTGGCCTGCTGCTGTGACCGCTGGCGCCGCCACTGCACCGCCTGCGGGTCCAGATCGGTCGTTTGGTAGAGCAGGACATACAAAAACTCGGCCGCCTCGTGAATCCGTCTGGCCGAGACCACCGACAGCTCGTTCAGTGTCTGCTCGATCGCGCCGGGGGCAAAACGCAGCCCCCGCAGACGCTTATGGACATCGTCAATGAGGGTCGTGTCCACCGGCTCCCAGATGCACTTGCCAAAAAACACACCTCCCAGCGGCAAACTGCCGTCCATCACCGGCACGCATACCAGCACCACTCCGGCGTGACAGAGGGAGGTATAGGGCTGGCCGGTCTCAATCGCGATGTTCAAGCTCCGCAATCGATCCTGACGACACCGCCCGGCCCCGATCTTCGAGTCCCGCACCAGCTTGCAGAAGGCCGGGTGACATCCCGCCGACGACAGGGTACGGATTTCCCGCCCGTCAATGTCCGTGACTTCCAGCGGCAACCCGTAATGACGGGCAAACGCCGACCGCACCTTGCGGAATTGCTCCTGCGTCAGCAGCTCTTTGAGCTGAATGGGTTGGGTTGAATTCGACTTCATAGCAAGATAGTATTATAGGAATTATGAGTTGGGATGCAAGCGTTTTCTGTTATTGGGTTCTAACTTGTCGCCAAAAGCGCGTCTGTGTTTCTGTGGTGTCGTTGCGCAAAGGGGAAAAGACGAAAAATTATCGAAAATTTTCGAAAAAAGGCTTGATTGTTTTCGAAAATTATACTAAAATACTCCTATGTCAAAGCGCAAGATCAATCAGAAAGCCATAGCCGACACTCTCAGCTTATCGGTCGCGACGGTATCGAAAGCCTTGAGCGGAGAGTATTCGGACATCAATTCTGAGACGCGATCCCGTGTGCTAAATATGGCCAGCCAGCTTGGGTATTTGCACGGGAGTCGTCGTCAGCAAGCTATCGCCGAGGAACCTTCGTCATATTTAATTGGGGTGATGATTTTACGCAAACTTCATGAATGGCAGCATACGTCCTATTTTGCCGGAATGAGCGAGAAGTGTGCCAAGCTGAACGTTTCGCTCGTTTTGCACTATGTCATCGAAGATCGCTGTAACGATATCCTGGAGGACGAGCATCTGCCGCCGGCGCTGCGGCAGGAGAAAAATTCGGGGCTGATCCTGGTCAATCACTGGCCCGAAAAGATTGTTTCCGAGTTGGCTGCGCATCGGCCGTGTGTGTCGATTCAGCAGCCGTATCCCAACGCCCGCGTGGACCTGGTGGGGGCCGACGAAATGCAGGGCGTTGACCTGTTGGCGGATCATCTGTATGAATTGGGGCATCGCCGGATCGGGTTTTTCGGAAAATGTCCGCAGGTAGTCTTTGCGCGGACGCGATTTTCGGGGTATGTCAGCGCCTTGGCTCGGCTCGGTTTGGACTATCATCCGGACGATGCGATCCCGCTGACGGCGGCCCATCTGGAAGACAAAGAGGTGGCGTTGGGCGGCCAGATGGACGTTGTCACGAAGCGGATCCAGAACGGCGTTGGCGCTTGGATTTGCGCTACGGACTGGGCTGGTTATCTGCTGTGCCGAGGACTGCTCGACAGAGGATACCGCGTCCCCAAAGATGTCTCGATCGTGGGGTTTGACGACAGCGAAGAGAATCTTTTGGGCTGCCCGAAGCTGACCAGCATTTCCGTCCCGGCCCAGAAGATCGGGGCCGAGGCGATGCGACGGCTGATCGGCAAGGTGCGCCATCCGTCCAGCCCCGTGCTGCGGGTGATGCTGCCCTGCAAGCTGTTCGAGGCCCAAACCACCGCTCCGCCGCCGCGCCGCTGACGCGAGCCTGTGCGGGGATCTGTTGCACCCGCCGTTTGTCCTCAATAATCTCTCCCCGCTCAACAACCCGGTTGACTGGCCTCCAGATGGGGCGGGATGGGTTCTGCGCATCAGGCCGAGGGGCAACCGTGCAGGATGTCAAGACGGTCGGCGGCAACGCGGACAAGGATATCGGGCGACAAATCGGGCAGCATATCTTCGCGGCAGCCGGCGAGGATGAACGTGCGGCCGGTGCGGGTTGCGGTGCGGCGCAGGTTCCAGGCGACGGCGCAGGCGGCGGTGTGATCGAGCGCGGCGCAGCATTCATCGGCGAAGATGTATTGCTTTTTGCTCAAGAGGGCGCAGGCAAGGCGAGCGCGCCATTTCTGCCCGTCGGAAAGGAATGCTGCAGGGCAAAGCAGGGCGGGCAGATCGGCTAGCCCGGCACGGGTCAGTACAGGCAGCGCCTCGGCCAGCGGTGCGTCGAGGGCGTCGATGAAGGCGACGTCGGCTTCAAGAGGGATCGATTCAATCCGGATCCGGCTCTCGGGCGGGGTGTGGGCGTAAAGGGCATTGAGGAGAACGGATTTGCCGGCGCCGCTGGGACCGGTGAGCAGACATATCTGCCCGTCGCTGAGCGTCAGCGCAAGGCGATGGCACAGCGTACGTCGGCGGAGGCCGTCAAGGTTCATCCCGAAAAAGCGCATCAATTCACACGCGCGTGGCCCAAAACCGGTAAACGGCGAAATCGTGCATTCAATGTCGTAGGCGATCATGTTGAGGGCCTTTGCGTTTGACGCTGCTGCACCACGGATGCGGCACGGTGCGGATACAGCCGCTGTGCTTTGGCCCGCGCGGCGATGAGCGTTTTGCGAAGGGTATAGACCGTGGTGTTCAGGTCGTTGGCGGCGGAGGTCAGGGAGTGTTTGCGGACAAGGTGTTCACGAATACAGGCCTTTTCAAAGGGCGTAAACGTATCGGGGTGTTCGACGACGGCGCACAGCTCCGGCCGCGTGAGGCGACGGCTGATATCGCCCAGATGGCGGCGGATCGCGGCGGGGCTGCGCCGCGTCAGACGCGACAATTGACTGATACGCCCCTGCTGCTCGACGACAAGCTCCAGAAAAGCGCGTTCGCGAGGCTCCAGGAACCGCGCCCGATGCAGCAGCCGCTCCCATTGCCGCCGCAGATCGCGATGCAATTCCCTCTTGTCCCATCGTCCGTCCAGCCGGTCGATATCCGTTTGAATGTTTCGCATCGATGACTCCTTCCTGTTCTGTTGCCGTCTTCTTTTTCCGTTGTCAATGCCTATCGTTGTTATATATTTATATAACTTTATTGATATTTTAGTAAACGATAAACACGCCGCAAGAAAAATATTAAAATAGTTGAAAAAATCTCAAAAAGTCAGATCTCATGCAATTGCAGTGTCTTCGTGTCGCCTTTGTTTGTTTTGTCGGCCACCAACAAAAGAGGCGGAACACCAAATGAGAACAGGCATACCCGCCTCCTGCCCGTCATCTGTGATATTGTTAGCCAACAAAGCGGCTCCCTTGAGTCTTGAAAAAAGGGCTGTTTGTCCCAATAGCCTTGGACGGGCTGTTCGGGGAATCTCTTAACTTCTTTAATAATAACAGGTTATGATTTTTTGGCAGGAGAGTGTCCCTGTCGCATAAGGGGACATAGCGACAATTTACGCAAATAATCAATATTTTCAAAATATTTATCAAACAAAATGGTCTCTCAAACGTCATACTATACAGAGCGAGACAGGAACAAGAACTTTTCATCACCCTCCTCCGAAGCCAGATATCGCGCGAAAGTTGCGTATCTGGCTTTTTTTATTGACCCGCCCGCTCTTTTAAAGGAGAATATCCCCATAGAAAGAGATGATCCAGCTTTTTACGTGAACGCTATCTATGGCGACAGGGATATTTAATCGTCGGGGGGTGATACGGTGCTGCTTGACGCAGGCGGCTTGGCTTGCGCTGGCGTGCTGTGTATGCCCCGTGGTGGCTCATCCCTCACCGGATGACCTGCTTGCGCAAAAGGATGTGCTGAGCGTTGAACTGCGTCAATGGCTGGCCGACCAAAACACGGCAATTCGTATCGGGCTGACTTCCATCCCCCCTATGGCATTGCAGGATCCCCAGACGGGCGAATGGAGCGGGCTGAGCCTTGATTATATCCGGGAATTGCAGCAGATTCTGGGCTGCTCGTTTGAGCTGGTCGGTTATGCAACCTGGAATGAACTGATGGAAGCGGCGTTCGCGGGGCAGGTCGATATCGTGTATTCAACCCAGAAAACTCCATCGCGCGAGGCGGCGTTTCTGTTTACCGAGCCGTATCTGCGATTTGACAACAAGATCATTACGACCGAAGCGATCCAGGGGCCGCTCACACTGGAACAGCTTTCGGGAAAGACAGTGGCCGTCGTCAGCGGAGCGGCAACCGAAGAATACATCAGGCGGAATTATCCCGATATTCACCTGCTGGGCGTGGACGATGAGCTGATCGGTCTGATGCGCGTCTCGTTCAATCAGGCCGATGCGATGGTCGTTGAGATTGCCAGGGCCAGTTGGTACATTCAGCAGAACAAATTCACCAATCTGCGCATCGCCGGCGATGCGGGGTATGTGTATGAGCTTTGTTTTGCGTGCCGCCGTGACCGGCCGGAGCTGCGCGATATTTTCGACGCCGGGCTTATGGCCATCAGCCCGGCGCGCCGAACCGAACTGATGCGTCGATGGATTATGCCATCGGACTCCGAGCACCCGGAGCTGTGGCTTTGGCTGGTCGTCGCCGGCGGGCTTGCGGCTGCACTGCTGATGGTATTCGGGTGGAACCGGCTGTTGGGTCTCCAGGTGCGTCGGAGAACGGCGGAACTGGAGCAGGAATTGGACGCTCACGAAAAAGACCTGGCCGCACTGAGACGCTACGAGACCTTGATGCAGCGGCTGTTCGGAAATCTGCGGGGCACCGTGTACCGATGCCGGCATGAGCGGGATTGGCCGATGGAGTTTATCAGCGCCGGATGTGAGGAGATGACCGGCTATGCTGATCGGGCGTTTTATGACGGTACGGCGTTCTGGGGGTGGTTGATTATTGAGGAAGATCGAGACGCTGTCTGGAACGAAGTGACACGATGTCTTGAGAAAAAGGAAAGATTTCAAATCGAATACCGCATCCGCGACCGCAGCGGACAGCTCAAATGGTTCTGGGAAAAAGGCTGCGGGGTCTATGACGAGACGGGAGAGACAGTCGGTCTGGAAGGCTTCATCACAGACATCACCGACCGCAAGGCTTCCGAAAAGGCGATGCAGGACAGCGAAAGCCGTTACCGTGAATTGGTTGATCTGGCGGTGGACGGGATCCTGCTGGGCGACCATGAAGGCCATATCATTGAAGCCAACTCATTTATGCTGAGCCAGATAGGGAAGTCCCGCGACGAATTGGTCGGTCGGCATATCACTGACCTTTTCGAACCCGAAGTTCTCAAGCAAGTGCCGCTGCGCACTGATCTGTTGCAGCTCGGACAGGTCGTCGTCAGTGAACGGGCGATTTGCCGAACGGACGGGACGACGATTCTGGTCGAGATGCGGACCAAGATGATGCCGGACGGTTCGTACCAGTCGATTCTACGTGACATTACCGATCGCAAACGGTTTGAAAACGCCCTTCGGGAAAGCGAAGAACAGTACCGCACGCTGGTCGATCAGGCGGCGGAGATGCTGTTTCTGAACGACATGGACGGCCGTCTGATCGATGTCAATCAGGCGGCGATCAAAGGGACGGGGTATTCACGTGATGAATTACTCCGGATGAGGGTGTATGATATCGACCCCGACGCAGACCTGCGTCAAGACAAAAATCAAATATGGGACAGCCTTTCGGAAGGGAATCCAATTACATTTGAGGTACGGCATCGGCGAAAGGACGGATCCTCGTATTGGGCCGAAGTGCGAGCCGGAAAACTTCACCTCCGCGGTCAAGCGTATGTTCTGGCGTTGGCTAATGATATTTCCACCCGCAAAGAGGCCGAGCAGACGATGGCAAATTTGCTCAAGGAACTGCGGCGCAAAAATGAGGAGCTGCAAAGCATCGTGTTTATTGCCTCGCATGATTTACGAGGCCCGCTGGTGAATATCCGGGGCTTTGCCGGCGAGCTGAACAAGAGCTTTGTTCAGGTTCGGGATATCCTCAATAACGCGGGACTGCACGATGACGTCCTTGCAAAGCTGGCGCCGCTGCTGCACGATGATATTCCCGAATCGCTGCACTTTATCGATGCCAGCAGTCAGAAAATGAAGATACTGCTGAACGGTCTGCTGCGTCTGAGTCGTATCGGCACCGTACAAATTAACCCGACCGCGATCAATATGGAGCAGTTGATCGGGGGCATCATCGGCGGACTCGGATTCAAAATACGCCAACATAATATTGATATTGCGGTCGAAGGGAGTTTGCCGTCCTGCCTGGGGGATCTGACCCTGATTAATCAAGTCTTTTCGAATCTGGTCGATAACGCCGTTAAGTATCGCCATCCCGAGCGGCCGTGCCGGATCCGCATTCGCGGCCGCACAGAAAAGGGGCGAAGCGTGTATGAGGTCGAGGACAATGGAATCGGCATCGCGCCCGAACACCAACAGAAGATATTTCAGACGTTTTATCAGCTTAATCCAGCCGCAGGCGGCGACGGACTGGGGTTGACCATCGTCCAGCGGGTGCTGGATCGACAAGACGGGACGATCACACTGGAATCGGAGCCGGGAACCGGCACATGCGTCTCCATTACCCTGCCGGGTACAGAAATTTGATTTTTTTGCAATACCAGAGAAGAGTGTGTCGTATTGGAATAATAAGGTGCTCTTTGTCACCATAGAGACAAAAGGACGATACGTATCTCCTTTTGAATTTTATGTGAAGTGGAATGGGCTATTATGTCCTTAAGGCCGGAAAACACCGGCATATCAGTACTATCGACGGAGGTGTTACAACGTCCGAAAACCGAGATGAAGTTTTTCTCGAATTTGTTCAAATTTCGCCCAAAAACCCCAAAGAAAAGGGCTTTCGCTGGCCGAAAATAGCCATAGCCGCGGGAATTCGGCCTTGCGGGGCCGAATAAAAATAAAAAAATAGCTCACACCGCGGCGGATTGTTTTGTATAGTATGAATATCACTACTGTCCGGTTATAAGTTGAATAATAACAATTGGTTATCATAATCGCTCTTTTGTGTTTTGTCGAACTCTTGTGAAAACGCTTCCGAAATGGGTGTTTTCTCGAAAATCGACACACTGGCAAA
>Ga0209723_1000411_pt1 | contig 81052 bp, 83 predicted proteins | sample BiotimSIPDNA_2_FD_185750 | JGI IMG/M metagenome (GOLD analysis project Ga0209723, IMG submission 185750) | Anaerobic biogas reactor microbial communites from Washington, USA - Biogas_R2 time_0 SIP DNA (SPAdes) (version 2) | ecosystem: Engineered > Bioreactor > Anaerobic > Unclassified | place... | reverse complement strand
CAACTATTGCTACAAGACAAAAAGCACAAAGCACAAAAGTGGCTTAATTCAAGCACTTTCGGGCAAACAAAAAACCATCTGTCGACAAAATTTCTTTTATCAATAGATGGTATTTGATTTGGTGGAGACGAGGGGATTCGAACCCCTGACCCCCTCGTTGCGAACGAGGTGCTCTCCCAGCTGAGCCACGCCCCCACAGCAAACATGATTATATCATATATTTCAGACTATTTGCATTGGTTTTTATCGCCCGGATTTAAGATGGCGAATAGGACTGATGGTCCCACCAGTTCTCGGTTAGAGTATCATAAATCTTTTCCATGGAGTCCAGATGGGTCACTTCCCAATCAGCCAGGCTCAGGTAGAGTTCTTTGGCCTCAGGCGTCTTGGTCTGCTCGGCCGCCGAGCGATAGTAGTCGATAGAGGCTTTCTCCATCATTATGGCGATGTGGAAGACCGATATCTCCATGGCATTCTCGGTTTCCATCACATGAGTGGCAGTGAATATCTGCGGAGAAGGTGTGCCTTTAAGGCTAAACTTGTCCAGCATCATCTGGGTGCCGGACATTACGTGGGTGAGCATCTCTCTTAACATCTCCTGGTGTCTTCTCTCATCCGCAGCCATCGCCAGAAAAGCCTTACTGGCGTCCTGGTCCCGGGTATCCTGAGCGGCCCGCTTATAGAACTTCTCGCCTTCGATCTCATTGAGAATGGCGGTCTTGAGTATCTTGATTTCGTTGTTATCCATTTAATCGTACCCCCTTCTCTTATCTTATGACCATATTGTACCAAACATGGCCCGCCGACATACAACTTTAGCCAGCGTATTGCAAACGCTGCACCAAGACCAAATTCCCAAATCAATCCAAGGGCCGATTGAGGGTCTCGTTGGTGGCGGCCAGTACTTGTTCCAGTTCAGGGATGGCCTCGGGCCCAAAAACCGGGTCGGTGCCGGCTTTGATGGCGGCCAGGGTTTCTTCGATAGGAACCACCCGGAAGGTTCTTTTCTGGCCTACATAGTAGGGGTGGATATAGGTGGGTACATAATTTACCCCGGTTAGAACGGTCTTGTTCTCGGTAAGATACTTGCTGAATTGAAGGTTCAAGACCACCCCGCTGTTGCGTTCCACCCCGTTTTGGTTGCCCATGGAGTTGCCCATGGAATAGATGACGAATTTATCCTGCCCGTTTACTTTCATGACTTCCATGGGCTGAATCACATGGGGATGGCTCCCGAGGATCACGTCCGCGCCGTTTTCGAATAGTTCCCGCGCCATCTGGCGCTGGGATGCGGTAGGGTAGGGGCTATATTCTATGCCCCAGTGGAGGATGAGCACCAACAGGTCTACTTGGGGACGCAGGGCGGTTATGTCCTTGATGATTTGCTCTTTATCCAGGAAGTTATAAAAGTGTGGTTTGTCGGCCGGGACCGGTATACCGTTGGTGGAATAACTGTAAGCCAGGTAGCCGACCTTTATTCCACGCAGGTCTTTGATTAGAAAACTTTGGCGTTCCTGCTCGGATTTGAAAGTGCCAGTGGTGTCGAGACCAGCCTGGCGCAACGTGTCCATGGTGCGCATGGCTCCCTGGTAACCGCGGTCCAAAATGTGGTTGTTGGCGGTGACGACCAGATCGAATCCGGCATTCTTCAGGGCCGGGGCGATCGCGTCAGGACTGTTGAACAGGGGATACCCGGTGTAGCCTGAGGATGGCCCGGCCAGGGCACATTCAAGGTTTACCGAGGCATAATCCCCGGCAGTCAGGAGATGTTTGATGGGGGCGTAGAGGTGGTCGTAATTGTAGCTCCCGTCTTTCAGTCCGGAAGCGATGACGGTATTGTGCATGAGGATATCACCGGTAGCAACCAGGTTGATGGTGGCGGCATCGGCCAGGACTGTTTGTTGGTCGGGTTCGGGAATGGAAAACAGCATATAGCGGCCGCTGTACATACGGCTGCTGACCGTAGCCACAGCCCCGTTCTTGACGAATATGATGCCCGCTCCCATCTGCTCCTTAAAGGTCCAACCCCGGGACGCCATCATGTCGGTCAGAGCCTGCATAGCATCGGTACTACGAGCCATGTATTTCTCCGTCTCGCCCGGTACCGCGGCTATATCAGCTGAACCGGTTTCCAACTGCCATGCCGTCGAAGCATAAGGCAGGAGACTGCCTTCCTGTTGGTAGAGGGGATAGAGCTTGAACCAGGCCAGCCCCAGCAAGAGCAGGATTAGGGACGCGGGTATGAGCTTGCGCAATTTAGAGTTCCTCCTGACATTAGGTAGAATATTCACGATAAATGCTCGTCCAGATCGTCAACTTTCATCATTATAACTCATCCTACTGGCGGGGGAGTGTTTCCCAGGCGGTATATGCGGGGGGCAGAATCCAAAGATTTCGCGGTGGCAGTGCTGCCATGCAAATGAGCCAGACAAGAATGGCGCGATCAGGGATAGCCCTTGCCGGCCCCCCTATGGATTGGATAAAATGATTTATAACCGGTTCACGACCGGGTCAAATAAATGAATGGAGGGAACAGTATGGCCAATCCTTACCGACTGGATAGAAATGATACGGTCCTGGTCATCGTCGACCTGCAGGAGAAGCTGATGGCGGCCATGAAACACCGGGAGCAGGTTTACAGCAATACCCGGCTATTGGTGGCGGCAGCCAACCAGATGGGCATCCCGGTCATCATCACCGAGCAATACCCTCGCGGCCTGGGGCCTACTGTTGAGGAGATCAAGTCCAGCCTGGCAGAATACACGTGTATAGAGAAAATCAAGTTTTCCGCTTTCGATGACATGAAGGATGTATTAGCGGCCACTAACCGCAAAACCGTCCTCATGACCGGCAGCGAGACTCACGTATGCGTATTCCAGACCACCTGTGACCTTATAGAAGCCGGGCACATCGTGCATGTAGTTAAAGATGCGGTCTGTTCGCGTTTCAAGAACAATTTCAAAAACGGCCTCGATCTAATGAAGGGGGCGGGAGCGATTATCACCAATGCGGAGACGGTGGTATTTGATTTGATGGGGATATCCGGCACACCGGAGTTTAAGGCTATTTCCCCGTTGGTGAAATAAAGGAATTTTCCTTGACAATTACTGCTTAACCTCATAAAATATAACCTTGGGCGCATTAATGGAAACGAACCAAGGAATACTAAGAACCTGAGTTATATGCGGCACTACAGTATGTAATGCCGTTAAATTTTTGGTTTATTTAAGGAGTGGAAGATTCCCCATGTTTGAGAACTTCAGAAATATAGGTATTATTGCTCATATCGATGCCGGTAAAACCACTACCACCGAGCGCATACTCTATTACACCGGCCTGACCCACAAAGTGGGGGAGACCCACGACGGAGCCAGTGTCATGGACTACCTGGATGTGGAGAAGGAACGCGGAATTACGGTAACCTCCGCCGCTACCAAATGTGTCTGGAAAGGGGTCAGCATCAACATTATCGATACACCCGGGCACGTGGATTTCACCGCTGAGGTCGAACGCAGTCTGCGAATCCTGGATGGGGCGGTGGTTATTTTCTGCGGCAAAGGCGGGGTGGAACCCCAATCGGAGACGGTATGGCGCCAGGCTGACAAGTACCGGGTGCCGCGCATTGCCTACGTAAACAAAATGGATGCCATCGGGGCTGACTTCCACCGGGTGGTGGAACAGATAAAAAAGCGACTGGGCGGCAATCCCTTGATTTTGACCCTGCCGGTTTTCGAGGATGAGGTGTTTACCGGCGTTATTGACCTGATTAAAATGAATTACCAGACCTTTGCAGGCAGCCTGGGCAATGATGTTAAAGAAACCGCCATTCCCGAGCAATACGTTGAGGAAGCTGAGCGTTGGCGCCTGGAATTGGTGGAGAAAATGGCTGAGACTAGTGAGGAATTACTCGATCTTTATTATAATAATCAGCCCATAACCGACCAACAATTGGTGGCTGCCATCCGTGCCAATGTTATCAACGCTAGTGTGGTCCCGGTTATTTGCGGCAGTTCCTACCGTAACATCGGGGTGCAGACCCTGTTGGACACGGTGGTCAATTACCTGCCTTCGCCCCTTGATGTGGAAGCCATCAAAGCGGTTGAAATTGACACGGGCAAAAAGATGGAGATCCAGCCCCAGGATGATATCACGGCCGCCCTGATATTCAAGATAGTCAGTGACCGTCACGTGGGCAAGCTGGCTTTCACCCGGGTGTACTCGGGTTCGATCAAAACCGGGTCCTACGTATTCAACAGCACCAAGGGCAAAAAGGAGAGGGTAGGGCGGATAGTAAAAATGCACGCCAACCACCGGGAGGAGATCGAAGAGGTTAAAGCGGGCGACATAGCCGCTCTTATCGGGCTTAAGGATGTGGGCACCGGGGATACCATCTGCGATGGAGCCATGCCGGTGCTGCTGGAATCGATAGAATTCCCCGAACCAGTCATCCAGATTGCCATCGAGCCTCGCACCCAGTCCGACCAGGGCAGGATTTCCGAAGCCCTGGCCAAGATATCGGCGGAAGACCCGACCTTCCGGATGATCTACAATAAGGAGACCGGGCAAACCCTGCTGTCGGGTATGGGTGAGCTGCACCTGGAGATTATTACCGAGCGCCTGGCCAAGGAATTCCATGTAGGCATAAATGTCGGCCAGCCGGAGGTAGCTTATAAAGAGACCATCACCCGGAGCGCCGAGCAGGAGACCCGCTTTGTCAAGCAGACCGGAGGCAGGGGGCAGTTTGCCCACGTGGTGCTGAGACTGGAACCGGCTGAAGATTTTGAATTCGTGAGCAAGGTAGTAGGCGGGGCGGTCCCGCGGGAATATATACCGGCGGTAGAGTCGGGGGTCAGGCAGGCTCTGGAGGAGGGCGTCCTGAAAGGATATCCAGTGGTCAACGTCAAAGCCAGCCTACTGGATGGTTCCTTCCATGAAGTGGACTCGTCCGAGATGGCTTTCCGTACGGCAGCCATGATGGCCGCCCGGGAATGCCTGAAGAAAGCCGGTCCGATGCTGATGGAACCGGTCATGCGGCTGGAAGTGACCTCGCCGGAGGAATTCACCGGCAACATCATCAACAACATCAGCAACCGCCGCGGCAAGCTGGATTCGATGGAGATGCACAACAGCACCCAAATCATCCGTGGTTATGTTCCCCTGGCCGAGATGTTTGGCTATTCCACGGTGCTGCGCTCCAGCACCCAGGGAAGGGCTGGATTCTCTATGGAATTCTCCCATTATGAGGAGAAAAACATCGCATCTTGATTGGGAGGCACGTATAAGCAGCCTGTCCTGATTTTGTAAAATTCAAAAGTCAATAAGGTCATATCCGATAAAAAAAGGCCCGCTTATCAACAGCGGGTCTTTTTGATCTGGCCTATCGATCAGTTTTTGCTTGAAACATATAGTCTAGATTAGCTAGGTTCGGCAGCGACTACTGAAATCTAACCGTGTTGGCCAGATTGGTGAGCTCCTCCACTGACACATTGCCGGAATAGGTGACCGTTATCATCTTGTCACCCAGCTTAACCCAGCGGGACAAGCTGTTTATACCTTCCGTGCTGGCCTTTTCAAGAGCCTGCATCTGTACCTCGGGTTCGATGTAGGGGTCTAACGTTATCTGTACCTTGGCCAGACCGTCCAGGCTGGCGTAATCATATACCGTTCGGCTGCTGGAGCTGATGTCTACCTCCACCAACTGCAGGTGGGGGGGGATATTCACCGGGGTAAGGACCGGTTCGATGTTTTCTACCACCTCTGCTGAGCCGTTTCTGGTGGCCATGGGAGACATAATTGAAGGATCGGATGTCCTCAGCATTAATACTTCCGGCTGTTCGGGTTGGTAAGCAAGGGATTTCTGAATGGGAACATCCTCTTCCGGGATGGCATCTGCAGCGGAATTCAGTTTGGTGCCAAGGACTGAAGGCAGGGATGGGGTTTCGGCAGGAGCGTCGAGCATGATGGAGGTACTGGGAGTCTCTGCTTCGTCACCAGAACGCGGCGCAGCAGCCATATCTTGAGAACCCTGCTTTTCTGCCAATAACTCCGTGGTCCTCCCATTGGCCGGGGTGGAAACCACCAAAGGGGCCATGCTGTCGTTGCCATACCCGGAATTGTCGGCCACATTCACAGCAGACGGGTTTTTCAGCAATTGGGGCACAAACAGGATTAAAACCACTACTGCCGCTGCGGCAATGCCACTGTACCGAAATTTGCGGTTGTAGAATATCCCCGGTCTCCGGCGCACCGAGCCGATCGACTCCATAACCCGGGAAGTGAAATCGGGGGATAGGGGCGGAATATCGGAAGTATCTCGCAATACCTCGTTTTCCAGCCGGGTCAGCTGGTAAAGTTGCTGACAGGTTGGGCATTCCTTAAGGTGTTTGCTGATCTTGAGGTATGTCTGGGGGGAAACGGAATCGTCGCAATAGTCTTCGATCTGGCTACTTAACTCCCGACAATCCATTTTGCTTCCCCCTTTCATCCCTGTTTTTTATTATCGCTTTCCGCATCGACTTACGAGCCCGGTGGATCTTGACTTCTACGTTTTCTTTGGTGATTCCCAGCGCCTCCGCAATCTCCTGGTTATCCATATCCAACTGGTAGCGCATCGCCAGCACTATCTGGTAGTTCTCAGGGAGTGAGGAGAAGGCCTTTTTTATCTCCGCCTTCATCTCATTGCGTTCCAGGAACAACTGGGGATCGCCATAATCATAATGGTTTCCCGGTTCCTGCAGACTGTAGGATTCATCGAAATTCAAGGTAATCACTTTGTTCTTTTTACGCAACGCGCTAATAGTAGTATTAACGGCAATTTTGTAAATCCAGGGGGCGAATCTTTTACCGCGATCATACTGATACAGCTTCTGGTAAACGGTGATGAACACATCCTGGCAGATATCCTCGGCTTCTTGGTATTGGCCGGTCATACGGTATATAATAGTAAACACCGAATTTTTGTAACGGTTTATCAGTTGCTCGAAAGCCGATGCATCACCACGTAGAGTTCTGGCGGTCAGCGTCTCGTCGGTCGGCACAATGTGATCCTCCGTTCACTCTATTCTATATACGGATGGTGTCTAAGTAACTTGCACTGGTAATTACCTAATAATGATAGCACGAATTGCTTGTTCCGTTGAAAGAAAATTCACATGGCCCACGGATGGAAAGGCTGTCCGATCCGGTCAAGTGGGGGTTGGTCATGAAGATAGTGGTGGATGCAGATGCTTGTCCGGTCCAGGATATCATAGAGGCGGTGGCCCAGCGCTGCCAACTTGAGGTGGTGCTGGTATCCAACATCCATCATCAGTTACAGAGTCGTTATGCATCGATTGTAATGGTGGATGCCGCGTCTCAAGCAGCCGATCTGGCCATAATGAACATGGTCTGCTCTGGGGATATAGTAGTGACCCAGGACTATGGACTGGCTTCCATGGTGATAGCCAAGGGCAGTTTCGCCCTGGACCCATCAGGTAGGATCTACAGCAACGATAACATCGACGAGCTGCTGATGAGTCGCTACCTCGGTCAGAAGGCACGCCAGGCGGGAAAGAGGACCAAGGGCCCGCGCAAACGTACCAAACCTGATGATGATTGTTTCACCAGAAGCTTGGAGAGGATCATCTTGGAAAATAATCTCTGGCCGCATAGCCGCGAAAAGGGTTAGAATAATATTGCTCAATAGTGGACCACGCATAGTGAAACCCGGGTTTCGGGGAACAATGGAGAATGAACCCTGAAGCCTTCGATAAACGAAAGGAGCTTGTAAAATGTCTGACAAATGCAATACCTGTCCATCCAGCGGCACCTGCGGGGTTCCACCCGAATCCTGCGGAGTGGAGATCGAACCCAGCCTGCTGGGCAAACGCAATAATATCCGCAACCTGATCGTAGTCATGAGCGGTAAAGGCGGAGTCGGCAAATCCTCGGTGACAGGATTGGTGGCTGCAGCGCTGGCCAAGCAGGGCAAGAAGGTGGGGGTACTGGATGCCGATATCACTGGTCCCAGCCAGCCACGGGCTTTCGGCTTGACCGGACCGGTGCCTATGAAGGCTTCTGATTATGGGATAATTCCGCCCAGCGGACCCCTGGGGATAAAGATCCTGTCGGTCAATTTTTTCCTGCCCAACGAAGATGACCCGGTGGTCTGGCGCGGGCCGATGCTGGCAGGAGCGGTGAATCAGTTCTGGAGAGAGGCTGACTGGGGCGAGCTCGATTACATGATCGTGGACCTGCCGCCGGGTACCGGCGACGTGCCATTGACAGTGATGCAGTCCCTGCCTGTCAAAGGCATCATTATTGTCTCTTCACCTCAGGAGCTGGTGGCCATGGTAGTGAAGAAGACCATCAAGATGGCCCGCAAGATGGATATTCCAATCCTGGGCCTGGTGGAAAACATGAGTTATGCGGTGTGTGCTCACTGCGACGAGAAACTGGAGATATTCGGCAAGAGCCAGGGGGCTCAGGTGGCGGCTGATAGCGGCATCGACTTTCTCGGCAGCCTGCCCTGGGATATGAAACTGAACCAACTGATTGACCAGGGCAAAATAACCGAATACCAATCTTCCGATGTCGACAATATAGTAGTCCAGATTATGGAAAAACTGCCCTGATGTGCGCAAGCTCTTCACCTTTAATGACAACGGAGTCATGGCTGTGTATAAATAGATTGCGTATAAACAGGCATACAGGAAATGGTTTGAACACATACAAATCTGACATTGACCTAATGAGGATTTCTTAACTATAATCTTATTAAAGAACGGAGTCATGCGTATTCTGTATTAGAATATACTTTATTATTCATTTCTCCGGTCTCTTTGACATATAACGGGGGGGGATACACATGGTTACCGGATTATTAATGGATCTGAAGAAGATTTTTGCCGATCTTGCCTCTACATTGATCCTGGGGAAAAACAAAGATGCCGCTGCTTTGGCGATGGATCTTTCGGAGAAGAGCCGGGCCCTGGCCGAGGAATTGGCCAAATAGATTGGCCCACCAAGATCGGGCGGTAATTGTATAGATCAGTGTTAATGAAGGCGCCGCTAATTTACGGCGCTTTTGCTATGTGCGGGGGTGGGAGTTTAGAAGACCGCTCGCGTGGAGATGTTAATGGTGGGGGCAAAAACAATCCCTGGATAATGACTTCATGGGTAATCATGATGGGGGATAAATGCTATCATATTAAGGAAGATACTGGTTCATCCAATCGACAACGGTAAAGAAAGCGAGGTTAAGTGATGTTAAAGACATTACTGGTGAAGGAAGAGATCAAATACGACGCTTCACAGTTGCGGCCCCATTGGATTTATCGCAACCATGGGCTTTTGGGAGACGCTATCGTAGCCTTTTTTGGACCGGTCCAGGTGGAGACGGAAAAAATGATGGATCTGAAGGATATCCGGGAAAAGGAGGCTATCTATTCACCGCGAATGCTGAGCTTTATAGCCGAGCATTTCGATACCGACCTGGAAAAGGCCATCTACCGTCAGTTCATCCTTACCATGGCGATCAAGGAGGAGCTGGAGGGTAGGGAAATCCAGCTGCAGCGTATCGGCGATGACCTGTATCAGGACCGGGCCAAGCTGTCGGTGTCGATAGCTACCAGTACAGTGGTTTCAACACTGATTCATACCGGTATCAATGTCGAAACCCATGGCACTCCGGTCAAGACCATTGGATTGAACGAACTGGGTGTGACCGACCTGTCTGCTTTCGCCCAGAATGTGATGCTGCGCTATAAGATGGAGTTGGAGCGCATCTACGAAGCTCGCTGCAAGTCACGGGCGGTCGTGTTCGATTTATAGATCCAAACCAGAGCCAACGGTGCGCGAGGGCGATCGGCCGGCATATCTTGTCAAAGGCGGGAGCTTAATTTAGAATATATAGATGTGGAAAGGAGAGGCGCCTTGGCCGATAAAGACGAAGGAAAGCTGGAGCTCATCGCTCGCCAGAATTTTCCTGCCAATACTGATTTGGTGAAAGTAGTGGATTTTCTCAATAAGAGTCTCAAAAGCAAGCATGTCATGTTCGGAGTGAGCAAAGACCGCGAAAAGGACCAGATGATCATTTCTATTTACGAGGTTTGATATCCAGCCTGATTTGAGGTGGCAAATGAGCAAGGAAACCAAGGAATTTATCAAAGATACTATCAGTGTAATCATCATCGCTTTTATTTTGGCAGCCATTTTACGTAACTACGTCATCGAGGGGCGGGAGATACCGACTGGCTCCATGTTGCCGACGGTGCAGCTGAAGGACCGGGTGTGGGTGAACCGCTTTATTTATCGTTTCAAAGAGCCGGTCCGGGGGGACATCGTCATGTTCCAGCCTCCTGAAACCGTCCAATCTACTACCCCGTATCTTAAGAGGGTGATTGGCTTGCCGGGCGAAACGGTGGAAATGAAGGATGGCAAGGTGTATATAAACGGACGAGCTCTGCAGGAACCCTATGTGGCCGAACCGCTCGAATATGATTATGGACCAGTGGTGGTTCCGGAGGGTGCTCTGCTGGTGCTGGGCGACAACCGCAACAACAGCTACGACAGTCATGAATGGAACGCTTGGCTGACCAAGGACCGGCTGATGGGCAAAGCCATTGCCATCTACTGGCCTTTTGATCATTTCCGGCTATTGCCGCGTGAGGTATCGTTTCAATGAGGATATTGCTTACCAATGATGATGGCATCAATGCCCGGGGATTGCATTCCCTGATCAATGAGTTGAACACCATCGCCGAGATTTACGTGGTAGCGCCCCGCAGCGAACAGAGCGGCACCGGCCATTCCATTACTGTGTTTGACCCCATCAAAGCCATTGAAACCAAGATACCGGGCATCAAGAAGGGTTGGCTGGTCGGGGGGACACCCGTCGATTGTGTTAAACTGGGCACGAAAAGACTGGTGCCCGAACCCATCGACCTGGTGGTGTCCGGCATTAATCACGGCTCCAATTTGGGTACCGACGTATTATACTCGGGTACCGTATCTGCCGCTACCGAAGGGGTGATAATGGGTTATCCAGCCATCGCGGTATCCCTGGATACTTTCGATGCCTCGGCTGATTTTAGCTTTGCGGCCGGGTTCACCCGCCGATTGGTGGCGGCGATCCTGCAAGAGAGCATGCCCCGCACCACCCTATTCAACGTAAACCTGCCCCTACTGCCCCCGGAGCAGATCAAGGGTATCCGGATGACCAAATTGGGCACTCGCAATTATGACAACCTGTTCGAAGAGCGGCGCGACCCCCGCGGCAACATATACTATTGGCTGGGGGGCGGGGTGCTGAACGAGGAACAGGACGAGGACAGCGACGTGTATGCGGTGGAGCACGGTTACATAAGCATTACCCCCATCCACCTGGACCTGACCCATTACGGGCTGATCAAGAAATTCAGTAAATTATCGGATGAGTATCTTAATAACCTGCTGCGAGGTGAATAAATATCACAATCGTCAGCTTGGCTATCAACTCGATCATATTTCTCTTGATTTTCAACTGGTCCTATATCCAAAAAAGGCGGGTGGATCCGAATTACCCGCCCAAACCCATCGCCCAATCCATCCTGTTCCCGTTGGGATTGGCGGTGGCCTTCACCATGTTGGTGGACGCCTACCGCGGCGTTATGTACTACCAACTGATAATGTTCTTGTTGGTGGCCGCATTGCTCTTCTGGATGTTCTACGGCAAAAAGTCGTAACCGGAGAGAAAAATTTTGCCTGTCCATCTAAAGTATAGTACCATTTTTACGAGCTAAATTTATTGAGGAGGTTAATTGGATGAAGGTATACCCTACAGAAGGAATTCGCAATATTGCCCTCGTGGGCCATGGAGGAACCGGAAAGACATCACTGGCGGAAGCCATGATTTACAATACCGGCGCTACCAAGAGGTTGGGGAGGGTTGATGACGGTAATACCGTTTCCGATTACCTGCCGGAAGAAATCAAGAAGAAAATCACCATTAGCTCCACCTTGATTCCTTGTGAATATAAGAACTGTAAGATAAATGTACTCGACACTCCCGGATATGCCGATTTCTATTTTGAGGTGTGCGGGGCGCTGCAGGCGGTTGACAGCATGCTGCTGATGTTCTCAGCCACCGCTGGGGTGGAAGTCCAGACCCAGATCATCTGGGAAGAGAACCCCGATATACCAAAGCTCGCTTTTATCAACAAAATGGATCGGGAGAATGCCGATTTTGACAAAACGTTATCGGCCATCAAGTCTGCTTTCCCGGATATTGTGGTACCAGTGCAGCTGCCTATCGGGGCTGAAGACAATTTCAAGGGTGTAGTCGACCTGCTTAAGATGAAGGCCTATGTTTTCGAGGCCGGAACCGGCAAGTATACGGAACAGGAAATCCCCGCCGACATGATGGATGATGTAGAAACTTATCGCATGGAACTGATAGAAGCCGCCGCCGAATCCGATGACGAGCTCTTGACCCGCTATTTGGACGGTGAAGAGCTTACCGATGCGGAGATACTCCAGGGAGTCAAGGAGGCGGCAGCAGCCGGTTCGGCAGTATTTGTATTCTGCGGTTCTACCCTTAAGAATATAGGCATACAGCCTCTGATGGATTTCATTGTCGATTGTTCACCAACTCCCGATCGTAATGGCAAGGTAAGGGGCAAGGACATCCAGGCTGAGCCTTTCTGCGCTCAGGTATTCAAGACCATAGCCGATCCCTATATCGGCCGACTCAATATGTTCCGGATATTTACCGGCAAGCTCAAGGCCGACAGTGTGGTATACAATGCCACCAAGGAGAAGGATGAAAAGATCACCCAGGTTCTGGTCATGACCGGTAAGGAGCAGTCGGCGGTGCCCGAGATGAACGCCGGCGACATTGGTGCGGTCGCCAAACTAGCGGTTACCAATACCTCCGATACCCTGACCGTCAAAGCTAATCCGACGGTGATGGCACCGATCGAGTTCCCCCGGCCTACTTTGAGTACCGCCATCGAGCCCAAGAGTAAGGTCGACGAGGACAAGTTGAGTGGTGCTCTGCAGCGTATCTGCGAAGAAGACCCCACTGTGGAGGTGCAGAAAAACGTCGAGACCAAGCAGACGGTAATGCGTACCATGGGGGATACCCATTTGGATATAATCACCGACAAACTGTCGCGCAAATTCGGGGTAGAGGTGATCACCAAGGAGATGCGCATACCTTACCGGGAGACCATCCGGGGAACCGTGGAAGTAGAAGGCAAACACAAGAAACAGAGCGGGGGCCATGGACAATACGGACACGTATGGATCAAGTTCGAGCCCAATGATGAGGAAGGATTTAAATTCGAAGAAAACGTATTCGGCGGTGCAGTGCCGCGCAACTTCTTCCCGGCTGTGGAAAAAGGATTGCAGGAAGCACTGGAGGAAGGGGTTTTGGCCGGATACCCGGTCACCCGCATAAAGGCCACCCTTTATGACGGATCCTACCATAGTGTTGACTCCTCTGAAATGGCATTTAAGACCGCTGCCAAACTAGCCTTCAAGAAGGGAATGGAAGCAGCCAAACCGGTGCTGTTGGAGCCGATCGTCAACGTCGAGATAGAGATTCCCGATGCTTATCTGGGCGATATCATTGGTGACCTGAACAGCAAACGAGGTCGGGTGTTGGGTATGGAACCGGCCGGTAAAAAGCAGGTCGTCAAGGCCCAGGTGCCATTGGCTGAAATGAGCCGCTACACCATCGATTTGAAATCCATAACCCAGGGCCGCGGTAAGTTCCGCATGGAGATGGACCACTACGAAGAGGTCCCGGCCCAGGACATGGAAAAGATAGTAGCTAAGGCCAAACAAGAGCGCGAAGAGAAAGAGAAATAGAGACAACGAGAAAGAGGGCGCAAGCCCTCTTTTCCGACCGGCCAAAGCGAAAGGCCAATGGCGGCGTTGTTGCGGAAGTCCCGCTCAATGCCAAATAATCCTATGGAGTGAGCCTGATATGAGTAACTGGTTGGATTACCTGAATACACTTCCGCTGGCCCACTACATCGGCATGCCGGTGTTGATACTGGCTGGCTTCTGGGTGTTCCAGGTTATCCTTTGCCGCAGTATCGTGCCGGCCATAATAGAATTAAGGAGCCGGCGCGGTGTGGATACCGACAGGGATCTGATCACGGCTGCTCTCAAACCAATCCGAGCGTTGATCTGGCTGCTGGGGCTTTATGTAGCCCTGCAATACCTGACCCTGCTGCTGCCATGGAATATTCTGCTGTCCAGAATATTTCGTTCTTTGCTTATCATCATCTTGGCTTGGGGGATTTGTGTGGCGATTGCCGCCAATTCGTCAGTGGCGAGCGGACTGCAGCAGAAATACAAACTGGATAGCGTATTGGTAGTGTTCTTCTCGCGGGTGCTGAAATTCGTGTTTATTGCCCTTGCGGTAGTACTCTTGGCCAATGAATGGGATTACGATGTCAATGGATTTATTGCCGGTTTGGGTCTGGGCGGGCTGGCCTTCGCTTTGGCAGCCAAGGATGCCCTGGCCAACATTTTCGGGGGGATAGTCATTATTATGGAGAAGCCTTTCGCCATTGGGGACTGGGTCCAGACCCCCAGTGTGGAAGGTACGGTGGAGGATATTTCCTTCCGCAGCACCCGCTTTCGCACCTTCCCCCAGGCTCTGGTGACCATGCCCAATTCCACCCTGGCCAATGAACCGATCACCAACTGGAGCAAGATGGGCAAACGCCTGGTAACTTTCAGATTGCCGGTGGACTATGCCGGGCCCCGTGACCGGATCGAAACCTGTATAAACAACATCAACGCTATGTTGTCCAGCCATGATGAGATCCATCCGCAAACCATCCTGGTCAGCCTGGATGCCATTAATGCCACCGGACTGGAGGTCTTCGTCTATTTCTACACCAAAACCACCCTCTGGTCCCATTACCTTGAGGTCAAACAGGACATCTATTTCCGCATCCTGGACATCCTGTCCGCTGCCGATCTGAGTCTGGCCACCCCTGGGCGTCAGGTCTACTCCGAACGCCCCGATCTCGTGTACTCGATTCCGATCAAATAGACTGTCCACCCAATCAGGGCTCCCCTCGATCCGCCTCTTTCATTCTCCAGCTTTGGTGAACATTTTATTCAGATTGGCTCGCTTCACAATTCCTTCACATTTCCTTCATTAATCTGACGTAATCCAGTGGTAGATTAAGACCAGCCCCATGGGCAGATTCGATTATGAAGAAATAGGGAAGGAAGTGATTGCCCTCATGAGAAAAACCACTATCATCATGGTGCTGTTGGTGGCTATAATAAGCTTTTTGGGAGGCGGTTGGTACCAGAGCATCAGTATGTCAGATCCGGATGGATCCAATACCCTGGTTGAACAAGCGGGAAATACTGCAGTGGCCGGTCCTTTGTCGCTTTACAACAATGTGGCCGATATCGTAGCCCAGGCTGGGACAGCGGTTGTTTATATTGAAGCAAGCGGCAATGCCGCTTTCCCGGATCAGTATTTCCGTTTTTATGGCTTCAATCTGCCCCAGCATACGCAGAAAGCCACTGGTACCGGATTCATTATCCAGGCCAATGGCTATATCCTTACCAACCAGCATGTGATCGAAGGAGCCAATCAAATAAACGTCAAGGTACAGAATCATGAATCCAGTTACCCGGCGAAGGTGGTGGGGGAGGACCGCAACCTGGACTTGGCGGTTTTGAAAATCGATGCCGATAACCTGCCTATCCTGGCTTTGGGGGATTCTGACTTGATGCGCTCAGGTGATCCGGTGATCGCTATCGGCAATCCTTTGGGACTCGACCACTCGGTGACCACCGGCGTGGTCTCGGCTAAAGGGCGGCCCATAACGGTGGGAGACCGTAATTACACCGATCTCATTCAGACTGATGCGGCCATCAACTCGGGCAACAGCGGCGGCCCTTTGATCAACATGGCCGGACAAGCCATTGCAATCAACACTGCGGTAAGTACACAGGGGCAGGGAATAGGATTCGCCATACCCATTAATACTGCCAAAAAGAAGATGGATGAATTGATCAGCACCGGCAAGTATTATTATAGATAATGAATCTAAAATGATTTTGGAAACACTGCTTGAGCCAGGCATGGCAGTGATGATTGGGCGGCATGGAGGGATTGAAATATGACTCAAAATATCCTGGTGGCCGATGATGAAGAGAGAATGAGGCGGTTGGTGGGTGACTTTCTGCGCAAGGCGGGATTTAATATTCTGGAAGCAGCCGATGGCCGGCAAGCTTTGCAGGTATTCAGGGACCAACCCCTGGACATGCTCATCCTGGATGTGATGATGCCCGGGTATGATGGGTGGACAGTGTGCCGGGAGGTTCGCAAGACGTCAGCCGTCCCTATTATCATGCTGACCGCCCGGGGAGAGGAATCCGACGAGTTGTTCGGTTTCGATCTGGGGGCCGACGAGTATATAGCCAAACCATTCAGCCTCAGGATACTGCTGGCCCGGGTGGAAGCCTTATTGCGGCGAGCCGGGAGCAAGACTCTCCAGACGATGCGCACCCTGGGTAGCATCAAGATAGATGAAGCGGGCCATTATGTATATGTAGATGACCAGGCTGTCGACCTGACTCCCAAGGAATTCGAACTGCTGGTCTACCTGGCCGACCATCCCGGCCGAGCTCTGACCCGCGAGCAAATCCTTAACGCGGTTTGGGATTATGACTATTACGGCGATATCCGTACTGTGGACGCTCACATAAAGAACCTCCGCCTAAAGCTGGGGGTCCGGGGAGAATATGTGCAGACGGTGCGCGGGGTTGGCTACAGATTCGAGGTTGTACTATGAAAATGTCCATCCGCACCCGTTTATTCGCCACCGTGAGCCTCTTGGTGATGTTTTTTGTGGTTTTTGCCTGGTTGCTGAATTCGACCTGGCTGGAGAAATACTATATCTATCAGAATAAAAAACAGCTGGTAGCCATCGCTGCGAGAATCGATGCCAACTACCGGGGCGACGCCGAAAGCCTCAACCGGGAGATAGAGAGAGGGGAGCGAGCGGCTCGGTTAAATCTGCTGGTATTCGATGCCAATCTTAATCTGAAATATTACTCGCTGGGAGCAGAAGGGTGGGAGTCCACCGCGCTGGACCGCAGGATGGGCCGTCGTCCTGAATCATTGTTGCCGCTGCTTATAAGGTACCTGCCCCTGCTGCAAGCCGGTGATAAGATCATCGCGGTCAGCCAGGAACAGAATGAGCAGGAAGGGTTGATAAATGTCGTCGCGGCGCTCAACAACGGAGATTACCTGTTGCTCAGCACCCCCCTGGTCTCCATCCAGGAGAGCGCCCAGGTGGCCAACCGCTTTTTTCTCTTCACAGGCCTGCTTACCATTCTGCTGGGCTTTTTAGCCAGTTTTCTTTTTGCCCGTAAATTCACCCAACCCATATTGGAGTTGAACCAGATAGCTCAGAAGATGGCCCACTTGGATTTCTCCGCCCGTTATATCAGTCATGGGGAAGATGAACTGGGGGAATTGGGCTACAGCATCAATTCCTTATCGGCCCAGTTGGATAAATCGATAACCGAGCTACAGGCCGCCAATCAGAAACTGCGGGACGACATCGAGCAGGAACGCCGCATAGATAAAATGCGTCAACAGTTCATATCCAGCGTATCCCACGAATTGAAGACACCCATCGCGCTCATCCAGGGTTATGCGGAAGGTTTAAAAATGGATGTGGCCGAAGACGAGGCCAGTAAAGATTACTATTGTGAGGTCATCATCGATGAGGCCGGCAAGATGAACCGGATGGTGAAAGAGCTGCTCGACCTTTCCCAGATCGAAGCCGGCTACCTGCCCCTGAGGGTCAGTGCATTCGACATAGGAGCGCTGGTGGGGGATGTACTGAAAAAATATGAGCTTCTCTTCCGGGATAAGGGTGTGGAACTGGAGTGCCGCCCCCAAGAGATGTGGGTCGAAGGGGATATAACCAGGATAGAGCAGGTGCTGGGCAATTATCTCAACAACGCCATTGATCATGTCGATGAGAAACGGCAGATACGGGTAACGATTGAGAATACTGGCGACCAGGTGCGGGTCTCGGTTTTCAATAGTGGTGCAGCCATTCCCGCTGAAGCCATCGATAAAATTTTCACCAGTTTCTATAAAGTGGATGAAGCCCGCACTCGGGCTTTGGGAGGAACCGGATTGGGATTGTCTATCGTTAGGGCGATAATGGAACAGCATCACAATGCTTATGGGGTATTGAACCAACCAGGCGGAGTATCCTTTTGGTTTGATTTAAAGGCGGTATCAAAACCTTAAGATTCCATTTTCGGATAATAAATTTCATTCGTTTTTCATGAGTCCTTCACATTTGCGAAGCATAATAAAAGTGTCCCCTTTGAAAATAATTTTGGTGACTAGGAAAGGAAGGTGAATAATGGGAAGTAGAATAAAAATGAGCAGGATAATCGGTGGTCTCCTGATCGGAGGTCTATTGCTGGGAGGAACCAGCCTGGCGGCGGCGGACAACACTGCTTCCAGTTCTGCTCCCGTCAATGAGATGCGGGCAGGCATGTTTGGCAAGATGGGTCCTGGTCCGTGTGATTTTGACGGAGCCGGTATGCAGTCGGTTCTGAATAACCTGGTCGCATCCAACCAAATCACCCAGGCTCAAGCCGACCAGATCATCGCCCGCCAAAAGCAGTTACAGACAGAGCGCCAGCAGCTGAGAGAAAAGATGCGGGACATGACCAAGGCCGAACGGGAGACTCTGCGCAAGCAGAACCGAGCCGAAAAAGTCGACCTGCTCACCCAATTGGTGACGGAGGGGACCATTACCCAGGAACAGGCTGATGCCATTAAGACCGCGATGCGGGACCAACGAGCCACTCGACAGCAGGAGAGGCTGAGCGCGGCTCTGAATGGCCTGGTGGAGAAGAATGTAATATCGTCCGAGCAATCCATCGCTATTGTGAGTAAAATGACTGCCATGATGAACGATCGGCAGGCTGAAATGGAAAAAATGCGGGGTATGACTGCCGAACAGCGCCGGCAGTATATGAAGGACAACCGGCCCGCCAATCCACTGGCCGAACTGGTCACCTCCGGAGTGCTGACCCAGGAGCAGGCGGACCAAGTCCAAACCGTGCTGGGCCATCCGGGTAAAGGTGAGGGCATGCACCGAGGGCAAAGAGGTCCCGGTTGCCAGCCAGAAGAAAAGTAAGCGAACCCTTAGGAACACTATCATTTGTAACGAGACCGGGAGATCATCTCCCGGTCTTGTTGGTTTGGCCTATTACCCTAATTCTTTACTCTAAATAAACGATTGCAGCTCTTACAGTGAAAATAGTGCTTGGCGAATGGAGCGTAGATAATAAATCCTAGTCCCACGATCACCCCGCCAATACCGAGCGCTGGAATCAAGAAAGACAGGAAAAAGAATATAACTACCATTGCTAAACCGATGACTGCGAAAAAGGCCGACTTACGCTCAATAACCTGGGTACTGCCACATCTTGGACACGGATTCATTACCATCCCTCCCCATCATTAACCATAGCAAACATCAGGCGAGACCGTCAAAATTTTTCGCCCATCTGATTCTCCACCTGGTTACGAATGAATAATTTGCAACTCGAGACCCTGAGGCATTATCAGAAAACAAAAAAGGATTTACCTATTGGTAATCCTTTTGTTTCATATGGCAGGGGAGAGAGGTCTCGAACCCCCAGCCCTCGGTTTTGGAGACCGATGCTCTGCCAATTGAGCTACTCCCCTGTGCTGGTGTGACTCAGCGAAATTCATTTTATCATATATATTTGAGTCGTTCAATAACTTATCCCGGTTGTATAGGCATATAATTAATTGTATATTTTACATAGCGTCAAAATCGGACTTTGGGTCCGCAATCATAATATTATTAGATGGGGAAGTGAACGATATGTCAAAAGAGAGGGTTCTGGTGTTGATGGGGGGTTACTCGGAGGAAAGAGACGTTTCCATACGCAGCGGCACCGCTGTTTTGAAAGCTTTGCAAAGTCTTGGCTATGAGGCTGAAGGGATGGACCTCAAGGATCTGCCAATTCAGCACATCGTCGATTTCAAGCCAGACCTGGTGTTTATAGCCCTGCATGGCAAAGACGGGGAGGATGGCACGGTGCAGGGGCTGTTGGATATCCTGAACATACGTTACACCGGATCGGGGGTAGCAGCCAGTGCCATCGGCATCAACAAGATACTAACCAAGAAAATACTGAGCTATGAAGGCATACCTACGGCACCATTCACCATTTTGAATCGCACCGCCTTCGAATCATCACCCCACGGATTGTCAGACCTCATTGAAAAAATCGGTACGCCTATGGTGATTAAGGCAGCCACCCAGGGATCCAGTATTGGGGTCTACATCGTGCATAAGGATGACGATGTTGCCTCGGCATTGGAAGCGGCCTTCGCTTACGATCCCAATGTGCTGGCAGAAAAATTTATCGACGGTATCGAGGTTACATCCACCGTCATCGGAAATGAGTATGACACTGAAACCCTGCCTCTCATTGAAATCACCTCGGAAAACGAATTCTATGATTTTGAATCCAAGTACACACCAGGGATGTGCAGCCATATCATCCCTGCCCGGGTTGACGAGGCGATACAGTCCCGGGTAGCGGTCCTCAGCCAACAGGTATTCAAGGCGCTGGGCTGCAGGGGAGTGGCCCGGGTGGATTTCATCATCGACCGGGAGGGCAACCCCTTTGTGTTGGAGATAAACACCATACCAGGTATGACCGAGATGAGTTTGGTACCCGACGCTGCCAGGGCCCAGGGAATCAGTTTCGAGCAGTTGGTCGACAAGTTGGTTCGGCTGGGATTGGAAACCCCTGCACATAGGTAATTGAGCGCTCGGTGTAAAACGACAGATTATTTGTTTTTACACATGTTTAGCAGATAAACATCAATTCATTGACATTTATTGTCGGCCGATGGAGTAATCCTCGGGGGTTCTTTTCGGCGTCAGAATAGTCTAACATTAGTTTAGGAATAACAAGGACAAGCTGAACGACCATGTGAATAGGCATATTTGCACGAATATTACGCTGTCAAATCCAACGATAGGAGGATGGTCATGGAGGATAATTCAAATCGGACGCTGATAAAGATTATTGTAGTAGGGGCGCTGTTGTGGGCAGCGTCAGCCTTGACATCTTATTATGTAGATTGGCTCTGGTTCAAATCAATAGATTTCGCCCAAGTGTTTACTATTACCCTGCTAAACAAGCTGGCCCTGCTGATAGGCGCCTTCCTGGTGGCATTGGTTTTTGTCGGGGGTAATCTATGGCTAACCAAGAACAACGACAAACCGGAGCGGGAAAGACCGCGAGATGATGAGCAGGAACAGGATGTAATTTTTCTTAAACCCAATCTGAGCCAATGGGGTACTCTTATCCAGGGTGAGAACCGCAAATGGGTATTCTTGGCGGCTTCCTTGTTCGGGGCTTATCTGGTCAGCAGCATTGTGGGCAATAACTGGATAATCGTGCAGCAATTGCTGAATAAAACGGCATTTGGCATTGCCGACCCGGTCTTTAACCGGGACCTGGGATTCTATTTTTTCAACCTGCCTTTCTATCATTTTATCTATAGCCTTATCATGTCGATGCTGGTAATAACCAGCATCATGGTAGGTATAGTCTATCTGCTTAACGCCTCGGCGAATCTTTTTATGGTCGACTGGGATGATTATTCCTTTGCTAAAAAACATTTATCCTTCTTGTTCGCAGCTATTTTTGCCTTAAAAGCCTGGGGATATAAGCTGGCCACCTTCGACAATCTCTATTCCAACCAGGGGGCGGTATTTGGAGCCGCATACACCGACATTCACGCCCGCCTGGTCGCCAATCAGGTACTGATGGTAGTGGCCCTGGCGGTGGCTGCATTGTTGTTGATAAACCTATATGTCGGCAAATTCCGGTGGACATTGTACAGCATCGGCGTCTGGGTGGTATTGGCCATTGTAATGGGTGGGGTTTACCCCACTGTGATCCAGAATTTTGTGGTAAAGCCCAATGAATTCAACCTGGAAAAGCCATATATTGAAACCGGCATCCAGTTTACCCGTCAGGCCTATGGTCTGGACGAGATGGAAAACAAACAGTTTGATATCGATTACAACCTCACCCCGGCTGATATCCAGGCTAACGAGGCTACTATCCGCAATATCCGGTTATGGGATTGGCAGCCATTGGGGGAAACCTATCGAAGCCTGCAGGAATTGCGGCCTTATTATGTTTTTAATGACGTCGACATCGATCGCTATACCGTTAACGGCCGGTACCGTCAGGTGATGCTGTCAGCCCGGGAGATCGAACAAACCCCCGAGCAGGCAAGGGCCTGGGTCAATCAGCGCCTCATGTTCACCCATGGTTATGGATTGGTGATGAGCCCGGTTACAGAGATAGCCCAGGAAGGTTTTCCGGAATTTTTCATTAAGGACATCCCCCCGCAGTTTGCCACCGACATAACCATTTCCCGACCGGAGATATATTTTGGGGAGAAGACTGACAATTATGCTATCGTCAACACCAAACAGGATGAATTCGATTATCCTATGGGAGACCAGAACGTCCTCACCCAGTACCAGGGCAACAAAGGAATTCCAGTGAATTCGTTTGCCCGGCGTCTGGTCTTGAGTTGGACTCTGCGTGACTATAAAATGATCCTTTCCTCGGAAGTTACAAACGAGAGCCAGATTCTGATGAACCGCAACATAGTGTCCAGGACCCGTGAGGTAGCGCCCTATCTGAGCTATGATGAGGATCCCTACATGGTGATCGATCCTGAGGGCCGCTTGTTCTGGATTATGGATGCTTATACCTACTCCAGCATGTATCCTTATTCAAAACCCTACGATCAGGCCGGCCACAACTACATCCGCAACTCGGTCAAGGTAGTCTGCGACGCCTACACCGGCGAGATGAGTTTTTATGTGGCGGATAGTCAGGACCCGATGATCCAGACTTATCAGAAGATATTTCCTGATTTGTACAAACCGATCGAGGAAATGCCAGCGGGGCTTAAGCCACATATCCGTTACCCGGTAGATCTATTCCGCATCCAAGCCAACATTTACAGTTTGTATCATATTAGTGATCCAGGGGTCTTTTATAATAAGGAAGACATCTGGGTAATCCCCAATGAGCTTACCGGAGGTGCTGAAACTCCCATCGAACCTTACTATATAATCATGCGCCTGCCCGGGGAAAGCGTGGCGGAGTACATTCTTATGCTCCCTTATACCCCCAACGGTCGGCCCAACATGATCGCCTGGATGTGTGCCCGGATGGACGGCGACAATTATGGTAAGAAACTGGTCTTCCAGTTCCCCAAACAGGAGACCGTATATGGGCCGATGCAGATTGAAACGCGTATAAACCAGGATACCGAAATCTCTCGCCAACTGACACTTTGGGACCAGAGGGGTTCCAGCGCCTTGCGAGGCAACCTGTTGGTCATACCCATCAACAACTCTATATTGTATATTGAGCCGTTGTATCTTCAGGCCGAGACTAGCATAATGCCGGAGTTGAAGAGGGTCATCGCGGCTTATGGCAATATGGTGGTCATGGAGGAGACCCTTGACAAGGCCTTGACCGCATTGTTCGGCGGGACAGGAGAACCGGCACCAGGTCCCACGACCCCAAGGCCTGATACCGGCGGTGAGGAAATGACGATAGCCGAACTGGCCCAGATAGCCAGGCAATATTATGACCAGGCCAACAGCAGCCTGAGGGCGGGCGATTGGACTGGCTATGGGCAAAACATTGAGAAGTTGAATGAGGTAATAAACCAGCTGGAACTGCTGACACAATAAGCTGAGGAGAATGTATGGGACAGCCAGAGGGAATCAAAGTAGTATGCCTGGGTGACAGTATAACCTGGGGCTTTCCGTACGGACCGGAGGTATCTTGGGTGACCATGTTGAATGAAGTCATGGATGGAGAGTTTATCAATGAGGGGATAAACGGCAATACCACCGACAATATGCTGCGCCGTTTTTACCGCTCTGTCCTCAAGCATGAGCCTACCCACTTGGTCATACTGGGTGGGGCCAACGACGTGCTGTGGCACGAAAGCATCGACCGCATCGTCCATAATCTGCAGACTATGGCGGAGAAAGCCAGGGAGGCAGGAATCAAGGTGATAATGGCTACCCCTACCGCCATCGATCACCGGGAGGTAGAGCGCAGGCTGGACCGGATCCGGACCTGGATAAAAAACTATGCCCGGGAAAATGATTTGCCGGTTATCGATTTTGCCGCCGCCTATTTCGATCCGGAAGGCAAAATTCGTTCCGAACTGCTCCTCCCGGATGGAGCCCATCCCAATAAAAACGGCTATAAGGCCATGTTTGAGGTCATCGATCTGAACATCTTCAGGGATGGGGGAGCCTAGACGGAGGGCGGGACTTCCTCCGGCTGGCAGGGACGAACCGATAACAAAATGGGCTCCAGGCTGTCGGGTGGGGATATTGATACCCGGGTGCTGTCCAGGTCGCGGGCATCACTATAACGGGCTACTATGGATGCGGCCGTCAAAAGATCCGGAGTCTTATCGGCATCGAACAATCTCAACAGACCTAGGGGCCCGGGCCGGTCGGTTACCTTGATTAGGTAATCATGGCTGCGGGCTATTTTCTGCAGTTGTTCATTCTCGTTGTGGTTGCGGCCTACTACCAGCAGTTCACCTTCGCTAAGATAGAAGTGCCGCCCGGTCTTTAAAATCGCCAGTTCGTCTACCGCGATTTCCGGCTTCACGGCCAAAATCCGACGCAGTCGCCGGGAATAGTTCTCCTGGGTCAGCAGGCAGCCACCGGCCGGGGTGGGGTATTCTTTTATACCATAGTGTTCGGCCAGCTGCATCTGGCGGGAACGGCTGCGCCCGCTGATATCCAACAGGCGGCTGCGATCCACCCAGCCTTCCTGCTCCGGGATGGTTGGTTCCAGCAACCGGGCTGAAAGAGGCCGCAGTACCAGGCCCTTGTAACCGGACAGCTTCTCCACCTGCTGCAGAGCTGATTTGTTCTGGCTCATGGGCCGTTCGCCCACCACCTCACCGGTAACCAGAAACGATGCCCCGATTTCCTCCATGAACCGGCCGGCCCGGTTGAGCATGAAGCCATGGCAGTCGATACAGGGATTGAAGTTCTTGCCGTACCCATAAACGGGTTTCTTCAATACATCCATATACTCAGTTCCGATATCGAGTTCATGATACTCAATTCCCAGTTGGGCTGCCGCCTTGCGGTTGGCCGGCTCGGCGCCAAAAAAAGGTGAAACGAAGTTAACTGCGACCACCTCTATGCCTTGGTCCTGCATGAGACACACGGCCAATAACGAATCCAGCCCCCCGGAAAAAAGACTAACTGCTTTCAATGCTGGTGCACACTCCCTTTTCGCGGAGGTAATCCTCCTCATTCCAAACCTGGAATCCATGCTGTTTGAGCATAGCGGTGGTCACCCCGTCGCCAGCAATCATTTTATGAGTGAAGGTACCATCATGGATGGTCCCGGTGCCACAGGACGGACTTCCTCTTTTCAAGATGGCACCATCAACATCGGCCCGGATAGCGATGCTCAGGGCCTCTTCCGCGCCACGCACAAAGTTCTTGGTAACATTCATGCCGTTGCGGTTGATGACCAGTGCAACCCCCTCTATGACATCCAGACCAGTTCCGCCGCTTATTTCACAGGCACTGCGGGGCGTGGTCAGACCACCCAGCTGTTCCGGGCAGACCGGAATCACTTCGCCCATTACCAGTAATTCCACAAAATAGGGATGTAGATTATTACCCCCGTTATATTTGCAATTAACCCCGCACAAACAGGCACTGACAAGCTTCATGTCCAACCTCCAATTACTACATTTTAAAGATTATTTGAGTTCATTTCAACTATGTCGATTTTTGTCCAGCCTGGGGCTGTTTTTGCTGTAGCTGGCTTGTTTAGAGGATGTTTCCTGTTGTCTTCAAGGAATCAGTAGAGATTATCCAGCCATTTTGATAATTTTGGGCGCATATCTATAGTGGGGGAGGGAATTGCATGCTGGAAATCATTGTGAGGTGGAGAAATCTCCGCAACCGACTTCTAAGGCCCAAACCGCAGGTCCGCCGAAGTCGGGCCAAGATGGTGGCAGGAATCCGGGTCCTGGTGGTAATAGCCGTGATCATGCTGATCACTTGGCTGTCGGGGCTTTATTACCGGAACAATCATCCGGCCATCGGCCAGGCGATCGATGAATACCGCGGGGTAACCGTTTACTGTAATGGCGGGCAGATCGATCTTAGCCATGGCCAGCATTACAGCCCGGACGGATACTACTACGGGCAAAAGTGGCAGTGTGTAGAGTTTGCCAAGCGCTTTTACTATGTGGCTCTTCATCATGCCATGCCTGATACATATGGCAATGCTAGTGATTTCTGGGATGAAGGGGTGGCAGCTGGCCAGCTGAATTATCGGCGGGGCTTGCTCCAGTACCGCAATGGGGGAGAAATCCCGCCCCAGGTCGACGATCTGTTGGTCTTCACTAATGGAGCCTATGGTCATGTGGCGGTGATTAGCAAGGTGGAGCCAGACCAGATCGAGGTGGTTCAGCAGAATGTGGCCGGGCATTCGCGGCAGAAGCTGGCCTATTCGATACGATCAGGCCGCCATTACATAGGTGACGGCCAACAGCCGGCTGGTTGGCTGCGATTGGAGAAATAACAGCCAAAGGAAAGCCGGAATGGATGTGCTCGTCCAGTTCCGGCTCGTTTTCAGATACAATTGGCAGAGTTTCTCAGGTTGCGGCAGCCTGCTCAGCCCAAGGTCTTAATCTTGTCCAGGGCATACTCGATTTCATTTTTAATCGCGTCCGGGAATGATCTCTGCCGGGCCTGTTGCAGCACATCGCTGGCCCAGGGCTCGGCAATCGATCCCAGGGTGCGAATAGCATAAACCCTCTTGTTGACCGAAGGCGGATACATACGCTGAACGGTTTGGTTATGAAGGTTGAAATAATTGATGAAACCCTTGCGCACCGGCTTGCCATAAACGTGGATAGTAACCGCGGTACGGTTATCCAGGGCGGCCATCTGGTGGATGCCGTTATTTTGGGGAAGCACATAGGTCATTTGCCCCGGTGCCAATTGGGCCTCAGCCACCGGTTTGAGCTCGGCATGGTGGATATCGCTGCCGTCGTCGAGACGGGCAAATTTTTTCTCCGCTACGCGGTTGATGTAAGCCCCTACCAATCCCCAGGCGCCATGGTCATGGACGGGGTAGGTTTCATCAGGTTCCCATACAAACGCTCGCACCGAATACAATTTCTCCGGGCTGTTGTACAGCTGGATATCGTAGGGATCGATGGATTGCCATTGGGATTGCAGGAAAGCATCGTCCAGCACCAGCCGGCTTAATGTCGGCTGGAGCCATCCAGGGTTGGATATTAGTTCGGCCAGCATCTGCCGCCCATCATCAAGTATTTGCTCCATTCCCGGATTCTCCCTTAGAAATGCAGTAAATTGGTCGTTAAACTGCTCCAGAGTCTTGATAGCCATTTTTATCCCTCCTCCAAATCATGAAAATAATTTTTAATCAGCGCGGGAATTCTTTATTCCAGCTGCCGTATTTGCGCACGTGCGTCCAGGATTTGTAGCGGGGATCGTCCGGATTCGCATTAAGGGCTTCAGATTCCTCCAGGTATTTTTTCAGAATCCCCTTTTGTTTATATAGACGCCGGTCCTTGCCCACGGGGCACACCTTAGTACATATGCCGCAGGGGTAGGCCTTATCAGCAGTCAATTCCCGGTGCCGCTCCAGACAGGGCAATAGGATAAACTCGCCTTTGTAACTGTCTTCCTTCATCACCAGGGCATTGACCGGGCAGCACTTGGCACAGGTTCCGCATTTGATGCACAGCTCTTTTGCCACCATCGGGTCCGGTTCCAAAGCAACTTCTGTGAAAATGGACACTAACCTGACCCGGGGCCCGAATTCGGGTGTCAGCAGGCAGTTATTGACGCCCACAGTACCCAAACCGGCATACTTGGCAGCCGTTATATGGTTGAAGGCGGCGGCCGGGCGGTCTTTTAAGAGCCTGAGGCTGCCAAAACCATCCCGCATGAAGTAATAAGAGGCATGACCCAGGCGGTTAAGGTAACGGACCAGGTTGTAAGCCATCCCATCCAGGGTACGATTGGCAGTGTCGTACATCTCCTTGTGCAGAAGCGAGGGAGTGGTTTCGACAATCGGCAACGGCATTGCCACTCCCAGGACAATAACTGTGCGAGCGGGTTCCCAAAGCGAGCGGGGCCGGAATTCGACCGGACATTCATTTACTTGATCCCATCGTTCGACTGGGGCAAAACCGATAATGTCCGCCCCTGCATCCTGGCAAAATTGCTTGATTTTATTACGTAGCTCCATATCGCTGCCCATTGCAGCAACTCCTCTCCCAGCGCTATTGATTTAATTATACTACAGCTAGCCGAAATTGGCGGGTTGAAAACCAACCAGTGGGCATCTGCTGCTGTAACGACGGTGGAAGCGCAGACGAAATTTTCACATGCTTGCTAGTGGATTCATATTCTATAAGGAAAATACAACACGAGGGGGAGGTAATTTTTAATGAATTTAGCGGCACCGGTGGTGGTAAGCCGTAATACCAACCTGGGTGAGCAGACATTGAGAATTAGCGCGGAACTTGCTCGGAACTTACAGTTGACCGAGGGGGACACGGTAATCATCAGCGTCGGTCGCGGTGAGTCGCGCTTTAAGATAATAATCGCAGAAAGGGCAGGATCGTTTCTAGAACTCAGCCCGGCCGCCTTGCATCGTCTGCACTTGCCATCAGCGCGCCGCTATAGCCTAAAAGCAGAGGAACACCGGCTTAAATTGGGGCCGGTAGTGGGGATAATGCACAGGGTAAGCGATGACCGCAGCCGTCCTTTCGATGTTCAAACCAACTTCATCAAAGAGCTCATTATTGAGGGCACCGAACTGGGTGAGCTTTGCTTTGGTTTTGATTCACGTCGTATCAATCTATCCAACCGCACCGTGATGGGCTATACCTGGAACCTGAATTGCTGGCAACGCGGCACCTTTCCCATCCCTGATGTAATCTACGCCCGAAACCTTTCCTCTTCGATGGGGCCGCTCAATCTGCGTCGCCGCTTGGTTAAACTGGGCTGCGCATTTGTCAATCCGCCCCTGCTCGGCAAATGGAACACTTATCAGATTCTCTCCCAATCTGAGGAGCTGAAGAAATACGTTCCTGACACCTCCCGCGCCAGCAACTTTCAGCAAATAGAACGTATGCTGCGTAAGCACGGCTCCGTTTATATCAAACCCATAAATGGCTGCAAGGGGCACAATATAGTCAAGGTGAGCCGGAAAAGGGGTGTTGCCGGCCCTTACCAATACCAATATAAAGTCAATCGGCAACTCCATACCAGGTACGCATCCAACCGCAACGACCTGCGTCACAACCTGAGAGGGGTAATGCGTGGTCGTAATTATATTGTTCAGCAGCAGATCAACCTTTTGAGGTTGAACGGCAGCATTTGCGACCTACGGGTGATGGTCCAGAAGGATGGGAGTGGGGACTGGTCAGTGACCGGCAAAGCTTTCCGAATCGGTCCCCGGGGGTCAATTACCAGCAATATTTCCGGAGGAGGCAGCGGGGGCAAAGTCGACTTCGTATTGAGAAAACATTTCCCCGATGCTGAGGTGCGGGAAGGAATCATTCAGGAAATCGATCACCTGGCGGTAACGGCCGCCCGGGTGCTGGATAATGAGGCTGGTACCATCGGCGAATTGGGGATTGACATCGGTATAGATGTTAATGGCAGAGTGTGGTTTATCGAGGCCAACCTGATGCCGGCCCGTAAGTTGTTCAGATTGATTGGCGAACCATCGACCCGACGCATGACCGTGCTCAAGCCAATGCTGTATGCCCGTTACCTGGCGGGTTTCAATTCGGGAAAGGTTGATGTCTGATGCAGACCAGTGGTGAAATCCATCTTACTGAACAGCTAGCCAAGAGATATGGTATATTAGGCTCTAAAACAGTAAGAGTAAGGGCAGGGGTAAAGACAGTTGAGGCTCGGTTGGTGGTGAACGAAGGTATACCTGCCGGTTACCGCCTCTCTGATACTTTGGCCCAGGCTCTGCACCTATATAATCGGTCCAATCTGCGCCTCCGTTACGATCGCGAAAATCAGGCCCTTCATATCGGGCCTTTGATAGGGATACTCATCGACTTCTTGCCTAACCGGCAGGAATACGACCCCAAGAGTGTGCAGGCCGAGTTGATCTATCTAAGTATCCTTGGCAAGAGATTGCCAGCCCAGTACTACGTGTTCACCCCTGGTGATATCAACTGGAGTGACCAGACTGTAAGAGGTCATGTGTGGGTAAGCGGTGGTCGGGAGCGAAGAGGCTGGTCCAGCTCCATATATCCGCTCCCGGATGTAGTATATGACCGTATATCGACCCGAGTAGCCCAAACTCGTAATAAAAATACCCGAGAACGGCTCATGAGCATGCCTAATCTTCATTACTTCAATCCCTCTTTTTTGAACAAATGGCGGGTTCACGAGCTGCTGATGGAAAATCCAGATTTACACGCTTATCTGCCTGAGACCCTTCCACTGAACCTGGCTAACCTGGAGTTGATGGCCCGCAAATACAGTGTTCTCTATCTCAAACCCTGCAACGGCAGTCTGGGTGCCCGCATAATTAAAACCAAGGCTACTGGTGGTAAGTTAATTTATACGGTCTACTATCGTGGGCGCCATTATGGGCAGGTGGACAGTCCGGAGGAACTGCTGCGGGCAACCAAGGCAGTCCGGGGCAACCGGGCCTATATAGTCCAACAGGGAATTAGTCTGAATACCTACAATAATTGTTCCTTCGACCTACGTATTATCATCCAGAAGAACAGAGACGGCAAATGGTTGATAAGCAAAAAGCTGGCCCGGGTGGCTCCGCGCGGCAGCAGTATCACCAATCTCAGTCGAGGAGGCCGGGCCGCACTCAGTGAACGGGTTATGAGCAAGGTTTTTGAGGGCAGCCGCCCACTGATCAAAGCAAAAAATGAAGAAATGAGACGTCTGTGTCTGACCGTGGCCAAGACCCTGGAGGCCAGCAGCCAAGAAATCTATGGGGAATTGGGGCTGGACATCGGCATCGATAAAAAGGGTAATCTCTGGGTCATCGAAGTGAATTCCAAGCCTCGAAAGACCACAGTCACAAGTCTGTCCCGAGCGATAGTACGCAATACCTTCCAGCGTCCGCTGCAGTATGCTATTTATCTGGCTGGTTTTAGCAAGTCCAGGAAATAACAAACCAACAATTGGTTTAATACCTATTTCAGGAGTGGTAATATTTATGATAGTAATATGACGCAGGAGCTGAAAGGGAGTATTGAGTTATGAAGAATATGCGGACAAGGTATATCTTTAATACATTGCTTATATTTGTACTTCTATTGTCAGCCGGCGGGTGTGGTTGGCTCAGCCCCAGCCAGCCATCTCCCAGTCCCAATCCAAACGAAAACGGACAGAGCGCCGCACCGGCACCCAGCAGTCTCTTGCTAAACAGCCCAGCCATCCTGGGCACATCAAATATAGCTGATATAGTGGAAAAGGTTAGCCCGGCGGTGGTGAACATCGAGACTACAACTACCGTCAACGGCAATGACGTCTTTTTTAACAATGAATTTTTCCGTGAATTCTTCGGCAATGATGGCCGACTTCCCCAACCCAATGTCCAGACAGGAGTGGGGACTGGCTTCATTATCAGTTCTGATGGATACATTTTGACCAACCAGCATGTGATCGATGGGGCCTCCAAAATCGTAGTCCGCATGGCAGATTCTGAACAAGGTTACGATGCCACCGTAGTAGGCCAGGACTATGAACTCGACCTGGCCATTATAAAGGTTGAAGCTAATAAAACTTTGACCACCCTCAACATGGGCGATTCCGACCGGATACGAGTAGGGGACTGGGTCGTTGCCATCGGCAATCCTTATGGTCTTGATCATACTGTCACAGTGGGAGTGATAAGCGCCAAAGGCCGGCCCATCAGCATTGAGAATAGGGTGTATCGAAATCTGATTCAGACCGATGCCGCCATAAATCCCGGCAACAGCGGCGGGCCTCTCCTCAATACCAGCGGCGAAGTGGTGGGGATCAATACTGCGGTGAATTATGAGGCCCAGGGGATAGGCTTTGCAATATCCATTAATACTGCCAAGGAGATCATCGACGAATTGATCCGTACCGGCAAAGTGGTCCGACCCTACATCGGGGTTTGGCTGGAACCGATGAACGAAGCCTTCGCAGCCCGTTTCAATATTGCAAATTCCGGAGTGATAGTCGCCAACGTGATAGCTGGTGGGCCAGCGGAAAAAGCCGGCATACAGGTTAATGACGTTATCGTCAGCCTCAACGGAACCACAATCAAAGATTATGAAGGTTTACAGGATTTCCTCCAGACCCGAAAGGTGGGGGAGACCATAACGGTGGAGATAATCCGCAACGGCAATACCCTATCTATTCCGGTAACCCTGGCCGAGAAGCCACAGAACAGCTCCAGATAGAGAGACTTTTCAAAGAATAGTGGCTCCATGACGTTCCTGCCGCTAATAAAACGGCCGAGCGAACAAAATAAAGAATACGATGGGGTTAAGGTAACATACTTTGACATAAGGAGGTCTTGGGGTGCAGAAACACAACCGCATAGGCGTGCTAACCGGGGGCGGGGATTGCCCCGGATTGAATTCGGTCATTCGGGCCGTAACCAAGGCGGCGATAAACAAATATGGAATGGAAGTGGTTGGTTTTCTGGATGGCTTCAAGGGTCTGGTGGAAAACGACTATATGACACTGGACCTTAAGGCAGTATCCGGCATTGGTTACCGGGGGGGCACCATTCTGGGCAGCAGCAACCGTGACAATCCCTTTGCCTTTTACTCCAGCCTTGATAGCCAACGGGTCGCAACCGACCAATCAGACCGAGCTATCGCTAACCTTGAAGGTTTGGGATTGGATGGACTGATAGTCATCGGCGGCGATGGCAGCCTTCATATTGCCCAGCGTTTTGTCGAAAAAGGCGTAGCTATTGTGGGGGTGCCCAAGACCATTGACAACGATCTGTCTGCGACCGACGTCACTTTTGGCTTCCATACCGCGGTAGATACAGCCTCGCAAGCCCTGGACCGTCTCCATACTACTGCCGAAGCCCACCATCGGGTAATGATCCTGGAGGTGATGGGCAGATATGCGGGTTGGATTGCACTGCATGCGGGGATATCTGGTGGGGCCCACCTGATTTTAATACCGGAGATACCCTATAAGATAGAGAATGTAATCGCCAAGATCCGCAAGCGCCAGTGGCACGGGAAAAAATTCAGCATCATTGTGGTGGCTGAAGGGGCTGTTCCACTGGGCGGGCGGCAAGTGGTCCAGAAGATGGTGGCAGAGAGTCACGACCCGGTTAGATTGGGAGGTATCGGGCAGCACTTGGCCCAGGAAATTGAAGATCTGACCAAGATTGAGACCCGGGTTACTGTACTGGGCCATCTGCAGCGGGGGGGTTCCCCGATACCCTACGATCGCATATTGTCAGCCCGTTACGGAGTGGCGGCGGTGGATGCGTTTGCAACCGGCCAAAGGGGCACCATGGTCAGCCTGCGAGGACAGGAAATTATTACGGTACCCATCAAGGAGGCGATTAGTGAGTTGAAAAAAGTGGATCCTGAGAGTAGTATGGTAGAAGCAGCTCGGGCCATGGATATCGGCTTCGGCGACCGTTAAGGAAAGTTGGACTTTTTGCCGGGAGGCAGGAGATCATTATAAGTGGGAGAGGGGATTATGTGATGGTTTACAAGCCCAAAAAATCTATTGGTGGATTGCTGGGGCTGGTGGTCGGTATAATTGTTTTTGGTTTTGCCATCTGGGGTATCAACTTTAGTCTGGAGGAATCGGACCGGGTACTTAAGCTGATGCTGCTGGTACCCACCTACATTTTTGCTATTGGGTATGCCTATCTGCTTCTGGGTGCATTCATAATGAGCTACAGAGTAGATGATAGTGGGGTTACCATAAATTGGGGAATACACAAAAGACGAATTCCACTGTCGGCCATAGATGAGGTAGTTGACATCAAGGGCCGCGCCAACCTCTTCCCATTCTTGGCTACAGCCTGGAAGGGTTATATGTTTGGTTTATATTCAGGCCGTGGAATCGGATCGCTGAAGATGTATGCCACTCAACCTGAGGATGGATTCGTGTTGCTTAAGACCAAGCAGGGACAGTTTGGAGTCAACCCGGCCGACGAAGAGGGGTTCCTCAAGGATTTAGCCGGCAAGGTCGGCAAGGGCGTTCAGACTATTGATATGGACACCATGGATCCCGAGGTTTACGGCAAAGCTATTCATAAAGATGAGCATTTCGCTCTTTTTATGCGCTTGAATCAGATATTCCTGGCCATCCTGGCCATACTGATAGGAGCATTCTTCCCCGGTTCGGGAGCGCCCCCCATGATTGTGCTATTGATGGTGCTGGCCCTGGCCCTGTATGCTTTCAACGCCGGTAACGCCAAACGGCTTTACCAATTCAGTCCATCCGGAGCTGATATTACGCTTTTGATTGCCCTGATGGTAAATGGAATATTCATAATACTCACTGTGGTTGGGATTTGGTTTGTTTAGTGTTTGTCAGCTTTCCTGAACGTGGTTGGGGCATGGTACGCAAACTGGTTTTTCCAGGGATACGGTAACATTAATTATGTAAACTTATTGAAACAATGCAGTAAAGGATAATGATATTATTATGCAACTAGGCATTATCGGTATGCCCATGGTGGGCAAGACCACAATGTTCACACTTCTGACCGGGAGCAGTGACAAAGGCAGCCCGGGTAAAACCCAGACTGCCATAGCCCGCATACCTGATCCCAGAATAGACTATCTTTCCGGGGTCTTTAAGCCCAAGAAAACAACATATGCCCAGCTGGAGGTAATAGACATCCCTGGTTTGACGCCCGGGGGGGAGAAAAACGCGGCCCTGTTCTTGGATGCCGTCCGCCGGGCTGATGCTCTGCTGCATGTGGTGAGGCTATTCGACAATGAGTCAGTTCCGTATATATATGATAGCATCGATCCCATGCGGGATATTGAGACCATAAACTATGAGCTGCTGTTATCGGATCTGGACCTCATTGAAAAACGCATTGAACGCATCAATAGCAACAAGAAACGCAGCCAGATGTTGAGAGAACTGGGGCTGCTGGAACGGCTTAGAGATGCCCTGAGCGATGAGAAACCGATATCATCGGTAACAATTGATGATGATGAGCAGGAGATGATGTCTACCTACCAGTTTCTGACCAATAAACCGCTCCTGATTTGCTTGAATATCAGCGAGAACGAGATCAACCAGGAAGAATACCCGCAAAAGGATAGAATAATGGAGTTTTCCCGGCAGACCAACATACCAGTGGTGGCGGTGTCAGCGGAAATAGAGAGGGAAATAGCCGAATTGGAGCCAACCGAAAAGGAAGCATTCATGCAGGACCTGGGCATAACCGAAACCGGTCTGGCCAAGATCAGCCGTTCCATGTACGAGAGACTAGGCTTAATATCTTTTTTCACAGTGGGGGAAGACGAAGTCAAGGCCTGGACCATTGAAGCCGGTACCAGTGCCCGCAAGGCGGCTGGGAAGATTCACTCCGACATAGAAAGGGGCTTCATACGGGCTGAGGTGGTTGATTATCAGGTTTTCAAGGATTTGGGCAGCATGGCGGCGGTCAAGGAAAAAGGCCTGTTCAGGCTAGAAGGCAAGGAATATGTAGTCAAGGACGGAGAAATCGTTCATTTTCGCTTCAACGTATAGATAACAAAGTATAGATCTGGAACGAGATAATGGCCAAGGGCAGTCATGCGGCAGTCCTTGGCCATTTCATTGCTCCCTCACCTAAATAATAGTCAATCTGGTTCAGGCACTAACCATTTCCAAGTTTCATATCATGAACTATGAATACGAGAACGAAGTCTAATCCACTACCCAACTATATCAAAGCCATACGCCTAAGAGCTGGTAAGCCTGTCGTTCCGAAGGAGAAGGTGGTGGTCGGTGTCCTCACCACCCCCCGCCAGGGGTCCCACTACCTACTTCCGTATGGCCGGGACGCGCGGCTCAAGAAAGAGATGACGGCAACCGCTAAGGCTCATGGCATATTTCTGTTCTTCTTTTATCCGGAAGGTTTCCATATGGGCAATGATACCGTTGTGGGCCACGCATTACAGATGAATAAGAGGGGGACGGAAAAATGGATCACCGGTGTTTTTCGGCGGCCCGACATTGTCTACAACCGTTTGAGTTATCGAAAAAATGAGGTCCAGAGGGATATTCATAAACTCTTAATTTACCTCCAAAACCATCCCCAAATAAAGCTGTTCAATCGTCGTTTTCTCCATAAGTGGGAGGTATATAAAAGCTTGGTGAACAACAGTTCGACCTGTGACCTGGTACCGGAGACCCGCCTATTTAATTTGAGCAACTTGGATTTGATGTTGCATAAGTATCCGCAGGTTTTTGTTAAACCGATGAATAACAGTGTCGGCAAAGGAATCCGGGTGGTCAGACGAAATCGCGCCGGAACTGGCTATGAATATAAACCGGCTGGCTCCGACAATAAGTGGAAGTCATGCAAGCTGATCCGGAGTTTGTACTTAAATCTGAAAGCAGGTATGACCGACAGCCGCCAATACCTTATTCAGAGAGGCTTGCAACTTTCCGAAATAGATGGACGGATATTTGATCTGCGCGCCCAGGTACAGAAAAATGGCTGCGGCGAGTGGGTCCTTACTGGTGTTGGGGTTAGGGTGGCGGCACCCAACAAATACGTTACCCACGTACCCAATGGAGGGTCCCGGGCCGATTATGACCAGATAATGATGAGAGTATGCAACGGTTACCCCCGATGCCTAAAAAATCTGGAGGTCCAATTAAACCGTATATGTAATACGGTCCCTACTGTCTTGGAAAAGGCCCTTGGTATGAATCTGGGCATCCTATCGATTGACATAGGACTGGAGCAAAACGGGATAATGCAGGTGATCGAGGTCAATTCAAAGCCGGCTAGCTTCGATGAAGATCACATCCGCCAACGGCATCTGGAATATTTGAACCAATATTTTCTCTATCTGAGCAAATCATAATCTTGCTGGAAAAGGAGACTCGTCATGCTATTAGGATTTACCTGCCGCGACAATAAAACCAGTGCCAGTATTAGAGACTACCTATCCTCGAAAGGTCAAATTTTCGCCCAGCGGGAAGTGACCATCGAAGGGCAGGTCTACCAGAGGATGTTGATCAAGAGCGGGCCATCCAATGTCCGCTACCAGGTAAACGCCATTCAGGCGGTGCAAGCCAGTCAGAATCAAACCACCGCCATAAATATTCTCGATATCAATGGTATTCCTTTCGATCCTAGTTTTGAAGATGATTATATCCGCAGTTACGAGGTCCTGGTATTTGATTGGCAGACCATCTCCATTCGCCAGAATCCAAGCCGGCGTGGGAACAAGCCTAAGTATATAGACGAAGGACAGTTTAAGAAGGGCGCCGAAATGGCTAAACGGGCTTTATATGTTCTTGGGTTGGATTACGGTATGGTAACAGTGGCGGTGACGGCCAGAAAAAGGTTACATGTAATCAATGTTGACAGTTCACCCCTTATTCGGGAAAGAGATCTATCAGTCGTACTGCGCAAATTGGATAACTTGATCGATTTGGCCAACCACCCAGGCGACCGGGAGGTAAGACTTGGGGCCGATCCTGAGTTTATGCTCTACAACATAAAGAATGGCAATATGACACCCGCCTCACAGTTTTTCCCCCGCGATGGGGTAGTAGGCTGCGATGCGCTGCGCACCCCCAACCGTCAATCACGCCCGATAGCGGAATTGCGGCCCCGCCCGGCTTATTCTCCGCGAAGATTGTTGGCCAACCTGGAGGATGCGATGCAAACCGCTTATCGGCTGGCCCCCTATAAGAATATCAAATGGCTGGCCGGCAGCCGGCCTTTTCAAGGTTATTCCATCGGCGGGCATATCCATTTCAGCAACGTAGAGCTAAACAATCATATCCTGCGGGCCCTGGACAATTACCTGGAGTTGCCGCTGTTTCTCCTGGAGAACCAGGCCACAGCTGTTAAAAGACGTTTGAAATATGGATATCTGGCAGATTTCCGGATAAAGGACTACGGGGGCTTTGAATACCGCACACCGGCCAGCTGGCTGGTATCGCCCCAAATTGCGGCGGCGGTTTTGTGTCTGGCCAAGGTAGTGGCCAGCAACTATTTGTACCTGACTCGTAACCTATTCTTGAGTCCCGAGGCTCAGCGGGCTTTCTATGAAGGTAACCAAGAACACCTGCGCCTTATGTTCCACGATATATGGTCCGATATCAAAAAATTGGAGATGTACCAGGTTTATGCGCAGGAACTCCAAATCATAGAGGATATGGTCAACAGCGGTACCAGCTGGGACGAAAAAGAGGATATCAGAAGGTCTTGGGGTCTAACCAGAGTTGGAGTAAAAAAAAACGAACTACTTCTCCTCGAAATACCAGGCGAAGAAGAATTGCCCATCTATGAGTATACCGCGCCTAGCTACAGCCGCCGGTCTCGGGGTATCTTTCACGATCGCACCATACCATTGGGTATAAATTACTGGAACCGGAATGATCGGAACAATAACCAATACGATTCCGGCCCAGTTTATATCAATACCCACAACCACTTCTACTAGTGGATTGTTTTATTTCATTCCCAGATGACTGAGCAGAATATTGGCGGCTTTGACCTGGCGGTCGACACGAGTAGTAAAAGAATCTCGGGCACAGGTCTCGAATATGAAGGAATTACTACCGCAGACTATGGCTGCTGCCCGGGACAAACTACCACTAACGGGGTAGCGAAGCAGCGAAAATTTCTTATATGAGGTACTGATGTTGGCGTTCATGGAATTGACAATCTTTTGGCCGACTACCCTGGTTTGGCTGTCGGGATAATAGATCAGTGACTGTCCCACCGAGGAAGAGGAAGTCAACTTCTGATAATTAGCCCCTTCATGCATGTCCATCAACCAATCCGGATCATACTTCTTGACCACGCTAAAAATTGCTTTGGAAAGCGTGTTGTCGGCGCTGTCAGATTTGCTCCTGGGGAAGTCACGGTTGAGGTCAGCCCCGCCCATGGACCTTTTCCCGGCAGCCACCGCCCGCTTATTGGCCTGAGGAAGAACCAGCAGCTTGCCTTTCTTTATATTGAAATCTTTTACCTTGGCGGCTGCCGTATAACCGGCAGGCTCATTGCCATGTACTCCGCCAACGATCATCACGGTCGGCCCCGCCTTTCCACTGTCGATTATGTACAGGGGGGTAGCGTACTTGGTTCCGGAAGCGACTGTTGTCTTCGTAGTAGTCTGGGCTGCGGCCGTTTCTACTGTTCCCAGCTGGGGAATCAAACATAGGGTGGTAAATACAAAAATCCCTAGGATTATCTTCGCCAAGCAGCGGGATACCTGTGCTCTTACTTTTTTCACTAATTCTCATTCCTTTCTCATTTTAATTTTGTTTGGAACAAAAGTAAGTAGCACCTATTTTCAACATAAATTTACAAATTTCCTGCCTTACTTTAGATGTAATATTTGGGATTTGCTTACAAATACCGAGGCTGCGGGGACGGTAAAGCCTTAAAAAATTCCATTAGAATCTTAATTTTGGAATAGTGACAGTGATAGTAAGTGAGGGGTAAGCTAAAAATCCGATCTGGAAGAGGGGAGTATTGATGGGAAGAGGGGAGAGGCACGGTCAACAAAAAAAGTCCCAAAAGAATGCCCAATAACGAAGTATTCAGTCAGACTGTTGCCCAGCTTAGATCGAGCAATTCCAACTGGTGGCTATAGGTGTCCAAAGTAGTATGGATAGCATCCAGAATCAAGTCGGTTTCAGAAGCGGATCTGCACACGGCAGCGAAACCAATGCTGGATCGCTGCCATAGGTCATGATTATCCACTTCGATCACTGAAATGCTAAAGCGCTTGCGTAATCGGTCGATGAGGCTCTGAACTATCTGCCGTTTGTCCTTGAGCGATGAGGCATACGGCAGAAATACCTCCATTCTGCCATACAAAACAATCATCTTGTGTCCTCCCAAAAGTAAAAACGGCACTTGCCAGCGCCGTTAGTCCTAACTTACAACTTACCCCTTTATGCCGGGGACTTCTTTTTCCCATTCAGCTATGAAACGATCCAGGTCTTTTTGCATGACTGGAATCCGGCTGCCGGTTACACCGCAATGTAAGCACTTGTCATTCTTGAAGCCTTGAGCGGAGCATTTCTCAATAACCTCCTGATCGCAGCCGTAATTGCCACACTCGGAACAGCGGAAAATAGGATTCTTACATGGATGGGAATCCTTGTCGCCCCGGCATCTTGCGATGTTGGCTTTTTCCTCCTCGGACAACTCAATAAGCCGTTTCTGATTCATATGGCCGGCGCGCATCCAGAACTTGTTGCTGGGGTTCACTCTCGTCATAAAAATCACTCCTTGCATATTGATCCAATTCATAACGGTCACTGAATAATACCTTGGAGATATATCAAGAGTATAACATATATAGGAATCGCACCAAAATTGTGGGGACAGTCCCAGCGCGCCAAGTCGATTAATACCTCAAAATATATATACAAGGTATAAGGAGCACTGCGACCAGAATAGAACCTAGGTGACAAGACTGCAGTGATATTTATAAAGAAGTGGGCCACTGACTTAATGTTAGTAAAAATATTATTACATGTAGAACAGAATAAATTTCGAAAGCATGTAATTAAACGGCTAAATACTGGCGCTGCCTTGTATTTTTATTGTTTTTTCAACTTCCTCTAATGAACATTATGTAAACTAGGAAAATTTCTGATCTCCCTTAGGATTGTGAGCACTCCCCCTCTTAGTTCCCCCACCGATATCGACTACCTAGTAAATATCAACCAATGACACGGGTGTAAAAAATTCGCATATCAGATTTTAGTTTTGTAAAGTCATTTTATACATCTGCTCATCCATACACTAGGGATTGCTCTGCCGAACATGAACTGCTGCCAATCCCCTGGAATAAATTTAAGAGCCGCGTGGCCGAAATTAGTCAAATCTGCCCCCATATGGCTGCGAGTCTATGCTTACAGAAAATTGCTCCTCGAGATTTGCGCGCAGAGCGATTTTTTAAAGCCACCTATACATTTGTACCCTGTGATATCCTAGTGAGCCGAGGTGATGCTCTGGATGCAAGTTCAACCGATTATGTATTCCCAGAATTATTGAGGTGACAAATAACTGAAAACCTATCATAAAATTATCAGTTTTTATATCCTCAGGATACCATTCGGAAAGATTTATCCCTTTCTGTTTTGCAATATGGCCAGATACATAGTCCTGCCAGGCCTACCTGCATTCAGAAAGAAGATTAGAACTTTGGGGTACGATCTACCATCTCTATGGATACGACATATCTTCAGATCTAATCTTTAGATCCTATAGTTTACATAATAAGTGTTACTATCAAGTGCTATTATACTGTGCCCTATTCAACACTTGTTTCATGCCCTTCTAGCGGGATCTAAACGCATATTATTAATTTATCCAACAAAAACTATCTTATCATGTAACGAAAAGGAGAAGAGAAAATGCCCACGATAACGAAAAGTGCCCTTTCATCCGCGGAGCTAGGCATATTATGGATGGCATATCTAAATAAGTCAGCAATCAGTATGTTCGCCAGTCGTTTCGCCCAGCGTACACAGGATAAAAACGCCAAAAGTATTTTAGTAAGATATACCAGGGAAACCCAAAAACTGATCGATCGAATCGAAGACATTTTTAATCGTGAAAAGGCTGTACTACCGATGGCGTTTACCAACAAAGATATTTTTGATGATGCGCCAAGTTTATTCGATGATATTTTCCATATCATGTTTATGCGAGTGATGATGAAGATAAAATTAGGCTTCAATTCAGTGCATTTTGGTATGTCTTACCGGGAGGATGTTCTAGACCTTTTCTCCAGTTCATTGGATCTCTCAGAGGCAATTTATTCCTACTGCACTGATTATCTGACGGACCAAGGGGTAATGTCCAAACCACCCTATATAACCATGCCTAAGGAAATAGAATTCATCGAAGAAAAGAAGTATATGAGTGGAGTTAACCTGTTTGGAAACAAGCGAGCTTTGAACACCCTTGAGACAGCTTATCTTTATCAGATATTAGAAATGAACATTTTTGGAATGCAGTTAATGGCCGGCTTCGCTCAGGCGGCCAAAGAAAAAGAGGTCAAGGATTATTTCACAACGGGCAGAGAATTGGCCAAAGACATAATAAGCAAAACGAGTAATTTGCTATTACAAAGCGATATCCAGCCGCCCAGCACCTGGGCCGGTAAAGCGACGGATTCAATAGTACCACCGTTTTCGGATAAATTAATGATGTACTGTACCAATATCATGGCTAGTTATTCAGTTGGTAATACTGCATTGGGCATGTCCTTCAGTATGAGAAGTGATCTACCCCTAAAACTGGCGGTAATCATGAAAGACACGGCTGATTTTGCCAAAGAAGGTGGTAAAATAATGATCAAGCACAAGTGGCTTGAAGAGCCCCCTCAAATGGAAGATAGAAATCTCCTGTCACAGCGATAGCATAAGGGGCGTGGGGGGGTAACCTGCCCTACCGAGTTACTCTACAATAAAGTCATAATACCGGTTGGGATACGGCTCGTTAATCAGGGTATAATGCCACCATTCTGTGCTGATGGATTTAAAGCCATGTTTTTGCATATTATTCTTAAGCAACTGGCGGTTGGAGGTCTGTTCCGCGCTGATAGACTTGGCCTCCCAGCCCGACAGCGGATCCAAAAAATCATAGGGAGTGCCCATATCAAGTTCCTTTCCCGTCTCCAGGCTGACAATTGTGACATCAACGCTGCTGCCCCGGGAATGGGCAGATCTTCTCGACAAGTAACCAAGTTCAAATAATTTGGCCTTATCGACCCGGGGATAATATAAGGATTTCGTTTTTTGATCGTTCACATCCCACGACCACCTGATGAAGTGATCTACCGCCTTCTGTGGCCGGTAGGCATCGAACAACTTTAAGCCGTATCCATGCTCTTTAAGATCTTGGTTTACCGCTGTTAGGGCAGTTGCTGCCTCACAGGTTAGGATTCCCACGGGCGCATTGTACCCGTCTACCCGATTTCCCACAAAGTTGTTTTCGCTATAATAGCGGATGTCCAGCTGTATGCCTGGGTCTACCTGGTCCACATAGACAAATCCCGCCGGCAGGTGTGAAGGGATGGGATCCTCGGGTGAAGATACCTGCTGGGTACAACCGGCCCAAAAGACGATCACGGGAAATATGATCATCAACAGGAGTCTTCTCATCAAAGCACCTCCTTATTATATATCCCCGTCCTCATTGAACAATGCCAGCATTATTTTGTCCGTTCACAAGAAATTTCAGTAAAGGCGGTAATGACATGTCAGCAGTTTTGGCTTACATAGTACTGGGTGTGGTGGCGGGCATTATCAGCGGTTTGGTCGGTATAGGCGGGGGCATCATTATCGTGCCGGCCCTGGTTCTGGTGTTTGGCATGAACCAACTCCAAGCCCAGGGAACCACCCTGGCACTGCTGGTAGCTCCAGTCGGCCTGTTAGCAGCCTGGACCTACTACAATAATGGGCTGGTAGACTTGAAGATCGCTGTTCTGATAATCATCGGCTTTGTAGTGGGCGGGTATCTCGGCGCCAAGGTAGCAGTAAGTCTGCCCAACGAGGTGCTCCGAAAGGTATTTGGAGTGGTTCTTCTGCTGGTATCATTAAGAATGCTGACCGGCAAATAATAGTCTTAAATCAAATTCCCTGCAAAGTTACAGGTGTTGATGGTACCATTTTCTGCCTCTCATGAATATTGTGTAGTGCGAGTTGCTTCTATATTTTTCATGAGGAGGTTTTTTTATGAAGTGTCATCACAAGAAGCGTAGTAAAGGTTTCGTATATAGCATGACCAATAATGCTGACAACAATGAAATTGTAGCTCTGCGCAGGGGATTCAAAGGAAGGCTCAGCTTCATCAACTCTTTTTCCACCGGTGGCGAGGGCTCCGGTGAGGCGATCGTCGATCCGCTGCAATCGCAGGGATCGGTCATCCTCTCCCGCAGGGCCAGATATCTCTTTGCTGTCAACAATGGCAGCAATTCCATCAGCAGTTTCCGGGTCTCACATAATGGAGGGCTCAAGCTAGTGGATGTGGAACCATCAGGAGGGGTGGCGCCCAATAGCTTGGCCCAACACCGGGATCTCTTGTTTGTGACCAATGAGGGTGATGTCAACAATGCCTCCAATGTTGCCGGTTTCAGAATCGGAAGCGGCGGCAATCTCACGTTTATAGGCTCTTTCCCCCTAAGTAGCGCTACTGCCGGCCCATCCTGCGTGGTGTTCAGTCCCAACGGCAGATTATTGGTGGTTTCTGAACTAGGTACCAATAATCTGTCTGTCTTCCTGGTTAACAGCGATGGCACCCTTAATGGTCCTGTCGTCAATCCTTCCAACGGACCGGGTCCGTTCGGCTCAGTATTTCTGAGAAAAGGATTTCTGCTGGTCGCCGAGTCAGTGGTAAATGCCCTTTCATCCTATACGGCTGACACCAACGGCAACCTGAATGTGATAAGCGGATCAGTGATAAATGGCCAAGCAGCCACTTGCTGGGTAGCAGTCAGCCGGGGGCAGAACTTCGCCTATACGGCCAATGCCGGCAATGGGGGCACCATAACCCGGTATCGGATCAAACGTGACGGTACTTTGTTTGTCAAAGAGACGGTTTTCAGCACCCTGTTTGGCACCGGCGCCCCTCTGGACACAGCTGTCAGCCGGGACGGACGCAATCTGTACTCATTGAACGGCAACCAGGGATCGATCAGTGTTTTCAAGATTGGGAAATTCGGACGGCTGTTCCGGGTGGAGGTTTTCGAACCGACCGGACTGCCGGAGATTGGTGCCCAGGGTCTGGCAGTTATCTAGCTCCATGCGTCGAATGGATATAATGGAAGGAATGAATAGGAACCACCCGGTGAGGCAGCCGGGTGGTTCTTCAAACGCTCTTATGACATCCAGTTACAATCATTGGGTTTAATTATTTATTTATAAGTACCGCGGTAAAGACGGGTAAAGAGTTCCGCCCACAGGCTGTCCCTTTTCAACTCCACCGCCTGGTGCAGGCAGAGTTCGTGGCAGCACATGCATTCGATACATTTGTTATAGTCTATCCTTTTGGTCGCTTCGTCTATGGCCTGCACGGGACAGCTCTCGACACACATGTTGCAATCCTTGCATACTCTGGCATTGATCTTGGGCCTGGTCTTGAGAAAATCGATTAACTTCACCAGAACCCGATGGTTTCCTCCTTTGGAGCTGCGAAAACGTTTTGGATATTTAAAACCAGGCAAAAGAGGAGGCTGATCATAGTCCCCCGAGATCTTGATCCACTCTAGATCCGATTCGCCTAGTCCCCTCTCCCGGGCGCTGAGTAGTATCGGGATATCCTCTATCTCCATCCCCAGCATGGCGGTGGCCACCGTATCCAGGGCCAACGGGTCGCGGCTCATCAGTACCTTACCGGCAGGGTAGACCTCACCGGCGGTAGGACCCTCCCCCTGCATGGCAATCACCCCATCCATAATATGCAGCCCGACCTTGACGGCTTGGTGAATATCAGTCAGCATATGACCCAGGTCACGAGGATTGGGGGCCAGGCGATGGTATTCGGCTTTCCTCAGCCCGGGGATGCAGCCAAAGAGGTTTTTGACCGCGCCGGTATAGATGCCCGCGGAGTGAGTCTTCAATTTGGGCAAATTTATGACCTGGTCGGCTTCAAACATGGGCTTGGCTAGGTACATCCGATCCACGTAGCTGCTATGGGGAATTACTTCGACTACCCCTTCTTTATCGAAATTTTTGAGTACCGCCCCTTCTTCTTCCGCAACCTTCTTCAAGCCCGAAATTACCAGACCTTGGGCAGTGGGCGCCATACCGGCAATGGCTCCGCCGGCGCTGTCCCCTATCCACACCTCACAACCCTGCTGCTTAAGCAGGCGGGTTAGAGCCCGTACGAATTCAGAATGGGTTACCGCTGCTGTTTCTGATTTCTTGGGCCCGATCAGGTTGACCTTAAGCAGAACATTCATCCCCGGGGACACAAACTGGTCCCACCCGCCCAGGAGATCAATGCCGGCGGTGATTTTCTCCTGCAGGAGGTCTTGGCGATATTCGGAACACTCCTGAACAATGACTTGAGTCAATGGCTGTCTCCTTTAGTGCGATCAATCGGATTACATGTTTTAGGGTTGCCAATCTAAGCGCATATTTATTCTGGGCGCTTCATTTACCAACCACAACTGCGGGATCGGGGTCAGCTTACAATCGGCCTGATCTGCGCCCCAAAGGGTATGAGTCCCAGCATGGCCAGCTTGAAATGCTGCAAACCGAACGGAATGCCGATTATGGTAATGCAGAAGGCCAATCCGATAGTCAGGTGGGTCAGGGCGAATTCCCACCCAAAAACGAGGAGCCAGATGATGTTGAAGATCAAGCAGCCGGCACCGAAGTTGCCCAAGATGATCTCCCGGCCGAAAGGCCACAGCACAAATCCGGCAATCTTAAAACACTGCAACCCGAATGGTATGCCGATGATGGTTATGCACAATATTACACCAGCCAGGCTCCAGAGGATGGCCCCAATCAACCCTCCAAACAGCACCCAGATTATGTTGCCGATAAATCTCATCATTCCTGTCCCCTCTCCTGCCCCATTTTTTACTCGACAAAAGCAATGTGTCGCAATAGCCCTCCGGGACCGCTACAGCATTTCGAATGATCCGGTTAAATCCCCTCCAGGTTGAACGGGGGCGTGTATTCCGGGGCAGCGCTGCTGCGGTCTTGGATATAGCCATAGGTCAATCCCAATCGAATGGCTTCGTCAACCACGGTATCATACTCCCGGGAGGTTATTTTACGGTTAATCTCTTTAAACCGACTGCTGTTATAGGTCGGGGTATATTGGCTCATGAGGCTTAGTATAAAACTGCCCCGGGGAAGATTGGCACTGAGCCAGTGCATTATTTTAATAGAGTCCTGTCTGGCCCCGGGCAGAACTAAATGCCGAATGATTACCCCCTTTTGCAGAATTCCTTCCCGATCGAATACGGGCGGACCGCATTGATCTACCATAGCTTGGGTAGCAACAGCGGCAGTCGCAAAGTAACCATCGCACCGGGAGTATCGCCAGGCCAGTTCATCGCTGCAATATTTTAGATCCGGCAGGTAGATATCTATATAAGGCTGAAGGGTCTCAATTACCTCCACCTTTTCATAACCGCTGCAGTTGTACACCACTGGGATGTGCAAGCGGGGGCGGACCTGGTCCAGCGCGGGCAGGATCCACTGCAGATAAGGCGTGGGGGTGACCAGGTTGATATTATGAGCTCCGGCCGACTGAAGTTCCAGGCATATCTCCGCCAAGCGGTCGATGGAAATCTCCCGTCCCCATCCCTGGCTGCTGATCTCGTAGTTCTGACAGAAACAGCAGCGCAGGTTGCACCCGCTGAAGAATATGGTGCCGCTGCCCCGCTCCCCGCTCAAGCAGGGCTCCTCGCCAAAATGCAGCGCCCCCCGGGCTACCTTGATTTGGTTTGGACAGCCGCAGAAGCCCGCCGTTTGGGAGCGGTCTATACCGCATTCGCGGGGGCACCAGTTGCAGGGGCAGGCGGTCAGGGGGGTAGTATTTGGTTCGCACCGATTGGTCTTTTCGATTCTGTTCATATCTCTATTTAGCTTCAACCCCGGTTCAATGTCAACCAGACATAAGGACGGCCTCAATTCAGAAAGGTGGTGATATAATACTATTCATTAGTATATGATCGTCAACCGGTTGCGGGGACGGACCATAAAGGAGGATGGGCAGACGTGCCGGAGGCAGGCAGGGAACAATTGATGACTATCTTCGATAGGCTGCTGGCAGCTTATGGTCCTCGCCATTGGTGGCCGGCCCGCACCTCCTATGAGATGATGGTGGGTGCCATCCTGACTCAGAACACCGCCTGGTCCAACGTGGAGAAAGCCATCCGCAATTTTGACGATCGGTTAACTCCGGAATTCGTGGCCGCAGTCAGCTTGGAGGAATTGGCTGGGATCATCAAACCCTGTGGTTATTTCAATCAGAAGGCCAAACACCTCAAGCACCTGACCAGTTGGTTTGAGGCTTATGACTATGACGTCAGGCAAATCAAAAAGGATGGCCAGCAGCTGCGGCAGGAATTGCTGGCTGTCAAAGGAGTGGGACCAGAAACCGCTGATTCCATCCTGCTCTATGCTCTGGATCAGCCGTTTTTCGTGATTGATGCCTATACCCGCCGACTGTTGGCGAGGCTGGGTTGGGAGGTACCGGCCCGGTACGATCAGCTGCGGTTGATAATGGAGGCGTCACTGCCCCGGGACACTCACCTGTATGGAGAATTCCATGCGTTAATTGTCGAGCATGCCAAGCGCCACTGCCGCAAGTCGCCGGCTTGCCTGGATTGTCCCCTTGAAGACCTATGCCAAAAAGGCTTGGCCTGACACAATTCTGCTTAATAGTTCCCGCATACAGTAGCCCTAGATTGAGACTGACAGTTTACCCCTTCTGCCAACCTTGCAGATGGCTCTGGATGAACTCGATCACCTTCTGATGCTCTTCCCCGCCGCTCCCTCTTATAGTCATGGGTTCGCCGAAAACCATGTGAATATCCTTTTGACGGTCAATCGGTCCGAAATCCTTGATCAGCCGGCCGTTTCCCCAGAAATCGGTTTTTATGGCCACCGGCACTACCTGCACCTTGGCGGCGCGGGCCAGCTTGATGCCCAGGGAGTTGAAATGTTCCGGATCGAACCGGGTGGTCCTGGTGCTCTGCGGGAATATGATTATCGACCACCCCTCGGAAATCAGTCTTTTTCCCTTGTCCATGACGATCTTGAAATCCTCTTTGGGATTATCACGGCTAACCACGATGGGATCACGGGACCGCATTATCGGCCCGAAGAACGGATTGGTGACCAGGCTTCCCTTCACTACATAAGTAACATGTTTATAAGGTTCGATCAAACAGGGGAAGACAAAGGTTTCCAGGGTACTCATATGATTGCTGATAAAAACTACCGGCTCGCTAGTGGCGGCAATATTATCCAAGCCCCGCAGATGAAACCGGCCTCCGCATCTTTCGATCAGCCGCAGGATATCATAGGACGAACCTACCCATGCAGCGTCGTCGTACTGGCCGCGGTTGGCTGCCCGGCGGCCTTGGTCGATGACCCGCAGCACCCCCGCCACAAAATAAAACCGGCTGTTCAGGGCCAGGCGATCCAACCAGTGGCGGGTTTGCCCAGCCGGGGTATCATAGCTGCTCCCCTCGATGCACGGCAGCAACAGTAATCACTCTCCTCAAAAAAGTGCTGGATGGCTCGATCCCCGATTATGTACAAGACGGAGGGATGTTCATCCAGACATAAAAATTCAATTCCGTTGATTTAATATAATTCTAATCATGCAACAGCTGGGCGCGGTAAACCGCCAGCATTTTCTTTTGGTCGTCATTCAACCGCGGGTATTCCAATTTCATCCCTTCCAGGGTATCGGCAATTATCTCGGAAATAGCCATGCGGGCAAACCATTTCTTGTCGGCCGGGATTATATACCAGGGAGCATAATCGGTGTCAGTAGCGATCATGGCCTCTTCCGCATATTTTTGATATGTATCCCAATGCTTTCTTTCCTCCAGGTCGCCGGCGTTAAACTTCCAGTTCTTGTCGGGCTCATCCAAGCGGGCCAGTAACCTTTCCTTCTGTTCCTGCTTGGATACATGCAGATAGAACTTGAGTATCACCGTGCCATTGCGATGCAGGTATTTCTCAAGATGGCCGATGTCTTCCAGTCGCTCTTTCCATATATTCTTGGTTATCAATTCGGGCGGCAGGTGCTGCTGTTTTTCGATCAGGTTATGCACCCGCACCACCAGCACTTCCTCGTAATAGGAGCGATTGAAAATACCTATCCGCCCACGTTCGGGCAGGGCCTTGATGTATCGCCACAGATAATCATGGTCTAATTCCTCGGCGGAGGGTGGTTTGAAACTATGTACCATGGTTCCCTGGGGATTGAGCCCGCTCATCACGTGCTTGATGACCCCGTCTTTGCCTGCAGCATCCATGGCCTGGATAATTATCAGCAGAGCATATTTGTCCTGAGCATAAAGGACGTCCTGCATTCGGGCCATCCGGTCGATGTTCTTCTCGGTTCGTTCTTGGGCCGCTTCCTTGGAAGCGTAGCCAGCGCTGTAGTCGGTGCTTATATCATTCAACCTCAGTTTATTTCCGGGTCGGAAATTGTTATTCTTGAACACCGATACTCATCTCCCTTTGATTCGGAGTGGCCGCCAAGCCCCCATCAATAAAACCCGATACCCTGGGCCGCCAGTTTTTCCTTCCATATCATCCGCAGCAGTTCCAGGTCATCGCTGTAATCATCCCTGCCTTCTTCGTAATCGATTTGTTCCAGGACAGTGAATTCAAACCGGTCGGCCCCCAGCTGCTGCCAATCGCGGAGCAATTCCCGGTTGGGGTGAGCCCCCGAACGCAGTTGGAAACTGGTGCTGTTTATTTTACCTTTGATATTATTGGTCTCCACCAGGAAATACTTGTTGGCGTCCTTGTTGATGACCGCGAAGATGCCCATATCCGTCTTCATCTGCCGGTACTCGGCTTGCAATTCCTTCTTCTTGTCGTGGGAAATGTTCATGTTATTAATCAAAGCCTCCCTTAAAATATTTCTGATTGGAACCTACCCAGTACAATTTAGAGCTGGCCATCCAATACTGCAGTCGGTATGGCCAGGGCCAGAGGTTCTGACGAGCCGTCAACCTCCCGGTGGGCGCTGGCATAAACGATGCCCACCACCTGCGCCTGTCCGTTTATAACCGGGCTGCCGCTGTTACCCGGGTTAATAGGCAGCTGGATGGCAAGAATCCGGGGGCCGGACTGATTGTTGGAATACCCGGCCACCTTCCCCCGCTGGGCTATCTTCTGAAAGCCGAGGGGATTGCCGATGATGGTAACCGTGGCTCCAACTTGGAGATCCTCTTTGCCGCCCAGGCTGATAGCCGGCAGACCGGTGCTGTTCAGCCGGATTACCACCAGGTCATAACCGGGTACCTGCTCGTAGTGATTGGCATAAAATTTCTGCCCGCTCTCAAAAGTAATGGTTATGGTACCCGACCCAGCGACAATGTGCTCATTGGTTATGATGATTCCAGCAGGATCCACATTGAATCCAGTCCCGGTGCGGGTGGTGGTTTTAACGGGGTTGCTGGTGTCGACCGCCTCGATGCTGACTACTGCCGGTTTGGCTATCTGCACGATCTGGTCGTTGCGCAGGACCCTGTTTTGATCCAGGAATCCCAATCGATCGTTGAAGATATAGGAGAGTTCAGGAGCGCTGGCAACAATAAACGCCAATAAGACCAGGACTGCTGATATCTTCACAAAGAAGCCGCGCCGGCGCGGACTTGTTATTTCATCATCGGAAAATTCAATCTCATCATCAGGGTCCACAATTCTATAAGGTTGGTTGTTGTCATCCATAAAATATCTCAACACCTAATATTTGTTCTGGTCTTATATTAGCATAATCCGATGCCGGCCATAGTGTCGGGCGGATGGTTTTGGGATCGGATTCGTTACGTCCGGTTACGGGCGACGATCACTGCAAACAGGTCGGACATGGGTCGGTTGGGCACCACTGGTTTGAAGTACATATCATAGAGGCGCTGGGGCGTAAATTCCTCCGCCTGTTCGAAACCACAGCTCCGCACAAAGTCTTCCGCTTCCCCGGCCTCTATGCCGGACAGTACGGGTTCATCAAACCAATACTGCAAATAATTCATATGTTTTATGGCCCGTCCCCAAATGCGTCCATCGATAGCGGCCAGATAGACATAATCGAATATCAGGCTGGAACCGGGGCCGGAGTTGGCGGCCACGCAGGACAAGGTCTTGCGTACGGTAGCTTCATCCAGGTACATGGCCACTCCTTCCAATGTAAACAGGGTGCGCAGGGTGGGGTCATAACCGGCTTTGAGCAGGCCCTTGAGCAGGTCGTCCCGCATCAGATCCACCGGGACATAACGAATACCATAAGGAAGACCATTGAAAACCGCTGTTACCCGCGATTTTTTTTCAATCTGGGTGATGGGGTGATCGACCTCGAAGGTCTTTTTGCCCCGCAATTGTTTGGCAAACCGGTAAGCGCGGGAATCCAGACCAGCACCCAGGATTACGAATTGCTGGATGCCGTCAGCAATCTGCTGCTCCACGTAGTCATCGAACATCCGAGTGCGAGCGGCGATAAAACCCACTACTCCCCGCCCCTGCAACTCCAGCGACCACTCTACCAGACTATTGGGCAGGGGCTGGATCATGATCGCTGCCATGCGGGTCCACCAGGAAGCGAAATGATAGGCCAAGTAATCATTACATATCATTTCCTCCGGCGGGCGAAGCGTTTCCCGATAGCGCAGGTAAGCCAAACCCTCAGCCGTCCCGCTGGGCAGATACCGCATCCTCGTTCCCCCTATCCTATCAGCGCTTGACCTCGATCCCGCCCATGATGCAAGTGCATTTCAGGTGCAGCACCCGGGCCGCTCTCTGCAGATCACCAGACTGCGTAGTGGCATTGCCTATGATGCCGCCTGATTCCTTGCCCAGCAGGTCAACTGCGCCTAGTATGGCAGTGCCCTGGCAGGTGACGGGCACGTCCTCGGGGACGATTATGCTGATACCGCCCATTATGGCGGTCAGGTTAAGAGTTACTTCCCTTTCAGTAAAATTGGCCTTGCGGATATCCAGGTCGATACCGCCCATCACCGCAGTATAATCGCCGCTGCTCAATTCCCAGGAATCCTTGGTCTTATCGACTGCGCCCATGATGGCCATGTTGGCCCCAATATTATGTTCATTTTTGAACATTATGTTAATTCCGATCAGGATGATGATTACCGGCCAGAAACCTTTCCAGAAGCTGGTCTTGTCCAAATCGAACAGGCCGGCGTTGGCTCCGAAGAACAGGACCCCCACCGCCACCAGGATCGCACCGGTCACTATGCTGGCCAGACGGACCCGATCACCGCTGTTGGCCCGCGTAATCCAATTAATCCCCGCCGCGACAAACAGCAGAGGCCACACCAGATTCAGAAGCCAGCTAAGGCTGACCGCGGTTATACCGAAATTGTTGAGCAGAGCGATGGCCCCGATCAGAATAATCAGCAAACCGACTCCATAGCGTCCATAGGATTTTTCCAACCTCGATTCCCCCTTTCATCATGCCGACACCTGACCGGTCTAGAGCGAATGCAGTACCAGGTATTGAGCAATGCCCACCAGAGCACCGATAACGGTGCCGTTGATCCTAATCCATTGCAAGTCGTTTCCGACCTTGTCCTCGAGAGACTCCACCAGTCCCTCATCATTGAGGCTCTCCAGTTTTTCGCGGACCATCCGTCCGATCACCGCATGATAGCGGTCCAACAGGTTGATGGTTTTATTCTTTAGCCAGGCATCCATTTCCGCCTTTCGTGCCTCATCCTGTTGGATTGCGGTTATCTGCTGCAGGATTATTTCGGTCAGGTAACTGACCAAGGGCATGCCCTTTTCAGTGTCGCGGAGCAGTTGGTCTTTGACGGCTGCAATCAGTTCGTTGGTGGCCTTGATGCCAGCCTCGGTACCAACAAATTTCCTGACCGATTCGCCCAGTAAGGAGGAGGCGGTCTCGGAGTCCAGCAGCTGCAGGGTCTCCATCTCCTGCTTGATCTTGATATGCAAGTGATTATCGGGGGCTTTCAACTCGATGAGAAAATGGTTGATGCGCCGGGAGATGATGGTAGACGCATCTTCATAGTTGATCATGTCGAGGGTTTCCCCCAGCCCCTTGCCCAGGCGACGCATGAAGTTGCCCTTATTGGAGTAGTCGGCCGCAGCCCTGGTCAGCAACCGTTTAATGCTGCGTTGGAATTCCTCACCCCGGGTGGAAGCTATTCCCCAATCCAGCACCAGGCGGATGACGTCTTCGCTGTACAGTTCTTTGACAACGTCTTCCACGTTTTGTACCAGGCGGGGGGAAAATTGGATGGAGTCCAAATTGTCGGCCAGCATAACATGGATGAACTCGGATATATCGGCCGGATCAAGGTTTCGGATGATATTGCTACTGATCGACTGGGCGGTTTCCTCAACACCTCGGCGGACCTCATCGGAAGCCAGAGCCGCCGCCAGGCTGTCGACGAAAGGATAGGCCTGTACTTTGGCGGCCAGGAATTCCTGGCTGAGCCAGTCGTTCTCTACAATCTTCACAATCCCTTCGATGATACGGTCGCGATTGTTGGGGATGATGGCGGTATGGGGAATGAATTTCAATCCCAGTGGGTGACGGAAGAGTGCCACCACCGCGAACCAATCGGCCAGGGCCCCAACCAAAGCCGCTTCAAAGGCGGCAAAAAACAAGCCCCCTGTAAAACTAGTCCGAAAGTTCCAGGTTACCAGCGAGCCCAGGAACACTAGTACCAGCATGGCAGTCGCTACCGCTTTCATCTTCTTCATCAGGACGTGTCCTCTCTTACAGCGGATGATGGGATTCCTGTTTCTACCTAATAGTATAATGATTAGCCCGGTAGATTGCATTATCAACTGCCGGTCAAGTTTCATATGTGCGGAAGCCAGCCCCGGCAACCCAATCCCAGTCGCACGTGCTGGCCCCATCATTCTGCCTCGCCTTTGACGGATCTACTAGTGGACGGTTACCTCCTTGGCACCAAAATTTCTCATCACCCGGGCGGCTTCATCGATCAAATTATCATCAGCTTTCAGGACCATCACCGTGCTGCCTTCTCTTACTTTGGATTCGAAGAAATGGCTCCTGTCTTCGGGGATTCCGTAATCGATCAGGGCGCCGGCAAGGCCCCCGGTGATCGCACCGGCGGCAGTCATCGCCAGGGGGCCAAGGGCGAGTATCGGTCCTATACCCGGGACTACCATAGCCCCGGCGCCCAAGGCCAGCCCGGCCAGCCCCCCCAGAGCTCCGTTGATCATGGCCGCGTTGGATAGATTCGAGCTGGAGGTGCCAATGTCGCGGTTACCAGTCTCATCGCCCTTTTCGTTGGCTAGTATCGATATCTCCTGGAATCCCTTATTTTTAAGTTCCCTTAAAGCTTGGTGAGCCTGGCCATTATCCTCGAAGTAGCCAATAACTCTTCTGGACATACCATAAATACCTCCTGTCTGGATTTGTTTAATAATATTGCCTGGTTGATGAAAAAATATGTTAATCGGGGCCCACCTGGATCATGCAGCTTGAGCCAATCTTCAAGTTGCTATACTATATTTTTAGGGAGGTATTTATTTCCTTTAAACAGGCGTTTTTAGCAAACATCCAGCATCCAGCCGGGTGGCTCTGCCCGAGGTGTTCAGGTTGGACCCAAAGGATGACCGGGGAGGTGAGGATCGGTTTCACAGCACCAACGCGATGGAATTATAAAGGAGATGATGCAAATGCGGGTAATCAAGAACCGATGGTCAATATTGCTGATTATGACGGTATTGTTGCTGGTTTGGACGGCGGCCGCGGCAGCGTTGGAAACCAGGACCGGAGACATAGTGAATGTGCCAGCCGGATATATCCGTGGTCCCCTATTTGTTTCCGGCAATAATCTATCTGTCGATGCCAATGTAGATGGGGACGTGTTTGCAGTCGGATCTTCCATAACCATTAACGGCAATGTAACTGGAGACGTTATCGCCGCCGGAAATACTATTTTGATTAACGGTACTGTCAGCGGGGATATCCGTACCGCTGGCAATAACATTGATATCAGCGGTCCGGTGGGCGGAAGCATCACTGGTGCGGCTAATTCAATAACACTGCGGGATTCCGCTCAGGTCAACCGCGATGTAATGATGTTCGGTAATTCAGTCACTGTACGCGGCCCTATCCAGGGTCAGGTTATGGGGAGCTCCAACAAGTTTTACCTGCATGGCCCGGTAGGCGGTGACGTGAAAATCTGGGATGTCCAGAACCTCATAATCGGTCCCGCCGCGGATGTCAAGGGAACAATCAACTATCGTTCCGCTAACCCGGCCCAGATCGATCCAGCCGCCCAGATTGCGGCGATAAGCCAATCAGCCCCGCCAGTCCGGCCTGAAACCAAAATGCCGGGTCAGATCCCCTATGGTGCAAATTGGACCGGTGCCATTTTCATGGTGATCTCAGGTTTCATTATCTGGGGAATCTTTTATCTGCTCTTCCCGCAATTGTTTCCCCGGTCCGGTCAAGGCGACTACGGCTCCTTCCTGGCCAAATTGGGGTGGGGATTCCTGACTTTGCTGGTGGTGCCCATGGCAGTTGTCATGGTACTTATCACCGTGGTTGGATTACCCCTGGCTTTGCTGTTGTTGTTCATTTATATTCTGGTCCTGTGTCTGGCCAAGATCCTGGTTGCCGATTACCTGGTCCGGCTACTGGCAGAACGGAATGGTTGGAACACCAAAGGTGCGGTAATTGCATCCTTCCTCGCGATACTGATAATCATGGCAGCCACAGCCCGCATACCAGTGGTCGGTTTCTTCATCAGCCTGATCATAGCCTCACTGGCTTTGGGATTGGTCGTTACCGGCATAGCCAGACGGCGCCGGCCCCCAACCGCCTCGATCGAGTCGGTATAACCAGCTGATCTGCGAAGGGAATACTATAGGAAAAAAAATCAAGCCCTGTACAGCGCTAATCAACGCTTTACAGGGCTTCATCTACTGGTCTGGTCCTTGGCCTATGCCTTGCCTATTTGCGGGCGTGGGAGCCGTCGCAGAAGGGTTTGTTATCGCTTTTTCCACAGGCGCACAATACGATATGGTTGGATTCCCTTATCAGTTTGCCGTCGGAATCCATTATTTTAGCCGCCCCCTTGACCAGCAGGGGACCGTTCTTAACCATTTTTATGGAGACAAATTCTGTGGGGACTACCTTGTAGTCGACCGAACCTGGTCCGACCGCTATGGCGGGATCTATCTGGGCCCCCTCTTTTACTTTGTACTTCAGGGCATCGGACGGACACTTGTCGATGGCCTTGATAATCGCCTCGGTGCTGGCGTTTTTCAACTCTATCCATGGTTTTTTATCGACATCGAACACCTCGGGCAAGGTACCCCAGCACTTGCCGGCGTGGGAGCACCGGGTGGGACACCAGTATACTATTAGTTCATCGGTGTGGTACTCCTTTATTCTTTCCTCCGGGCTGGAAATATCGGTAAAGTCGTCTTTGGTCAAATCATGACCCTCCTCTCCACTATACTTTTTTCCATCCTTCCAGGGCAGCTACCATCTCTTGTCCGAACTCGTAACAGCGGGTTTCGTTTTCCTGGTCTGGAGTCCACAAACATTTTAGTCCCTCATTGATAACCTCAAAGCCTCCCGCCTGAAGTTCCTGGGTTATGATCTTCACCGATTCCCCGCTCCATCCGTAGGAACCGAAGGCAGCCGCCTTTTTGCCGGAGAAGGAAAGACCCTTGATCTCTTCCAGGATACCGGCCACCGCTGAGAGGATCCCACGGTTTATGGTTGAGGACCCCACCAGAATGGCCCGCGATTTGAAAACCTCGGTTATGATGTCGTTCTTGTCCTGTTTCCCCACGTTGAACAGTTTGACGGATATGCTGCCGTCAGCCTCGCTGATACCCCGGGCGATAGCCTCGGCCATCTTCTTGGTACTGTTCCACATAGTGTCATAGATGATGGTTACCTGGTTTTCCTGGTAATTATTGGCCCAGCGGGTGTATTGCTCCACTATCTGCAGGGGATTGTCCCGCCAGATGACTCCATGACTGGGGCAAATCATGCGGAGGGGCAGATTCAACCCTACCCACTCTTTGATTTTGCGATCCACCTGGCGGCTAAACGGAGTAAGGATGTTGGCGTAGTATTTCAGGCATTCATGCATCAGCTCCGCTTGATCAACCCGATCATTATACAGAGTCTCCGAAGCATAATGCTGTCCGAAGGCGTCAGTGCTGAAAAGGATGCCCTCTCCCATAGCATAGGTAAACATGGTGTCCGGCCAATGCAGCATGGGAGCCTCGACAAACAACAACTCCTGGCTGCCTATATCCAGCTTGGCGCCGGTCTTGACCACCCGGTAATCCCAATCCTGATGATACATGCCGCGCAGGGATTTGACCCCGTTGGCAGTGCAATATACCGGCGTGTCTGGAATTAGTTTCATCAGCGCCGGCAGCGAGCCGCTGTGGTCCGGTTCAGCGTGGTTGACCACAATGTAGTCGATCTGGTCCAAAGGAATGGTTTCCTGCAAGCGGGCGATGAATTCATCCCGGTATGGAGCCCATACCGTATCTATCAGAACGTTTTTCTCATCTCGAATAAGATAGGAATTATAGGTAGAACCCTTGTGGGTGGATAATTCCTCGCCGTGAAACTTTTGCAGTTCCCAGTCTACCTTACCGACCCAGGTGACCTTATCGGTAATCCTGATACCCAAATCTGCTTCGCCTCCTCGTCTGGTTTCAATAATTATACTCGTTTGGAATCTCTAAAGACAAATGTTGATAATTATTGAGGTCATCGCTTACAATACTGCTAAGATATCAAAATTACTCATATGAGCGTAATAAATTCGGCGTTTTTCATGAGTAAGATGGCAAGAGTATGAAAGGAGAATTGATTATGGCTGACATCGAAACCAAATATGAATGCACCATCTGCGGGTATGTATATGACCCGGCCGTCGGTGACCCCGACAATGATATACCGCCTGGGATCAGTTTCGAAGATCTCCCTGATGATTGGGTATGTCCGATATGCGGTGCTGCCAAGGACGAATTCGCAGAAGCAGAATAAGCAGGGTCTCTAAACAACAGAATAGTCCCGATAAAATATAACCAGGATCACCTGCAGAGTCATAATCGCGGGCATCCCCCAATAAAACTTGGGGGTACGGGTTTTGTGGCGGAACAGGTACATGCCTGCCCATCCGCCCAGAGACCCACCGGCCAGGGCCAGTCCCAGCAGAGTCCGTTCCGGGATGCGCCTGGCGTGGCGCAAGGCTCGCTTTTTGTCATGGTACATAGCCGCCATGGCCAGACCATTCAGCACCAATAGATAAACGGAAATGGTGATTCCCTGCCATGAATCAAACATTTTAATTCTCCGGTCTGGCGTGTTCACGCCATTTTTTACATTTGCAGAAACTTCATCAGGTCATATACCAGGAAAGCCGGCCATACCAGGGCTTTCAGGAAGCCCAACAGCCAGCCCCCAACGGTGTTGGACTGGAGGATATAGTAGACCAAGGCGCCGATGAATCCAAGGCCGTAAATCCCTTCCGAGGCACCCGTTGCTTTCATACCTGTCCCCCCCGATTCTCGGTTTACGTAGATATGGTTTTGACCCATTATCGATCCTCCCAAGTAGATGGACTGTAGTTTAGTCCAATAATTACATATAGTGTAAGTATCTCACGAAATGAAGATAATAACATTATAAAAGCCAAATAAGCCATATAATTAAGACAGATGAGAATTAATATGTTATTCGGCAGCATCATATATGGAGGTAAAAGAAATGAATAAGCTCAAAAATCTGCTGACCCTTGTTTTGCTGGTAACCCTGGTGATGGTCTCCTCCGGTTGTCAGCGCACCCCTAAGCCCACCCCGCCCGACCCCGCGCCCCCAGGCCCGGTTGAACCGGTCAAGATGGATGTGGCGGTTTATTACCTTAAAACTACGCCTACCGATATGTATCTGGTCCGGGAAGTGCACCAGGTCGATAAAACCAACGAAGTAGCCAGAGCTGCCCTCACCGAATTGATCAGCGGAGTCCCCGCCACTGTCGGGGCGTCCAAGGTTTTGCCGGCCGATACCAAGATCCTGGGGATCAACATCGAGCAAGGATTGGCCACGGTTGATTTTTCCGCCGAGGTCCTGAAAGCCAACGTGGGGTCCAGTGGCGAAGCCCTGGGTATAGCCAGTATCGTCAACACTCTGACGGAATTTCCGACTATCCAGAAGGTAGCCTTTACGGTAGACGGCTCCCAGGAAAAGGGCATGGATTGGTGGGGCCATGTGGGATTGTATGAGCAGCCTTTCCAGCGTGATGTTTCTCATGTATTCGAACCGGCCATCTGGGTCAACTCTCCAGTGAAGGACCAGCTGGTCACCTCGCCGATCAAGATCAGCGGAAGCGCGCGAGTGTTCGAGGCCACAGTCAGTTTTCGGCTAAGGGACAGCAGCGGAACGGTTATTGCCGAGGGCTTCACCACCGCCAGTGAAGGAGCTCCCGGACGGGGCGATTACCACGGCGAACTCGCCTTCACTGCCAGCGGACCGGGCAAGGGACAGGTAGAAGTATTCGAGGCCAGCGCCAAGGACGGCAGCGATACCAATAAAGTAATAATCCCAGTGCAATGGCAGTAGGCTATACGAAGGGCCGACTGGTGCGTCGCGGGTACTCATAAAACGCATTTTCTTACTTCCAAGCTGAAAAGACCCGGAGGATTTATTATTCCTCCGGGTCTTTTAGGATTTGCTGTCTGCAGATTAGTCCAACTGCATCAGGAGTTCCCCGTTTTTCACCTGCTGATCCACGCTGACCACGATGCTGGCCACCGTTCCTTCCAGCGGTGCGGTTACCTGGGTTTCCATCTTCATTGCCTCGATGACCGCCAGACTTTGGCCGGGTTTAACCGCATCACCGGGTTTGACCAATATCTTGGTCACTGTACCCGGGATACTGGCCCCGATCTGTTTTTTGTCATTGGGGTCGGCCATCGTCGTCGTCCCTATCTCCACATCGAACTTCTTATGGAATTGCTTATCCAAAACGACCAGCTCGCGGGGGTTGCCGTTGACTTCAAAATAAAGCTTACGCTCGCCTTCCTTGTTGATCTTGCCGATGGCGACCAGCTTGATGATGAAGGTTTTGCCTTCATCCACCTCGACCTCGCAGATTTCTCCCTCACTGATGCCGTCGAAGAAGACCGGGCTGTTCATGCGGCTTAAATCTCCATATTCCTTGCGGAACTGAAGGTAATCCTCGAAAACCTTGGGATAAAGAGCATGGCTCAGGACATCCTGCATGGTGGGCTCGATGTCAAAATTCTCCCGGAGGTGTTTCTCTATGGCTGCAAAATCAACTGGTTCGAGCAGTTCGCCTGGTCTGACGGTGATAGGCTTACGGTCCTTGAGAACCAACTTCTGCAGTTCCGCGGGAAAGCCTCCAAATGGCTGCCCCATCATTCCCTCGAAATATGCTATGGATGAGTCGGGAAAGCTCAAGTTCTTCCCCTTCTCCAGGATGTTCTCCGGAGTCAGGTCATTCTTGACCATGAATATGGCCAGATCGCCGACCAGTTTGGAGGAAGGCGTCACCTTCACGATGTCCCCCAGCATGTCGTTGACCGCTCTATACATCTCCTTGACTTCCTTGAACTTATGGCCCAGTCCAAAACTCTCTACCTGCGGTTTGAGGTTGGAATACTGCCCACCGGGTATCTCGTACTTGTATACTTCGGCGGTGCCGGATTTCAAGTCGGATTCGAACTGGCTGTAAATAGGCCTGATATCATCCCAGTAATCGGCTATCTCCTGGATCTCATCCAGGTTTATGCCGGTGGCCCGATCGGTGTTTTCCAGGGCGGCCACGACCGAATTCAAAGCCGGTTGGCTGGTGATGCCGGCCATGCTGTTGAAAGCAGTATCGGCGATGTCCACTCCCGCTTCGGCGGCCATGAGTACCGTAGCCACACCGTTGCCGCTGGTGTCATGGGTGTGTAAATGGATGGGCATGCTGATCTCCTGTTTCAAAGCTCGGATCAGTTTAACCGCTGCATAGGGTTTCAACAGCCCGGCCATATCCTTGATGCCCAGGATGTGAGCACCCCTCTTCTCCAGTTCTTTGGCGGTGCGCACATAATAGTCAATGGAATACTTGTCGCGGCGTTCATCCAGGATGTCGCCGGTGTAGCATACACAGGCTTCAGCGATCTTGCCTGTCTTCAAGGTTTCGTCGATGGCCACTTCCATACCCTTCAGCCAGTTGAGGGAATCGAAGATACGGAAGACATCGATACCAGCCGCGGCGGCCTCGCGGATGAATGTTCGCACCACATTGTCGGGGTAATTGGTATAGCCCACCGCATTGGAGCCCCGCAACAGCATCTGCAGCATGATGTTGGGTATCTTCTCGCGCAGCAGGGACAACCTCTCCCAAGGTGATTCATGCAGAAAACGGTAGGCCACATCGAAAGTGGCCCCTCCCCACATTTCCAGCGAGAACAGGTCTCTGCCAAAATAGGAAGTGGCTTCGGCGATACGCAGCATATCCACAGTCCGTATACGGGTGGCGGTCAGGGATTGGTGAGCATCACGCATGGTGGTATCGGATAACAGCAGTTTGTTCTGGGCTTTCACCCACTCCACCAAACCCTCCGGCCCCTTCCGGTCCAATATCTGCTTGGTTCCGCTCAGTCCGCTATACTCAGGCACCTTGGGAACCCGGGGCACATCATAATCCTTCTTCAAGCCCTTGCCTTCGTTCACTACCTTGTCGCCGATGTATTTGAGTACCTGGACTTCGTGGTCTTCATGCGGAGTAATATCAAATAATTCCGGGGTATTATCAATGAAACCAGTGTCGCATTCCCCGTTCAAAAACCTGGGGTGGGACAAGACATTGAGTAAAAAGGCTTCGTTGGTTTTGACCCCGCTGATGACCTGCTCGCGCAAAGCGCGCTTGGCCTTCTGGATGGCGTCCTCGAAGGTACGGGACCAGGTGGTTACCTTGACCAGCAAGCTGTCATAGTAGGGGCTTATCACGGAACCAGTGTAACCGTTGCCGCCATCCAATCTGATGCCGAATCCGGCCGCGGTGCGGTAGACGTCGATCTTACCGGTATCAGGGGCAAATCCGTTGGCGGGATCCTCGGTGGTTACACGGCACTGGATGGCGAACCCCCGGGGCTTGATGGCGCTCTGGCGGATACCGATTTCTTTGGAATTAAGCTTGTATCCTTCTGCAATCAGGATCTGGCTTTGCACGATATCAATGCCGGTGACGATTTCCGACACCGTATGCTCCACCTGGATGCGCGGATTCATCTCGATGAAATAATGCTGTCCCTGTTTATCCAGCAGGAATTCCACCGTGCCGGCATTGCGATACTTGACTGAACTGGCGATCTTGAGGGCGTCGGCACAAATGGCTTTCCTTTGTTGTTCATTGATGGCCAGGGCCGGGGTGAACTCGATGACTTTCTGGTGTCTCCTTTGGATGGAACAGTCGCGTTCAAACAGGTGCACGATGTTGCCGTAGTTGTCGCCCAGTACCTGTACCTCGATATGTTTGGGGCTTTCCAGGTATTTTTCAATGAAAATGTCATCGATACCAAATGCCTTGCGGGCTTCACTCTGGGCGCTGTGGAACTCCCGCAGCAGGTCGGCTTCGTTTCTGACTATCCTCATTCCCCGTCCGCCGCCGCCGGCGGATGCTTTGAGCATAATCGGGTAACCGCACTCCCGGGCACAGGTCAAGGCCTCCTGGTCGGAACTGATAGCCCGTTCCACCCCGGGGATGGTCGGCACGCCGACCTGGTTGGCGATAATTTTGGATTTGATCTTATCCCCCAACTGGTCCATCATTTCAGGAGTGGGGCCAATGAAAACCAATCCTGATTCAATGCACTTCTTGGCGAATTCGTAATTCTCCGCCAGGAATCCGTAGCCGGGGTGGATCGCGTCCACACCTTTCTTAAGGGCCAGACCGATGATCTCTTCGATGCTCAGATAAGCTTCCACTGGTCCCTTGTTATGGCCGATTAGATATGATTCATCCGATTTGGTCCGAAACAGGGCCAGTTTATCTTCCTTGGAATACACTGAAACGGTGCGGATTCCCAGTTCATGACAGGCCCTTATTATTCGAATGGCAATTTCGCCACGGTTGGCAATCAGTACTTTCTTAAATTTCTTAACCATACTCATACCTCGCTCCCCTCTAAATGTCCCCGTATATTATACTCTAACCTCCGCCCGAAAATCTCCTGTAAAAACCATGTATGCAAAAAACATACCCGTGGAATTGGCATTCTGAGCGCATTTTTGCCTGTTCCGGGTGACATACTAAAAATGCCAGCCTAACTGAAAGTGGGAATATGACATGCATAAAAATGGACTATCCGCCTTCCAGCTGACCATGATGGCCTTGGGCACGGTGGTCGGCGGTTCGTTTTTCCTGGCTACCTCGATTGCCATAAGGGCCTCCGGCCCCTCGATCATTATCGGGTTCATATTGGGAGGTATCCTAGTCTATATCATTCTCAACGCCCTGTCCGAGATGACGGTGGCCAATCCCTGCGTCGGTTCTTTTCGCACCCATGCCGCCCAGACCTATGGGCCTTTCGTAGGATATATGGTAGGTTGGGTGTATTGGACCGGCCTGATCCTGACCATGTCCAGCGAGGCTACCGCCGCGGCCTTGCTCATTAAAAGCTGGTCGCCGCAATTGTCCTTACCCCTGCTTTCTATCGCCATCGTACTGGGTGTAACCTTCATAAACCTGCTGGGGGCGCAGCAGGTAACCAAGCTGGAGAGCAGCCTGGCGGGTGTGAAGATCCTGGCTTTGGTGCTGTTTATCGTAATTGCCGCCCTGCTGATATTTGGGTTTTGGCCCGGCCAGCCGGCGGTGGAATTGGGCGAGATGCGGAACACGGTTCTATTCCCCCATGGAATCGGGGGGCTGGGTGGCAGTTTGTTGATTGTACTGCTGGGTTACGCCGGGTTTGAAATCATCGGCCTGGCTGCCTCCGAAACCCGCGATCCCCACAAAACCGTTCCTCGGGCCATCAATTTTACGATTATCTCCTTATTGACTCTGTATATCACCGTAATGGTCTTGTTGCTGCCGTTGATCCCCACGGGAGCCTTGGCTCCTGCCACCAGCCCTATGGTGGCGGCCTTGGAGAGATATGGTCTGGGGGTAGCCGCGGGAGTGGTAAACTTCGTTTTGGTCACTGCCATTCTGTCCACCATGCTGGCCTCGGTTTTCGGATTGGGTCGGATGCTGCGTTCGCTGGCCGATGCGGGGGACGCCCCCGCCTTTTTGATCGACCGCGGTGACGTACCCCTGCGGGGCATCCTTTTTTCGGGGGTAACCATGTTGGCGGCGGTCAGCCTGTCCTACGTGCTTCCCGACCGCATCTACCTGTTCCTGATCAGCTCGGGAGGATTCTCCCTGCTGATGGCTTATCTGGCTATCGTCGTCACCCACTTGCGCTATCGCCGCATCTATGGCTGCCCGCCCCGGGGCAACTGCCAATTGGTGGGGTACCCCTATACCACTTGGATTGGAATAATAAGCCTGGTAATCGCTATTGTCACCATGCCCTTGATTCCCGGTCAGGGTACCGGACTTTTGGCGGGATTATTCCTGGTTGCGCTCTATTCGCTGGTTTATCTTTTATCCCGCGTGGTCCGCACCCGGACTGTGCCCGCCGCCAAACCAGCACCGGAACTTCCTCCGCGGGAAACCTATTGTAAAAATGAATCAGAAAAGGACAGATAAAAGAGTTGATCGCTTGAAAAAGAGCCGGCCTTAAATTCAGCCGGCTCTTAATTTCGACTCCAGGCTATTCAAAGACCCTGTCTGGATCAAACCGCCGGGCTGGAAGAGCACCTGTCGCGACCGCCCTCATAGTATAATTAGCTTGTAATGGAATCTCTCAATGGAAAGGCGGCAGCGGCAATGTGCGGACGTTATACCCTGGCGGTGGAGATGGATGAACTGGCCGAACGCTTCGGCTGTCCCAAAGTGGAAGCGGTTTTCAAAGCTCGCTACAATGTGGCCCCCACCCAGGTTATGCCGGTGGTTGTTGCGCCGGGCGGGCACCGGCAACTTCGCTTCATGCGCTGGGGGCTGGTACCTTTTTGGGCCAGGGAGAAGAGCATCGGCAACAAATTGATAAACTGCCGGGTGGAGTCGGCCGCTGAGAAACCGTCCTTCAAGCACAGCTATCGCCGCCGCCGCTGCCTAGTGCCGGCCACCGGATATTTCGAGTGGCAGAAACGCCCGGCCGGCAAGCAGCCTTTCTATATACGCCCCCTCGATCACCGCATCTTCGCCATGGCTGGCTTGTGGGATGCATGGACCGACCCGGAGGGAGAGATTCTTTATTCCTATGCCATTTTGACTACCGAAGCTACCCCCGCTACATTTCACATCCATGACCGCATGCCCTATATATTGCGCCCGGATCAGGAGTCCGCCTGGCTGCAGGGTCAGGTGCCCGGGACCGTCGAGGACCGGCTGGAGGCCTACGAGATCAGCGCTTTGGTCAATAAACCCGCCAACGACCAGCCCGAAATAATCTTGCCTATATAATCCGGCCGATATAACCCGGTCGATTTCATCGCATCAGTTTTTCGCATTGGCTCATCAGGATCTTTCCATTAGGGCCCATACCGAAATTGCCGCGGCAGGAAGGGAAAAAATCCCTCCATCCCTGGTGAAATTTGCCCTGCTCCCTATTCTTGACAAGAACATATGTTCTGTTATAGCATGGGTATACGATCAGGATGGTGATACGATGCGCAAGATTGTCTATATTTTTTTAAACGACGGGTCATTCGATGATGAACTGCTGCAGGCCTGCAGCCAGCATTCTTCCCTGCTGGAGCCGGTGGGCAGCCAGGAATTATTCTTGGACCTCAGTTCTTTCCAGCGAATCGGGGATATCCTCGAGGCACTGGCGGCGACCTTGGCCGACTTGGCGGGCCGGGCATCGATGGGGCTGGCCTCTTCGCCCTTGCTGGCCCGGCTGGCAGCCCACCGCTGCACCTATCCGGGCACGGCGCACTCCACCTGTCGCTCTTTTGCCCGTGGGACGGTCAACATTGTCCAGGTAATCCCCGGGCAGGAGGCTCTGTTTGTGGGCACCTTTCCTCTCCCCGAATTCGCCCCCCTGTCAGCGCGCGAGTGCCGCCTGCTCAACCGGCTGGGATATGTCCAGGTCGGGGATCTGGCTGGTTTGGGCCCCTACCGCCTTAAGCAAATTTTGAAACGTGACGTCTCCTCACTGTGGCAGAATATCCAGGGCCGTGATTACACTCCGGTGCGGGGTTTGTACCCTCCCGAACGGCTCGGTTATGGGTTGAGCTGGGAAGAAGACAGCCGCGGCCCGGGGCAGCTGCTGGAGTTCATCCGGGCCGGCGCCGGGGAGTTGAGCAGTCGCCTGGAAAGACGCCAGGTGGGCTGCCACCTGGTGGAAATGCAGCTTGATCTGTCCGGGGGAACCAACCTCATCCAGCAGCGCAGGGTGTCCCCCGCCTGTCATAGCCGGGAGCGGCTGACGATGATCCTGGAGGGGCTGCTGCCGGACCTCGATAAACCGGTGGATGGCCTGAGGATTTTCCTGAGCGATTTAAAACCTCTGGAGATGCGGTCCCAGGATCTCTTCACCCTACGGTACACTTACCAGCAGGAGGCCCGGGAACGAAAACGATCCGCTACCCTGGAGCAACTCCTGCAGCGTTTCCCCGGCCGCCTGGGAATGGGCATGGAAGCCGACCGCCGCGAACAGGTCCTGCTGTTCTGGGATCCCTGGCGTTTCTCGCCCGGGAGGTAAAAACCATGAAAAACCATATACCTTTGCAGGTGGAATGCGATGGTGACCAGGGACCGACCGCGGTCCGCTACCATGACAAACCTCTCCGGGTGGTGGCCCGCCTGGAATACTGGCATGACACCGGTTGCTGGTGGGCCGGAGAAAGCGAGAAGCATTTCTACCGCCTCATCCTGGAAGACCAGAGCATAAGGGAGATCTTTTACGATCTGGTCGAAGAAGAATGGTTTCTATACAAGACTTACGATTAGGTGTCGCTTATGAACTTTGTTCACCTGCATTGCCATACCCCCTTTTCATTTCTGGACGGGGCCAGCCAGGTGGAAGAGCTGGTCCGGAGGGCCGCTGAATTGGAAATGCCGGCTCTGGCAGTGACCGACCACAACAACCTGTCCGCGGCGGTGCAATTTGCCCAGGCGGCGGCCAAATTCGGACTCAAGGCTATTCAGGGGACAGAGGTGAGCCTGGCCGACGGCAGTCACCTTACCCTGCTGGCCGAGGATGAGCGCGGCTATGCCTCTTTATGCCGATTGATCACCCGGGCTCATCTCAGCAATCCCCGCGGCCAGCCGGCGGTCCGTGCAACCGACCTGGAAGAACTGCCGGGGGTTATCGTCCTGTCCGGCTGCCGCCAAGGTTTAATCCCCCGCTCCATCCTGAAGGGCGATTATCGCCAGGCCCGCCAGCAGGCGGCACTATACAAATCCTGGTGGGGCCGCGGCTCCTTCTATATAGAATTGCAGAACCTGCTTTTGCCCGGCGACCATTATCTCAACCAGCGCCTGCTGGAGCTGGCCGCGGAGCTGGACCTGGAAGTGGTGGCCACCAACAACGTTCACTACGCCCGCCATGAGGATTTTTTCCTCCATGATGTCCTGTGCTGCGTGAAAAAGTTGATCACGGTCCATGATATCGACCCCGCCCGACCCCTCAACGGCGAGAGTTATGTGAAGAGTGAGATCCAGATGCAGGGCCTGTTTCCCGCTTGCCCCCAGGCCCTGGCCAATACCCTGCGCATCGCCGAGCGCTGCCAGTCCTTCTTGCATGAGCCGGTCTTTCATTTTCCCAGTTTTCCTCTGCTGCCCGGACAGGAGGCAGCCCAGGTTTTGCGCCGGCTGGTCTGGGAGGGGGCCCAGCGCCGTTACCGCAGGATCACCCCAGCGGTAACCGAGCGGCTTGAATATGAGCTGCGGGTAATCGAGCAGATGGGATTTCCTGATTACTTCCTGGTAGTCTGGGATTTGGCCCGCTACTCGCGCCAGGAGGGTATCCGTTATGCCGGACGGGGTTCGGCGGCTGATTCCCTGGCCGCTTACTGTCTGGGCATCACCGAGGTGGATTCCCTGCAGCGGGGCTTGCTGTTTGAACGTTTCATGAATCCGGAACGGGTGGGGATGCCCGATATCGATATCGACTTCGAGTCCCGTTACCGGGACCAGGTGATCGAGTATGTCTATCGTAAATATGGGTCCGAGTATGTAGCCCGGGTAGCGACCTACAACACCTTCCGGGCCCGCTCCGCCTTGCGCGAACTGGGCAAGGCGCTGGGCTTTCCGGAAGTGGAACTGGACCCTTTGTGCAAGCGCATGCCCTTCTATGCCCGGGCCGACCAGATCCGCGCCCTTCTCCAGCGGCTGCCCGAGCTCCGGGACAGCCCCCTGCACCAGCCTCGTTACCAACTGCTGCTGGATTGCTGCGACCGGTTGGCGGGATTCCCGCGTTTCCTGGGTATGCACCTGGGCGGCCTGGTGATCAGCGATATTCCCATCACCAACCTCACCCCCCTGCAGGAATCAGGGATGGGGCCGGTCATCAGCCAGTTCGACAAGGATGATATCGAGGGGCTGGGGCTGGTCAAGCTGGACCTGCTCTCCCTGCGCACCTTGTCGGTGATCCAGGATGCCACCGCCCAGATCCGCTCCTCCGGGAAGGACATGGATTACGAGGCCATCCCCCTGGATGACCGGGATACCTTCGCCATGATCAACCGGGGCGAGACCATCGGCGTATTTCAATTGGAAAGCCCGGCCCAGCGAGCCTTGCAGTCCCGCTTCCAGGCTTCCGAATTCGAGGATGTGGTAGCCAGCATGGCCCTGATCCGGCCTGGTCCCATCAAAGGCAATATGGTCGACCCTTATGTGGCCCGGCGCCTGGGCCAGGAGGAGGTCAGCTACCTGCATCCCTGGCTGGAACCGATCCTGAAAAAAACCTATGGGGTGGTGTTGTTCCAGGAGCAGGTGATCGAGATCGGCCAGGTCATCGCCGGCTTTACCCCGGCGGAGGCCGACCAGCTGCGCCGAGTCATGACCCACTCCCGCTCCCAGAAGATGATGGAGGAACTGGGCCGGACCTTTGTGGAGCGTTCAGTGGAGCGCGGCATCGAGCCGGCCCTGGCCGAGGAGATCTTCGCCTGCATGCTGGGCTACGCCAGTTATGGCTTCTGCGAGGCCCATGCCGCCGCCTTCGCTACCACCAGTTATAAGTCCGCCTATCTGATCCGGCATCACCCGGCCGAATACTTTACGGCTATCCTCAACCACCAGCCGATGGGGTTTTACCCGCCGCGAGTGATCGGCAACGAAGTCCGGCGCCGCGGCATCAGCCTGCTGCCTCCCGATGTCTGTAGCAGCAGCATCGATTTTACTGTCGAGCAAGGGGCCATTCGGGTGGGGCTCAAGCAAATCAAGGGGCTGAGTACCGCTTCTTTGGAGTCGATCGTAAACGCCCGGGAGCAGGCTGCTTATGTCTCCCCCCTTGATTTCGTAGTCCGCACCACCATTCCCCAGGACAGCCTGGAGAATCTGATGCGTTGTGGAGCCCTGGATAGTTTATGCAGCCATCGGCGCTTCCTGTTAAGCCAGCTTTATTATTACCTGGAAAAAAGACAGGCCCGGCAGAGCGGGACCACCCTGCTCTTCGAGGAACAGGCCATTCCCACCGGGGCGGATTTCAGCCCGGCGGAGAAGCGCACCTGGGAGTACAATTTGCTGGGACTGTATGTAGGGGAGCATCCCATGGCCGCCTGGCGCCCGATGCTTAAGAACAATGGGTTTAAATCCAGCCGGGACTTGCCGGATTGCGCCGCGGGGATGACGGTTTGGGCTGCCGGCCTGTTGCTGCATCCCCACCGTCCTCCTACCCGCAGCGGCAAGATCACCGTTTTCTTCTCCCTGGAAGATGAATTTGGCATGATCGATGCAACCATGTTCGAAGACGTGTATATGAAATACGGAGCCTATATATTCGGTCCCCGCCATGGTCCTTTGCTGGCCAGCGGCAAGCTGCACCGGCGCGGGGAAGGTGTAAGCCTGATCGTACAGCAGGTCTCCCCTGCCCTCTATTCCGCCACCTAAGCTTAGTATCACCCGGCTCTCCGATTAATCCTGTCAATGAATAAAAACCGGCAGATTTCAAACAATATTAGCGAATCGATCACTTACATCAAAGGAGAGTTGAAAATGAAAAATCATCCCGACGACCGCAGCGACAACGTGGAACGCATACAAAACAACATCGACAATACCCTGCGCAATATCGAAGCGGCTGAAGAAGTGATAGCCGGCACCCCGGACAAAAAGAAGAAGAAGGACCTCAAAGCCAAGAACGAGCGCCGCAACGATGCCTTGGACGCTATGCGCCATGAAATCCAGGATGAAGCCCACGACCGCCAAAAGCGGAAAAAGTAGCCGGTCCATCCGACCCATTCAGCAACACTAAGAACACTAAGGGGAAGCCTGCCGATCCTAGTGGTCAGGCCAGTCCTCCCCTCTATATTTGGCTGGATATATCCGACGTAGGTTTCAACGTGACTGCAGTCGGGCGAAGAGCAGGTAAGAGTACACCATGGGAACCAGGGTCATCACCGCAATGGCTCCGAAAAACACCGCCGCCGCCCAAGTTGTATTGAAGGGAGATACCACCAGGCATATCAGCCCGCATATCACCCAGAGTTTACCGCCCATGCGGTGGGTGCGCTGCCAGACCTCTTCATTGGCCAAGGTCCAGGGGGTTTTGATGCCCACGAAGTAATTATGCCGGAACTGTCCCATATAGTTGCCGATTATGATAAACAATCCGGCCACCATAGCCTTCACCACCAAGCCTATATCCATCCCGTATCCCAGAGCCACCGCGATGGTCACCCCATACAAGATGGCCATGAATATCACAAACCCCCAGCGCAGGAAGGTATAGGCGCCGCGAAATCTCGCGTAGTTTTCCCGTCGAGGATCGATAACGGGCAATACCAGCATAAGAAGATAGAGGCCCGCGATCATCAGGGGAAAAAAGAAGGCCCCGAAAAAACGACCTTGGTAATCGTCCACTTCACCCTGTATATTCCAATGGCTGGGCACCTGTTCCGGAAGGTGCGGGTAAACCAGCACGGCGCCCAACAGCAGCCCGGCCATTACGATCCATACCGGCCATTCAGTTTTCAGGTTATCCCAATTCAGACGGTAGGTGTCGTTCTTTTCCCGGTCCATCCAAATCTCCTCCTTTTAAAATAGCCTTCCTCTAATTATGGGCATACAATCGGAACAAGGTTACCGAGGTTTCGAGTTCTCTTCCGACTCCCCCGCCACCCCCAGCAGATCATAAAACCAACCGATCAACTCCTGAAACACGGTGGTATTCAAGGAATAATAGATGTTTTGCCCTTTCCGCACATCCTGGACCAGGTCCGCCTGTTTCAGGACGTTGAGATGATGTGAGATGCTGGGCTTGGTCATATCAAAGTGGCTGGCGATGTCCCCTGCGGTCATATCTCCGTCCTGCAGCATTTTGATTATTTGACGGCGATTAGGGTCGGACAACGCTTTGAAAGCTAGATTGAAGGTCACCAGCAACACCTCCCGCTCAAATGATTAGAGACTTATCTAAATATCTAATTCAATTATATTCAGCAGCGGTTTTGAAATCAATACTTGGTTAAAAATACAGGGGTACGAGCCCTCCCTACCCCCTGGGGTCTCAATTGATCCCATCGGTGCCCGACCGTGTATGCTGGCGTGAATTTTTCTAAATTCAACCGATGACCGGACTCCGGTACATTAAACTCGGTTGCGGTCGGGAGCATTGGCGGCCGATCTTCCCTCTTAAACACAGCTCGTATCTAAGCGAATATGAAAGCTGGGAACCGATTGGGGATGATGACAGCCCATTTACCGGTAATTACGACGGCAGAGATTTCAGTATCTCCAACATGACCATAGACCGGCCTGACGAAAATCATATCGGCCTATTTGGAGTTATCGACCGCAATGATGGCTACAACGTTTCCGATATCTGCAATATGAATATAGTCAATGTCAGTATAACCGGCGGCCAATACGTTGGAGCATTAGCGGGGAAGTCCTATGCCCGTGTAAACAGCTGTCATTCCAGTGGTGCTATTTCATGTATACAGGGCAGATGCGGGGGACTGATTGGATTTCAATATGAAGCAGGAGAAACATTTGCCAATCACATGTCAGATATTATTGGGTTTTCATCCTCGGTTGCCATAGCGGATATATCCGGCGAAGAACAGCGAGCCTGCAATGATCTGGGTGGTTTACTGGGGATAACTGCTAACTATTATATAGATCAATGCTTCGCAACAGGCAATATTGCCGGCCGGATTGATGAAAATGACGGATCGAATGTAATAGGTGGGCTTATCGGTGAAATCATACGTGGCGAGGGCATTATATCCAATTGCTATGCAATCGGAAGTGTTGGAGGGTACGAATGTATAGGCGGATTTGTTGGTGTGATAAGTATGTATGATAGTAGAATTTTCAGTAATTGCTATTCAACCGGAGCAGTGACTGCAACTGATTATTACGGAGGCTTCTGCGGATTTTATCTGGGCCCCCCTTTAAAATTTAGGAGGTAGATAAAAAATGGAATTCATTCCATGTTATTACGATACTGATACATCCGGACAAAACGATACAGGCACAGGTGAGCCCCGGACCACGACGGAAATGAAAGCTCTAAACACATTCATAAATTGGGATTTCGATGCCATCTGGAATTTAAACTCGGGCATCAATAACGGGTATCCCCACTTGATATGGGGCGGATTGACCGGCATCTACGCCCGTCCTTACTGCAGCCGCAATGCACCGCCGGAACGGACCGTAAGCCTGAGACGAGGTGGGATTGACATAGCGCTATACTACCCGTTCCCTTTAACATCAATTATAATTCCCTGCTGTTGAAAGAGGGGCCTCTGGGCAAAGGTTGGGGGCATAATTACGAAGTTAGATTGGATTTGCAGGCAACCACAGATATTATTACCGTCCATTGGAGCGCGAACCGGTATAATACCTTTATTCATGACGGGTGGGGTAACTGTACCTCCCCGGACCGCGCCTGCCGGATTGACAGTCTCAGTGTGAGTGACGACGGCTGCACCCTGACCCGGAAAGATCAGAGCCAATATATATTTGACAGCAACGGCATACTGGTGCAGATAAATACCGGTCACGGCCAGCAATTAAACCTGGGTTACGATGGTTCCGACCGCTTGTAGACCATAACCGAGCCCATATCCGGCCAGGTCCTGACCCTGTCCTACAATGCCGCCGGCTTGGTGGAAAGCATAACCGACGCCTTAGACCGTGAGATCAGCCTTACCTATGATGATAACTGCCTGACGGAAATAACCTATCCGGACAGCAAAGCCACCGTTTTTACCTATGACGATCTGGGCCAGGTGTTGTCGGAGACCGATGGTGAAGGCCGCCAGGTATTTGTTAACACCTATGACCAATTATGCCGGGTAGTAACCCAGGAAGACGGTTTAGGCCAGATCAGTTCAATCAGTTATGACCAAGCCAGCCAACCCGGAAAAGTAGTTACCACTAACCGATCCGGAATTAGTAGTCCTGACCTACGGTTACGATGATGCCGGCCGCTTAACAGCCATTAGCAATGCCGACGACCGGACCGTCACCGTCAGCTATGATGACCGGGACAATCTGACCGGCGTAACTGATTCCTTAACCCACACCGTACAATTCAGCTATGACAGCGCCGGTATGCTGCTGGCCAGAACCGATGCCCGGAACAATACTACCGCTTATGCTTATGATGATAACCTTAACCTGATCAGCCTAACCGACGCCTTAGACCAGCAAACCAGCTACAGCTATGATCCTGAAGATCGCCTTATTACCATCACCGATGCTAGAGATAACATTACTACCCTGGCCTATGACGATAAAGGCCGGCTAATATCAGTTGCCAACCCCCTGGGATATACCGTCAGGACCGAATACGACGCGGTGGGCAACCTTACCGCCCACTATGACGCCTTTGACCACAAGATAGCGGAGATCGGCTATGACGAATTGCGCAACCCCCAAACCATAAAAGACGCTTTGGGCTATACCACTCAAAACGAATTTGACAGCCTGAACCGGCTGATCAGAAGTACCGACCCCCTGGAAGGCCTAACCGAATACAGCTATGACGGCTTGAACCGCCTCATCCAAACCACCAACCCCGGCAGCTTGGAAGCCAGCCAGGAATTTGACGCGGATGGCAACCTCAAGAAAATCATAGACCCCAATGCCAACACCTTAACCCATACCTATGATCTGGCCGATAAATTAACCCAAGTCAGTTCGTTCACCGGTTCCAGGCAATACGCCTACAACTCCTTGGGCTATCTGGCCAGCGCCACTAATGGCCGGAGCCAGACCAGCGGCTATGGCTATGATGATGCCGGACGACTGATCAGCCAGACCGACCCGGACGGAACCATAACCTACAGCTACGATGCCAACGGCAACGTTCTGACCGTAACCGACGCCGCCGGAACCATTACCAGGGTCTATGACGAATTAAACCGGGTAACCAGCTACACCGATGCCCGCAACAATAACATTCAGTATCAATATGACGAAGTGGGCAACCTGACCAGAATCACCTATCCGGACAGCAAACAGGTTAATTACACTTATGATGCCGCCAACCGGCTGACCCAATTAACCGACTGGGCCGACCGGGTTACACAATACAGCTATGATGCCAACGGCAGGCTGATCAAGACCACCCGCCCAGACGGTTCCGTGGAGATCCGGGAATACGACCACAACAGCTGCCTGACCAGACTCCACGATATCGATCATGGTAACGAATACAAATATGAATACGATGCCTTGAACAACCTTAGGGCCGAGAGAAGTATAGCCAGCCAGTCGGCGGTGAACCAGTCCAAGGCGGCCATGAACGTTGCCACTGACAACCGTCTGGATAGCTGGAACGGCAATACCGTAACCTATGACGCGGACGGCAACATGACCTACGGACCCTTGAACGGAACCATGCAGAGCTACACCTATGACAGCCGCAGCCGTTTGACCGCAGCAGGTACTGCCAGTTACAGCTACGATGCCGAAAACAACCGGATAGAAGTAACCGAAAACAACGATACAACCAGCTATGTGATCAACCCCCATGCCGGCTTAAGCCAGGTGCTGATGAAAACCGGCCCGGATGATACCGTGACCTATTATGTCTATGGCCTGGGGCTGATCGGAGAAGAGAGAGACGGAGAATACAAGTCGTATCATTATGATTTACGAGGCAGCACGGTGGCGTTAACCGATATGGACGGAGTAATAACGGACAGTATCCAATATGGGATTTACAGCGAGATGCAGAGAGAAACTGGCAGCGCTCCCCTGCCATTCCTGTATAATGGTAAATATGGTATTATTTCTGACAGTAACGGACTTTATTATATGCGGGCCAGGTACTACAGCCCGGAGCTGATGAGGTTCACCCGGCAGGACGATCTGGTCGGCAGAATTACCGATCCCTTAAGCCTTAACCGGCACGCTTTTGTGAAGGGGAACCCGGTGACGGGTGTTGATCCGAGCGGATATAGCATGGTTAAAATGAGCGAATGGGTTATTAACCGGGGTGGTACTGTAAGCTACGATAAGTATACGGGTTTTGCTGCTGCAACGTTAAACGGTATAACAAAATACTACTATCTATATGATTCTTATATACTGAATGGTCATATTATGAAAGATGACGGGACCTTAGCTGCTGATTTTGGCCTTGGATCTTTGGAGCAAAGAGTAGCTGAGGGAAGCGCGGTTTATCGTCAGTCAATTGGAGGGCAAATATGGGCCGGTGCTTCCCAGGTTCCAGAGGCCTTAGCTAATGCAAAACGAGAATTACCGGGAGTTGTGTTTAATAAGGATGTGGGGAAGGCTGCTATAAAAACTGGTGGATCAGTATTAGTAGTAGCATCAGCCGGATATACTATTGTTCTTAGTGGTACAGCTGCTACAACAGCGGATTCATTTGCAGTTGCAGGTACGATTATTTATGATGTAATTGCTGGGACACCAGTTAATACTATACCAGGAGCAATGTACACCACAGGTAGCCAATTGGTTTTCGAAAACAATTCAAGTACGAATATTAATGGTTTGATGAATGACAGTACCCCATGGTTTGAGGTTAAAATGGATTCAAGGTAGCCTCAAAATAAGGCTTGGCATTTATAAAAATAGAAGTTCTGTTTAAGGAGAAATGACTGTGCTTTTTATTGCCGCATTACCAATTAAACAAGTAGAATGGATTACAACCCGTAATTGGTTTTGGTTAGTTTGGCTAGTATTATTTCTTCTTATTATTATTTATAATTATAAGTTTAATAAATAAGAAATCTTTAGGCCTTGGAGTCGAGTAGACCCGGTTTTGCCCTGCTCCCCAAAATATGGTCCACCCATAATGAGAAAAAGTGATAAATCTTAATAAGGGCCAGGGGACGTTCTTTTTGCTTCCAACTTAATATTATTTCACGTTGAAAAATGGGCTGGAAACCTGTAAGTATGGCAGGTTTCCAGCTTTTCCTTTGGGTTTAACTTCTGTGGGGATGGCCCGGTTTAATAAATCTTATCAAGCACCGGCTGTTCCGACGAAAACGTCAATAGGTTTTCGCAAATTACATTTGCCACTTGGCAGCTAGCAGTTCACCGGCAACTAGGTCTATGATGCCAACGGGCGGTGAACCAGTCCAAGGCAGCCATGACCATTGCCACCGACAACCGTCTGGATATCTGGAACGGCAATACAGGGTTAGCTAAAGAAGTGTGGAAGTGGTTCCCATTTATCCAAGGAGGTGCCCTCTATGAATGCTCCCATATCCCCTCCGGCCGGCAGTCCGCCTGACTTCCCGAACTTATATGTTATGTTTTGGCCAGTCTTCAACATATTGATACTAATTGCTATTGTGGTACTGGTTTTCTGGTATTTTAAGAAACAGAGCAATGACAAGAAACGAATGCTTGAAAAGCTGGACAGTATCCTATCCTTACTTTAATCCAAGAGAAACGATTGAGTATAAGGGGGTATTGTAACTTGCTGGCTTCCCCTGGGGATATTTTTTTGTCTATTGTGAGTTTTTGTCTGGAAGACGACCGCACTATTCCGCAAGGATTTTAGTTAATAGTGGCCCAGGCAGGAAATGATGTTTATGTTGGTTCCTTCAATAGAATATATCAGTCTGTGCTCATTGTTGATTCTTCTGCTCCAATAACCGGACAATTCGTGTCTCAAGGGTTCTGGTTTACCGATGCCCGTATTGCCGTTACGTTCAATGTCTTTTATTAAATCGTTGATCCGTTTTAGGATTTGTCGATTTTCGTTTTGCCAGTACAGATATTCTTCCCAGGCCGTTTTCGTGAAAACCTTATTCATCAGAAAGCTCCGCATTAACAGTCTTTCCTGATTTTAATTCATCAATGGATCGCAGCAGCTTGTTGTAGTATTTAGGATTACTTCTAATGTAAAGGTTTTCTAAAAGATTATTGTATTCACTTTCAGAAATCAGCACTACATTGCCGCCGCTTTTTCTGGTAACAACTATGGTTTCCAGATCCTGATTGGCGACATCGCAGTATTTTTTTAAGTTTTCGCGCAGTGTAGAATAGTTAACAGCCAGCACTATTATATCACCTCCGTACAATATATTGTACAAACAAAGGTGCTATCGGTCAAGTGATGATCCTGGCTGGCTATCTGCTTAATACTCAATATCAGGATCCCACTTATGGAAAACAACTAGGCTGCTGAACTAATTTGTTTAATTTAAAGCGTGGCCTGTGAAGGTTTCGGTCTGGTCATTCCATGTGATTGTAAAGGTGATCGTGTCATCCTTACGGGGAATTGAACCGCTGCCCCCAGATGAACCCAGTCCTACTGTACCGTCCGGCTGTATGCTCAACCCGCTTCCGGAACCCCCATGGGATCCCAGCTGATACTCATAGGAAATATCCCCTACCGATGCTATATCATCACCCAGGTACTGCAGAGTAGAAGTGGTCTGGTTCCAGCTTTCATGTCGTAAAGTGGCCTCTTGGTCTTTATAAAAGTATTCATAGTATTTGACCGTGGTATTAGATGACCAATTGGTGCCGGTACCGGTATAGATAATTTCCTTGGCATCATTGAGTTCCTCGAAAACAGTTCTGGATACTTTACCGATCGGTTCCCAGTATTCAGCCGTCATATTTTCTTCCTCTATCGGTTCAAGCTCAACAATCAGCAGGAGGTTTTTGGCCGTATTGACGGCATTATAAAAGTAGAGCTCCCCCACCTTTTCTTTCTGAATATCCGAAGCCGTTACGCGCTCTCCAATGGAATCATACTGATAAATATGCAGTTTAGTTTTAGTGTCGCCGATAAAATAAGTAACCGGTCGTACTTCGTTGATCATTTCTCCATCAGGGTCAGTGGTTTTGGTCAAATGAATATCTTGCTGTTCAAATATTTTTATTGCTTGCGAAACGGTTAGGCTTGGTTCACCATCTTCATCATTGTTCTGGTAAAACACATAAATCCCGACCACAACCAGAATCAAAAGTGCTGCCCCCAGAGAAAGCGCCTGTTTTTTCCTATTCATCCTGCTCCTCCTTTACAGTGGACAATAATGCTCCCATATAGTATAGTGAGATTGTCTTGTAATATAAAGGCAATAGTATTTTGAGAGGTGATATAGATGAATGACAAATGGCCATCAAGCAATTGGTTGTCTGTTCTCTTATGTATAATAGCATTTATATTCTTGATCTTTACATGGACTTCACTTTTCAATGCAGCCTACAATTTGATAAGCCCGCAAAATGGCGGTTTGGATCTTTCTACAAAAGTAGTAGGTGTTATTTTTTCAATTAGTTTCATTAGGTGGTTCATTGCTTCTGTAGCTATTTTAATGCTGGCTTTATTCTTATTTGGCCGGAAGAAGGGATATTCTTCCCTGTCTTATTGGATAAACAGCATAGCGGTATCAATTATCATTCCTCATGTCGGTCTGTGGATATATTTAATGCGCGCTTTTAATTGATCCGGAATCATGAGCTGAGCAGTATACTTTGCGCAAAAATAGCAACTCCACTAGGTCCAATCTTTGGTCAAAAAAGAATAGGATTCGCACCATGACAAATCAAACCTGCCGCCAAAAATATCCTTACTTCATGTATCGCTTCAGTTCTTCATAAAAGTTTTCGCGGGTGCCTGCAAGAATGACAACAACGGTTTTGCCATCTTCTTCGACAATAGTGTAGGCCAACTCGTAGTTGGTTTTATGGTGGAAAATATCGCAACAATATATTCCCCTAAGATCAGCGGTTTTAGGTTCGCCAAAATAAGGATCCCTTAGAATCTGATCGATAGCCGCTTGAAATTTATCTTTTAGCGCTTTTTCTTTAAGCTTTTTAAGATACCGGGCCGCAGGGGGTAAAATGACTAGTTTGGCCATCAGTCTGTATCCGAGCCTGAGCCGAAGACATCTTCATAGCTGTCGCTTGATGTTTGGCCTTGAGCTGCTAGACGGGCCTCGGCAAGCAAGCTTTCTACAGCGGGACGAACTTGGCGGCGGGCTTCCTTAAACTTATCCAGCAGTTCTTGTCCGGAAAGACCTTGAGATATTAGATCAGCTAAGATCTGCTCGTCAAATTCGCCACCGCTTTCATGAACGGGACGGATGACGATGGCATTGTTTTGGACGTAGCATTCTACTTCCTTGTCAATGCCGATGCTGTTATAAAATTCAATTGGTATGGTTATCTGACGTTTCTGCGACACTGAGATACGTTTTATTATCATTGGGGCTTCTCCTGTGGTTTTAACTTGAGACATTACTGTTCCTCCTTTGGTAGCCTATGCTTGATCCAAAA